>RRZT011858245.1_pt1 | contig 12672 bp, 13 predicted proteins | sample 2165551 | NCBI WGS metagenome assembly RRZT01 (sample SAMN10456910, study PRJNA506462) | wastewater metagenome | biome: wastewater; feature: sludge; material: wastewater sludge; isolation source: wastewater sludge with Escherichia coli K12::gfp cells carrying plasmid... | place: USA: Moscow, Idaho... | reverse complement strand
GGCACCGCCCTCGAGGCCGGCGACGGTGTCGGTGACGGACGATCGCGCGGTCAGCATGATCACCGGCGTGGTGACGCCCTGACCCCGCAGCCGGTTGAGCGCCTCGAAGCCATCGATGTCGGGCAGGCCGACGTCGAGGATCACCAGGTCGAAGTCGTCCGTCACCGCGAGCTGGGCGCCGATCGCGCCGCTGCTCTGGATGTGGCCGCTGTCCCGGCCGCCTTCAGCCCCTTGGCCACGAAGGCAGCGATGCGCGGCTCGTCCTCGATGATCAGAATCTGGCTCACGCGATGGCCTCCTGGCTCGTTCGGGTCGGTGCGGCCGCCTGCAGCGGCAGCACGAGGGTGATGGTGCTGCCTAGATCCGGAGTCGATTCGATGTCGACCCGGCCGCCGTGGGCGGTCACGATCTTGTCGACGATGGCCAGGCCGAGCCCGGCTCCATCGGCGCGCAGGGCAGCGGTCGAGCCGCGTCCGAACCGGGCCAGCACCCGTTCACGCTCGTCGGGGGCGATGCCCATGCCCTGGTCGCGCACCCACAGCCGCAGCTCACCGAGGCGTACCGCGCTGCCGAGCGCGATCGGCGTGTCGTCGGGCGAGTACTTCACGGCGTTGGACGCCCTCGGTGAGTGCGCGTTCGAGCGAGTACGCGGTGAGCCCGGCGATGGTCAGGGCGAGGGCGGTGAGGCCGATCATGGCAAGGATCACCCGGCTGCCTACGGTGGCCAGCCGGACTCGCCAGAGTGATGGTCCGGGCGGAGCTGGCTCTCGCGTCGCTCGGGCCATGGTTCATTGTGCCAAAAGTCAGGCGTGAGAGACCTCTCATGAAAGCACAGACGCCCCGGATCTTTCCGAGGCGTCATGGCTGTGGCCAGGACCGGGGTCGAACCGGTGACCTTTCACTTTTCAGGCGAACGCTACTACCAGCTGAGCTACCTGGCCCGATGAGCAATACCGCCGCTCAGCGACCCCGACGGGACTCGAACCCGCGACCTCCGCCGTGACAGGGCGGCGCGCTAACCAACTGCGCTACGGGGCCTTGACAGGCCTCACCGGTCGTTTCCGACCGGCCCCGAAACTATAACAGCCCCTTGCGGAGGGTTGGAAATCGCACCGTCCGACTGCCCGATCAGGCCCGATCAGGCTCGCTGCTGGTGCAGCTGACGATGGTGACCGGGGCGGTTCGGCAGAGCGTGGACGGGCTGTTTCACCGCCGGGCGGCGGCCTGCGAGCTGCCCCGGCAGCCACGCACGCGAGACCCGGATCGCGGGTCGCCCCCCACAGGTCGACTCAGGCGGCCGGCGCTCGAGCGCGCCGCTTGCGCGGCAGCCGTTTGCGCACCTTCGCCCACAGCGCGTCAGCCTCGTCACCGGTGACCAACACGCTGCCGAACCGGAGCAACGGCAACTTCAGGTGCTCGCGAATGTCGGCCAGCGGCACCGGCTCGATCGAGGTCAGGTGTGCAGCCCGCCGATGTGCCTCGCTCTGGCCGGGCACTTCTTCGGGCTGGTCGCCGGTCACCTCGCCGGTGCCCGTCACCGCACGTAGGGCCGGACCGTCGGGGTGAGACTCGCGCGGCGAGTAGAGCACCAGGCGATCGCCCACATTCATCCGGGCCAGCACGGCCCGTTTGCCGCTGGAGGTGCGCACGAAGCCATCGGCCATCGCCGCCCGCACATCGTCGGCGGCGAGCACGATCACCCACGTTCGATCTGTCATGCCCGCAGTGTGCGACCGGCATCCGGAAAGTGTTCAGAATCGCTGGACGCGGTTGAAACCCTGGCATCCCCAACGGGATTCGAACCCGCGCTGCCGCCTTGAAAGGGCAATCGGAGAGGGTTTGGAGCGCTTGGGAACCGGGTCCCCGAGCCTTGGATGCCTTGGCTAGCTTCTCCAACTAAGCGAGCGCTCTGAGCGGCTTGTGTCCCGTCCGTGTCCCTGAGGTGGTGTCGGGTGACCGTATCGTTGAGAAGGGCTAGATGAGTCTTCATCGGTCTACGTCGTGCTCCGCCGAGGGGAAGGAGCTACTACTTCCGGACTCGCGGGACGGGTCTTGTTAGTGGTCCGGAGCCGTGAGACTGCGTCCATGCCAAGGCTTCAACGCTGAGGCTATATGCCAGCGTCAAGTATCGGCCCGATCCGCAGCCTCGAACCGCGAGTCCTTGCCCTAGACGATGTTCGGCGGGTACCGTGCTTGAAAGCCCCGACCCCAGGGGGTCAAGAAAATGTATGCAAAATCTGTCAGTCGTGCGCGCCGGCTATTGGCGACTCTATTGATGAGTGCATTATTGTTCGTTGGGCCGGTCGTCGCCGGTACGGCTACTGAGGCCTTGGCGGTTGGACCGTGCCGGGTCACGGGGTTTAGCTTGCACGCTCGCGTGGCAATGGCGACGCGCGGAATCAGTGAGACGGAGGTGCGTGATTCCGTCCGGATTTACTGCCATCGTGGAGTCAATCAGGGAAATGGCACGTGGAAGTATGGGGCGGGGCAGAGCGGCGGGTTATACCCAGTCGTCATCATTAACAATAACGGGAATGTCGTCACAACTTACTGGGATGGCTCAGGCGGTGGGGGTGGCTGGCGTGTCGACAGGTGACGTTCCCGTCCGGCTGGAAAGAGATACGGACGTTGATGCAGCCTTTTTGATCTTTGCGGTTGCTGACTCGCACGCCAAGTTGACAACGTTCCCAGTTGAAAGCCGAGACGGTAAAGTGCTTGCAACCGTGACCTTTGACGACCAGGGTCGGCTGATGCAGGTTGAGTTGCTTGCAGCGAGTGTGCAGTTGAGCGAGGACACGGCCCGCAGCGACCGCGGCGAAGCCGCGCCTTGATTGATTAGAGCCAGACTCGGCAGGCCGAGGCTGATCGGTGCTAGGCGGTGGGTTTGTCTAGGGTCGAGGCGATGATCCAGGCGGCGTATTGGGGGCTGGCGTTGGTCAGCGTTGTTGCGATGATGCCGGGCACGTCGTAGGGGTGGCGGGCCTTGACGGCCTCGATGATTGCGGGGACGTGTATTGACCGGGTGTGCCATTCTACGCGGCTTTCGGGCTGGTCTTCGACTGAGCCTTGCCAGATGTAGACGCTGCGGATTGGGAAGTGATGAACTGCCCCAGGTTTTGTGCCGCTCCTATGCGGGTTGCGGCTCTGGGTTCAGAGCTGCGTAGTGGGACTGTTCGAACTCTAGCGGGCTGACCATTGCGAGGCGGCTGTGGAGGCGTCGGTTGTTGTACCAGTCGACCCAGGCGGCGGTGGCGTACTCGACGTCGGCGATGCTGCGGTATGGCCCGTCGTGGAACACGCTGGTGCGGATGCATTCGGTTTTGTAGAGGCCGTTGATGGTTTCCATCAGCGCGTTGTCGTAGGCGTCGCCGACGCTGCCGATCGAAGCGGCGATCCCTTCCAATTCCAGGTGCTCGGTGAGCCGGATCGAGGTGTATTGGGCGCATCGGAGTGGTGGATTAGATTACCAACGCTGATCGGGTGACCTTCCCGCTGGCGTTGCCACAGCGCCATCCGTAACGGGATCATCACCAGATCGGTGGCCTTGGAGGTGGCGGCATGCCACGCAACGATGCGTTGCGCGAACACGTCGACAATGAACGCGACATAGACGAACCCGGCCCAGCAGCGCACATAGGTGAAATCAGTCACCCAGACCCGGTTCGGGGCAGGTGCGGTGAAGTCCCGGTTCAGCAGGTCACCGGCCCGTTTGCAGTCCTTGGCCCGAATGGTCGTCTTGACGGGTTTGCCGCGCCGCACCCCGGACAATCCGAGCAGCCGCATCGCCCGATCCACGCTGCCCGGCGTGGCATCAGGCAGGTGCCGGCGCACCAGCGCGGTCATTTTGCGTCGCCCATACAAGCCTTCGGGGGCGAGCTTGCGGCGACCTTGCGGGTCGGTCGTCCAGGCCAGGGCACGGATCTGGTCGACCACTATCGCATCGGTGATCGTGCGGGCCGCGGGTGGGCGGGTCTTCCAGGCCCGGTAGGTTCGTGCGGCGACCTGACAGCCCTGCTCACGCAGCACTTTGCAGACCGACTCGACCACACGCCCCTGATCACGCTGTTCGTCGATGAACGCCATGATCATCGGTTGCGGGGGTCGAGTTCCCCCGCGAAGAAAACCGCTGCCGCTTTCAGGATCGCGTTGTCCTCCTCCAACCGGCGGACCCGCGCCTTCAACGCCTTGATCTCGGCCAACTCCTCGCTCGTGCGGCCCGCGCGGTCCCCGGCATCGACTTCGGACTGGACCACCCACCGGCGGACCGTCTCGTGGCCCAGACCGAGCCTCTTCGCGACGGCAACAGCCGCAGCGTTCATCGACGGATACTCCTGCTGGTGCTCAACCACCAGCCGCACAGCCCGAGCCTTCAACTCAGGATCAATCCTCTTAGGCATGCGGACATCCTTCCAACTCAAAAGGATGCGGCATCAAACCTCGGGCGGTTCAGTGATGTACGCAGGCGACTAGTCGTTGGTTGATGAGGTGTCGAGTGATCTGCACGAGCAGGTCTTCGCTGGGGGCGGTCGCGACGACTTGGCTGAGCTCTGGGGTCATGCTGGCGGCCGTTCAAGGAGCTGGCTGGCGGCGTCCTGGGTGCGTGCGATGGCGGCAAAGCCGGTCTGTAGCGCTCCGTCGTAGCTGAGGCCGACCCATCGTCCTTGCATCTGTTGGCCGTGCTGGTGAACTACCAGGTAGAGGGTGCCTTTGGAGCGGATGGCCGAGTCGTCGGCGGCGTACCAGGGCGAAGCTATCGGATTGACGCGGGAGAACGTGGACCCAATGCGATCACGTATCACCGTCGTGTCGACGGCCATCGAGGTCGGGGGAGCGGTGCACCTCGGTCAGGAGCCTAAGACCAGCCGATCCCGTCGAACGGTTCCGGTTGCACGGTCGATCATGAGTCGCATCGCTGAGCACCTGGACCAGTTCGTGGAGTCTTCGGCTGATTCGCTGGTGTTCACCACGGCGGCCGGCGGACCGCTGTATCGGGGCACGTTTGGTCGTCACGTGTGGAGGCCGTCTGTCGTCGCGGCGGGTCTGGACGGGTTCACCTTCCACGGGTTGCGGCACAGCTTCGTGTCGATCCTGGTGGCCGCCGGCTGCAACGTCCGCGAGGTTTCGGAGTGGCCGGACTCAACAGCGTGGCCTTCACGCTGACGCGCTACGGCGGGCTGTTTCCGGACGGATCGGACGCCGCGGTGGACCGCCTGGACGCCCTGCTCGGTTGAGGTCGTGTGTCCCGTGCGTGTCCCAAACCGTCCGATGGCCAAATGCAGAAGCGGCTCCCTGTGGGTGAATGTCCAAGTGGGAGCCGCTTTGGTGTTGGCATCCCCAACGGGATTCGAACCCGCGCTGCCGCCTTGAAAGGGCGGTGTCCTAGGCCGCTAGACGATGGGGACCTGACCGCCCAACCATACCGGGCGGAGGTTGGCGCACCCAAACGCGAGCACTCGCGGGCGGTCGGTACACCGCTCGTCCCCGGGAGCAGTGAAATACTGGACGCTGTCGCAGGGCGATGTCACGCATCGACCAGCGTGCAAAGATCCTGAACTGATGAATTGTGTGAGCGACTACCGCACCCGTGCCTGCCGGCATTCCGTTGCCCGCCGGAATCGAGCAGTTGCCCGACCTCGGGCCTGACGTGGTGGGCACCCGTCCGCGCCAGGTCTGGGCGATCATGGTCTGGTTCTCGGTCGTGCTGATGCTCGGGTTGACGGTGCTGTTCGTCTTCGTGGCGCTCGGGCCGCGCGCTTCGGGTGCCGGGCCGTGGATCGGCGTGCTGATCTGCGTGGCCGTCACCGCTGCCCTGGCCTGGTTCGCGACCACCATCGGCAAGCCCATTCTGATCATCCGACTCAGAGGCCGTCCGAACCCTGGCGCTGATCGGCAAGGAGGCGATCCCGTTGCGCTCCATCACCGGCCTCAGCATGGGACTGGGCGGTCGTTCGTTGCTGCTCGACGTCGCCGGTGCCGTCCAGGCCGACGCCAAGCCGGGCAAGAAGAAGTCGATCATCATCAGCAACATTCACACCTACCGGGTCGCGCCCGGCGACCTGATGAACTACATCGCCGCCCGCGCTCGCGCGTCGCACCAAGGGTAGGGAAGGACTGCCTGCCGTTCGTGGAGCCTGTTCTAGGCCTCGTGCGGTTTCGGGTCTCGACGAGCTCGACCAGCGGTCTCGACGAGCTCGAGCAAGCGTGTTGTCGACACGCTCGCCCCACGAAACCGTGAACCCGCCCGACTCTGACGAGTTCGGGCGGGCTCTTCCTCGGGGGGATTGAGGAAGTCTTCACGGCGAGTACACCGACACGTGCACGTGGTCCATGTGGTTGGCGGTGTCGCCGCCCCGGTCTGACATCGCGCGCCAGCCGGTGGTGGGGTTGGTGTTGCGCTCGACGTTCCACTGCCGCTGCCGCCAGATCAGGTAGTGCACGTGCAGCCGCTTGTAGTTGTCTTGCAGGTAGCGGGCAATGGCGCTGCCGAGCGCCTTGCCGGCCGCGGTCTTGTACGAGGGAATCATGATGTCGATGGCCCGTCCGCCGGGGTGATCGGACGAGTACGAACTCGACATGCGCCAGCCGTACATGGTCTTGATCTGCGGGAACTTGACCCTGATCTCACGCACGATCGCCTTCGCGTAGGCGTTGGTGCGATCGAGGCTGGCGCTGCCCAGGCTGCCCGTGTCGGTGACCGGCGCGGACGACGCACTCGGCTTGGTCTTCGACAGGTACGCCGAGTAGGCCCAGGCCACGCCGCCGTTGTAGATCACCTGCGTGCGCGTGCTGGTGGTCTTGCCGGTGGCCAGCAGCACGGTGCCCTGCGTGACGCCGCCGAGCACGGTGCCGGTCGATGCCGAGGTGGCGCGCACGTTCACCTCGTCGACCGCCACGTACCGCTTGCCGGCCGACTTCGGAAACGTTGGCACGCCCGCGCCGGGCACGGTTTTCAGGTAACCGCTGAGCACCCACACGGTGGTGCCGTCGTGCACGATCTGGCTGTAGCTGACCGAATGGGTGCCGGTCATTGAGACGGTCGAGCCGGAGGGCAGCGTGCCTGCCGAGGTCGCGTCGATGTCGGGGGTCTTGCGCATCGCCAGTGCCGCGGTGGTGGTGGCCTTGTAGGCAACCGCGGGCGCGGTGCTGGACGGTGGGTCGGTCAGGTACTTGGTCGAGAGCCAGTTGGTGGCGCCGTCGATGGTCACCTGTGCGAAAGTGCCGCTGACCAGGCCCGTGGTCGCAACGGTGGTGCCCTTGGCGACCACCTTCACGATCGAGGCGTCGAGGCTGGGGGCCGAGCGCAGGTTCAGGTCTGACGTGGTCACCTTGGTGGCTGCGGCGCCGGTTGTCGTGGGGCTGGGGGTCGGCGTCGTGGTGGTCGGAGTGGCCTTCAGGTAGGTGCCCGACACGTAGCCGGTGGCGCCCTTGAACGTCACCTGAACCCAGCCGCTGGCGGTGGGCGACCCGCTGATCGACGCCCCTTGGGCGAGGGTGCCGAGTACCGGGGACGTCGTGGCCGGGCCCGACCTGACGTTGACCGCGCCGATGGCGACGTAGGGTGTCGCGGCGTCCGCGTGGCCGGCGAACACCACGCCGCCGAGCCCGAAGCTGAGGGCGACGCTGGTTGCGACCGCGACAACCGCGCGGGTGGCGGCGTTCGTGCGCTGGTGCATGCCTGTCGTCCACCCCTTCGTCGTCGACGGTCGGCTGCTGGTCGCGTCGTCCCAACTGTCACAGCAGCCTCAGATTGCGCAGGACTCTACGCACGGGTGGACGGCGCCAACAACAGGTTTGGCGGCAGGGCAAGTCGACACGCCGTGAGAGCGCGAGAAACTACAGTTATGTCATTAATTCCTCGGAGGCTCTGTCTAGAGTGGCTTCATGGCGGTGGCGATGAGTGACGAACTGTTCGAACAGCTGGTCGATCGCGCCGTTGCTCAGATTCCCTCTGACCTGGCTGAACTGGTGCAGAACTGCGTGGTGGTGATCGAGTCGCGAGCCCCCGAACCCGACGGTGACCTGCTCGGCTTCTACGACGGTGTTCCCTTGTCAGAGCGTGATTCGTGGTACTCGGGCGTGCTGCCCGATCGCATCGTGATCTACCGAGACGCGATTCTCGACCTGTGTGACAGCGAGGCGCAGGTGGTCGACGAGGTGCGCATCACGGTGTGGCACGAGGTGGCGCACTACTTCGGCATCGACGACGATCGGCTCGACGAGTTGGGCTACGCCTGAGAGGTCATGGGCGGCCCGCACCGCGCCAGGAAGGGCGTCGTGTCGGTTCCTGAAGAGACCTTGAGCGTTACTTGAGATATTCCGGGTCCGCCACTTTCTGGTGGTTATGCGCGTGCTGACTCGCCAGCCATCAGGGGTGCGCCACTTTATGGTTGAAATAGATACCCCCGGTGGGTATTTATTTCAACCACAAAGTGGCGAACCGGCGTTGAGCCTCGAGCAGCGGCCCGCATAACCACCAGAAAGTGGCGCCACCTCAGCCACCGGGATCAGCCCGCGATGATCCAACTGGTCTTGCGGTCGCTGACCCAGGTGCCGGTGCTGCCCAGGGCCTCGTCGGGTGCCCAGCCGGCCTGCAGGTCGGTGTGTGACAGGGGCTTGGCGAAGGTGAGGGCGGCGATCCGGGCTGACTGCTCGGCGTTCGCCACCACGGGCACGCATTGCACCTTGCCCTGCACTGTGTTGGCGGCCAGGGTGTCGAGCACGTCGTTTCCGAAAGCGGGCGCGACCAGCACCAGCGGACGGTCTGCCTTGTGCCCCTTCTCGAGCAGGGGCAGCAGCTCGCGCACGGTGTCGACGCGGTCGGTCAGCACGACCACGAACGCATCACCGGCCACGGCCCAGCCGGTCGACGAATCCGTGGCGAAGCTCTTGGAAGCCAGTCCCGCCGGCACGCTGGCAGCCGCCGCCAGGGCCGCTTTCAGGTCGGTGCGGGTGGCGTCGTCCAGGTCGGTGCTGGGCAGCTTGTCGGGACGGCTGCGCGCCTTCAGTTCGCTCAGGTACTCGGGGGCCGGGTTGGTGGGGTGAAAGCGGGGAATGTCGCGTTGCGGTGGTGCCTGCATGGCGGCGTCACGCTCGCGGGTCTTGCGTTTGTCGTCGAAGTAGCCGTAGATGACGGCGCCGGCTCCCACCACGACGATGACGACGATTCCCCACCAGTCCATGCCCCCAGTGTGCCCGCAACCGACCTGTGCCCGGATCGTCGCTGCTCGGGCCGACTTCGCCACTAGCCTGTGCGGTTGCCTACCCTGCAACGCCCGCACTGCGCGGGCGCCCTCTGGCTCGAATCCCTCGACTGCGCCGACTGCGGCAGCGCCGTCATGTTGGACCCGGACGGGTTTCGGCCGCTGCCGCTGGACGCGACCAGCCACCGTCCGTGCGATCAGCGCGAGTGGCAGTGCAACTGGGCCGTTCGGGCCGAGTCGACCGCGACGTCCTGCTACTCGTGCCGGCTGACGCGGCGCAGTCCCGCACCCGACGACCTGGTCGCCCGGGCCAAGCTGGCCACCACCGGACAGTCGAAGCGGCGGTTGCTGCGCGACCTCGCCACCCTCGGCCTGCCGGTGGTGCCGTACTGGGTGCGTGGGGGGGCTGGCCTTCGACCTGCTGTCGTCGAAGTCGCCCGGGCAGGGCTCGGTGATCATCGGGCACGCCAACGGCGTGATCACCATCAACCTCGCCGAATCGCTCGATGACTACCACGAAAGCATGCGCATTCGGCTGGACGAGCCCTACCGAACGATGCTCGGCCACTTCAGGCACGAGGTGGGGCGCTACTACCAGTGGCAACTGGTGGAGGCTCCCGGTGGAGAACGCTGGTTCACGGCGTGCTGCCGTCACGGCTTGGGCATCACGTCGCGACTGCGCCGTTGCCACATGTCTCGGCGCCACGGGTTCACCGGCAGCCGGTCGAGCAGCACCCGTTGCACGAGCAGGGTGAGCCAGCCGGCCAGCACCATCGCGCTGAGGTTGATGCCCAGTTGGGCCGCGCTGCCTAGTACCTCGTCGGGCGACCAGAACGCCAACCCGAGCGCGATGTTGCCGGCCGCGGGCACGGTGGTCACCGAGATGAACACGCCCGACAGGCCGCCGACCCGTCCGGACGTCAGTGACATCACGCCGGCGATCGCGGCCAGCACCGCCACCACGAACGACCAGCCGTTGGGGTGGTAGATGAAACTCGTCGCGGGGCGCGGGCCGAGCACGGTCTGGGGCGCGATCCAGCCGGCCCAGCGGGCGACCAACGCTATCAGTGCGGTGAGGCCGATCGAGACGGTGAACCCGACCAGCAGCGCCCGTAGGGCGACCGTGAACAGGCCTGGACGCCGCAACACCAGTGCCAGCGCGAGCGCGGCAATCGGCCCGAACTCAGGGCCGAGCACCATGGCACCGATGACCAGGATCTGCGAGTCGAGCACGATCGCGATGGCCGCGATCATGGTGGCCAGCAGCATGAACACCCCGTAGGCCCAGTTCAGCTCCGAGTCTTCGTAGGCGCGGGAGCCGACCTCGGCCCACACCACGGTGTCGGCGCCGTTGCCCTCGGCCTCGACCTGGGCGTCGAGGGCGGCCTTGCTGAGCCAGGTGTCGACCGGTTGCACGACGATGGTGCCGCGCTGCGCGACGCCCAACTCGCGCAGCCGGGTGATCACGGGATTGGCGTGTTCACGGGCGACGTCGGCGTACACCAGGTCGCCCTGCGGCTCCAGCGAGGCGCCGCGCACCACCGCGAGGCTGCTCAGCGATGGCTCGATCGCCAGCACGCCCACGGCGTCGTCGGTCAGGTCTGCGGGTATGGCCAGGCGAAGTTGCAGCATGCGGTCATGCTCGCCCCGACGAGCCCGGCTGTCGAGGCTCGCGGCGTTACGACTTGCGTGGGTTGCGCGACCACATCGAGCCGGTGAGGGCGGCGAAGGACGTCCACAGCGCGTAGGGGGTGTGCTGCAGCCCGAACTTGCGGTCGACGAGGCCGGCCCGCCGGACCAGCAGCCAGCTGTTCAACGCCAGGACGCCGGCGCCGACTGTGGCGGCGGGCAGGTTGTGCCACCGGAAGTAGACCAGGCTCCAGAGGCCGTTGATCGTCATATGGACGCCCAGGGCTCGGGTGTAGCCGGCGGCCTGGTCGTGGTCACCGCGTCGTTCGAGTTCGTTGAGCACGGCGGTCGAGGTGGCGGCGATGCCGGCGGAAAGGGTCGTCCACACGCTGGGCACCGCGGCGTCCGGAGGCTGCCACGACGGCTTCTCGAGCCCTCGGTACCAGTCGCCTTTAGGATCGCTGGCGAGAGATCCGCCGGCGGCCGCAGCTACCACCAGCCCGGTTGCGACGGCAGCGTTGCGACCTCGGTGGACGGGCCGAGGGGCGGACGACGGGGTGTCTTGGGCGGGCCGACTCATGGCCACAACTGTGCCTCTGGGCTCGTTGAGATCCGTAGGCATGGTCGGGCGCCGCGGTGATGGGAAGCGCGTCGCCCCGGTAGAGTGTTCCCGGCAGTACGAGGGCCTATAGCTCAATTGGCAGAGCAGCGGACTTTTAATCCGCGGGTTCTGGGTTCGATTCCCAGTGGGCCCACCAGCAGTTTCAGGCTAGTGACTAGGCCAAACACCTCAATCGTTCAGATGCACTGGTGGGCATAAATGGGCAGAGATACACTGTCTTATCGCACGTGGATCGCACGCGTGCGACAGGAAATGAGGGGCCTAGATGGCTGAACGGCGCGACTTCGGGCACATCCGCAGGCTGCCTTCGGGCAGGTACCAGGCTAGCTACATCGGTCCGGACCTGGGCAGGCACAAGGCGCCGTCGACGTTCGAGAAGCGGGACCTGGCCGTGGTCTGGCTGCGCAACGAGCAGCGCATGATCGAGGACGCGGTCGCCGACGAGCTGCGCTGGGTCTCGCCGGAGGAGCGACTGGCGTCGTCCAGGCGCAAGGCCGAACCGAAGGTGAGGTTCGGGGAGTACGGCGAGAAGTGGATCGTCGAGCGGCGCAACTCCAAGGGAGAACCGCTACGGGCGCTGACCCGCAAGGACTACGAGTTAGTGCTCGCCAAGTACCTGGTGCCGACGTTCGGCGATCGCCCGATCGATGAGATCACCCGTGCCGACGTGCGCACCTGGCATACCAAGCTCGGAACTTCGGCGCCCCGAACCCGGGCGAAGGCGTACGGACTGTTGCGAGCCATCATGAACACGGCCGTGGACGACGAGCTGATCGCGGCGTCTCCCGTCCACATCCGAGGTGCCGGGGCGCAAGCCACCAAGCGCAAGGTCGAGCCGGCGACTCCGGCCGAGATCGAGATCATGGCGGACGCGATGCCGCCGAGGTTGCGCGCGTCGGTGATCGTCTCGGCCTGGTGTGCGCTGCGATACGGCGAACTGGCGGAACTGCGCCGCAAGGACATCGACGTCAAGCGTCGGATGATCCGTGCCCGACGGGCAGTGACCTTTCCGCCGGGCGGCCCGGTGGTCGGACCACCGAAGACGGACGCCGGCGTCCGGGACGTGTCCATCCCTCCGCACATCTGGCCGGTTGTGGAGGAGCACCTGAAGGAGTACGTCCGTCCAGCCCCGGACGCGCTGCTGTTCCCCAGCGAGGGACGCGGCCACATCTGGCACTCAGGGATGAACAACCACTTCAGTAAGGCCCGGGCCGCCGCCGG
>RRZT011000973.1_pt1 | contig 12672 bp, 19 predicted proteins | sample 2165551 | NCBI WGS metagenome assembly RRZT01 (sample SAMN10456910, study PRJNA506462) | wastewater metagenome | biome: wastewater; feature: sludge; material: wastewater sludge; isolation source: wastewater sludge with Escherichia coli K12::gfp cells carrying plasmid... | place: USA: Moscow, Idaho... | reverse complement strand
TGGTAGTAAAACAACTGATTACTGCGGCAATGTGATCTATGAAAACGGCTTATTGAAACGCATTCTGGTTGATGGTGGTTATATAGAAAACGGTATATACTATTTTTACCTGACGGATCATTTGGGTAATAATCGTGTGATTGCCAGTGCCGGTGGCAGTATTGTTCAGAGTAACCACTATTATCCTTTCGGGATGTCATTTGCCGAGGGTTCCGCAACCAGCCAGCAACCTTACAAGTACAACGGTAAGGAACTGGATGTCGAAAGAGGGCTTAACCTTTATGATTATTCTGCAAGATTGATGGATCCTGCATTGGGGAGGTTTAATACGGTGGACCTGATGGCAGAGAAACATTATAACATTTCACCTTATGTTTATTGTGCTGGAAACCCTGTGTATTTGATTGATCCAGATGGAATGGATTGGTACAAGTGGACTGGTGAAAATGGCAAGGAGGCTATTCTTTGGCAAGAAGGAAATGCCAAAACGTTAGATCTTAATGGTCAAACTTATAATAATGTTGGTGAGAATTATTCTTATACTTTAGGCAATACAACTTATAGTTTTGAACAACAAAAAACGGTTAGTATGTCTGTGTCTGTATTAGATTATAATCAATTCCAGACTCAATTTGACAGTAGATTTGGAGATGAAAAACGTCAAAAAGTTGCTTGTAAACGGGCATGTGATGTAATGGAGTCAAATGCAGGTGTTACTTCGGCAGGCAGAAATGATGCTACTCAGCAGGTTGGCAGAGAGGTAGGCTCAGCTGATAATCACAGCATTGTGCCAACAGGCAATCAGGCTAATGGAGATAAAACATTAGTTCGTGATGTAGAAGTAAATGGTAATCCTGTAATTGTAGGGGTTGACAGAGGAAAGCACGGCAGGGGAATAAATGACGGAACTACCGACCACTGGATTGTTGTGTCAGGATACACCTATAATTTAACAAACGGAACTACTTCGTATAATTATTTTGACCCAGGTAATCGCAATGCAGTTCAAGGAACAAATGCTGTAAATGTATTAACTCGAACAAATAACGGATTATTGATCAATACAAATAGTAGAAGGACGTACACTGTAACTAATATTAGACCAAATAGATAACAGTTATGAATAAAATAAGAATCTTCCTAATATCAGTTTGTTGTCTGACTATCACAACCTGTAAGGGACAACAGGCTGATTTAAAGGCGTTTTTAGACAACTTTAAACAGATAGAATTTCCAGTTACATTTGATAATGGACCGATAAAAAACAATACAGAACTTTTTAAAAAAGGGTTCAAAAGGGCTGAGTTTCTCAAGTTTCTTAATGGAATTAAAGAATATACGACTAAAGATACCTATTTTTATTATGGGGGAAAAGCTAAATGCAAAGAACTCAATATATTAATTTATAGAATTACCAATTTTGGAGATGCGCCAGCATTGGATACAATAAAGATTGAGTTAGTTGTTTTTAATTCACAATGGAAGATGTTGTCTAAAATGGTAATTGGAGGTCAAGAAACAGAAGACAAACTAATCAATTGTGTTTTAAATCAAGATATGACGTTTGTAGTATCAATATTGAACTCGTCAAATAAGTTGATAAGAAAGCAGAAATATTTTATAGACGTTGATGGAAAAATAAAGAAACAGTCATAAGCTAATAATTTGCAGTAAAGTGCGATCAAACTAAAAGCCCGGCACTGCCGGGCTTTTCTGTTTATAACATAGCTACATTTTTATTGAAGAAGTCTTTAAACTTCTTCTTGGTCAGCATGGTTTCAATCAGACCGAATATAATGGATTTATCCTTTTCGTCCAGCTCGGCAATAAGTCGCACTTGCTCGGACGTGGTTTTATCTTCTATGGTTATTTCTTGGGGTACTACTTGGCTATCCATATGCACAATCTGGTCAATGCTGATGCCGTAGAACTTGGCGAGATTATCCAATAACTCTACCGATGCTTCACGTTGTCCATTTTCAATTTTACTATAATGGGAAATCCCCAAACCTACCACAGAGGCAACTTCCTTCTGTAATATACCCTTTTCTTCCCTTAAACGCTTGATATTGTTAGATAAGCTCATAATGCTAACTTTTGAATTACGGCACAAAGATAGCCATATAGTACAATTTACGCAATAACTTTCCTTATTGTCTTGCTTCATTAGTGTCCCGTTAAAATCGGGACGAATTAATAATTAATCAAACCATCCCGGAAAAAAAGGATTAAGTTGTTCTTTGACGTCATTGAAATTAGTCTTATTGAACAGGTCTTGTAAAGGTGTTTTATCCATTAGTGAGATGCTGATAATCTGTAAGACCTCATAGGTCGAACGGTTCAGCTGCATATCATGTTGGACGATAGCTACTAAACAATAGGTGATGATAGCTACATTGATCTGTATTCGAACTGCATTCTCTGTGGTACCCCAGAACCTTTTTATCTTGAGGTGCTGTTTTAACCATTTGAAGAACAGTTCCACGAGCCATCTTTTTTTATAAAGATTGGCAATATCAAGTGCAGATATGTGTTTGGCATTTGTCAAGAAAGTAAATTCACGATCATTCTCTTCATCATAGAAGCAAATGACCCTGAATGATTCAGGATACTTCTTTTCAGAGATGTACCCAATCAGTTTCACTTCCACATCCGAAAGGATATTCTTGGGCATTTTACGCTTCCATTTACAGAACTTGCACTTTAGATTTGTTCACTCTGACTACAAAGAAAGAACCTGTAAGATGAATCCGATAAAGTTCCTTAGTCGAGTCATATGCTCTGTCGAATATATAATAGGCATTTGGCTCATAATTAATTGTAGACATTGCAGTTGAATCATGTTTGGGATACTGTAGTTACTGTATAAAAAACAGGGACCTGTGCTTCTATGTCATAAAGGACATGAGCTTTAACCCCAGCTTTTCTCTTACGGAACTTCGCCCAAGGAAATGTAGCGTACCTGTCTACGAGTCTTCTGAATTTATCATTTTTCAAGAATTCTACTAACTAAGCGAAAACGTATTTATCTTGGTTGATTTGAGATCATTTTTATCGACCTCAAAGTTAGGATTTCAAATCGTTGCGAACAGAAGATAGTATATAACAGACTGTATTTCAATCATTTCAAAGAACGATTTATTCACCTTAACGAGACAGTAATAGTTACTAAAATTAAAACAACTACAGCAACTTAATCAATAATTATTTGTTCAAATTCTAATCCTTTAATTTTCAATTTTTCAAGTATTGACTTAAATTTTTCACTAACAACCAATAATGGCCTTGCATACCTCACCACAAAATTCCCATGCGCTTTCAGATTGGATAAGCCCATACATTCCCAAGTAAAGGCAAAATCAGCCAGGCTAAAAATATCCATATCAAAAGGTTGATAATGTAAATCGTAAGGAAGTATTTTTGTAGGTACATTACTCCCAGAAGGAGCAAATATGGCAGTATTAAAATAACCATTACGTTTGCATTCAGAACATTGCCCCTCAACTGTGAGACCCTCTTTTTTTGTCGCAGGTGGTAATGTCAAAGTCGAATATAGATGATAAAAAGGAAGTTCTATATTTCTATAATTGAGAATTCGATTTAATTCTCCCAATTTAACTTTTTCCTCTTTTAAACAATTATACAAACGTTCAGATATGATGTAATCATCATCTAAAGTAGCAAAAAAATCTTTGCTGACTTTGGGCAATCTTGCTGTCCTTAATTGCCCTTGCAAAACAGAGCCTGTTCCACATTTATTACAAGAAAAGCTAAGATCATAATTACTTTTACAAGCTTCCCCACTTTATCCTACAGCTGCCTTATTGTAGTCTAATACAAAATATTTCATAATCAATACAATTTAAGAATGTTATTCAGACAAATAATCTAATGCTATTTTCAACCATTTAGGTTTATCTTTATAAACTGTTTTATAAGTTCGTTCGATTTCTTGTGCTGTATACCCGTAATCTTATCGAATCTATCTAGATTAAAAGTTATTGAAAAATCTTTTGTAGAATCATTGTACTTGTAAGGTTGTTGACTTGCAGTAATACCCTCAGCAAACGGCATACCGAACGGATAATAATGATTACTCAGAACAATACTACCACTGGCACTTGTAATCACATGGTTTTTGCCCAAATGATCAGTCAGATAGAAGTAATAAGCATCACCTCCTATATAACCATCATCAACTAGGATTCTTTTGAGAGGTGCTCCAGTTCCATTTGCACTTTCATAGATCACATGCCAACATAGTCCGTCTGCTTACTATTCCTGCTGCTTCATTGTTGCAACGTCCGCAGTTTACTACCATCGGTAGCATACGCGTACGTATTCGTTGCCTGTCCCAGCGTGTTACTAATTGCAATACTCTGGGGCAAATTTAATACATTATATGAGATTTTTGGCATCCGATGGAATGAAAAGTGGCACTTCATGGAGCAATTTATCCTCTTCTGTCCTTAGAAACTATGCTTATCTGTATCTTTACGATAATACCTACGACGAACTAGGTCGTCTTAAAACGAACAAAAAGAATAAGCAATCCGTTCTAAGCTGTTCGTATGCCTATAATATCCGTTCTTGAATCAAGTCCGTTACTTCCCCTCTTTTTTAGTCGAACTCTTTACTATAATGATACTTATGCCAGCAATAAACTGGTGAAGACAGAAGAAACAGGTTCCGGGGTGACTCTCTCTCAATAGATGGATTTTAAGAACAATGCCAATCTTGCAACAGAATATCTTTACGATAAAAATGGCAACCTGATAAAAGATTATAATAAAAGTATAACCGAAATATCATATAATGTATTAAATTTGCCGCAGACGCTCAAGATTTCTTCTGCCACGAATACATATACGTATGTGGCCGACGGAGGAATATTAAAAACGGCACATACTATTTTTACCTGACAGATCATTTGGGTAATTATGGTGGAGAAATATCAGAATGTTTCACCTTATGTTTATTGAGCTGGGAATCCTGTGATATTTATTGATCCAACAGGAATGTGTTAACTGACTTTGAAGATAGAAATGGAGATTTAGTTAAGCATGTTTATGATGGTTCATCTGCAGTTTTTCAGCAGATCGGAAAAGGTACTGATCCACATTACGAATTCAAAGGACGTAATGAAAATTCAAGTGATCCCAAAGTGGTGAATTTGACAAATGCAATTCAGGAACAATAACAATTAAACATGGAAAATCCTGTATTACAGCAAAATGCAGAAGGGAACAATGAAACTCGCTGTACTCAAACAACACGAAATGTTATGAAAACAGTAGACTCAGCATTGGAAAACAAGACCTCAATTGTGGTTAATGGGAGGATAAATGATATGGCAAAAACACTCTCGAGTGGTAAAAATGAAAATTATTTGAAGGTTAACGAATCAGAAGCAGCAAAAAGGCACAAAACTGAGGACTCTCCTTGGTAACCTATATGAATCCTGATTCCAATAAGAGTGGTCATATTGCAACATTTAGTGTTGGGGCTAATTTGGATGACGGTAAAATTGCCAATATTGGAACTGCTCAATATACAGGTTTTGTTTCTTTAAATAGAGCCATCAACAAGAACAAACCTAAAGAGTATTTCATTTTATTACCTAATGTGCTTCCAAGCGCAACGGTAGTAGAATAAAAAAAAATAGACGATATGAAAAGAGTATTTATTTCTGCGGTTGTATTTTTCATAGCAACACAATTTAGTTTTTCTCAAATTTCAAATGGCTTTTGGCAGGAAAAAACACAAAATGTGTCCGACGCGTATCTTGGTGGGTATCACTTTACAGATAAAACCTTCGAATATACAATAAACGGATACGATGGTTTAAATCCTATAACAGCTTTTGGCGGTGAATATGCAATAAAGAATGGAAAAATATTTTTTTCAGTAACATATATCAAGAAAGCTGTTGGAGGTCAATTGTGTCGTAGTGAAACAAGCACTCTAAACGATTCTTGGTCGATTGAAGGTAGCAAAATATCTATTGTGAAATTAAACCCATCAATAAAAGCTATTGCGAATATCAAGATTGGGGATAATTATTTAATAATTGACAAACAGAAGTTTTATAAGGTAGAAGCAAATTGATCTAAAAAATTAGTATTGTAATATTTAGGTATATTACTGTTCTCAGCAAAAATAACTTCTAAACAGAAGAGGGTGAATTAAACGCTTAGTTTTGACATACCCTCCTGCTTGTTCATTACATTCCTTGCAGTCTTCTCTAAGATATTTTGCTTTTGAAAAATGAGAAACTCCGTAATTCTTCAGAGAAATCTTTTTATTCTCATTTTTTTATGCGACTACAGGGAGAATTATATCCCTAAGATCGGCTAGGCAAAAAGTAAATATGACACACAATAAGACACCTTGCAATCCCCCAAAAACAGTTAGTGAAACTTGAGAGCTAAATTTCAAATTATTTATCATGTTTTTTTGAAAATCGATCTTTGTTTGATATTTTTTTCTTTTAATTGAAAAGGTTGCACAGCGAAATGAACCATCAACCATAAACTAAAAACGTATTGTTCAAAACCCTGCGAGAAATAACATCTCTATTTTATCATGATATTGAAATTGCAATGAAAAAATGGATTGATGTATTTCAAATCTGGTACAATCAACGTCCGGTAAATCGCCGGGCGTTGATGTCATATGCACATCGTTCCGTATGAATTCGTCTGTGAAACTAGCTATTTCAATCCGGTAATAACGGTTCTTTTATGATGATTTTCCTTATCGGGCATTACCCTTCTATGCCTCACGAATGCCCATTCCATTCCCTCTTATCTTTGCAGTGTAATCTACTACGATAATCGCGGGCGTGTGATTCAAACCAAATCACAGAACCACTTGGTCGGGCGGCATCAAAAAAAACAATCACGCGTGAAGACTGACAACGGTAAAACATAAACTTAATACGGGTAGTAAAGTGACACTGGCAGAAAATACCTACGACGAACTAGGTCGTCTTAAAACGAACAAAAAGAATAAGCAATCCGTTCTAACCTGTTCGTATGCCTATAATATCCGTTCTTGAATCAAGTCCGTTGCTTTTCCTCTTTTTAGTCGAACTCTTTACTATAATAGAAGACTCAATCTTTATGATTATTCGGCTAGGTACATGGACCCTGCATTGAGACGGTTTAGTACTGAGGATCCCATGGCGGAGAAGTATTACTCTATCTCACCTTACGCTTACTGTGCTAATAACCCAATATTGTTTATAGACCCAGATGGCATGCAACTGAAAGGAGTTAGTAAAGATGATGCAAACAAAATGCACGAAGATATTAACACCGTTTTTGCCGATGATAAATTTTCTGGATTTAAAAGTTTAATTACAAAAACCCCAAAAAAGGAAACGGAAATACTTTTAACAAAATTGACTCTAGGGCTTTAGCTAGTTATTTGAAAGGTGCCAAAGGTTTAACCGATAATGATAAGGCATTGATTGAAATCGTTTCAAATACAATTAACTTAGACGATGTACATGAAGTTGAATATGCTGCGGCAAGTGATGTACTGCCAGATATGAGTATGGCATCACCTGAACTAAAAGCTGCTTTTGATAAAACGGATGGACGATAACAGCCGGATTAATTGGGTCTCAAACAAAGAAGACTGAAAATGGCTCATACGCATTAATAGTGAAAGGAGGGAAAAGTGCTAATGATTACTTAAATACAAGCACTAATATACTTGTTGCTAATCCTGGAGGCAGAGCAGGCACTAGTTTTCATGAAAATTTTGGTCATGGTCGTTCGTTAGCTACAGGTAGGGGTGATGCTAATCAACATCCCGATGCAATTAGGTTATAGAACTTGACATTGAGAGTAATGTGAAGTCGTCTTATTCAAAGAACAGGCAAAGATCATGGACCAATGACCCCAGTAGTTGGACCAAGTATATTACCAAGCTATAGATAATGAAAAAGGTATTTACATATTTAGGTTGCTTTTTGTTTTCTGCAGTTGCTTATGCACAAACAGAGATAACGCAAAAGCTAGCATCCGTCGATTCTGTTAGTGTTGCACGTGCTAATAATGCCATCGAAAAGGTGCTTGGTGTTGAATCAGAAGATATAACTTGTCTTGTTTTTAGTATTGATAAAAAAGTACTTTTGATACACAAAACATCTGAGGCATATAAATTTCATGCTTTCATTGAAACGTTTGATTATGATGTTCAAGAAAACGAGCTTCAAAAGAGAAAAAAGCAAAAGATAAAAAAGAATAAAATACTTGATCGTGTCTTCAATTCATCTATTTGCAAGTTAGCAGTAACGGCAGGAAAACATGCGAGTTTAATTTACCTATGTCCTATAAGGTTGATACGAACAATATGAAGTTCATTCCAATAGAACAAGAAGTTTTGACTACTTGGTAAAAAGCAATATTTTTGAGTTTTGTACTTTTAATAAAGGCATCGATAGCATAAAGGATGTGGCTTTTACTTTTGTCTTCCTTGTCCATTTTATCAATTTCGTTGAGCCTTTCAAGCATCTCGGGATCTCTTAAGATATTTTCCTGATCGGTTTCGTCTAAAAGATAGCCAGCCATGCGGGAAGACTGACAACGGTGAAGCATTAGGACCATAAGATCGTCGACGACCTTCTGTCAACCATGAACTTTTATCGGGTATATCGTAAGTCCCTAAAAAAGTATCAGCATTTTTACTCATCCGATTCCTTCCTCCTGAGCCTTCTGCTCTAACACTAAATCTATAAACTTCATTACCATATCTATCAGTTACAACCGCAATCCCATATCCATTTCGAGAACGATCTTTTACAAGAAGAACAGAAACATTTTAATTACCATCTATATCTATTTTTTTACATTTTCTTCAAGCATTAGAGCGGCAGATTCAACAAAGCTTAATTAAGTTATCCCTAAAGAAAGTCTCGTAAAAGCTGACTGTAAATTTATTGACAATTTAAAAAACCTTTTGATTTGTTCCATTTTTGGACTTTCTTATTATCTAAACTTACTATTATTTCTATGCAATCTCCAACATGGATTATGTCTAGTTCTTTTTTTTGAATAGAATGTGTCCCAGTATACATTTTATCATTAAGATAAAATGTATATTTCATTTCATATCCCCACAATCCTATCCCATTATGGACTTGGTTAATATCAATTATTTTAGCAGCTACAACATCTGTATTAGTGGAAAGTTTTTTATTTCTATATAGAGTAGTGCATATCATAAAAACACCAATTATAGTACATAATATTAGTGCAAAAAAATTGTGAGAAGAAATTTTCTTGCCAAAAATACGGATACTACATTTATCATTCATATTATCGTTTTTCATCATCTATAAAAATTACAACTTTTATTACATTTGAATCCTATTGAGCAACATTAGGCCATTGCCAAACAGTCTGCTTTTAAAATGGCGTTGTGATTCTGCTGGATCTCTTTGTGCATGATAAAAACAATAACATCAAAGTTTTTGCCGTGGGTCTTGCAATTGGGGTTAAAGCAGTATGCCATTTAGGTCTTGTAATAAACCGGCATGTTCAGGGACTTATCGTCGTGGAACGAGCAACAGACACGTTTATGCTTGTCGGGTTTAAGGCCGTAACACTGCAACACGGTTGCCATTGATAGCCGTTGTTTAATCTCACTTATTTCCATAGTCAAAAAAACATTGCCAATGTATACATCGCAAAATTAAATACAAATTGACTATTCTGCAAATATATTTATGACTATTTGGATGTTTATTGACTTAATGGCTATCTTTGAAACGTTATAAAAACATTGACTATATGAGTTTAGCCGATAATATAAAGCGCTTCAGGGAAAAACAAAGGGTTACAGCAAAAACAGGTAGTCATTGAGATTGGATTGGGGGATTTCCCATTACAACAAAATTGAGAACAGGTAGCGTGAAGTTTCTGCAAAACTGTTAGACAAACCGGCCAAGATTTACGGTGTTTCTATTGACGCCATTATATACATGGAAGGCGAAGTGCCTAAAGAGATTATGATTGAAGATAAGACCACCAGTGAGCAAATGAGGCTTATCCAGGAACTCGACAAAAAGCATAAAGGCATTATATTTTCAATGATTAACATAACGCTTATAAAATATTCCTTTCAGAAAAATATCGCTGCAGTATAAGCAAAAAGCCTGATTGCTGGGGCTTTTATGCTATTTCATTTTAAGAGTTTTCAAAGATTTATCAAAGAGTTCTTTCTTTTCCTTTGGAACATTATCATATCCGATACTTACCCTTCCAATTTTAACATCCTTCCAAAACAGTAATTTACTATTCACCCCGGATAATTCAAAAGTGTCTGGCAAAACTGCAACCTGTTTTTTTTCTAAAAGCTCATTAACTTGTTTTGTCAATTCTTCATTTTGAAATCTAAGTTGTAGAACGCTATCCCCCAAACTCTTTATGTTTTCATAATTATGCGTTTTCCTAAAATTTGTGATATAGACAAAAGATGAGTCTTTATAAACATAGCGCCTTTCTTTTTCTACGGTAACTTCGTATCCTTTAATTTCATAACCTTTTGGCACATCTAATAAATATTTTAAATGAGCCTTAGGACTGTATTTTACGGTATTTAGTTCTTTGCTCATTGTACATGAACTTAGTATTAAAAACATTCCTATTAAATATTTCATAAGCCTTATATTATTTAGGGTGTGTACCAATTTGGCTATATAGGTTAATTTGCAGGAGTTGCATCCGTGTGCCTGAGCCATCAAGAAAGTTACCGAATAATCATAAAGATTGAGTCTTCCGTATCCAGTCCCTTAGCGTTGTACTTGTAAAGTTGCTGGCTTGTAGCGAAACCCTCAACAAAAGACATCCCGAACGGATAATGATGATTACTCTGAACAATACTGTCACTATCAGTCACACGATTATTACCCCAATAATCCGTCAAGTAAAAATAGCATGTGCCGTTTTCAATTCCCGTCCGTCGACTGCATACGTGTGTGTATTCGCGATAGAAGAAATCTTAAACGTCCGTAGCAAATTTAATACATTATATAAGATTTCGCTTATACTTTTATTATAATCTTTTATCAGGTTGTCATTTTTATCGCAAAGGTATTCTGTTGCAAGGTTGGCATTATGCTTAAAATCCATCGATTGAGAGAGTCACAACCGAACCTGTGTCTTTAGTTTCCACCAACTGATTGCCGGCATAAGTATCATTATAGTAAGAACCATTATTCCCGGATTGAAATAGCTAGTTTCAGATACCAATTCATACGGAAATGTTGGAAGAATGGACTAGGCAAGCAAAACAAGACATTGCCAAGCTGATAGCCATAACCTTCGGAATGCATATCGCCAAGAAGTTTAAAGACTTATTTAATAAAAATGCATATACACATAAACACCCGAAATACAGGACGTTTATTTTATAGAACTATTTGTTTTACGAATGATCAAAGAACAATAAGAACGTAGATGCTACCAATAGGAATATCAACAGAATTGTCGACAATAGTTTATGTCTAATAGTCCATTTTTTATATATTAAACATATAACTCCCAACAAAATCGTTCCAATTATTGGAGACAAATCAATTCCCTTTGCAAAAATAGTCAGGAAGTATTGTTCTCCACCTGCATGTTGAGAATCAACTGTAATTGCTACAATAAACAAAATGATCCAATAAAAAATAAATAATAAAAACAATATTAACAAAGGATTCCACTTTTTCATATCTTATTTTTTATGTTCTTTATCGAGGAATAATTTCACCATTAACCACTTGACATGCTCCTGCTGGTAATTTTTAAATTTTGTCGGTAAGGTATTGAATTGAACACCCTTTATTTTTGTCATTATCAGTAGCAACACCAGCACCCATACCAATATCATCTCTGTATGCTAACAAAAAGTAACTTGCATATTTTGAGTCCATCTCATAACCAACACCTCTCCTCTCATTTGCAGATAAATTCCAAGACTGACTCTTAATTCCGCCATGAGATATATCAATATAGTCAGCATTCGAACGGATAATAGTGACTACTCAGAACAATACTAGCACTGGCAATCACACGATTAAGACCCAAATAACCCGTCAGGTAAAAATAATATATGTCGTTTTCAATTTCCGCCTGTCAGCTGCATACGTGTATGTATTCGTAACAGAAGAATTCTTAAGCGCCTGCGGCAAATTTAATGCATTATATGAGATTTCGGTTATACTTTTATTATAATCTTTTATCAGGTCGCCATTTTTATCGTAAAGGTATTCTGTTGCAAGGTTGGCATTGTTCTTAAAATCCATTGATTGAGAGAGAGTCACAGAGAAACCTGTGTCTTCTGTTTTCACCAGTTTATTGCCGGCACAAGTCATGTTCAGCCGTCATACGTAAAATCAGAATTTCTCGTTTTGCTATCCTTGATACATTTAGTATAAACATTAAAATTAGAGACAAAAGTACCAACTCTGAAAGGCTTCTGCTTTATTTTGCTAATTCTTTTTCCTGCTCTATCTTGCACCTAAAATAAATTCTTTGAGATTCTTCATCTTTTTCCACAATAAGATTCTCATAAGATTTTTTATTAAAACATAATTCAGGATAACCAAAAATCGCTTGTACAAAGGGGTAAATATCTTCATCTTTATCTATGATTCTAAAAAACCAATTAGTA
>RRZT011519156.1_pt1 | contig 12678 bp, 14 predicted proteins | sample 2165551 | NCBI WGS metagenome assembly RRZT01 (sample SAMN10456910, study PRJNA506462) | wastewater metagenome | biome: wastewater; feature: sludge; material: wastewater sludge; isolation source: wastewater sludge with Escherichia coli K12::gfp cells carrying plasmid... | place: USA: Moscow, Idaho... | reverse complement strand
GGGTGAAAGCCAGGATGCCGCGCCGCTGGTGCTGTTGGTCAAGGGCAGCCCAGTCGCGGCGCTTGGGCTTGGAGGACGCTGTGGATGTCATTCCTAGGATAGCAACCCCCCCAGACCTGGACATTAAATCAACACACCCGCTGAAGCCCCGGTTTTTTCTACAAAATCAGGTAGTGAGGTTGGCCGAAAAAACCAGGACTTGCGTTCGGGTGCCTATATAGAGGCATTGAAGGTCTCTGGAGAACCTATGTCCGATTTTGAACTTGATACTTCCGCACTGGCCGGTTTGCTGGGCAGTCCCCTTGTCCCTCAGCCGCCCAGGCTGTCGCACACCGAACGGGAGTTGCTTGACCACTACACATGGCTCTCTTTCGATGAAATCACCTGGCTGCTCGCATTGGCTCACGCCGGTGACGACGGGCTGACTGGTAGCGCCGCCCGAAGATTGGTCAAAGAAAGCGACATTGGCTGGCTGCGCCTAGAGACCTGTGGATTCGCAAAATGGGAGCGCGACTTGCGCGGCCGGCTAGCGTATCTAGTCCTTACCCCTAAAGGTGAGGATTTTGCCGAAGCCCTCGTTAAGGCATCTCGCCCTAGTAGTGGCTACACCTGGAAATCTTCGCCGGAGTCTAACTGATGCTTCAACTAATTCTTACCGTGATGGCCGTTAGCCTCACGGGCGCCCTCATTGCCGCCACCTTGAGCTACATGCCCGGCTGGATTTACGACTACAACATTGCCAAAGAGGTTGCGCCGAAAGGATTCTGCCGCTTGGAGCGCACCACCTTGGATGAAATCGCCGCCCGAGGGGGCTTTCCCATGGCCCCGGTTGCGCAGAATGAAGCTTTCAGCGGAGCGCCATACCCCTACGCGGACGGGGGCCTCGCCGGCTACATGGGGGCGCGTTATCGCTACCTCCCCAAAGGTGTTGACGGCGCGCAATGGCTGTACGGCCGCACGTCTGTCGCAGGGGTGCCCACCGCCTATGTTTGCCTGGATGCGCGAGCAGCCGGACTATCGGAAGGCTCCTGGCGCGCACTCGCAGCGCTGCGTAATCACCTCCCCGCTGGCCAGCTTACAATCGGGGCGAACTGTGGTGACGTTGCCGACGCGAGCACACCCGCAGGCTTCCCTGCCGCTGCCGCCGTAACGCTCTTCATCACCCCTGGCTTTCAAGCCACTCCTTCTTGTTCTTAAGGAGAAGACGCCATGATGTGGGTGTTCTGGTCCCTGGTGTGTTTCGTCTCCTTCATGATTATGTGGCCTGCCTTCGAAAAGCAGGTCCCTCCGGATTTGATGCCGTGGCTGCATCGTTCAAGCACAGTAACCACTACCCCCGGGGGCGGAACCATGCTGCCCACTCAGCGCAAGATTGGGAGCTGGCTGTTCCAAGAGTCCACAGACGGCTGGGTAATGGTTATTCCCGCTAAGGAAGGGGTTCAGACGGACTCAGGCCAAGGCGAGCCGCCGCTCCTGTTCGTCATGTGTCACGCGACCTGGGTTGAGTCTCGTGCGGCGCTTATTGAAGATAAGTCAGCCGAACTTAAGGTGAAAGGCTTCGCCAACGGTGAAAACTGGATGTTTACAGTGACACCGACTCGACTACTGGCGGACTCTCCGGACGGGTTTACCACAAAAATGGCGCGCCAAGCGGATACCCTTGCCATCAAAGTACCCTATGCGGACTACGGCACCCAGAAGTTTCACTTCCCGCTAAACGAGTTCCCCAAAGCCTGGGCGGCGCTTAAATCAACCTGCCAAAAATAGTAGTCAAGAGCGGCTGGTCGTAAACTAGCCGAAACTCTATTCTTTGGCAGGCGTCATGAAGAAACCCGTAACCACCTATCGCTGCTCGTCTTGTGGTGAGTCCTCCTCGAAGTGGCAAGGCCAGTGCTCCTCCTGTAAAGAATGGAACACGCTGGAGGAGGTCCAAAGCCTCTCGGGCGGCAAGAGCGCAAAGTCCTGGACTGGAACACGGTCTAGGGTGGTTGACCTTTCAGAGGCCCGGGCCTGTGATACGCCTCGCTTCAACAGCCAGGACCCTGAGCTGGACCGGGTCCTTGGCGGCGGATTTGTGCCTGGGAGCGTTATTCTTGTGGGGGGAGACCCCGGCATCGGGAAGAGCACACTACTGCTGCAGGTCTGTGCAGGACTGCTTGGGCATCAACGAGTCCTTTACGTAACAGGGGAAGAGTCAGACAGCCAGGTAGCTCTCCGAGCGCAGCGGATGGGGCTGGAGGTCAAGGGCCTTAAGCTAATGGCAGACACTTCACTGGAATCTATTGAAGACGCCTGTGGAACCCAGAAACCCCACCTAATGGTGGTGGACTCAATTCAAACGCTTACGATGGATGGCGTCGACTCAGCCGCTGGTAGCCCCACCCAAGTTCGGGAGTGCGCGGCCCAGCTCGTGCGCATCGCAAAGTCCTCTGGCGTAGCTATCGTGTTGATTGGCCACGTCACCAAGGAAGGCCAGATTGCAGGGCCTAGGGTGCTGGAGCACATGGTGGATGCTGTCATGTATTTTGAAGGGGATGCCTCTGGCAACCGGCTGCTCCGGGCTTTCAAGAATCGTTTTGGCTCTACCGGAGAGCTGGGCCTCTACCGGATGGAGTCCAAGGGGCTAAGTCCAATCAGTAACCCCTCCGAGTTGTTCATGACCGAGCGCGACCACCCCGTCCCAGGGGTTTGCTCGTTCCCGTCTATGGAAGGACAGCGACCCGTTATTGTCGAAGTTCAGGCCTTGCATGAGCCAGTGCAGTTTGGTGGCACGCCTGCTCGACGATGTGTAGGGTTTGACCCCGCGCGGCTATCCATGCTGCTGGCGGTTATGGACAATCAGCTAAAGACGACCTTTGGCGCGGCTAACATCTACGTGAACGTGGTGGGCGGCCTGAGGCTAGCGGACCCCGCGGCCGACTTGGCAGTGGTGGTTGCGCTCTATTCTGCTTTTCGAAAGCAAGCCATGCCCGCTGGAATGGTTGCATTCGGAGAGGTTGGCCTTACAGGAGAAGTTCGGCGCGTACCTTACGCAGATGTGCGCTTGGCTGAAGCTAAACGCCTTGGGTTCAGCCATACAATGGGCCCCCGCGGCTCCGGGTGCAAACGCGAAGTGGCTGTCGCTCGAGAACTGGCTCACGACCTTAAAACGCAAGGCATTTGCCAGTGATGATTTCGGCTTCGCTATACGTTTACTAGCGCTGCCCCTGCAATAAATTGACAGGATATTTGGCGGCAGCTATTCTTCGTTTAACTAATTAATTGTCAGGAGTATTACACAATGAAGCTCGGAAAACTTGAAACAGACCGCAACGTCAAGCTGGTGGTGTCCATCCCCGAAAGCGTGGATGCCGACCTTGCTGCCTACGCTGAATGCTATCAACAGGAGCACGGCACCGAAGTGCCGCAGAGCCGCCTTGTGGCAGAAATGCTGCGCAAGTTCATGCAGGAGGACACCGACTTCCAGCGCTACCTGCGTTCGGCGCGGCAGCCGGCCAAGCCTGCTGCGAAACCCGCTGCTGCAGCTGCTGAACCGGTTGCGGCAGCCGAGCCCGCAACGGTTGCCGCCGGCGCCAGCGACTGAGAGTCGAGCCGCCCATGATTGCGTCGCTACCCCCGGAGTGGGCCACCTTCCAGTTCAAGCTGGATACAGCTACTCCGTCGGTAAATGAGATTCGGAGTATGCACTACCAGGCGTATCGAAAGCTGCGCCACTCCTATCAGACGCTGGTATGGGCGGGCCTTGTAGGGGCTGGCCAGCGGCTACCCGCTACCCCCCTGCAGCAAGTGGGCCTCTACGTTGAGCGAGGCTCCGCTGGATTCCTGGACTGGGACAACGCCTATGGTGGTCTAAAACCACTGTTGGACTGCCTGGTGACCCAGACCACCCGAAACCCTGATGGGCTTGGTCTTATCCAAGACGATAGCCCCCGGCACATGCCGGAACCGCCTTATTTACGACAAGTGGTCGCACCGCGAAACAAGGGATTTACCGTTGTTCGAATCTTCGACCTAACCGCGCCGCACATCGCTACGAGACTAGCGCAGCAACCCTAATTTTTTAAATCAGCAGGCACTGCGGTTAGTGCCTCGCCGCCCAGGACACCCTTGTATTTATTGCCTACCCAATGGGGTGGGCCCAGGACACTATACGCCTGCCACTATTAAAGGGCAGGAGCGGCTCAACCTGGAGTTTAATTTGATGGATTCGACAGCAATCAACACCGTGGACGCAACTGTCTCTACTCAAGCCCCTGAAGTGGCCCCTGTTGTGGAGAATCTCTTGCAGTATCTGGAGCGTACTGAGCTCGCGCAAAAGATTATTGACATCGCCATGTCGCAGACCAACCTGCCGCCGCGCCTGCGTGACGACGCCGCCCAAGACATCCGCATCATGTGGATGAGCCGTACCCCCGATGTAGTTCGCTTCGAGCAGTCCCAGATTGCGTCGTATGCCCACCAGATTGCCAAGCATGCAGCGCTTCGTTGTCGTCGTGAGCTGGGCTCCGCCGTTCGCCTCCCGGGTTCTGCTTTCCGCAAGCGTAAGGACGGCTCCACTTACGTTCAGCCCGGCACTATTGCTCGTCCCCTCGACTGGGATGAGATGGACGAGTGGTTCTCCATGGAAGACCAGCCCGATGCCGGTGTTTCTATGGACACTGCTCCGTCGTTCGCCCCCAACGACGGGGAAGGGCTGGAAGATGACCACACCTATCTGGGTGCGCTGGGCGACGGCCTTATGGGTGAGAGCCCGATGATGGTCCGTGAAGGCCTTGACCCCATGGAAGCCCTTGACGGTAGCACCGAACAAGTGGAAGCTGGCCTTGTTGTGGGCATGGACGCCGAGGACGAGCGCCGCCACGAAGAGTTTAACCGCATTTCCGAGCACCTCAACCCGCGCACTCGCGAAATCGTGGCTCGTTTGATTGCCGGTGAGTCCCTTCAGGCTATCCAGGTCGCCATGGCCATTTCCCCCAGCATCATCACCCGCGAAATCCGGAAAGCGGCTCTGGAGCTCCCAGAACTGCTGGGCACCGTAGATTCGGCCGCTTAACCATGAAAATGCGAACCTTACTCCTCGGGCTTCTCGCGGTTGTGTCCGCTCAAGGTTGGGCGGGCGAGGTCGCGCGTCAAGGAAAGATGTGGCCGATTACTGAACGCGACATGCGTGAGGTAATCATGGAGCAGGTGGCCCAAATTGACAAAAAAGCCGTGCAGAACGAGTTAAAGAAAAGCGCCACTGCGTACCTCGAGAATCGGCCCGACTTTGGCCTTCCAGCGCCTCAGCGCTCAGCCACTAAGTGGCTTGACCTGACCTGGACATTGCCGGAAGACATGAGCATCCCCTACAAGAAGCCGGACGGCAGTTTGGGCACTCGAGTCCTCTACCCTAAAGGGACCAAGGTTAATCCAGTCGTTGCTAATCGTCCGATGGACGCCCTTGTGTTCTTCAACGGTCGGAATAAGCGCCAGGTAGCCGCAATCAAGCAGCTCATCAAGGCTAATCCGGAGCGGTGGGTGCTTATCGAAACCGCGGGCAATCCTGACCGAAATTCGGTGGAGCTCGAACGCCCAGTTTTCCACGCCGAACGGCAGCTACTCGAGCGATTTGCAATTACTCACGTTCCGGCCGTCGTATTTGCCGGCAACGGAGAACATCGTGTGCATTATGGCGTCTCGGTGGTCGCCGAGCCCTTCCTGCAGTCTGACTTTAAGAACATCACCGAACTCGCGTTTCCCTCCCGAACGAAGTAATCATGTCCTCACGCCTGAAAACTCTCTCACAAGCCCTCATACTTACGGCTGGCCTGGCGATTGGCCTGGTGCAGCCTCTTAGCTTTGCAGCGTCCGGCGCCATCACTGGCGGGTCACTGGGCGGTGAGAGCGGCTCAGGTTCGGCAGGGCTTTCCGGGGCAAGCGGTTCTTCAAGTTCTGCTACGACGGGAGGCACTTCTGGCGAAGACCCCGCCACCGATGCGGCGGGGAAGCTTACATGCGAAGGTAAACAGTTCGACCCTGCTAGTGACCCGGACTGGAACAACCTTTACCCAATGTCCTGGGGAGGCAGCAAAATTGGCAATGGCGCGCAGCCCCCGTGGATGCAGATGCCCGCAACGTGTAGCTGCACCTCGCACTTCTGGAGCATCCAGATGCCTGGGTTAGGCTTCACTTACTGGGAGCCCCTGGCGGTCGCCGAGATTCAGCGCGAGCCTGGCTGTATGTCCACTTGGGGGGGCACCCAAGTCTTGAAAGGCTACGGCAAGCTCAAAGCGAACGGTAATGAGTCCCGCGACGATGGTGAGCATTTCAACCGTATGCAGGTCCACGAATACACCTATCCCGTCCTTGCGGTGATAGGGCTGTTCGAGGACTTCGTTTGCCTTAACCCTGCCGCCTTTATGGTGACGGGCATGACCGAGTTCAACTCGATATGGAACATGGGCGGCAGCTGGAACAGTGCGATGGACCCACGGTCAATCCTGACCGCTACTCCTCCTGCTCAAGCCGCCTGCGGGATTGAGGCAAGCCTGCTTTACGCTGGCGGATGGCACCTGAACTTCATGGACTGGTGCATCGGGGGCTGGGGCGCCTCATCCGTTCTCGGTGGGGATATTAACGTAACTAACTCCACCTGGCACAGCAACGGCCTAACCTATTTCAAGTATCGCCAGATGCAAGCGGCTTTCGGAAACGTCTGGACCACCATCGGACCTGGGGCGCGCTGTAACTCGTTCCCCTTCCCAATTATGGATAAAGCACAGGTGCGCTACAACCAGATTTATCCGTGGCCACTTAAAGGTAAGCCCATTCGAATGGGCGACCTCGCAGTAGGTGTGTCCCCCGTTGCGACCAACAGCCCCACCAAAGACTCTACGGGAGCCCTTATCTGGGAAGGCAAGCAGTGCTGCCTGCGGTTTTAACCGTTTAGCCTGCGTTAGTGATACAACGAAAGGGAGGCCTAGGCCTCCCTTTCTGCTGCTACCGCCGTCCAACCGCGTTAGAGGTTGTCGTTGGCGAAGGTAGCCAACCGGCTCCGCTCACCCTGGCTCAAAATCAGGTGACCAAAGTGCGGCCAGCCGCGGAAGCGCTCCACCGCATATGCCAAGCCCGAGCTAGCCTCCGTGATATAAGGTGAATCGATTTGAGCGAGGTTACCCATTAGGACCAGCTTGCTGCCCGGGCCAATCCGGGTAATCAAAGCTTTCACTTGCTTGGGTGTAAGGTTTTGGGCTTCATCCAGGATAAGCAGTTTCTGGTTGAAAGTGCGACCGCGCATGAAAGCGATAGACCGAGTTTGGACCTTTTCCTTAAGCGTCTCCTTGCTCACAGGCTTTTTGTGGTCCTGCATCTTGTTTTCCAAGAGCAAATCCAAGGCATCATCCAAGGCGCCGAGCCAAGGGGTCATCTTGTCCGCTTCGCTGCCAGGCAAGAAGCCGATATCGTCACCCAGCGGCACTGTGGCGCGGGTGTAGATGACTTCATGGAAGCGATTGAGCTCGAAAATCTGCTCAAGCGCTGCTGCCATGGTCAGCAAAGTCTTACCCGTGCCGGCCGGCCCCAGGAGGGTTACCAGGTCGATGTTGTCATCCAGGAGCAGGTTGAGTGCCATAGACTGTTCCATGTTGCGTGCCTGCAAACCCCATACGCCATGCCGCTTGGTCATATGGTTCTGTACCGGTCGAAGTTCCGGCGCTTCGCTTTCGGGCCCAACGGCAGCTACCTGAAGCACCGTCTCATCCGGCAAGACTACAAACTCGTTGTGCGTCAGCCCTAAGCCGGCCAACGCGGGAAGACGAGCGGAGGTTGCGGAGTTCCACTCCAGGGAGGCCGCGACTTCAGATTCGGGCAGCTCGACGTCCATAATGCCCGACGGGAGCAGGTCGGCATCTTCGAGGGTATGGTCGTTGAGGTAGTCTTCAGCGTTGAAGCCCAAGGCAACCGCTTTGACTCGTAGGTTGATGTCTTTGCTGACGATGGCCACATAGCGGCGCGGGAACTGCTCCTGCAGCATCTTCGCCACGCTCAGAAACTGGTTATCCGCTTTGTGCTCCAGACCGTCGAGGTACGCGAGCTGCGAGCTCTGGAAGAACAACTTGCCTGAAGCCAAGCCATCACTGGCCAGCCCCAGCTCAAAGCCCTTGCTCAGCCCAGTAGTAGCCAAGCCGTCCGCCTGCATCAGGCTGGCAAGAGTGCGGATGGTAGAGCGGGCGTTTCGGTTGATGTCTTGGGTGCCGACCTTGTGCTTATCAAGCTCTTCAAGCGTGATGAAAGGGATAAACAGGTCATGTTCCTGGAATCGGAACAGCGAGCTGGGGTCATGCAGAACAACGTTGGTGTCGATAATGAACAACTTCGTTGCAGGGGCAGCGGACTTACGGGCCATACAAAGCTCCTATGAAGGGTTAATGCACCCAGCCGGAGCCGCTATACCACGGGCAGGGCTGACTGCCTTTGGTATAGCAATGGCGAATTCAACTGCGGTTAATTGGCCCGCCTTAGTTTGGTTGAAAACCCAGCGCGCTAGAAAATTCGCGGTAAGCCCGTAACACCTTGGCCCGGTAAGCCATGCCCTTCGGGTTGTTGTATCCGTTGTAGCATTCAGCAGTCCGGTCCGCGTTGCCGTTATGTTTGGCATAGCAGTCCGCCAGGATACCGACGCCCGCCTCGACGTTGATATCCACCTTCATGAGCTCGGACTGGGCTCCGTTGACAGTCAAGTTAGGCTTGTCACTGAGGTCTCGAATCCGCCCAAGGTGAACGTTCGGCATAACCTGCATCAGGCCGGCGGCGCCACCACCGCCTTTTGCGGCAGGGTTGAAGCCGGATTCCACCTTCATGATGGCCAGGACGAGTGGGGTCGGCAGCCGCGTGCCGGGAAGCGCACTTCGCAAGGCTTCCTTGATGCGCTCCGCAATGGAGATAGACACATCATGCTCTTCCACCAGGACGGTAGCAGCCCTGTCCAGGGAGTGGTCCTTAGACCAGGTAGGCGTTGAGATTAAAGCGGCGAGAAGTAAAGCGAATTTAAATTTAGTCATAAGTCCAAAGTTGGTTACCCCGAAGGGCAACCTGTCCCTTGGGCTTGTTAGTTACAGCTGAGCTCCGGTTCCCCGTCCACCGTCGTGAGATGGCAAGGGAGACCCGGAAGCGTCCCTGCCTTGAACAAGCGCAGGGTCTTGAGCTCAGACGACAAGCGCTTGTCTGAGCAGGCGGGGGTTTCAGCAGCTTCAAGCGTCATCGACGCCAGTTGCTGAGCATTGCGACGCGCTTCTTCCGCGTTAGTGGCAAGCCCCATGTTCCAGAGCACCGCCGTCAGGTAGGGCTCGCTAAGCGTCCCGATATCCACAACGGCGTCTGTGTCCTTGGCGGCTAGCGCAGGGCAGGCCTGTAGTTGCTTTCGTGCTTCCGCCAAAGAGCCCGCCACTCGCATGACGCGAGCGGTGGTGACCAGCTCATCTTCTTTCAAGCCTGGTGCATCTTTTTTGGAAAGAACGCGATACCGCCCGTATTCAAAGCTCGGTGCGTTCTTAAGCTCAACGTACGCTGCTTTTGCCAGGTCTGCCGGCGGCCAAGCCGTAGCGAATACCTTGTATCGCGTGCAGTTGAAAAACTGGTCACGGGCAAAATCGACAGCGTGTTGTCCTTGAAGCTCAGCCCCCTCGCCAAGCGCTACTAGCAGGGGCTGGTCCTTATCTGCGGTTTGGTCTTTAGCGACCACTTCCGCCAGACAAGTTTCGATTGGCTCAGGCTGGCTGAGCCAAAAACTGCCGCCAGCAACCAAGCCAGCGGCAACAAGTAGAGCCGAAGCTCCCTTGCGGGTGAGGCGCATAAGCCCTCCTTATTTGAGATTCGGCAGGACGTCGCCGGAAATCATCATCTTTGCAGCGCCCTCGCCAACGGCCAGGCCAAACTCCTTGGCCAGCTTTGCCAGGGCATTGTGCTGCGGCGAATACTCGACGACTTTTTTGGCGCCATAAGAGGTCACCACGGTGTTCAGGTCACCCAGCTCATCGGCCAGGCCGAGCTTGACGGCTTCTTCGCCGACCCAGATGTCACCATTGAACAGCTTGTCGTCACCAGCTTTCAGCTTGTCTTTGCGGCCTTCACGCACGACATCCTTGAAGTGCGCATGAATCTGGCCAAGCAGGACGTTCATCTTCTCGATGTCTTCCGGCTTGGTCTGAGCAAACGGGCTCATGCGAGCCTTGGAGATGCCGGCCGTCAGGGTGCGGTTTTCAACACCGACCTTCTGCATCAGCTCGGTAAAGCCGAACTGCTGGCTGACCACTCCCACGCTGCCCACGATAGACGAGCGATTGACCACGATTTTGTCAGCAGCAACACCGATGAAGTAGGCACCGGAGGCCATCGTATCTTCAGCGATGACAACTAGGGGCTTGTTCGGGTGCTCTTTCTTCAGCCGCAGCAAACGGTCGTGAATCAGAGAGGCTTGGACCGGAGTGCCGCCCGGGCTATTGATAACCAGCACCACAGCCTTGGCACCCTTGTCTTCGAAGGCCTTAACCAGTGTAGGCACGGTGGCCTCAGCATTAACGCCTTCACCCGGGCCGATGGCGCCATTGAGGCGAACCATCGAAACGTAGGGCTCTTCAGCCGGAGCGGGGGCAGCCGTCTTGTTCAGCAGCGTCAGCACCGGAATGCTGGCCAACGTTCCGAACAGAACGATACGGCCAATGCGCCAGCGCTTTGCACTGCGCGAATTCTTGACCAGCTCGGACTGTCCATCCACCAGCGCGGACAGGGCGTCAGCGATGCGGTTCGTAGCGCCAGACGGATTCGGATTATCGGCAGGATTCACAAAATTGCTCCATAAAATTGATTATTGTCAGGTGGCGACTGTGTTGATAATATAGCGACCTTAACGACTTGTCCAATTTTGGCCGTTTTCCGGCAGGTCACTCAAATGCAGTCCTGCTAGTTTAAGTTCTCGCGTTTATTGACGCAAGGTGCCTATACCTAACTGGACAACCGATAGTCAGCGTCATCTGCTGACTCGGGGCAATAGGAGGCCCCGAAGTTATGATGAAATCTGAAATTCTTGACGCAGCTGCAAAGGCCGCCGCTTCCGCTCCCGAAGGCACCGTTAAACTCGCTCTGCCTGCCAACTTTTTGCCGTGGAACGACTTCACTGCGGGCACTCGGCATGCAGGCGTAATGGCGGTCATGTCAGTCAAAGTGCCGACTGCCAAGAGCACGCATCATGTGGTAATCGGTAGTCGAATGGTCAAGGACCAGCTCGAGTGGGGCTTTTGGTGCGGTGACGCTTACCTGGAAGGCCGTAATAAGGCGGTTGCGCCGGTTACGTTTCCGGAGGGCTTCCTGCTTGACCATACGGAGGTGCTTGCCACGATGGATTTCCAGGAAGGTATCTTTTCGCCGCCCTCGGTGAATTGTGACTTCTGGGAGGCCAGTTCGTGCGTGCACACGGATGCGGCGCTGGCTTGGCTGCATACCAACCCCCATGTCCTGGACGGCATCGAAGCACTGTGGGCTACGGCTATGCCGGTTGCCAAGTCTACCGCTACCGCCGTGACACGTGCCTGGGGTAATCCGACCAGCTACATCTTCACGCCGGCCCAAAAGCCGATTCTGCTGATGGGGGACCGCGGTGCAGGTAAGACTCACTTCGGCCGTACGCTGGCTGATGAGACTGAAGCGGTGTTCGTGGAAGTTGGCCTGCATGAGGACGTGAAAGCGTCTTATCTGCTGGGCAAGCTTCTGCCGGCGCCCGCGGGTGGCTTTGCGTGGGTTGATGGTCCGCTCTCCAAAGCGTTTCGTCAGGCTGCGCGTGGCAAGAAGGTCCTTCTGCTCCTCGATGAACTGCTGCGTACGCCTCAGGAACAGCTCAGCATCCTGCTGACTGCCTTGAGTCCGTTCAAAGGCAAGTATCGACTCGCCACTTCCCGTGTCGTTGGTTATGACGAAGACGGCGTGGGTGTGGAAGAGGTTCTGGAGTGCGACGTCAACAACCTCGCGGTGATGGCAACGACTAACGTCGGTGCTCATTTCGTAGTGGGGGAGATTGACCCGGCCCTGATGGAACGCTTCGTTGTGTTCAAGATGGACACCACTGAAGACAAGCTGCGCGAAGTCCTGGGGAAAACCTGTGAAGCGCGTGCGCTTCCTCAGGGTCTGGTGGATAAGCTGATTGCTTTTTGGAAGGGTGCTAACGCGCTCGTTCAGAATGGTCAGCTGCAACTGGCACCTACCCTGCGTGTTCTTACCCGTTCCCTGGAGCGTATTCACAAGGCTGTGGAGCTGAAGGAATCGCTGCTGGCTGAACATCTCCAGTGGTGCGCTCTCGATTCGGATGGTCAAATCGTTGAGGCTCACTACAAGTCTCTGGAAGCGCTCATCAAGGCTTCCAAGATTTAAGCATTTCTTTACTTGCCCAGGCGCTGCCTGGGCAATTTTTTGTGGGTATCCGGAAAAACTGGTGGGTTTACGGTTTTGACGAAACCCTGATTCAATTTCACTCTCCGGAAGTTTTGGTGGGCGGCTTCAATTTATGCACCTGAGTGAATACTCCCGCGACTAAGCGCTACGCGCTGTAGTCGGGGCATCCAATGACACCCCAGTCGCGGTCACAGTATGCCCGGCGGCCATCCGGGCATGCGCCCAGATATCCGCGAGCACCAACGGTATTCTCGTCGGGCG
>RRZT010886616.1_pt1 | contig 12678 bp, 10 predicted proteins | sample 2165551 | NCBI WGS metagenome assembly RRZT01 (sample SAMN10456910, study PRJNA506462) | wastewater metagenome | biome: wastewater; feature: sludge; material: wastewater sludge; isolation source: wastewater sludge with Escherichia coli K12::gfp cells carrying plasmid... | place: USA: Moscow, Idaho... | reverse complement strand
CAAGAAGAATTTTTCCACACCTTTAATACTTTACATAATGCTAACAAGCAAATTATTATCTCCAGTGACCGGCCACCTCGCGAAATTCAAACGTTAGAAGATCGTTTAAGATCAAGATTTGAATGGGGCCTAATTACAGATATTCAAGCACCGGATTTAGAAACAAGGATTGCAATTTTACGGAAGAAAGCCTTATTAGAAAATTTAACGGTCCCGAATGATGTGATGTTGTTTATCGCCAGTAGAATCGACAACAATATCAGAGAATTAGAAGGCGCTTTAATCAGAGTAATGGCTTATGCCTCTTTAACTAATCAAGTAGTAACCAATGAACTTGTTTCAGAAGCTCTAAAAGATGTTTTTCCACACGGTAAAACCAAAGAAATAACATTAGAGCTGATTCAAGAAATAGTATCTTCTTATTTTAAAATAAAAATGGAAGATTTATTGGCAAAAAAACGAACCAGAAACTTAGCTTTTCCAAGACAAATTGCCATGTATTTATCAAGAGAATTAACTGATACTTCTTTACCGCGTATCGGTGAGCTATTTGGTGGTAGAGATCATACTACGGTAATTCATGCCCACGATAAAATTGCTCGCGAACGTAATGAAGATAATAAATTAAATAATACAATTAAAGAACTTATTAAGAGAATAGAAAGTATGTAGTGTATAACTCTGTGTATAACTGTGTTATTGTGCTGTATATTAACTGTGTATAAATTTTATTGTGAATTTACCTGTAGATATGTGGATAAGTGTGATATGTTTTATTGACAACTTATTCACATATCTTATTTATACGCCCATTAAGATTTTCAGACTTATACACATATCTACAAGCCCTACTACTAATACGACTATAAATATATATATTATTAATCAGTATTAATATTTAAGAGAGGTGCCCTAAATGAAATTTTCTTGCTCAAAAGATCAATTGGTTCACGCTGTTCAAGTAGTACAAAAAGCAGTATCAAATAAACCACAAATGCCGATATTATCAGGAATTTATATTAATGCACAACCTGATTGTATTGAAATTCAAGCCACTGATTATGAAATCGGTATTAGTTGTAAAATCGAAGGTTTAGTTACTGAACCAGGTGCTATAGTCTTATCCGGTCGTTATTTTCAAGAAGTTGTTAAGAGATTGCCTGGGGATAATATTGAAATTTATACTAATAAAGAAGATAATACCGTTAAATTAATTTCATTATCAGCACAATTTAATTTATTAAGTTTACCGGCTGATGAGTTTCCGGTACTATATCCGTTAATTGGTGAAACTAATTTTACAATTCGTGATAATATTTTGCGTGATTTAATTAAAAAGACTGTTTTTGCAGCATCAAATGATGAAGCTCGTCCTGTTTTTACCGGAGCTTTGCTGGAAGTTGTTGATAGTGAAGTATTAATGGTAGCAACTAACACTCACCGCTTAGCCTTAAAAAAAGAAAATTTAGATAATATTACTAATAATATTAAGGTTATTATTCCTTCTAAAATATTAAATGAATTGGCTCGTATTATGGTTTCTGAAATACCTAGTCCGATAAAAATAACTTGTCATCATAATCAAATCAGTTTTTCTTTTGATAATATTTATATTATTTCGCGAATTATTGAAGGACAATTTCCTGATTATCAGAGAGTAATACCGCCAAATTTCGCGACAACAGTAGCAATAAAAACAGCTGATTTTTCATCAGCTGTGGAACGTGTTTCTTTAATTTCTCGAGATGGTGATTATAATGTTGTAAAATTAGCGTTTAGAAATAATGAGATATTGATAACCTCCAACAATCCAGAAGTTGGTAAAGCGGAGGAGGCGATTGCTGCCAATATCGAAGGAAATGAATTAGAAATAGCCTTTAATGCAAAATATATTGTTGATATTCTAAAAAATATTGATGATGAGAAAATTTTCTTTACTTTAAATACTCCACTTAGTCCGGCGAGTATAAAGCCGGAAAATGATGAAAATTATAATTATATTATTACGCCGGTTAGATCAAATTAAGGGGATATTATGGAAAAAATATTAATTAAAACAGAAACTATAAATTTAGATCAATTATTAAAATGGGCTAGTATTGTTGATTCTGGTGGCATTGTAAAATTTATGATTGAAGATCAATTAATCAAAGTCAATGGTGAAGTGGTCACGCAACGACGAAAAAAAATATATCCTGGTGATATTATTGAAATTATAGATAGTGGGCAGTGGGAAGTTCAAAGAGAATTTGGGGAGTAATGATGAAAGTCAAAACACTAAGTCTTATTAATTATCGTAATTATGAAGATTTAAAAATTGATTTTATAAATAATATTAATATTTTTATTGGTCAAAATGCTCAAGGGAAAACTAATATTGTAGAAGCCATATATTATGCAGCGATGGGAAAATCCCATCGTAGTAATAATGATCAAGAATTAATAAAATGGCAAAAAAATAATGCCATGATAAAATTGGATTTTACGCGATTGGAAATTGAAAATAATCTCAATTTTCAATTTAAATTAGCACAAAATAAAGAAATAATATATAATAGTCATAATATTAAGCCAAAAGATCTCATTGGCTTACTTAATGTTGTATTATTTTCTCCGGAAGATTTATCATTAATTAAAGGAGCGCCTGCTGGTCGCAGGCGCTTCCTTGATACTGAAATATCACAAGCAAATCCTGCTTATTATAAGCAATTGTTGCAATATAATAGAATTATTTTACAACGAAATAATTTATTAAAAAAAATTAAAGAGAGAAAAGCGGTTAAAGATTTGCTAGATTCTTGGGATGAGCAATTGGTTATTTTAGCGGAAAAAATAACCAAAAAACGAATAGAATCGGTAAAAAAATTAAATATGCTGGCAAATTTAATGCATCGCAAAATTTCTACTAATAAGGAAAATTTAGAAATAAGTTATGATATAAATGGTTGGGATAATGATGAAAATTTAAAATTATTGGATTTTTATTATAAGAAGATCTCTGAAAATAGAGAGCTTGATATTATTAGAGGTTCAACCTCAATCGGTCCGCAACGCGATGATATTATTTTAAAAGTTAATAATGTTAATTTAAGAACTTTTGGCTCACAAGGGCAGCAACGAACCGGAGTTTTAGCTTTAAAATTGGCTGAACTTGAATTTATAAAATCGGAAACCGGTGAATATCCTATTTTATTATTAGATGATGTTATGAGTGAGCTTGATTTTAATAGAAGAGAGCAATTGCTAAGCTTTATTAAAGATAAAATTCAGACCTTTATCACCGCTACTGATAGAAATTATTTTCCGGGAAATATTACTGCCAAAATATTTAAAGTCGAACAAGGAAAAATAATGGGGTGATTGCTTGATAAAAATAAATAAACTTATCTCAACAGCAATTAATGAAAAAGCCTTAAATAAAGATGCTAATTTACAAAAACTCAACAACTATAATGTTCTGTATCATTGGGAAAAAATTGTTGGTAAAGATATAGCATTGCAATCCATTCCTGTTAATATTGAAAATAAGATTTTATTTGTTGCCGTTAATAATTCTGTATGGTGCCAACATTTATCAATGTTAAAGGCTGATATTATTTATAAAATTAATAAATTTGCCGGAGTTTTATTGGTAGAAGATTTAAAATTTCGCAATCAATATTATGATAAAAATAAAAGAGCTATTGTAGATAAGAAAGAATATAATTTAGCTAATAATATTGCTCAAATAAAATTAACAAAAGAAGAAAATGATAAAGTTAATGAGTTGACAGCTACCATAACAGATGAAAAATTACGAAAAAATTTAAAAAAATTAATGGTGAAGAATCTTGCTTTTAATAAAATAAAAGTTGATAATAATTGGCATAAATGTTTAAATTGTGATACTCTGTGTTCGAAGCAAGAACAATATTGTACTGTTTGTAAAATTCAGAGGAAAGCAGAGAAAGCCAGTAAAATTAGGAAATTATTAATAGAAGCACCATGGCTGACTTACGCTGAATTAAATAGTTATGAAAATTGTACATCCAAAGAATTTATTAATGAAAAAATTATTTTATTGAATTATTATGCTGATTTAGTAGCCAATAATAAAGATAATAAAATTTATTTACTTACTTTAGTAATGTTATTTAATGGGGCAAAAATGGAAGAAATTAATGATAATTTAATTCAAAAGACTTTAACAAAGTTTAGGAGGAAAAAATAATGTTTCTACATTTAGGCTCAGATGTTAGTGTTGCTTTAAAAGATGTTATTGCAATAAATGATTATTCATATTTAAAAACTATTAATAAAGAATTTTTAAAAAATATGAGAAGTAAGAAATTTATTATTGATATCTCTGAGAATGATCCGAAAAGTTTTGTTATAACCGATAAAAAAATTTACTTATCAGCTATTTCTTCAGTAACCTTGAAAAAAAGAGCCGATAATTTATATAATGATTAATAGATGGAAAATAAAAGAAGTTAATCTCAGTTTATTGGGGGATGAATATGGAAAATAACGATGAATTATTAGTAGACGGTGATTATGGTGCCGGGCAAATTCAGATTTTAGAAGGATTGGAAGCTGTTAGAAAGCGTCCGGGGATGTATATTGGTAGTACTTCATTAAAAGGTTTACATCACTTGGTATATGAAGTTGTTGATAACAGTATTGATGAAGCGTTAGCAGGGTATTGTGATAAAATTAACGTCATTATTCATAAAGACAACAGTATTACAGTGGTTGATAATGGCCGTGGTATTCCGGTTGATATGCATGAAAGTGGTAAACCGGCGATTGAAGTTGTTTTAACGGTATTACATGCTGGCGGTAAATTTGGTGGCGGTGGCTACAAAGTTTCCGGTGGCTTACATGGTGTTGGGGTTTCAGTAGTTAATGCGTTAAGTAGCTATTTAGAAGTTCAAGTAAAAAAAGATAACAAAATTCATCAAATAAAATTTGAACGTGGTAATACCATTCAAGATTTAAAAGTAATTGGTGATACTCAAGAAAATGGAACGATGGTTACTTTTAGACCTGATGCTGAAATTTTTGAAGATTTAGTATATAGTTTTGATACTTTAAAACATCGCTTAAGAGAATTAGCATTTTTAAATAAGGGCTTAACGATTATTCTAACTGATGAACGCTTTGAAAAAAGTGAAACTTATTATTATGAGGGCGGAATAAAGTCTTTTGTGGAATATTTAAATAAAAGTAAAGAAGTATTACAGCCACAACCGATTTATTTTACCGGTGCTAAAGATGATACTATTGTTGAAATAGCATTGCAGTATAATACTAGCTATACAGAAAATATTTATAGCTTTGTTAATAATATCAATACTGAAGAAGGTGGAACTCATTTAAGCGGGTTAAAAATTGCTTTAACCAGAGCAACTAATGATTTTGCCAGAAAAACTAATATCTTAAAAAGCAATGATGAAAATCTTTCAGGTGAAGATGTTAGAGAAGGTTTAACTTGTGTTATCAGTATTAAAATAAGAGAACCGCAATTTGAAGGACAAACTAAAACTAAACTTGGTAATAGTGAAGTTAGAGGGATTGTTGATTCTGTAGTAAGTGAAGGCTTATCAGAATTTTTTGAAGAAAACCCGGCTATTACAAAAAAAATAATTGAAAAATCTTTAATGGCGTCAAGAGCAAGAGAGGCTGCACGCAAAGCACGTGAATTAACCAGAAGAAAAAGTGCCTTAGAGATCAGCTCCTTACCTGGTAAATTAGCAGATTGCTCATTGAAAGATGCGATGCAAACTGAAATTTACTTAGTTGAGGGTGATTCTGCCGGTGGTTCAGCAAAACAAGGGCGTGATCGTCGCTTCCAAGCTATTTTGCCATTGCGTGGTAAAATTTTAAATGTTGAAAAAGCGAGATTAGATAAAATTTTAAATAATGAAGAAATCAGAACTATGATTACTGCGTTTGGTAATAGTATTGGTGATGATTTTGACTTAGAAAAAAGTCGTTATGGTAAAATTATTATAATGACTGATGCTGATGTTGATGGTGCTCATATCAGAACATTGCTATTAACCTTTTTTTATCGTTATATGAGACCATTAATTGAAAATGGCAGAATTTATATTGCCCAACCACCACTTTATTTATTGAAAAAGGGCCGAGAGAGTTGGTATTTATATAGTGATGATGAGCTAAGTGAATTACTTGGTAAAATTGGTCGGGAAAATATCAGTTTACAACGCTATAAAGGTTTAGGTGAAATGAATCCGGAGCAATTATGGGAAACTACGATGAATCCGGAAGGGAGAACAATTTTACAAGTACAATTAGAAGATGCCATGGAAGCAGATGAAATTTTTTCAATATTAATGGGTGACAAGGTTGAACCTCGTCGTAAATTTATTGAAGATCATGCGAAATTAGTACGTAATTTGGATATTTAATAGTAATAACAATATGAGCTTTAGCAAATGCTAGAGCTCATATTTTCGTAATATTATCGTCTTTTTGGGTAGTAACTATGCTATAATAAAATGTACTTAAATTGTGATGCTAGAGGTGTTTATTTAGCTTATGAGTGTTGAATGGATGGAACAAAATCGAGAGTTATTTGAAAAAATAATAAAGTGTGGCAACATATATGCTAATAATCACCATAAAGTTGTTAATCTAGGACTGTATAATGATGTTTCGTTATCACAAATTCAAGTGTTGGAATATGTGTTAGAGGTTGAAAATCAAAAAATGTCTGATATTGCGAAGCGACTGGGAATAACTAAAAGTGCATTATCGCAAATAGCTAAAAAACTAGAAGAAAAAGGTTGGCTGGAAAAATATCGTTGTAACAATAATAAAAAAGAAATTTTTCTTAAAGTAACGCCACAAGGAAAAAATGTTTATATTACTTATTCCAAGGCGATGCATGAATTTTTCTTTAAAGATATTTTTGATATTAGTAAGCAAATTCCTAAAAAATATAGTGATATTTTTATAAAAATGTTTGATATAATGGCAGATAAATTAATTAATAATCTCTATAAAGAAGAAGAAAAAATTTATACTAAAATATTATAAAATTTATTAAGAGAGTAAACTTTAATAATTAAGTTTACTCTCTTTTTTTTATAAATTGACAAAAACAAGATTTATTATTACAATATAGTTAACCAAATAAACAATATTGTAAATTATATAAACTATAATTCTAAAGATGTTTAAGTTAGTTGGTTACCATAGATAGTTTTAAAATTGCAGATTGGTATTCAACTGAGAGAAAAAACAGTATTAATGGGTTATTATAGCAATAACATCTTTTGGGGATTAGATGTTAATTATTTTTTTACAAATTTGTTATTTCTTAAATTGTAAATAGCTATTACAAAACTGTTGAATACCAATCTTGAGTTTTAAAAATTAAGAGATAATATTTGACAATATTAAAGGTATATGATAATATCAAGGTGAAATTAATATTACTTCAAGGGGAGTAGCTGTACAACAACTGTCGTCAATACGAGCGTAAGCTCCGGCATTGTTGGCAATTTATTGCAAGCAAGACCTTGTCTCAGCATTTGTTGAGGCTAGGTCTTTTTATTTAACTATTTTTAATAACAATGAGAGGGGAGTTTATTTTATGAATACTTTTAAAACGACTATATTATTAACTGCTTTAACCTTATTATTAGTAGGGGTTGGCGGTGCGGTAGGTGGTAAAACCGGAGCATCAATTATGCTTATTATTTCCTTAGCAATGAATTTTGGTAGCTATTGGTTTAGTGATAAAATTGTCTTAAGCATGTATAATGCTCAACCGGTGAATGAAAATCAAGCACCGGATTTATATAATATGGTAAAAAAATTGACGCAAAATGCGAAGATGCCAATGCCGAGGGTTTATGTGATTAATACTGAAATGCCGAATGCTTTTGCAACGGGGCGTAATCCGGAAAATGGTGTTGTTGCAGTTACGACCGGGATTATGAAAGCATTAAATTATGACGAATTAGAAGGGGTAGTAGCACATGAGTTAGCTCATATTAAAAATCGTGATACTTTAATTAGTACGATTGTTGCTTCTATTGCCGGTGTTATTTCTTGGATTGGCACGATGGCTCAATGGGCTGCCATTTTGGGAACTGGGCGTAGTGATGAAGAAGATAATGGCGGAGGTATTGCCGGTTTACTATTTACTATCATTGTGGCACCATTAGCGGCAACCTTAATTCAAATGGCAATTTCAAGGTCGCGTGAATTTGAAGCTGATGAAGATGGTGGAACTATTTGTGGTAATCCATTAGCTTTAGCAAGTGCGTTAAAGAAAATAGAGCATTACTCTAAGTATGGGGTAATGCAAGAAGCTACTCCGGCGACAGCCCATATGTTTATTATTAATCCGTTAAGTGGTAGCGGTAGAGCGATAATGAATTTATTCAGTACTCATCCGACAACGGCGAAAAGGGTTGAAAAATTAGAAGCTTTAGCAAGACGGAGATAATATTAATTAAAAACGGTCTGTTTAGAATATCTAAAAAGACCGTTTTTTGTGTAAAAAGATAATTTTTAATAAAGAAGGATGTTATGAAAAAAATATTTTTAATAATAATGTTGTTAATCATTAGTAGTAATAATATTTCACAGGCACAAGGAATAGTACAAGAAACACAACTATTGAGACCAGAAGCTTTTTATGATTATCAAAATGGTAATAATATTATCTTATCTAATCAACAGATTCTAAAGTTAAATCAAAGCATCTCACAACAGGAGCCAGCTTTATGTGATTTAAAAAATTATCAATCTATTATTAATAAAACAGCTTTAAGTAATAAAATAAAATCATCTAGCACTATTTTAAATGAATATGATTATTTAGGTTCAGGGTTAATAACTACGGCGCTGAAAAATGATATTATAGCAGAGTTAAATTTAGAAAAAATTCCGACAGAAATAAAGTATGGTGTTACTGTAAGGCGTACTAATATTAGAACATTACCTAGTGCTCAAGGTTTATATGAAAGTCTGAAGTCTACTAAATTTGATTATTTGCAAGAAACTGTTGTTGATCCCGGTACTGCTGTGGTTATTTTACATACCAGTAAAAATAATCAGTTTTATTATATTCAAACAGCAGATTATAGTGGTTGGGTGGCGACAAAAAATGTCGCAGTTGCTACAAAATCAGACTGGTTAAAATATTTGGAACCGCAAAATTTTATGGTGGTTACTGCTAATAAAAAAATAATAAACTTTAATGGTGAAGTTTTAACTTATCAAATGGGTGCTAAAATTCCATTACTAAAAGAAGAGGGCAGTAATAAAATATTAATGCCTTACAATAAAGATGGCTTAAATAATTATTATTTGAAGCTTAATAATAACGATGGCTTGAGTGAAGGGTATTTACCTTATACTACTAATAATATTATCAAACAAAGTTTTAAAATGTTAGGTGATGTTTATGGTTGGGGTGGCTTAGAGAATAGTGTTGATTGTTCCAGTTTTGTACAAAATATTTATAAAACCTTCGGAATAAATTTACCGCGTAATGCTGATCAGCAAGAGCTTAGTTTACAACGACATTATTATAATGCTGTCACGGATAGCTTAAAAAATGCTGATATTAATAAATTAACTAAAGGTAGTTTATTATTTATGGATGGTCATGTGATGTTATATTTAGGTAGTATTAACAATGAACCTTATATCATTCATGCACTAGGAAGTTATAGTATTAGGCAAGGTGATGGCACTATGAAAAAAATACCGGTACTAAAAGTTGTTGTTAGCGATTTGCAGCTACAACGTTATAGTGGCAAAACTTTCTTAACAGCGCTAACAAGTGGTGCAGAAATAAAATAAAGGATGGTGGTAACAGTGCTTAAAGTAGGTTTAAAAGAAACAGAAGTACTAGATAGTCGTCAAAAATATGGCAGTAATAAACTAACAGAAGTAGAAAGCGAAGGCTTTAAAAAGAAATTAATAAAGAATTTAGGCGATCCAATGATTAAGATATTGTGCTTTGCCTTGTTTATTAATATTATCTTTACCTTAATGGGAGAAACTCCATGGTATGAATCTTTAGGGATAGCTTTTGCCATTGTTATTGCAACATTTGTTTCAACATACTCAGAGTATAGTAATGAGAATGCGTTTAAAAAATTACAAGAAGACGCTTCAAAAATTTATTGTAAAGTTTATCGTGAAGAAGAAGTTAAAGAAATTATTATTGATGATATTGTAGTAAATGATTTATTAATTTTACAATCAGGTGATAAAATTCCGGCGGATGGTATTTTAATAGAAGGTCATATAAAAGTTGATCAAGCTGTATTAAATGGTGAAAGTAAAGAAGCAACGAAATTAGTGCAGCCACCTGATTATCAGACTGAAGATAATCAAATGGATTTTTATAATGAATATAAGGTTTTTCGTGGTACCGTAGTTTGTCAAGGTAATGCCGCAATGAAGGTGACCAGTGTTGGCGATAATACTGCTTATGGACTAATTGCTAAAGAATTACAAAATGATGAAGAACGAGACTCTCCATTAAAGGTTAAATTAACAAAATTAGCGCATGATATTAGCAAGTTGGGATATTATGGTGGTATTTGTATTGCCTTTGCCTTTTTATTGCAAAAAATTATTGTGCATAATAATTTTAATATTCAGCAGATTATCATATATTGTTCTAACTATATGAATTTAATGCATGATATTATTCAGTCTATTATTTTAGGTGTTGTTATTATTGTAATGTCTGTACCGGAAGGCTTACCATTAATGATTGCCTTGGTCTCAGCTTTAAATATGAATAAAATGTTGAAAGACAATGTGTTAGTGCGAAAGATTTCAGGGATAGAAACTGCCGGTAGTTTAAATATTCTATTTAGTGATAAAACCGGTACTATTACCAAAGGACAATTAGAAGTTGTAAACTTTATTGATGGTAGTGGTCAGTCCTGTAGAAAGTTTGAAGAAATTGAAGGAAAATTAGCTGACTATGTTTCTTTAAGTTTATTACATAATACTACGGCCGTTATTAGTCAAGATAATGGCGAAAAGAAAGTGCTAGGTGGTAATGGGACAGAAAAAGCAGCGTTAGAATTTGTTTGTGGCGACAGTTGCAGAGTTTTTAATGTAGAAAAAGTTGATAATATTCCATTTGATAGTGCAATTAAATATTCGGCAACTGAAGTAAAAGGGGAATATAATTATACTTTAATAAAAGGTGCACCGGAAAAAATCATAGAAAAATGTCAATATTTCTATGATAAAAATGGTGTAGCACAAGATTTTACCGATAAAAATATTATTGAAGATAAAATTAGTGAATTAGCACAAAAGGCGATTAGAGTTTTAGCAATAGCGGTTTCAAAAGATAGTATTGTTGATGATCAATTACCGCCTAATAATGATTGGATTTTTATTGGGTTATTAGGTATTCGTGACGATGTGAGAGAAGAATCAATTCAAGCGATTAAAGAAGTACATGCTGCTGGCGTGCAGGTAGTGATGATTACTGGTGATAGACAAGATACGGCTTTAGCAATAGCAAAGGAAGCTGGAATTTTAACTTCACAGCAAGATATTGTCATAACTTCGGCAGAATTAGCACTGTTGTCAGATCAAGAGATTAGTACTAAATTGAAAAATATTAAAGTAATTGCCAGAGCTTTGCCAACTGATAAAAGTAGATTAGTAGGAATTGCCCAAAATCTTAACTTAGTGGTAGGTATGACCGGTGATGGAGTTAATGATTCGCCGGCACTCAAAAAAGCTGATGTTGGCTTTGCGATGGGTAGTGGGACTGAAGTTGCTAAAGAAGCTAGTGATATTGTTATTTTAGATGATAATTTTAGTTCTATTGATAAAGCGATTTTATATGGCAGAACGATTTTTAACAGTATTAGAAAATTTATTATCTTTCAATTAACAATTAATATTAGTGCGGTGTTGGTATCTTTTATCGCACCTTTAATGGGGATGGAAAATCCGATTACAATTACACAAATATTATGGATTAATTTAATTATGGATACCTTTGCGGCATTGGCTTTTGGTGGAGAACCAGCCTTAAGGCGTTATATGAGTGAGAAACCGAAAAGTAGAGAAGAAGATATTGTTAGCCAAAGGATGAAGCAAGCGATTGCGGTTAATGCATTATGGATTGTAGCGCTAAGCTTATTAATTTTATTAACTGCAATTGGTCAATCATTATTTAGGTTTGCTCCTAATTATGAATATTTATTAACGGGTTACTTTACATTCTTTGTCTTTATTGCTATTTTTAATGCTTTTAATTCAAGAACGGATTCAATAAATATCTTTGATAATATTACGAAAAATCAAGGGTTTATTCAAATGATTATGCTAATGTTATCGATACAAATTGTTATGACTTATTTTGGTGGTCATATTTTAAGATCATATGGTTTAACGTTCGAAGAGTGGTTAATTATTATATTGCTGGCAGCAACTATTATTCCAATAGATATGCTTAGAAAAAAAATAGCAAAATAAATAAAGGGGCTGTGGACAAAATGATTCCTCATTTTGTCACAGCCCCTTTTAATGTTACATAATCTATTTTACCATTACCGAGTAGGGGTAATTGTTCTAATATTATTATTTCTGCTGGCATAAATAATAAGGTAAAACCTTTGGCTAAAATAAAGGTTCGAAAAGTTTGTTTATCAAATTGTTTAT
>RRZT010017194.1_pt1 | contig 12680 bp, 9 predicted proteins | sample 2165551 | NCBI WGS metagenome assembly RRZT01 (sample SAMN10456910, study PRJNA506462) | wastewater metagenome | biome: wastewater; feature: sludge; material: wastewater sludge; isolation source: wastewater sludge with Escherichia coli K12::gfp cells carrying plasmid... | place: USA: Moscow, Idaho ... | reverse complement strand
GTCGGCGTGCAGTCGCCGCTGGTTCGGGAGCTCCAGGTCCGGCTGCGGCAGGCCAGGTACCTGGCCATCGTCGACGTCACCGACATGTTCGGTGAGCAGACCCGCGCCGCGGTGGTCAATTTCCAGCGCGACAACGGCCTGCCCACCACCGGCGTCGTCGGGCAGCTGACCTGGGACGCGCTGCTGCCCAAGTCGCATCAGCCGACCGATGCCGAGCTGACCAATACCGATGTCGGCCCGTGGTTCACCGGTCCGATGCACCCCGGCTTCATCATGGAGGTCCAGCACCGGCTGACCCAGGTCGGCATCTACCACGGACCGGTCAACGGCGAGTTCGACCAGCCAACCAAGGACGCAATCGCGGCCTTCCGCACCAGCATCGGGTTGTCGGCGGGCGAAGTGATGGACGAGCGCGCCTGGGTGAACCTGCGCGGTCGCACCCGCAACCCCAGCTACGCCGAGCTCTTCACGGCGCCCCCGGCCAGCACCGAGACGCAGGACCTCGATCCGCGCTGCCTGACCGGCAAGGTGGTCTGCATCTCCAAGGAGCAGCTGAAGATGTCGTTGGTGGTGGATGGGCAGATCCAGTTCACCAGGCCGGCCAGGTTCGCGCGTCCCGGTTACGAGAGCCAGGTGGGCGAGTTCCGCGTTTGGTACATGAACAACGAGACCGTCTCGAGCATCTTCGGCGAGCGAACACCGATGCCGTACGCGATCTTCTACAACGGTGACGTGGCCATCCACTTCTCAGATGACTTCGCCGACAACGGCTACGCCAGCGGCTCACACGGCTGCAGCCAGTTGAAGGACTACCAGGTTGCCAAGTGGCTCTACGAGCAGATGCAGGTCGGCGACCGCATCGTGGTCTACTGACATCGACTCGTGGGCAGACTCGGCGTGCCGGCCAGGCTGCTCGCGGATTGATCAGCTTGTCCGGGCCGGGTGGCGGGCGACCGCGAGGTGGCGTTGGCGACGTAGACGCCCAGCATGATCACCACGCCCCCGATCACCTGGAGCGGGCTGAGACGTTCGGCGAGTACCAGGGCAGCGGCCAGCACGGCGGTCAGCGTGGACAGCCCGATGAAGGTCGAGTAGCGGTTCGACCCCAGGTTGGCGATCGCCACCGTCTGCAGGAAGAACGCGCCCAGAGACGATCCCAGCGCGAGATAGCCGATGCCGGCCAGCAGTTCCGGATGCGTCAGCGGGATCGCCAGCACCTCGACGGTCCGCCCGTCGCCGGTCGCCTCGACGAGGGCGATCGTGGTGAAAACCACCGCGCCCACCGCCAGCATCGCGAACGTCTTGTCCAGCGCGCTGGAGGAGTCGTCACGTTCGGCGAAGACCGTGTACAGCGAGTAGGACGCCACGGCTGCCAACAGCAACAGGTAGCCGTACGGATTGAATCCCGTGGCCACCCCGCCCGCCGCGATCGTCGCGAACACACCGGCGAACGTGATCAGGATGCCGGTCACCTGCCGGGGTGACGGTGGGCGTCCCAGCACCAGCCAGGACGCGAGCAGGATGCCGACCGGGGCGGTCGCGATCAGGATGCCGCCCTCGGACGCTGTAGTCCGCTGCACGCCGAGTGTCTCCGCGGCGTAGTAGAGCAGTGGCTGGAACAGGGCGAGCAGCAGCAGCGGACGCACGCTGTGGCGGGTCAGCGTGAGGCGGACGACGCGAGTTGCCAGCAGGACGCCCATCGCGCCCAGCGCGACGCTGAACCGCCACGCCAGCAGCGCGGCCGGGCTGATCGTTTCGACCGCGTCCTTGGTGAAGACGAAGCTGCAGCCGTACAACAGTTCGGTGGCCACCGCGGCCGCTACCCCGAGTGCCCCGCGGTTTGCCCTCACGCCCAGTCCGGGTCGGTGTAGATGCTGTCGCCGATGAACTCCCGAAGGATCGAGTTGCAGGGGATGCCCTTGCTGTCGACCGGGTCGAAGAAGGTGAGCAGGTTGAGCAGCCGGTCCCTGGTGGCGGCGAACTCACTGTCGTCCGGGATCGTCGCCAGGCACTCGTCGGCCAGCGGCCGCAGCGCGTTCATCTCGTACATCAGGCTGGAGTTGAACATCATGTCCGCCTCCTCCTGATACCGGAAGATGTGGTTGTACTCGCCGCGCCGCACGCTGGCCCACTGCCGGATGGTGTCTGCCGGCATGGTGCCGCGGTACCGGTTGTCGCGCACGATGCGTCGCAGCAACCTGATCTCGGTGGTCGGGACGCGGTTCATCAGGTCGATGTTCAGGCCGCCCAGGGCGCTGACGTAGAGCTTGAACAGTTGGGCGGTCGGCAGGTGGCCGGTGATCGCGGGGTTCAGCGCGTGGATGCCCTCAATGAGCAGCACCTGGTCGTTGCCGACCACCATCGGGATGGTTTGTTCGTCCGGTGCGCCGCGCTCGAAGTCGAAGATCGGCGTTTCCACCGCCTCGCCGTCGACCAAGCGGCTGAGGTGATCGCGCAGCAGCGGCAGATTGAGCGCGTCGATCGTGTCGAAGTCGAAGTTGCCCTCGGCGTCCCGTGGCGAGACGGCCCGGTCGAAGAAGTAGTTGTCGAGCGACAGCGAGACCGGCTTGAACCCGTTCACCTGCAGCTGGGTGGCCAGCCGCTGCGCGGTGGACGACTTGCCCGAGGACGAAGGGCCCGCAATGAGCAGCACGCGCAGCGCCCGGCGTTGCGCCAGGATCTGGTCGGCGATGTCGGCCAGTTGCTTCTCGTGCAGCGCCTCGGCGATGCTGATCAGGCGCAAGGAGCGGCCCTGCTCGATCCAGAGGTTCACGTCGGCAGAGGTCTCGACGTCGATCTTGCCCAGCCACAGCTGGTTGTTTTCGTAGGCTGCGCTCAGGTGCACCGGCGGGATGAGTGGGCTGCCGTTGCCCTTGTCGATGTCCCCGAAGTCGACGATGAACCCGTAGCTGTACGGGATGAGCGCGAATGGCTCGACGCGGGAGGCGTCCTCGTTGGCTGGATAGACCGCGTCCACCACCAGGTCACCGACCTGATAGCGGTAGTAGCCGCCGTGTCTGCCCAGCAGCCGAATGTCGCCACCGCTGGCAACCCACTCCCGCAGCCGCTCGTCCACCGCCTTCACCTCTCTCGGCGACATGACCGAGCCGGCCAGGTTGCAGAAGACACCCTCCAGGATGGAGTACGAGGTCTTCAGCGAGTCGTCCGGGAAGAGGTCGTGCACAACCTTGGCCAGGCCGAGCTTGACCGTCTGGCGCTCCATCCGCAGGTGGGTCTCACGCATGCGGTCATTGTGGCACTGGGGCCCTGGGCCGGCACAGTCGAGACCAGGGGTGGCGGGCGGACACACCCCAGACCCACTAGGGTCGTCCCATGCAGAATGAGGCGAACGAACCCCGTGGCTGGCTCGGGTGGCTGCGTCCGGATTTCGTCGTGGCCACCGTGCTCGACCTCACCGGAGAAGACATCAAACGGATGTCGCCGGCCACTCGTGCGGTCTGCCTCGACATCGACGGGACGATCACCGACTACCACGCGCCAGCGGTTCCGGAGCGGTCCGTCGAGCGGTTGCAGAGCTACAACGAGACCGGATTGCTGACCTTCATCATCAGCAACTGCCACGACGAGCGGGTCACCGAGGTGCACCGCTTGTTCGGACCGTTGGTCACCGGCGTCCTCACCCCGGGCGACGCCGTCGATCCTGCAGACCCTCGTGACCGGCCCGGCAGGCACATCAAGCCGTCCCCCGACATGCTGGATGTGGTCGCCCAGCGGTACGGCCTGGCTTCGCGTGAACTGTTGATGGTCGGAGACCAGCTCTTCAAGGACGTTCTGTCGGCGAGGCGGGCCGGTGCGGCGTCCGTACTCGTGCCGCGGGAGGGCAGCAGGGATCACCTCGGGGTGCGGATCTTCCAGCGCCCGATCGAGGCAGTGCTGCGGGCGATGCTGCGCTTGCCTGTCAAGCGCAGGTCGTGGCCGCGGCGGCTGACGCGGGCACCGCGCTGAACCTGGCCCGACGCCGAACAGGGCCCGACGCTGAACAGGTGCGGCAGTTGCGCCCGTGAGGCGGGAAAACCTATGGCCAAGGCTTGTTGATCAGAGTAAAATTGTTGGTCACCCAAGGGTGTTCGGGGCCAGTCATCAGAAGGGAAGTGAGCGTGATGGCTGCTACTCACAAGACTCCCGCCGCGTTGACGACACTGTTCGTCCTGCTGCTCGGATTGCTGTTCCCTGCGGCGGCGAACGCGGCGAGCCCATCGATCCTCGTCTCACGCGTGACTACTTCGGCGAAGGTGATGGCACTGACCTTCGACTTCGGCAGCGACCCGGGCAACGTCTGGCGAATCCTGCAGGTTCTGGCCGACCGCGGCGTCAAAGCGACCTTCTTCGTCACCGGGGAAGCCGCCGCCAACCACCCGGATGTCATCCGGTCTGTGGTGGCCCAAGGGCATGAGATCGGGAACCACTCCTATTCGCACCCGTACTTCACGCAGCTCACGTCGGCACAGATGGCCGACGAACTCTCTCGCACCGCCACCGCCATTCGCAACGCCACGGGTCAGTCACCCCAACCGTTCTTCCGGCCACCCTACGGGGACTACAACTCGCCCGTGCTGCAGGCGGCGGGCGATGCCGGCTACACCCACACGATCATGTGGACCATCGACACCGTCGACTGGCAAGGAGTGTCATCGGCGGCCGTGCGTGACGCCGTGCTGTCGCGCGCGACTCCCGGCGCCATCGCGCTGATGCATGTCGGGGGTGGCGCCAGCGGAACTCCGGACGCGTTGCCCGCGATGATCGACGGGCTCCGGGCGGCCGGGTACCAGCTGGTCACGGTCTCGGAACTGTTGGGGTCGACACCCACCGGGCAGACCCTTTACGTGGTCAAGCCGGGCGACACCCTCTACCGGATCGCCAGTCTCTACGGCGTGCCCGTGTCGGCGATCGTCACCGCCAACAACATCGCCAACCCCAACCTGATCTACCCCAACCAGGTGTTGGTGATCCCGACCGGCGCCACGCCATCGCCATCAACCGGAAGCTACACGGTGCAACCCGGTGACACGCTGTACCGGATCGCCGCCCGGTACGGAACCACGGTCACCGCCATCGCCAATGCGAACAACATCGCCAACCCGAACCTGATCTATCCCGGCCAGGTCTTGGTGATTCCGGGCGGCGGCAGTACGCCGCCGGCGACACGCACCTACACGGTGCAGCCCGGTGACACTCTGTACAGCATCGCGGGCAGATACGGCACGACGGTCAATGCCATCGTCACCGCCAACAACATCGCCGATCCCAACCTGATCCTTCCAGGTCAGGTGCTGGTCATCCCCGGGTAAGGCCATGGCGTCACCGATCAGGACGGTCATCGCCGCCGTGGCCGCCGCCACACTGGTGGCGTGCACCGGCTCCGGCGGCGATGTCCCCACCACCGTCGCGCCGACCAGCGGGGCGGCCACGCAATCGTCGGCCACCAGCGGGGCGACCAGTCTTCCTTCGACGCAATCCGTGACCCCGCCCAGCGTCCCGTCGGCAGCCCAGCTGGTCGGCCGACTGGCCACCCCGGCCGACCTCGGCCCGGGTTGGAGTCTTTGGGAGGGCTTCGCGGACTGGCCGGGTGGCGCCCCCGGGGCGTTGCCGGACGAGCAACGCGCGCTGCTGCCTCAGCTTCCGCTGTGCCCACACGCAAGTGCGGAGGCTCGCGCGCTGGCGGAAGGCCTGCAGTGGCAGGGGTTCACCCAGTTGCACCAACAGACCCCAGATCCGTTCGCGACCATGGTGGTGGCCCAGCAACTGCTGTTGGCCGACCAGCCCGACCGGATCGAGGCCACCTTCGCCACGCTCCGGGACGGCCTGGCCGCCTGCCTGACCAAGAATCTGCCGGCGGGGGAGTGGGAGATCGGGCTGCGGGAGTCGTTCGACGTCCCGGCGGTGGGTGATGACGTCTTCGCCGAGCGCAGCTCCAGCTTCGACCCGGGCGAAGCCAGACGCGACACCCGGCTGGTGCTGGTACGGGACGCGGCGATGCTGATGTTGATCCAGATCGACGAGGTGTTGATCAGAGCAGACGCCGAACCCACGCTGACCACGGACGTAGTCAACTCCGTCATCGTCACGATGGCCGACAAGCTGTCCTGATCACCCCCGGCTGAGGATTGCAGACCTCCCGAGCCGGGGTCCGCAGACCTCCTAGCTCTCTTCGCGAAGCCGTGGCAGCGCGAAGTTCTGCGGCCGGATGCCGTGCTTGTCGGCGTAGAAGTCGCGGATGCGGTCCATGTCGGCGGTGACGTCCCCGCTGATGGTGATGGATGGGCCCAGGCCTGCAGTGTGGGTGGCCGAATCGACGTAGCCGAGCACCACCGGCAGGTCGGCGTCCCGGGCGATGCGGTAGAAGCCGGACTTCCAACGCCCCCCGCCCCGGCGGGTGCCCTCGGGTGCGATGACGAGCATCAGGGGACGTCCCGTCCGCGCCCGGACGACGATCTCGTCCACCAGGCCGGCAGGGTTGCCGCGGTCGACCGGGAGCCCGCCGAGGGCGCGCATCACCCACCCGAAGGGCGGCTTGAACAGGGTGTGCTTGCCGAGCCATTTCGGTGACAGCCCCAAGTCCCAGCAGATCGCGAGCATGAAGACGAAGTCCCAGTTGGAGGTGTGCGGGGCACCGATGAAGACCGCAGAGCCTGAGGCGGGTGGTGGTTCGGAACGAAGGCGATAGCCCGAGACCGCCCAGAAGGCGCGGGCAAGCAGAGGCCTTACAACCATGGCGACACGCTACCGAGGTGGGCGTCCATCAACTCCCGAGCCCACACGCTCAGCTGCGACCAGCGGGCGTCGGTGGCGCCGGCGTCCACCTGATCGGCGAAAGCGACGAGTTCGTGGTGCATGTTGTCGGGCGCGGCGGTGGGCACGTCGTACAGCACCTCCGGTTCACCACCGCGTGGCCACAGCACGATCATCGAGGTCTCGCCCACGTCGTCGAGGGTGAGCGCGGCGTCCTCGCCGTAGATGACGCTGGGATTGACACCCCGGGTGATCTTCGACCAGCTCAGGTCGACGACCAGCCCGTCGTAACCCCAAGTCATGCTGCCGGCTCCCTCGAATCCGTTGTCGAGCAAGAGGCTGGTTCCGGTAGTGTCCCGGGGCGGCCCGAACAGGTCAAGGGCAGGATGCAGACAGTAGACGCCGATGTCGGCCAAGGCAGAGTTGCCCAGCGTCGGGTCGAACGCGTTCATGTACTGGCCGGCGCGGAATCTGTCGTAGCGGGACGAGTACTGCAGCTTCTCGATCCGGGCTTGGCGGACGACGCCCAGGCGTGGCAGGAGGTCGCGCACCAGCGAGTGCGCGGGGGCGTGCACGTTCCGCATCGCCTCCATCGCCACGACTCCCCGGCTCTGCGCGGCCGCGAAGATCTCGCGTACGTCGGCGGCCGAGGTGGCCATGGTCTTCTCGACCAGTACGTGACATCCAGCCTCGATCGCCACCAGGGCCTGGTCGTGGTGTAAGGCATTAGGGCTGGCCACGTAGACGGCATCGACGACCTCGGCCATCGCGGCGAGGTCGTCGAAGGCTTGGTCGATCCCCTGGCGCCGGGCGAATTCTTGTCCGCGGGCGAGGTCTCGTGAGCAGACGGCGGCGGCCGTGACCCGGCCGTTCGTCGCCTGGCACGCGGCGACGAACCATTCGGTGATGAAGTTGGTGCCGATGATGCCGAAGCGCAGCATGTCTCCTCCGTTACCGTTTGGGCCGCTCAGTTGACCCGGACAGGGCGTGAATGCCGTCATACTACGGTGCGCTGGCCTCGCCGGTGGGGCAGGATGCTCGCGAGCGGACATCTTGACGTCGTGGTCTCAGCCCGGGCACAGCCCGGCTGCGCACTGATCCATGTCAGGCGATCGACGCGGAGGGGCTCCAGGGCAAGTCACCCGCGGAGCCAGACCCACTCACCCGTAGGTTCCGGAGGCCGGCTGGTCGCTCTGGCCGAGCCGACGCGCCTCCCGGAGCGTGAAGGCCGCCGTCGGTGAGGTCGGTCACCTCGCGCAGGGTGGGCACTCCCGCCCGCGAATCCGGCTTGTCTCACCGTCCGTCCGGAAGAGTGCCCGGCTCACTTCTTCGAGCTTGGCGCGTTGCGTCGTCGAGTAGGTGTCGGTGCCGCTCGCGCGATACGAGACTCGGGGCCGTGTTCGGCAGAGCCGCTCGAACTGGGGGCACATTGGGGGCACGAAATCGGGCTCAGGCTGCGAATCGAGGCCACAAATGACGATTCCCGCCCAAGTCAGAGCGGGAATCAGGATGGCGGAGGATACGAGATTCGAACTCGTGAGGGCGTGAACCCAACCCGCTTTCCAAGCGAGCGCCATAGGCCTCTAGGCGAATCCTCCGTGGGGCATCCTATCCAATGGTGCAGGCGGTACGCCAACCGCCATTGCTGAGACAGGCGCGACGCTTCCGGCGAGAGGCATCGCGTCCCCCAGCCCCCGGCGATACCATTGATCAAGACATGGGCGCACGCCCACTGTGCAAGGGAGCACTCGCCAGGAGGAGACAACCGTGGCAAACAATTACGTGACTGAAGGCCGGTGGGTGGTTGGTACCGACGGCTCGCCGCGTGCCGAGAAGGCGGTTGAATGGGCGGCGTTGCACTTGTCAGAGCGCAATGAACCGGTTCCGCTGCTGATCATCCACGCCATTCCCGAGACACCGATACCCAGCCGCAACGCAGCAGCCACGTCATTGGTCGAAGGCCGTGACTACAAAGAGATGCTGCAAGAGAAGGCGGAGCGCATCGTCTCGGAGGTGGCCGATCGCATCCGTCAGAAGTACCCCAAGCTGACCGTTGAGACCGCGGTCGCGGAAGGCCATCCTGCCGACCTCTTGGTCAAGGCGGCCAAAGATGCGGACCAGGTCGTGGTCGGCGCTCGTGGTGCTGGTGCGCCCGCCATGGTGAAGATGCTGGGTGGAGTGTCTGACTTCGTCGTCCAGCATGCCGAAGGCGCTGTCGCGGTTGTTCCCGACCAGGCGGAGGAGCGTCCCGGCGCCCCCGTGCTGGTTGGCCTGGATGATTCACCGCAAGGGAAACTGGCCATCGCGCGTGCCTTCCAGGCCGCCTCTCTGCGCGGCGTGCCGTTGATCGCGATCACCGCTTGGGACTACGGCCCCTACGACGCCTTCAACGCTGAGATCTGGGCACACAGCATGGACGAGATGAACCAGATGATGGTCGACGAGGCAGAGAAGCTCATCGCCGACAAGGTGGCTGAGTTCCCTGATGTCGACGTGACCATCCAGCCTGCTCGTGGACGCCCGGAGGTCGCGCTGGTCGAGGCATCCAAGAACGCCGGCCTGTTGGTGATCGGCTCGAAGGGACGCGGCGGCTTCGCGTCGCTCTTGCTCGGCTCGACCAGCCGTCATGTGCTTCGCGAGGCGTACTGCCCGGTGGTCATCACCAGAGACTGGGCAGGCTGGAAGGATCAGGCGGGTCGTCGCGCCAACAGTTAGCCAGCTCTAGGCGGTTCTTCAACTGTCCTTCAGCGCTCCGACGCCGATGACCCGACTCCTGATCGGGGTGGTCATCGGCGTCGTCGCTTGCGCCGGTCTTGATGCCTGGTGAGTCGGGGTCAGGCTGTGCCAAACCATGTCTCAACCAGCCGCAGGCCGCCGTCAACGAACCCCGTGGACGGGACTTGAGGGAATAGTATTGACGGACAAGCAGATTCGCGGCGGCGAAGCCACGAACCAACAACCCAGGAGGTCGCCATGAGTGCCGAACTTGAGACCAAGGGCCGGATCGTTGTGGGGACGGATGGCTCACCACGATCTGAGAAGGCGGTTGACTGGGCCGCCGGGCGGGCGTCCGCACGCAAGCTTCCGCTGCTGGTCTTGTTCGTCGTACCCGAGTTGCCGTTGCCGGGTCGGACGGCGGCCGCGGCGCAGATCCATCATGGCATGAACTACATCGCCGACTACCTGGCCGATGCGCAGAAGAAGGTCGATCGGGTGGTTGCTCAGATGCGCCAGAAGTACCCGACCCTGGACGCCGAGGGCAAGGTCGTTCAAGGCGCCGCGTCGTATGTCTTGACCCGGGCGTCCCGGGACGCCGACCAGATCGTGGTGGGTGCCCGCGGTGAGGGCGCGCCGTTGTCGGTGCGACTTCTTGGTGGGGTGTCGGATGCGGTGGCCACGCATGCGCACGGCCCCGTCGTGGTCGTCGGTGACGAGGTGCATGAGAACCCGAATGGGCCGGTGGTGGTCGGCGTCGACGACTCACCGGCCGCCAAGTCGGCGATCAAGCTCGCCTTCGAAGCCGCCGACGTGCGTGGCGTGCCGCTGATCGCCATCAATTCCTGGGACTTCGGCCCTTACGACGCGTACAACGCGGAGATCTGGGAACAGTCCGGCGAGGGAATCACCAAGAGCCTGACCGAATTGGTGGAAGAACTACTGGCGGACGGGAAGGCCGCCCATCCGAACGTCCCGGTCGAGATCAGGGTGATTCGCGGACGTCCCGAGCGTGCCTTGGTGGACGCGTCCGCAGAGGCTGGGCTCGTGGTGGTGGGGTCCCGCGGACGCGGCGGCTTCGCAGGCCTCCTGCTGGGTTCTACCAGCAAGCATGTGCTGCGCGAGTCGCACAGCCCGGTGATCGTCACTCGCGGCTGAACAGCGTCCGGCAAGATCGGTTGGTGCTCGGCGTGGTTGAGCATCTATAGTTGAACGAAGGTCCCCCGCGCGGCGGCATCCTCGCCCAACTCCCCCAGGGCCGGAAGGCAGCAAGGGTAAGTGAGCTCTACCGGGTGCGCGGGGGGCCCCTTTTCGTCCCATGGGGCGAAGTGAAACTGTCGGCCCCGCAGCATAGGCTTACCGGGTGGACGAAGACCTTGGCCTCGACGCCAGCCCTGACCTTGATGACGAGGCCGATGGGTTGCTGCTTGGTGACCTGCAGGAGGGTCCTGGTCTGTTCGACGAGCCACTGCCCGATCCCGAGCCAGCCTGCGACATCAAGGCCGCCAGCGGCGAGGTCGACGAGTCGGCGTCCCCACCCGAACCGGCAGCACCGGCCGCGCCGCGGCCAGCCGACCCGGCGCTCCTGACGCGCCCCGCCCCGCCGTTGGCGCTCTACCGGCGCTACCGCCCCGACACGTTCGCCGAAGTGATCGGCCAAGAGCACGTGACCGAACCGCTCAGCCGGGCGATCACCAACAACAAGGTCCATCATGCCTACCTGTTCAGTGGTCCGCGGGGCTGCGGCAAGACGACCAGTGCCCGAATCCTGGCCCGTTGCCTGAACTGTGCCGAGGGGCCTACCCCGACCCCGTGCGGCATCTGCGACTCTTGCGTGGCGCTGGCGACCGGGGGTCTGGGCAGCATTGACGTGATCGAAATCGATGCGGCGTCCCATGGCCGGGTGGACGACGCCCGCGAGCTTCGCGAAGGCGTCTACTTCGCGCCGGTCGCCAGCCGCTACAAGATCTACATCATCGACGAGGCACACATGGTGACCAAGGAGGGCTTCAACGCCCTGCTGAAAGTCGTCGAGGAACCACCCGAACACGTCAAGTTCATCTTCGCCACCACCGAGCCCGAGAAGGTGATCGGGACGATCAAGTCGCGCACCCACCACTACCCGTTCCGGTTGGTGCCGCCGCGCACGCTGACTAGCTACCTGGAGAAGATCTGCGCCCAAGAGGGCGTGCAGGTTGAGCGTGGGGTGCTGCCCTTGGTGGTTCGCGCGGGGGCCGGCTCGGTGCGTGATTCGCTTTCGGTGCTCGACCAGTTGCTGGGCGCCGCCACGCAGGGCCGGGTGGCCTACGCGCCGGCCGCCGGGCTGCTCGGCTACACTCCCGACTCGCTGCTCGACGAGATCGTGGACGCGTTCGCCGCCGGCGACGGCAAGGGCGTGTTCGCGACCATCGACAAGGTGATCGAGGTGGGTCAAGATCCGCGGCGGTTCGCTGAAGACCTGCTGGAGCGCCTGCGCGACCTGGTGATCGTCGCGCAGGTGCCGGAGGCCATCGAGTCCGGCTTGATCGAGGTGTCGGCCGACCAGGCCGAACGGCTGCACAGCCAAGCTGCAGCCTTGGGTGCCGGTGAGCTGACCCGGGCTGCAGAGGTGATCGCCACCGGGCTGACCCAGATGCGCGGTACCACCGCGCCGCGCCTGCATCTGGAGTTGATCTGTGCCCGCGTCCTGCTGCCCGTCGCAGATCAGGACGGACGCGGCTTGCACGCTCGCCTCGACCGGTTGGAGCGGCGCCTCGACATGCCTGGCCTGGCACCTGCGAGCGGCCAGCCCGAAGCCGGTGCGGAGCGGTCTGGCGCCGAGCGGCCGCTGCGACTCGTCCCGCAGGCCGACGAGCAGCCGCCGATCGAACGCTCGATGCCCACCCGGCCTGCCCCCGACCGGCCCAGCCAGCGCCCGCCGGCCGAGCGGCCCAGCCAGCGCCCGCCGGCCGAGCGTCCCGGTCCCCGACCGCCGGCCGCCACGCGGCCAACCGAAGCCGCGCCACCGGCCCAGGCTGTCTCGGCTGCAGGCCCCGGCACCGCCGACCTGCGCAGGCTGTGGCCGCAGGTGCTGGAGGAGGTGAAGTCGCGCAAGCGGTTCACTCACGCGCTGCTCAGCCAGAACGCCCACATCGTCGAGGTGCGCGGCAAGGAGTTGCTGCTCGGGTTCACCAGCCAGGGCACCCTGGAGCGTTTCCAGGGGGGCGGCAGCATCG
>RRZT010780700.1_pt1 | contig 12683 bp, 13 predicted proteins | sample 2165551 | NCBI WGS metagenome assembly RRZT01 (sample SAMN10456910, study PRJNA506462) | wastewater metagenome | biome: wastewater; feature: sludge; material: wastewater sludge; isolation source: wastewater sludge with Escherichia coli K12::gfp cells carrying plasmid... | place: USA: Moscow, Idaho... | reverse complement strand
CATACGTGCTTCCATGAGCCGCAAGGGGGATTGTTGGGACAACGCGCCGATGGAGAGTTTCTAGGGGGCGTTGAAAAACGAGCGGGAAATTCATCGAGTGCATCAAAATCTTCTATAACCGCATTCGCAAGCAGGCACCACTGGGTTATCTGTCTCCCGCCGCATTCAGCCAGCAATACCATGCAAAACAGATAGCCGCTTAACCCCTTGGACTCCGCGATTGACGACCTACCTCACCGCCTAATGCCTTCACATACAAAGGCTTTTTTAACACTGATTAGCGAATATCTTGTGTCCGAAAATAAAAATTAGCGGCTTCAGCAACATGAGGCTGAGGCTTTGAAAAAAGGTGATTTTTGACTCTGGCCTTAATCTGGTACGCTTAACCGTTTATGTTTAGAGGCTGCGCTTTTGCGCAATGTATAGATAATGGAATTTGAATTACTGAAAACAGATGGGCGCGCACGCAGAGGCGTCTTAACCTTAAACCATGGCGTGGTACAGACGCCGGTTTTTATGCCGGTGGGCACATATGGCACGGTCAAGGCGATGACCCCGGCAAATTTAGAGGAAATTGGGGCACAAATTTGTTTAGGCAATACCTTTCATTTATGGCTACGCCCGGGCTTGGAAATCATTGGCGCACATCACGGCTTGCATGATTTTATGCAGTGGAAAAAGCCGATTTTGACGGACTCCGGCGGTTTTCAGGTATTTAGTTTAGGCGCTTTACGCAAGATTACGGAAGAAGGGGTACGTTTTTCTTCGCCCTTAGACGGCTCAAAATTATTCTTAACCCCGGAAATTTCCATGCAGATTCAGCGCACGCTCAATTCTGACATTGTGATGATTCTGGATGAATGTACGCCTTACCCGGCCTCGTTCGACGTGGCGGCTCAATCTATGCGCTTGTCGATGCGCTGGGCCAAGCGCTCACGCCAGGAGTTTGACGCGCTTGAAAATCCCAATGCCTTATTTGGCATTGTGCAAGGGGGCATGCACGAAGCTTTGCGCGACGAGTCGCTGGCCGGGCTAAGTGAGATTGGTTTTCATGGCTTTGCCATCGGCGGGCTTTCTGTGGGTGAACCTAAAGAGGAAATGGAACGCGTTTTGGCTTATACCGCACCACGTCTTCCTGACAATAAACCACGCTATTTAATGGGCGTGGGGACACCGGAAGATTTGGTGAATGGCGTAAGCCAAGGGGTAGATATGTTTGACTGTGTTATGCCAACACGCAACGCAAGAAATGGTTGGCTCTTTACCCGTTATGGCGATGTCAAAATCAAGAACGCCTTGCATAAAAAAGACACCCGGCCGCTGGATGAAACCTGCTCGTGTTATACCTGTCGGCATTTTTCACGGGCGTATCTACACCATTTATTCCGGACGGGTGAAATTTTGGGCAGCATCTTGCATACGATCCATAACCTGCATTACTACCAAGTCCTTATGGGCGAAATGCGCACCGCCATTGAGGCGGGGCAATTCGCGCAATATGCTTCGCAATTTAAGGCGGACCGGGCCAGCAATAAAAATCTTTAAATCAGATTAAAGAACGTAGCGTGCCAGGTCTTCTTTTTGAGCGGCGGTTTCCAGCCGGTTGTCGACATAGGCCGGGTCAATGATAAGTTCCGTGAGTTTGCCGCTGCCAGCGTCAAAAGCGGCATCTTCTAGCAGGCGTTCCATCACGGTATAAAGACGCCGGGCGCCAATATTTTCCGTACGCTCATTAACCTGAAATGCGATTTCAGCCATACGCCTGATACCCTCCGGCGTAAATTTTAGTTGAACACCTTCTGTATCGAACAAGGCTTGATACTGCTCCGTAAGACTGGCGCTGGTAGCAGTGAGAATACGCTCAAAGTCTTCAACAGTGAGGGAATCCAGTTCAACACGAATAGGAAAGCGGCCTTGTAGCTCAGGAATTAAATCGGAGGGCCGGGACAGGTGGAAAGCACCACTGGCAATAAAAAGGATGTGGTCTGTTTTAATCATGCCGTATTTGGTTGAAACGGTGGTGCCTTCTACCAAAGGTAGCAGATCACGCTGTACGCCTTGGCGTGAAACATCTGTGCCTTGTGTGTCGCTGCGCGCAGCAATTTTGTCAATTTCATCTAAAAACACAATCCCATTTTGTTCAACCGCACGTAAGGCTTCTGTTTTAAGCTCTTCTTCATTAATAAGTTTGCCAGACTCTTCTTCCGTAAGCACCTTCATAGCTTCCCGGATGGTCATTTTGCGGGTATTCGTTTTGCCGCTGCCCATGCCTTGTACCATGTTTTGAATTTGTGAGGCGAGCTCCTCCATACCCGGCGGCGCAAAAATTTCTGCTTGCATGCTGTGGCTGCGGATGTCGACTTCGATTTCCTTGTCATCCAATTCGCCTTCGCGCAATTTTTTGCGGAATTTTTGTCGGGTGCTGTTGTCTTCAGTAGCTGGAGCCCCATCATAGCCATCGGTCGGACGAGCCGGACGCAATAAAATGTCTAGAATGCGATCTTCTGCGGCATCTGCCGCACGGTCGCGTTGCACACGCATGGCTCGTTCGCGTGCATCTTTAATAGCGGTTTCTGCTAAATCACGGATAATGGTGTCCACATCGCGTCCAACATAGCCAACTTCTGTGAATTTAGTCGCCTCCACTTTAATAAAAGGCGCATTGGCTAAACGAGCCAGACGACGCGCAATTTCGGTTTTACCCACCCCGGTGGGGCCCATCATAAGGATATTTTTAGGCGTAATTTCACTACGCAGGGGCTCCGCAATCTGCATCCGGCGCCAACGGTTACGCAATGCAACAGCAACGGCTCTTTTGGCTTTATGTTGACCAACAATATGGCGGTCAAGTTCAGAAACAATTTCTGCAGGCGTCATTTGAGTCATGGCATGAGATCCAGATAAAAGTTAAAGCACTTCAATAATATGATTGTGATTCGTGTAGATACACAAATCTGCGGCAATCGTTAGAGATTTTTTAATAATCTCTTCCGGTGCTAGCGAGGTGTTTTCCCACAGAGCCCGGGCTGCAGATTGTGCAAACGCGCCGCCGCTACCAATGGCAACAATGCCGTCTTCAGGCTCAAGCACATCGCCATTGCCGGTAATAATGAGCGAATGCTCTGCATTTGCGACGGCCAGCATCGCCTCTAAACGACGCAACATGCGGTCTGTTCGCCAATCTTTCGCTAATTCAACGGCGCTGCGTAGGAGATGCCCTTGGTGTTTTTCCAGCTTGGCTTCAAAACGCTCAAATAAAGTGAAAGCATCCGCCGTACCGCCGGCAAAACCAGCAAGAATTTTTTCGTGATAAAGGCGCCGTACTTTGCGAGCACTGCCTTTAATGACGATATTGCCCAAGGTGACTTGTCCGTCTCCCCCCAGTGCAACACTTTGACCTCTGCGAACAGAAAGGATGGTTGTGCCTCGGTACTGCTCCATTGTGTATTCCTTTTAAATGTGAAGCACTTGTCCTGTAAGAGGAGACTTCACGCATAATTTACAAGTAATCCAACACCCATCGTACGAAAAAGCGCAACAATCATGGCGTTGGTATTGTGCAATATGAAATGCTTGCCTTTTGCCTTGTGGGCAGACACCAAGCCCATAAATGAGCTTGCAAAAGCAAAATCAACACGACGCAGCTTTGCGCATTCGAGATGAATCGTTGTACGGCTTTGACTAAATTCGGTAAGTTTATTGAGGAGCTGGTGATTTTGCGCCGTGAGTTCTCCTTCTAAACTAAAAAAGTCTTCTGCCGATAAAGCATTTGAAATATCTTCTTGAGGTGGCGCTACCGTTTGAGAGGCGCTGAGTTTAAATGCCCGATTTTCCCAAGAAGGAGGAGATTCCTCAAAGGTTATAGCAAAATTCAGAGCCTGCTCTTCAAATACTTCAATGCTCGAACAATATTGGAGCAAATCCAAAAAATTCAACCAGGCTTGCTTTTGATCGGGGGAAACTTCCGTCGCAGATGCTTGAAAAAGTTTGATCAGGGAATCTGAATGAATAAGCGTTGTATCTGTTTTACGCGAGCTAAGGGCATGTAATGTTTTGAGGATATTAAGCGCCCCTCGTGTTGTCATACTTTCTACCACACCAGCATCAATTTGGACCGTGCCATGTTGTACAGCAATTTCTTCAATTGTTGAGCATGCATTTGGGGCGTGGTCTTCATCAAGTAGAGAGGGCAGAAAAACGGTATGCCCCTTAACTTGCGTAGGAATTATTTCCTTTTTTAATCTGGGCGAGTCTGAACTCAAATCAACCCAAGCAGGAGGGATTTGTTTAAAGGCCTGTTTATATAAAATAGCAAGCGCATCAAATTTTTGTCTCACTCCTAGTAGCTGATATAAATTGAATAGCATATCCCAAGTTGGCGCATAAGATGATCCCGATTGAATTGCATCTTCAAGCATAGTCAGCGCCTGATGTGTGTCACTAGAGGCAAACAATATCGCAACTTCATCAAGAAGAGCGTCGGGGTTATCATCCTCTGTTTCTACATGGATACCTTGTGAAGAGGTTGGACCAAACACAATGGTGCTAATGATTTCATCATCGTATTGCCCAGCGCTGGGCTCTACACTATTTATTTTTTTCTCCGCTTGAGGGTCAAAGCGCTCAATTGACTGAGCAGCTTTATTTTTTGCTGCTTCCTGAGTAGGAGGGAGTACAGTTTTTTTTGAAAGAAATGAAAACATGTTTGTTTTCTCCACCATCAGCATTATTGAAGAGTGTTTTTATTTTTATTGTTGAGTAGCGCCACAAAGCACTTAATCGGATTATTCTATGTTAAGTTTAAAAAAACGTTTTAAAAGTTACTATAACAAGGCAGACTAGAACGCTTCATCAAAACCTTAACCTAATGTATAGAGCCTTATGTGCGTGTTTTGCACAGTTCTTATGAGAAAGCAACAAAAGCTTAAAGCATGTGCCAAGATCTTGGCAGCAAAAAACTGTAAAGTAGTCAAGATTTTTTAGTTTTGAAACAATTTGAGATAAGTTGGGCTGTGTTGCGTCGCACAAAAACAAAGACTGCGCTAAAATAACGATATCATGTACAGTTCTTCTTCACCTTCTTCATCAAGCTCCTTGAGTGTGCAGTCCGAAATACCTTTGCGTGTTTATTATGCAGACACTGATGCTGCAGGGGTTGTTTACTACGCAAACTACTTGCGTTTTTGTGAAATTGGCAGAACTGAATGGTTAAGAATGCGTAGTTTGGAGCGTCCTGTGCTTGCACATACAAATGGTTTGGTATTTGTCGTACGCTCGGTCAATGCATCTTACCTTTCCCCTGCTCGCCTAGATGATCTTCTGACTATTCGCACTTGCATGAGCCGCCTGGGTGGAGCGAGCATTACTTTTAAGCAGGCTGTTTTACGCCAGGCGCAGTTGCTTTTTGAAGCTGATATTGTTTTAGCCTGTGTTGATATGGCACGAATGAAGTCTGTGCCACTCCCTTCCCTTTTACGTCAGACTCTTTTGAATTTAAACGCATGAATGCCCATACTGATCTTTCTATACTAAGCCTTATCGTCTCAGCCAGTCTGCCCGCTCAATTGGTGATGTTACTGCTGGTGCTACTCTCGTTGATGTCCTGGTACTGGATTTTCCGAAAGTCTTTGCAAATCCGTAAAGCACGCCAACGTATTGAAGCCTTTGAGCGAGATTTTTGGAGTGGTGGCGATTTAAATGTGCTTTATCAGGCGGCACAAAGTGGGCGCCGTGATGGTGGAGGCATGGAGCGTATTTTTGAATCCGGCTTCCGGGAATTCAGCAAATTGCGTGCAAAAAGTCACGATAACAGCGCAACCATCGAAGGCTCACAACGTGCCATGCGTGCGACTTATCAACGTGAAGTAGATGATTTGGAATCGCATACAGCCTTTTTAGCTTCTGTGGGCTCTGTTTCTCCCTACATTGGTTTGCTTGGCACGGTGTGGGGCATTATGAATGCCTTCCGTGGCTTAGCCAACGTGCAATCTGCTACGTTAGCGCATGTGGCGCCGGGCATTGCAGAAGCTTTGGTTGCTACAGCGATTGGTCTTTTTGCTGCTATTCCTGCCGTAGTTGCGTACAACCGCTTTGTGCATGATATTGACCGCTTATCCATTCGCATGGAAAGCTTTATGGAAGAATTTTCTAACATTTTGCAGCGCTTGCTGCGTTAAGCGAGGTGGCGTGTCATGGCTAAAAAACGCCGCTTAATGAACCAAATGAATGTCGTGCCTTACATTGACGTTATGCTGGTACTGTTGGTTATTTTTATGGTGACAGCACCCATGATTCAAACTGGCACGGTTGATCTACCCAGTGTAGATAAGGCGCCAGCTCCCAAAGCCGATGCAATGATCGTGGTCGTTTCAGAAGGGGGTAAGTTAGCTTTAAAACGTAATGCGGGTGCGCATGAAGAAAGTTTAAGTGACAAAAACCTTGTGAGCGAAGTACAAGCTGCTATACATAAAAATCCCGAACAACCTTTTGTTGTCGCAGCACATAAAAAAGTAGATTACGAAAAAGTAATTTCTACACTCAATGTGCTCAAGCGAGCCGGGGTGACTAAGGTTGGTCTGCAAACACAGGTTGGTGCATACGATAAATGAGCCGTACACCGCCTAATTTTCCACCACAAGGGCATACGCAGGGCAAATGGCTAGCCTTGTTTTTGACGTTTGCGGTGCATGTTGTTTTTGTGCTGGTACTCTTTTTTGGGATGAGTTGGAAGACTAAACCAGAAGATAATGGCGCAATGGAGGTTGATTTAGTTTCCGGCATTCCTGCTGCTGGACCTACTGTTGCAGCAAAATCAGAGCCTGATGAAGATCAACCTGAACCCCCTAGACCTACACCTAAACCAACGCCGCCTGTTGAGCCACCTCCTAAGCCTGATCCTGTACCGCCAACGCCCAAGCCTATTCCTGCGCCGCCGCCTAAACCCGAGCCAGAACCTAAGCCGGTTGTTAAACCAGATATCGCGCTGAAGGTACCCGAGCACAAAAAACAAGAGATAAAACCCAAACCCGAACCGGAGCCTAAACCGGTTGTTAAACCAGAACCTAAACCACAACCCAAACCGGAGCCTAAGCCGGAGCCCAAACCACAACCTAAACCCGAACCTAAGCCGGAACCCAAACCACAGCCAAAGCCGGAGCCTCTAAAGCCGCCTTCAGATGACTACATGAAGAATCTGCTCAACAAAGAGGCCGCTAAAAATAACCAGGCAAAAGAAAAGGCGCTTGCGGCAGCAAACCAAAATCGCATGAGTGATCTGCTTAAAAGTGAAGGCGGTGCTAACGTTGGTACCCACGCAGCACAAGGTACAGCCTCTGGCAGCAGCGGATCCGTTGGCAACAGCGAGGCTTACGCCAACGCAGTCCGTGCTAAAGTGCGCCGGAATGGTTCATTACCTTCGGGGGTCTCCGGGAATCCAACTGTGATTTTTGATGTTTCACAGTTAGAGGATGGCACAGTTTTGTCAGTTCGCCTGAGCAAAAGCTCTGGCAATTCGCAACTTGATGATGCTATGGAACGTGCAATTCATAAATCTAGTCCTTTGCCGCCGGATCCTACTGGACGCCCCCGGCCAAGAGAATTGCGATTACGGTTTAACCCGTTACAGGAATGAATACGCAGCGCGATATAATCGCGAGTATTTAAAGGAGGATGCATGAAATTAAAAACATTTTGGCGTTATCTAGCCCCCGTGGTGTTATGTGCGAGCATACAAAGTGCATTGGCACAACAAGTTGAAATTACCATTAATGGCGTAGGTAATAACCGCATTCCCGTGGGTATTAGCGCCATGGCGGGAGAGCAAGCTGTACCGCGCGGCTTATCTGACATCGTACGTGCCGATTTGGATCGTAGTGGCCTATTTAAAATGATTGAAATGGGCCCAACACCTCTAGCGGACACGGCTGCGCCAGAATTTGACTATATCCGTGGCAAAGGTGCAGATTTTGTACTCTCCGGGGGTGTGTACCCCGGTGCTGATGGTCGGTTTGATGTGCGTGTTCGTCTTTACGACGTCACAAAACAAGGTGAGATTGGAGCCTTAGCTTTACGAATGGCGGCGAATCAGTCACGCGCAACAGCCCACCGAATTGCAGACTTTATTTATGAAAAACTCACCGGCGTACCGGGCTTTTTTGCAACACGCATTGCTTACGTTGTCAAAAATGGTTCGCGCTATGAACTTCAAATTTCCGATGCAGATGGGCAAAATCCGCAAACAGCCTTAGCCTCGCGCGAACCCATTATTTCTCCCACTTGGTCACCAGACGGCAACCGCATCGCCTATGTTTCTTTTGAAGCGAAAAAGCCTATTGTGTATGTACACACCTTATCAACGGGTGCCCGCCATGTGGTGGCGAACTTTAAAGGTTCTAACTCCGCCCCTGCATGGTCTCCAGATGGGCGTAAGCTAGCAGTTGTGTTAACAAAGGACGGCTTATCTCAAGTTTATACAGTTAACGCCGATGGATCCGGTGTTCAACGGATTTCTAATTCATCTGGTATTGATACCGAGCCCAATTTTTCAAGTGATGGCCAAATGATTTACTTTACATCCGACCGGGGTGGTAGCCCACAAATCTACCGCTCTCCCGCATCAGGTGGCAGCGCAGAACGCGTCACTTTAGAGGGAGGCTACAATGTGAGCCCGCGTTTGTCGTCCGATGGAAAATCCATGGCTTTTGTCACTCGGAATGGGGCTGGCTACCAAATCGCCAGCATGGACCTGGCTTCCCGGCAGGTGACCATTCTGTCTTCCAATTCATCCAAAGATGAATCACCAAGTTTTGCCCCGAATGGCAAAATGGTGCTTTATGCGTCAGAGAGCCGGGGTCGAGGCGTGCTATCTGCTGTTTCACCAGATGGTCAATCACGCTTTCAGCTCTCAATTCCTGCTGCAAATGTTCGTGAACCTGCTTGGGGGCCCCTACCCCGGTAACTAGTTAGTTACTGCAATGTATCAAATTGCTATAAAATAAACGTCTTTATTGGAGAGTTTTTATCATGAAACGTATCATCCTTCCCGCTTTATTGGTTGCCATTTTATCCGCTTGTAGTAGTACGCCCACTTCGGACACCGGTGCCACGATTAACGATTCTTCCAAAGGTAATGTGACTAGCGTTGACGTTACCAATCCGACTAAAGGTAAATTGCCACCCGAGCTGAGCGACCCGCAAAATATACTGTCTAAGCGCAGCGTCTATTTTGACTATGATAAATATGTAATTCGTAGCGATGCACAACCGCTAATTCAGGCGCATGCTCGCTTTTTACAATCCCACTCTCAATTTCGTGTTTTAGTGCAAGGTAATACCGACGAACGTGGCTCTAGCGAATACAATTTGGCATTAGGCCAAAAACGTGCAGAGGCCGTTAAAAAAGCATTACTTCTTCTCGGTGCATCTGACGCGCAAGTTGAAGCTGTTAGCTTAGGCAAAGAAAAACCCCGTTGCTCGGACTCCAGCGAAACTTGTTACGCAGAAAACCGCCGTGCAGATATTGTCTACGTTGGGGAGTAATCCATGAAGCAACGGCTACCGCTGTTTTTTGCAATATTGTTTGGCTTGACTGTGGCTACACCAAGCTATGCGGGGCTCTTTGATGATGCGGAAGCCCGCAATCAACTTGAGCAAATACGCAAAGATCACGGTGGTCGTTTAGAACGCCTAGAGGCCGGTTCGGCAGGTCAAATTACGCTGTCAAATCAAATTGAGGAGCTGCGCGCAGAAGTCGCACGTTTACGCGGACAAGTAGAAGAACTCACTTATACCGTGCAAACCTTAGAAAAACGGCAGAAAGATTTTTATTTAGATCTTGACGGCCGTTTACGTAAATTTGAAGCAGCTGGTAGTACAAATACACCACCGGCGGCAGCACCCGGCGCGAGCGCCCCAATGCCTCCAAGCGCGCCACCAGCCGCTAATAGCGCAAATGAGCAAAAAGATTATGAAACCGCGCTAGATTTGCTTAAAAGTGGCAAAACAGCAGAAGCCCAGAAAAGTTTTGAGAGCTTTATCCGGAAGTATCCGAGCAGTGCAAGCATTACAAACGCCACTTTTTGGGCCGGACAGGCTGCACTTCAGGCAAAAGAAGTGGCCACTGCAAACCGGCATTTTGCAGCAGTGGTTACACGTTGGCCTGACGATGCACGCGCCCCAGATGCTATGCTAGGTTTAGCTAACACACAGCAGACTTTGGGCGATGTTAAAGGCGCACGCATGACGCTGGAAAGCCTGATTACCCGGTATCCCAGCAGCCCGGCTGCACAATCTGCCAAGCAACGTTTAGGTAAATAAGAAGGACGCATGCGCATTATGCGGCTAGATTTGTGTATTTAAAAGTTAGCGAAATATTCTGTTCTCTCCAGGGGGAGTCCTCGCGTGTTGGGCTCCCCACTGTTTTTGTGCGTTTAACCGGTTGCCCTTTGCGCTGCACCTGGTGCGATACCGAATATGCTTTTTCGGGCGGTGTTCGTAAAAGTCTTGATGAAATATTGGCGCAAATAGCCACTTTTGGAGTTGAAACAGTTTGTGTCACAGGCGGCGAACCTTTAGCTCAAAAAGCTTGCCTGCCCTTACTCAAACGCCTATGTGATCAAGGCTATTCTGTTTCATTAGAAACCAGCGGCGCATTAGATATCAGTGAAGTCGATGCACGCGTCACACGTATCGTAGACCTGAAAGCCCCGGGCTCTGGCGAAGTCGAAAAAAACTACTGGGCCAATATTCCTCATTTACGCAAGCATGATGAGATCAAAATCGTATTAGCTGGTCGTGCGGACTACGAATGGGCTTGTGCACAACTCAAAGAACACCAACTCGCAACGCGCTGCAACGTGCTTTTCTCTCCGGTACAGGGGTCTTTGTCGCCTAATGATTTAGCTCAGTGGATACTAGAGGACCGCCTGCCCGTACGTTTTCAGCTACAGCTGCATAAAATTTTATGGGCCAACGCCCGAGGGCGCTAATCTTCATCATCGTGGGCTTGCCCTGTAATCTAGACAACCCCAATTTGTTTATTTGTTCCATTTCATAAATCGTAGTGTTCTGGGCGTTTTTTAATACGTACTCAAAAACATTGCTTAATTTAAGATTGATGATGGCATTCGCTTTTTAGTAATAGCCTCGTTAACATTTCCAACCATTTCTATTTGGCAAGGTTCGCAAAATAAACGGCCAGATTGCCATCTCTACTGATAATCCTGATTATCTGATGAATAATGAGGTACCTGCGTGTCCAAAAATCGTTAATACCCCTAATAAGTTGAGTAAGTATAGTGCGTTGAGCAGCACAACATAATCCCCCCTTACCCCCGGGTTTAATCATGACTGATGACCAAAGGCGCTACGCTAAAGAAATTCCCGCACAAATACATTATATTTACAGTGAACTCAACGTAATAACCTCACACGAAGAACACGTACCCGTCGATTGAGTCGACAAACAATTTATTTTTCTTTCTACAGTGATCCACAAGAAAGTTATTGGCGCTTTATTGAAAGCACTGCCAAATACTAGAAACTTAATACATTGGAGTTTCCTAATGGACAAAGAGCATACGCATTACGACACTAATTGGGCGCACCTTAAGATGCTATCAAATGACCGACTTTATAGGATGGCACGCTCTAGAAACATAAAAATTGAACAGGTGGCAGTTAGAGAACTGCATTTTAGGCCGTCCCTAGATGTATTTAATGAAGCTATGAGAATGATTCATTCAAACAGCACCAAAGAAAGAATTGTTGGGTACGATATACTGGCCCAGCTTGGCACCCCTTTAAGACTTTATAAAGAAGAGACTATCGAGGCTATTCTAGACGGCTTGGAGCAAGAGAAAAACGAGAAGGTTCTTGAAGCCATTTTCACAGCAATTGGACATCTTCCAATACCTCTTTCTGCTCAAGACAAAATTGTGAAAAAAATGGAAGAGTTCGTTACTCACGCCTCAGAGCATAGCGATTTGGTGCTTTCTATAGCTTTTTCTATTCTGGCACTTCACCCGACAGCGCATCTAAAGAAAGTCATTAAGCTAATTCGAGAAAAATACGCTAACGATCAATATGTATGTGAATGTTTAGAAACATCAGAAGAAATTCTTAAGATAAAAGCTTAATATGCTTGGAGTTCTATAATGAGCAAAGAGTTCACCTGTGACCATATTATCTGGGCATACTTTCAATCACTCTCAAACGATCAGCTTTATAGGATGACGCATTCAAGAAGCATGAAGCTTGAACATGCAGCAATTAGAGAGCTACATTTTAGGCCGTCCCTAGATGTATTTAATGAAGCTATGAGAATGATTCATTCGCGTAGCACCAAAGAAAGAATTGTTGGGTACGATATACTAGCCCAGCTTGGTACCCCTTTAAGACCTTACATAAAAGAAACTGTCGAGGCTCTTCTAGAAGGCTTGGAGCAAGAGAAAAACGAGAAGGTCATTGAAACCATTTTTACAGCTATCGGACATCTTCCAATACCTCTTTCTGCTCAGGATACAATTCTTAAGAAAATAGAAGAACGTGTTATTTTTTCTTCAGCATCTAATGATTTAGCCGTTTCAACAGCATTTTCTATTTTGGGACTTCACCCAACAGCACATTTAAAGAAAATTATTTCTCTTATTCGAGAGAAATACGCTGACGACCAAGAGGTGATCGAT
>RRZT010496118.1_pt1 | contig 12683 bp, 13 predicted proteins | sample 2165551 | NCBI WGS metagenome assembly RRZT01 (sample SAMN10456910, study PRJNA506462) | wastewater metagenome | biome: wastewater; feature: sludge; material: wastewater sludge; isolation source: wastewater sludge with Escherichia coli K12::gfp cells carrying plasmid... | place: USA: Moscow, Idaho... | reverse complement strand
CTCGAAGAACCGCAATACGTCTATGTCGTCAAGGACGGGAAGGCCCATCAGGCACCGGTTCAGCTTGGAGCCCGCGTGGAGAATCGCGTCGAAGTGGTGAAGGGCCTCGCGGGAGACGAACAGGTGATTGTCTCCGGCAAAGACCTGGTGAGCGAAGGCGCGGCTGTTCAAATGCAGCCGATGGATACCGTGAAACGTGAGTCGTAAAAGGTAACATGTGAAGGGACCTCCTGCGTTGACGGTGTGCTCACTTCGTTTCACATCTAACGTTTCACCGCTCACGTCTCAATCATGTGGCTGACACTGCTCGCATTGCGCAATCGCATCGGCATCCTGATGCTGTCCCTGGCCATGGTGATCCTGGGGGCCACCTCCCTCGAACGGCTCCCGGTCGATCTCTTCCCCAACATTCAAGTTCCGGTCGCGTTTGTCGGCGTCATCTATAAGGGTGCGCCCCCGCTCGATATCGAACAGAGCGTGGTCTACCCCATCGAGAAGGCCGTCAGTTCCGCCTCGAACGTCGAACATGTCGAGTCCTTCGCCAAGCAAGGCATCGGCGCGGTGCAGGTCTGGTTCAACTGGGGCGCGGACATCAACGTCGGCCAGATGGAGGTGATGCAGCGCATCACCCAGATTCTGAACAGCCTGCCGCCCGGCATTCTGCAGCCGTTCATCGTCAAATTCGATGTCTCGAACATTCCCGTCGCCTTCGTGACGGCCTCCGGTGGCGACCTGGATGAGCGAGCCCTCTACGACCTGGCCTACAACACGATCGCCCCGCAGATCGAACAGATCTCCAACGTGGCAGCAGCCACGGTCGAAGGCGGCAAGATCCGGCAGATCAACATCAATCTCGACCCGGCCCTGCTCCAGGCGCGCGGCCTCTCCATTCTGGACGTGGTCAAAGCCGTCAAGGCCTCCAATCTCATTCTGCCGTCGGGCGACATCAAAGCCGGGAACCTCGACTACAACGTGTTCACCAACACGCAGTTCAAGACGGTAGAGCCCATCAACGACGTCGTCGTGAAAATCGACCAACGGGGTAACCCGGTGCGCGTGCGTGATGTCGGCGTGCTCAGCGACTCGTCGGACATTCAAACCAACGTGGTCCGCACGGACGGCAAGCGCTCCGTTTACCTGCGGGTGAACAAGCAACCGATTGCGAACACGGTGGAAGTCGTCGATGCCTTGCGGAAGGCGATCCCCAAAATGATCGGCATTCCGCCGGGCGTGCAGTTGGGCATCTCCTTCGACCAATCGATCTATATCCGGCAATCGATCAAGAACCTCATCGAGCAGGCCCTCCATGGCTCGCTGCTCGCGGCGGCGGTCATTCTGCTGTTTCTGAGGAACCTGACCAGCACGCTGATCATCTCCGTCGCCATTCCGCTGTCGATTCTCGTGACCTTTATCGTGCTGTATTTCACCAACCAGACCCTGAACGTCTTCACCATGGGAGGCCTGGCCCTGGGCATCGGTCGTTTAGTGGACGATTCCATCGTCGAATTGGAGAACATTCAACGCCATTTGAACGTCGACCGGAACCGGTGGGACGCCATCGTCAACGCCGCCCGCGAAGTCGCCATGCCGATCTTCGCCTCCACGGTCACCACCGTCGTCGTCTTCCTGCCCATGTTTTTCATCGTGGGTATCGCGCGGCTCCTGCTCATTCCGTTGACCCTCACGATCGCCATCGCCCTGTTCACCTCGTTTTTCGTCTCCCGCACGGTGACCCCCGCGCTCTGTTATCGCTTCTTGAAGTCGGAACAGGAGGCGCACCGTTCCTTGCCCTCCTGGTTCGTGAGCATCATGCAGTGGAGCCAGCGCCGGTACGACGCGCTCGATGAAGGATACGAACGCAGCCTGCGCTGGGTGCTGACCCACCGGCGCACCTTGCTGGTGTCAGTGGTCACGATTTTCGTCGGATCGCTGATGCTGCTGCCCTTCATCGGGACCGAGTTTCTTCCGGTCTCGGACGAAAGCCAGTTCCGGATCGTGCTTCGCGGGCCGGTCGGGCAGCGGGTGGAAAAAACCGTCGATCAGGTCGCCGAAGTCGAGCGTGTGCTACGGGAAAAGATTCCGCCGGATGAACTGGAAGCGATCGCCTCCAGCACCGGGGTCCTGGCGCAGGGGCGTTCGTCCCTGTTCAATCCCAACACCGGCCCGCACACCTCGGTCATTTCCGTCTATTTGTCGTCTCCCGACAAGCGTCGGCGGAACCAGGTCGAAATCATGAATGCGGTGAGACCCGCGATCCTCAAGCTCTTCCCCGGCGTCGCGATGTTCTTCGATCCGGGAGGCCTGGTCAAACGGGTCACCAGCTTCGGTTCGCAGAAATCCATCGATGTCGAAATTTACGGGTACGACTTCGAAAAGGCCCGCACCGTCATCCACCAGGTGCAGGACCTCATGCACAAGATTCCGGGCATGGCCGACATCGAAGTCAGCCGGGAGGAAAACTATCCCGAGGTCAACGTGGTCGTCGATCGCGAAAAAGCCGCGCTGCTGGGGATCAGCGAAACGGACGTGGCCAACGCCGTCCTGTTTTCACTGAACGGAAACGGCCAGACCGATCCGATCATCTCCACCGACCCCCAGAACGGCAATGAATACTACATCAGCGCCTGGCTCGCGGAAGAACATCGCAAGGACCTGTCGGCCATCGAAAATGTGCTGTTGACGACAAAAAACGGAGAGCCGGTGCTCCTCAAGAACCTGGCTACGCTGAAACTGAACGCCGGTCCCGTGAAGATCGAGCGCAAATACTTCCAGCGCGTCGTCCACATTACCGCCAACCCTGTCGGCCGCGACCTCGGCTCGATCGCCCAGGACCTGGAGTCGGCGTTCGCCCAGATGCAGCTGCCGCCGGGATTCAGCATCCGGCTCGCCGGACAAATCCAACAACAACGCGAGACGTTCGAGGGCCTCACCTATGCCAGCGTCCTGGCATTGATCCTGGTCTACATGGTGATGGCCGCACAGTTCAAATCGTTGATCGACCCCTTCATCATCATGTTTTCCGTGCCGATGGGAATTCCCGGCGTGATCGTGATTCTCTATTTGACCAACACCACCATCTCCACCTCCTCGCTGATGGGCATCATCATGATGCTCGGCATCGTCGTCTCCAACGGTGTCCTGCTGGTGGACTACACCAATGTGCTGCGACGCCGCGGCCTGGACCTCGCCACCGCCGTCGTCACGGCCTCGCGCACCAGACTGCGCCCCATTCTCATGACCTCACTGGCCACCGTGGTCGGGCTGATGCCCATGGCCCTTGGGCTCGGCACCGGCAGCGAGACCAATGCCCCGCTCGCACGCGCCGTCGTGGGAGGGCTCACCGTCTCGACGATCCTGACCCTGTTTCTCGTGCCGACCGTCTATGCGATGCTGGAAGAGCGGTTCCCCCGGCGGGCGGATCAGCTGGGAGAAGAGCGGGTTCAGAGTGAGTTAGTGAGTCAACAAGCCTAGAAAATGTCTTCGCACAAGAGAACGGTCTAAGGCACGGTACGATGCGCAGGGTTTTCAGAAAGGCCGTCCAGCAAGGCCGCAGGAAGCACGACGACTGAGGCGGTACAAACCAAACTTCGTTTGACCCGTTCGCCGCTTTAGATATTCCTGGCGAACGGATACACCCCACCAGTAGTTCCGTTTTACCACTTGCACTTCGTATGGAGGCGTGCGACCGAGAACACCGCTGGCGGTTCTTCTGAAGAGTCTGCTAAGAGTCTGTCCGAGTCATCCTTCGTTGCGAGGCACAGGAGTTGTTGATAGATGCGAGGCCGCAGGCACGAAAAAACCGGAGGCGTATTCGCTGGAATACGTTGAGGATTTTTTGGGGCCAAAAACCACGCCGATGCCGGCAGTTCGTTTGCCGCAGAGTTGGAGAGACTCTTAGGGGCGGAGACTGGGAAAGAGAGAGGCCAGCTGCATGGCCAGGCCCATATCACCACTGATACGCAGCCGCCCGGTCATGGCCACCATGGTGCCGCTGACCTGACCGTTCAACACCTTCAGACAATCCTCCCCCGACATCGCCAGGGTCACATGCGGATCCGGGTGGGTGCCTTCGAAAACCTGACAGGCCCCGTCCCGGATCTGCAGTTGGTACTGTCCTCCATCGGCGCCGTTCAGGTTGAACTGGTAGACCGCATCCAGTCCTTCGGCTGCTTCAGGATCCAGTTTACCGGCGAGTGTGGAGAAAAACGCCCGCACGGTTTTGGGTGGTGTCGGATTCATCGGATATAGTTCCGGCAAGACAACGCCTCCTGCCGGAAACCGAAAGTATCTGTGCCCTTGGTCTAGTACCGCAACATGGCCCGATGGCTCGAACGACGGGCGCCGAAGAAGGCCTTGGAGAATTCTTCGACGACGGCCGGCTCATAGCCCTTGCAACTGAAAATGTCGAGATAGGCGCTGTTGGTATCGTTGGCGAAGTGGCCGCTGATCAAGGAGGTCTCGATCAACTGCACCATGCTGTAGCCCGCCACGCGGCCTTCTCCGAAATTCACGATCTGGCAGGCACCATACCGCTTCATTTCGATCAGTTCGCAGAGCTGCACAACGTAGGCTTCGATTTGTTTGGCGTCGCGAATGCGTTCGGGGATGCAATCGTGGAGGTCAACGGAGGTGCAAATGCCCCAGGCTTTGCCGGGTCCGACAGAGTCCGGATGGACTGCGGAGTCAGCAACCCTGGCTGAAGATGATGAGATGTCGTCGGAGGTGGCACCTTCTGCGTTGTGCATATGCGATACGACCTTTCTGTTGGGAATGGTGGGAGTGAGAACACATGGTTGCAATATACTGAACGTTTGAAACCCTGTAAATATTTATCTCCGAAATTTCTCGTGCTTCCCGCACATTGACAAACTCTCGACCCCTTAGCGAGAATGCCGACCATGGCTGATACGTCGACACCCCAATCCAATCCTTCCGCACCGACCGCTGAATTGCCGGAACGTCTCTGCACCTGGTGCAAGGTCCCCATGACCAAGCGTCTGGTCGCCGGCGACCGGTTCATTCACTATACCTGCCCCAAGTGCGTGTTTCAGCATACCACCAAGCGCGCCCCCAAGACTGAGTAGGTCACCTGCCTCGGAAGGGGAGAGGCCTCCAGGCTGATCAAAGGGGTCGCGAACAAGGCCGCAGCGAGCGAACGACTGAGGCATACTGTTCCGGTATGTCAAAGGAGTGAGCGAAGCGAGAACGCCGTTGGCGCCCTCTTTCATCGGCCTGCTAGTCGTAATACTTCTCGCGATAGATAGGACACAGCCCTTTGGCATTGAGCCTGGCCGTCACGTCCTTGATCATCCCGCTCCCCCCACACAGATAGACGGCGAGATTCCCGGCGGAGGAGACCTGCGCATCGATCAACGCCGTCACTCGCCCGCTCGCCCCTTCCCACCCCGGGTCCGGCCTGGACAGTGTCGTCACAAAAGAAAAATTGGGATGGTCCGCCGCCAGCGCCGTCAGTTCCTCCTGCCAATAGAGATCTCGCTGACTGCGGAGTCCCCAGAACAGAGTGACGGATCGCGACTCCCCACGCTCCAATTGCGCCAGGATCATGCTGCGGAGCGGAGCAATCCCGGTTCCCGTCGCGACGAACAACAGGTCTCTCACCCCCTCGTCCCGCAGATAGAAGGCACCGGCCGGCCCCTTGAATGAAGCTCGCTCTCCTTCCCGTAAGCCGAACAGATAACTCGACCCCGGTCCACCCTGAACGAGATTCAGCACGAGCAGAATCCGGTCCCGCTGACCCGGCGGCGAAGCGATGGAATAGGGCCTGGTTACCGGTCGAGGCGGCCCTTCCTTCGGCACTTCAAATGACACGAACTGCCCGGCCTTAAACGCGATACTGGATGGCTCCAGGAGGCGCAACTCGATCGCGCGCACGTCGTGCGTGAGGTCCTGAATACGACTCACTTCAGCGCTGAACGTGTGCACAGAGACCTAACTCGTGGTGCTGTCGGTTAATTGCGGGAAGGGAGCAGGAGATGCGTCTCATAACTCATGATACCAAGAAACGCCGCCAGCCCGAGGTAGTACAGGCCGTAACTCACCCTGGTTGAGAGCGGCACATCGTAGTACCGTTCCGGCAGGCCGTGGGGGCCGCCCCGGAAGGTGGCCATCAGATGGGGTAAGGCCATGATCGCAATCAATAAGAGCATGGGGCTGTGGTTCATGACAAAGAGGCCGATAAGGATCGGCACGCCCAGCCACCAGACCTTCGGCGAGATGATGGCTGTGATACGTCCACCGTCAAGCGGTGAGAGGGGAATGAGGTTGAACAGATTGATCATGAACCCGGCATAGGCCAGGGCCAGCATCAACTGACTATGCGTATACTCCGCCACATAGTAGCAGGCCATCGCGGCAAAGGTTCCCGCCACCGGACCGGCGATGCCGACATAGGCCTCGGTTTCGACATCCATCGGCTGTTCCTTCAGCTGAATCCAGGCCCCGACGAAAGGAATGAACGTCGGTGCGCCGACGTTCAGATTGCGCTGTTTCGCGGCAGCGTAGTGCCCCAGCTCGTGGAACAGGATCAACAGCACGAACCCCACCGCATACCACCAGCCGAAGATGAAACTATAGACCACCATCGACAGCAGCATGGTCCCGCCGGTAAGCGCAATCTTGCCCAGCTTGAGACCACCGAGGAGCAGGAGGAGAATTTTCACGACGACAGCCCTCCGCCCCCGCCCGCCTGCTCTGGCTTGGGTTTCTTGTTGAAATACTTGGCGGCCAACCCGCCGAGCGCGATCACCAGCAGCATCAACAACTTCTTTCCTGCGATCACCAGGGGAATGATGAACGCCCAGAGCTTGGCTAACAGGCCGGACTTAATCGCCGCGCCGGCGATGAGCGCCGACAGGCCGACCGCGGCCACCTTGTCGGTCGTACTATCGAAATCGGTATACCGTTTCCCCTCGATAAACTCCACATTGGACAACAGAAGGCCGACGTGCGGCTTCAGCACCGGCAACTGCTCCAGGGACCCAACCATGTTCATGCTGAGGTACCCCTGCCGCCCCAGTGCCAGGGTGTTGTAATTCACCCCCACGGTTTCCCGTTCCTGCGCCGAGATGGCCCAGACCACTTTGCTCGCCGCCTTATCGTAATGCGGCTTTTCCTCCCAACCACGAATGACCAGCGGGGGAAAACCCTGCGCCTGGCGAGTCTTGTTATCCTCGTCCGTTCCCTCTTTGATGGAGGTCATCAGCGCATCGGCGTCCCAATTGGCCGCCTCATCGTCTTTCACATAACCCGCATCGATGTACCGGACCACCATGAACCACTGCTCATTTTCTGCTGTCGCGGTAATCAGGCCCAGCTCGGCACCGGAGGGGAAATTCCCCATCTGCTTGAGCAGGCGCTGGGTCTCCTGCGCCCCCAGAAACCGGTACCCCTTGGGCAGCTTGAGAACGGCCTGATCTCCCAACTTGGCCTCACCAGGTCCGACCTGCCATGCAAGCGCCTGCTGCGGCGGCTCCTCTGCGATGGCGGGCAGCGCCCAAGCAGCCAGTACCAGAACAATAACCGCCATGAGCCTCAGCCGATACCTGACCATAACCGGACCTCCCTATGCCGCCTGTTCTTTATCATGGCGTGCGGAAAACCAAGACAAACACATCACCGCTGCCGAGATTTTTAAGATCACGACTCGATCATCTTAGCGTATTCGCCGCACATGCCCATTCAAAACTTGTTGAAGCCGTCTGAATATTGAGCCCAAGCGTCAACCTTTCCTGTTTATCGAGGAGTTCCAGCCCCTTGATCCGGCGCATGTGCGACTCCAGTTGCCGGTCAGTACACAATCGTCGTCAACGACCGCGATGCATCGTCCCGTTTCTCTACGTGCACCGGCACCCGGCCGATCACACGCCCGTCTTCGGTTTCCACATCCACCCGCCAGTCACCGACATCCAATCCCTGCTTAAACGTATAGGCGCGATACCCGCCTTCACGCCCCCCGGCGATTTTGAGGGGAATCTTGTCGGCATGGCTGAAGGGCTTGCTCTTGTCGCTGCGGTAGTACCAGTGGTGATAGACCGTGGTCTTCAGCGTCACTGGCGCAAACACCGCGGTGAAGCAATAGATCGGTTCGTCGGCGGCCACGGTCGTATTCGATCGCTGCCACACCTGAAACCACCGCTTCTCATACGACAGTTCGAAATGGTCGCCGGCACGCTTGACCTCGTGGTACATCCCCCCGAACTTCATCGAGAGCGGCACGGGAGGAATCCAGTTCAGAAAGTAGAACCCGACCAACAGGCCGATCATCGCCAGCGCGGGCGCGCCGGCCAGCAGCGCCTCGCGATTGGTGCGGGCCGAGTTTCGCCAGTAGATCAGCTGCACAACGCGCAGGACGACCAGCACCGTGAGTGCGGCCCCGGCGAGGAAAATGGCCTGATTCATCAAACCGGTCATGACGGGCAAAAAAAACGTGAAGAATCCGAAACAGACCAGGGCGTACAGGCCGACCAGCAACTGCACGTTGGAGAGCCGGTTGCGCAGGAATTCGTTGGCGACCAGGAAGCCCACCAGCAGGCAGAAAAAGACCGCGGTCCCGGTGAAGGTCGCGCTCTTGGAATAGAAAATCGTGTAGGCGCTGAAGAGGCCTCCCAGCAGGAATTGAATCGCCATCGGCGCATAGGGCTTGGCCTGCACGATCCATCTCATAAGCCGTGGCGCATCCGGCGGGAGATCCTCGACCGTCGCCTCATTCGTGCCCAACCGGCCGGTCAGCACAATGAGAAAGCCCAACAGAGCGAGATAGAACAGCAGCAACAGATTGTCCTGCAGGCGGTCGATACGCGTCAGCGTGACCGTGTCATAGGTCACGCCACTGAAGAAAAACAGCGGCGGAAGGTAGGGCTTCCCCAACACCGATTGGAAGCGTTGCATCGAAACCATGGGCTAGATTTCAGGAGAAGCGGACGATTGTCAAACGAAGAGAGGAATTGGTCGCATCAATCAGCGAGTGGATCAATTCAATGACGGGTCACGAGCACCCGCTTTGATCAACGACAACCGGCAGCTCAACATGGTCATCCAACGAGGCCGCAGGGGAGAAAGAACCGGAGGCGTACCCTCTGCGGCAGGTTGAGGATTCTTTCGAAACGAGAACGAAGTTGGGGGCCATGTTCAGCTGCCGGATTACATGAAGGGTGGGAGCGGCGCATACGTCACATCGTATCCCAACAGACGTTCCAGCCACGCAGCCATATGTTCTTCAGGCAAGGGAGCGCGATTCAAACGCACCTCCAACTGGAATCCACCGGCGGTGCCGACGATCCCGATAATGGCCGACGCATCGTCCCCTTCCGGCATCAACTCCTGTGTTTGAAATTCGCACAGCGTGCTATAGAGGCGTCCCTGCGGCTCGATCGTGGCGAGCACTTCCGGCAATTCGCCCAGTGCGCAATGCACGGAACAGCGATACACCGAACGGGCGCCTGGCTGTACCGCCGCAAATGCGTCCAGCGCCGGCTCCGAAAAACCAGTCAGGTAGGCGCGCACACCGGCCGGCTGCGGCGCAAAGGTGGCCGCCAACCGGCTCGCCGGCACGAGAAACTCGTAGGCATCCAAGGAGTTGTATTCGAACTGACAGGGGCCGAAGGCATCCGGCCAGGAACAGAAAAACGGCGTCGCCGGATCCGCCGGCCTCAACACCAGGCCGCCCTTCTCCACGGAAGTTTCCACCGGCAGGTCCAACGTCCCGATAGCGTCGAGAAAGATCGCCCGCCGTTCATCGATCCATTCCACCCGCCGCGCGTCCTCACGCGTTTCCCCGGGCGTCACCACCTCCTGGGTATGCAGGCGCACGCGGATAAAGGCATGGTTATGCCGGAAGCCCAGCCAGAACATGCACGTGGGATGATGAAACCGCAGCCCGGGTTTCGTGCGCCAGGGATGGCTGATGGAGCAGTAGGTACCGACGTCCTGAAACCGCTGGTAAACCGTGTGGTAGCCGCCTGCGAGCAGAAAAAAATCGCCTTGCCAGGCCTCGCGGATATGCAAAAGCGTGACGTCCTCCGTCGCCCAGTGATCGAGTTGATCGAACGCGTCGGGAGAATCGACCGCCCAATCCTCCACGTAGCAAATCACATCCTTGGCGGGATGCGCGGGCTTCAGTCCCAGAGTCGCCAGCCGCTCGCCGACCGCCAGCACCTCGCGAAAGGTCAATCGGCCCGAGGTCTCCCACCGCCGTTCACGCACAACCACCCTCCGCACTCGCCACGCGACGGCCGAAACCGGACCGCTTCATTTGGCTGACTTCAGCGTGCGGCCCTCGATTTTGGTATCGGTGATAAACCGCTCAATCCCGTCTTGCAGGAGGCCGGACATGAGGGTTTCGACATCTTCGCTGGTGAACCAGAACACCAGCTTGGTCTGTTCGCCCTGAATGTTGCGCACGGTGCTGCTGTCGTCTGCGAGATTCCTGGCCTTGATGACCAACCGGCTCTCGCCGGTCAATTTGGTATTGAAGACCCGGCTCTTCGCGTTCGTCGAGAAGTCACGGATTTCTCCCCCGATCACGATATCCGCGCCTGACACTCCGACGCCCGCCTGTACGACGCGCGCGTCCCAACCGCGGCGGTTCCATCCCCGCTGGCGCAGCGTTTCGGCCAGCGCCTCGGCAATCGTCACTCCCGGCGCGCCTCCGTTGACGTTGAAATTCGTGACCCCACCGCCCAAATGGGTACGTTGGCCGATCTTCGACCGGTCGGTTCGCAAATCTTCAAACGGTTCGATCACAATCTTCAACGGCTCAGTCTGGCTGCTCTGCGCGAACGGCTGTTGCGTCTGAAGATTCAGCGAGACCATTTCTCCCGTGCCGGCACAGCCCAGCAGCAACGCCAGGCCCACTGCGACACAACACTGACCCACCATGCGACATCCCTGTGCAATCACACATGCCTCCCTGTCAGTAAGTGACGTTCCCCAAAGACGCGCACAGTCTACCCAACTCGCAGCCGGATGACAAACGGGAAGGAGGCCTGGAAGAAACGCGTCGGCGCGGCTCGCTGAATGCCGATGACGGAGAACACGCACGGCCGGAACAAGTCGAATGCAGGGCCGATCAAGGGGTCAGGAGCGGCAGGAGGCTCCGGAAAGTCTCACGGCCCACCTCCGACAGTCGCCCTTCGGACATAGCGGGCTGATCCAACGGTACGAACCGGGCAATCTTGAACCAGGCCCGACCGGACAAGACGGCCGCCAATTGAGCCTTGCGGTCATGGGTGATCGGCAGGGTGTAACCTTCGCCCCGCTTCCATTCCCAAAGCGTGGGAGCGAGGGACAGCTCCAGCCCCTGACCGGCCAGCTGGTGGAATCGATCGAAGAAGTTCTTCTTGCACTGTTTGACCTGCCCCCCTTCCACAATTATGGCAAAGACCAGATGGTGGCCCCACCAGCAGAGCGAGCGAAAGGTGAACTTGTCGTCCCCGAGGAAATGTTTGGGGTAATCCAGGTATTGATAGGGGCACTCTTCGAGGCGCTCGCCCTTCACAACCTGCATTTTGGATGGATCGAACCCGGGCGGCACCAGCAGCGTGGTCCGGCCCAAGTCTTCCTGTAACCCAGCCTGAAGTTCGGTGAGCAGATCGCGCACCTTGAGAATGATACGTTCCTTGGCACGAAACAGCTCCCCGTCCGCGACCAAGGTAAGTTCAGCAGGTGTCAGCGAGGAGTCTTGTGACGGAGAAGCCATCGTTCGTGATCCGAGACGGGTCGGGTCCGACAAGGTACGTTTCACGTTTTACATTTCACGTTTCACGGCTGTTGCGCGAGATGCCAGCGGACTTTTTCAGCACCGGCGAGGAGTCTGTCCGAGTCATCCTTCGTTGCGAGGCGAAGGAACTGCCGGTAGATGCGAGGCCGCAGGCGCGAAAAAACCGGAGGCGTATTCGCTGGAATACGTTGAGGATTTTTTCGAGTCGAGAACGACGCAGATGCCAGCAGCTCGTTTGCCGAAGCAGAATGGCATGACTCGGACAGACTCCTAGGATTTCTGGTGGGATTCGAACACCGACACTTGCAAATCGAATATCCGGCGACAGTCGGCGCAACGCAGGCCTACGCTGTCCCGGATCACATCCAGTTCGCGAATGGTGACGGACACGGGATGCGCCAGAAGGCAGGCCTCTAGCAGTTCCTTCGCCGTCGGGAGCGCCTTGGCACCCGACATGTCGCCGTCAACCGGCACAGCCGCCACCCGCGCCACCACCTGGTCCGCTGCCATGTGGTGCATCATGCGACAGGACGTGCAGGCGATGATCAGCCGCCCCGTCTCGTCGATTCGCTTCAACGACAGGCACAAGGGATGGACGGCGAAACACTGTTGCACGAAGGCGCCGCTTTGAAATCGTTGCCCCATAACCACCTGATAGAAGAGCCAAAAGAGGCTATGGCGTATAGCTTATAGCGGAAGGCAAGAAATCGAGAGTGGGAGTACTTGCTATCAGCTACAGGCTATCAACCATACGCTCTTAATCCCCTGAGATACGCTTCACGTCTTACGTTTCACGTTTTACGCTTCAACATGCCGCTACAGTTTTGCCAACCCCAGCATCATGAGCACCCCGAGGGCGTAGGGGATCATACAGGAATACAGCACGGCGTTGAAGGCTCGCTCCGGCGAAGTCGATCGGACGGTGTGATCTTTGTAAATGAACTCG
>RRZT011094934.1_pt1 | contig 12685 bp, 21 predicted proteins | sample 2165551 | NCBI WGS metagenome assembly RRZT01 (sample SAMN10456910, study PRJNA506462) | wastewater metagenome | biome: wastewater; feature: sludge; material: wastewater sludge; isolation source: wastewater sludge with Escherichia coli K12::gfp cells carrying plasmid... | place: USA: Moscow, Idaho... | reverse complement strand
TAAAGAAAAAAGAGTTATAAAAGAGAATCAATAATAAAGATTAATAATTGAAATTTTTTAATTATCATTCTAAAAAATAAGTGTTTAATTTGATTAAATTTAATAAAATAATTCAATAAAACAATATTGGAGTGATGATGTTAATTAAAAAAATAAATAAAGATATTTTTTATAATAAATTAAGTGATAAATCAAAAATTAATGATGTATTGTTGGAATATTATGATTATAAAAATAATCAAAATAAAAAAGAAACAAAATTAAAAGATAAAGAATTAGAATTAGATGATTTTGTTGATGAAAAGAATTTAACATTTAAACAATTAAAAAATATTTTAAATAAACACTCACAAGTATCATCATTACTAGATGTTATAAGTTATAATAAATTACAAAGTATATTTAAAAATAATAAATATACAAAAGAAGAATTAAATGAATTAGTTCAACTTATTAAAGAAAATCCAAAAAAATTAAAAAGAATTAATTTAAATACTAGTCAAATTAATTTTAGTGAAGAAAATTTAAAAGATTTAATAGAAGCAAAAGTTTGGTCACGAATGGACATAATAAGTGTTTTTAAAAATATTGATAATATTATAGAAAATAATGATAAAATGGGTAGTCCTCTTAATACATTTTTAGAAGGATTGTTACATAATTCTGTATATTTTACAATAGATAAAGTTAAAGAAGTGTTTGATAAAGAAGTGTTTATAGAAAAAAATGAAGATGGTGAATATGTTTATAAATCAGTAATAGATAAAATGGATAAAATAGATATTCAAAAATGGTTAACTGGAGTGCCTATAAGTGTAGAGTTAATTGAAAAGTATCCACAAATATTTACAAAAGATATTGTTTTAAAAAGTGATTATAAAAATGAAGAAATAATAAAAAAATTTTTAAGTAAAGAAGAAGGATTATATGTTTCTAAAGGAATTACTTTAAGTAAGTTTTTTTTGAAAAAGAGTATTCAAAGAAATTATAAACACATTTCACCAAATAATGTTTTTATACATTTAGATGGTGATGAAAAAGATATAGAAGAAATATTATTTGTTTTTTTAGAAAGTATAGAAAAAACTTTGAAAAAAAATTATGTTGATAAAACAGAAGAAGAAAAAAGACAAATTTATCTTCCTAATTTAAATAATGCTTTTAAAAATTTATTGATTAAAATTAATGATAGTCGTAAAAAAGATATGGAATTTTATTTAAATTTAAAAACAAAGTATGAAGAAAAATATAAAGTAAATTTAGATTATACATTTTCAGAATATGCATATTTGTTTAATGAAAATACAAAACGTGAATATTTTTCATTATTAGAAGATTTATTAAAAAAACCAAAAGATATAAATGATTATGATGTTGTTGTTCGAAGTATAAAAAATGAATCCGACTCTTATGAACTTACTAATGCATTAAATCATTTGCTAAAATATACAAATATTCCTGAAGATTTTTTAATAACATATATGCCTTATTTTTCAAGTAATTTTAAAAATTCTAAATTGGATACAAAATCATTTGATACGATAATAAGTAATCAAATTCTACCACGCAAAAGTGAAAAATTTGATAGAGAAAATTTTATTATCAATAATTTTGATATTACAACAATTATGTGTTTTTTAAGTGTTTTAGAAACAAAAGAAGAAGCTGAAGATATGAAATTGTTGTTACAAAGAAAAGATGAAATAGTAAAACATCATTTTTCAGAAGAAAGTTATAATAGATTTTTATTTAATAATACAGGTTATTTAATGTCTTTAAGTTATAAAGAAGCAAAAGAATTATTTGAAAAATCAGATTTAGGTAGAACAAAAAATAATTATGAAATGTTAGCTGTATTAAAATTATTAGAAGATGAAATGTTTTTAAAAAGAAAAAATGAATTAAAAGAATTTCAAAAAAATATGTCTAATGATTTTGGTATGTTTTTTTAATTCATAGACATATCAATATTGTTCACTAGTTGTTTTTTTCTTTTTGTTTTTATTGTATTTATAGTTGTTTCTGTTTTAAAATCATTTAAATCTAAATGTATTTTTCCTAATTCACTTTTAAAATTTAAATCATCATCAATAATAAAATCATCATAAATAAAAAGATTTTTAGCAAACTCTAAACATTCATCACTTTTAGAAAATTTATTAAATAATTTATCTTTATTAATTTTTATATTTAATCTTACCAAATCTAATCTATCACTATCCCAACAAATTCTAACAACTTTATCTTTATATAGTTTATTATTAATATCTAATGGTTCGGTATGCCATTTACAAGCATAAATTAATCTTTCAAAATCATCATCATTTAAATCAATGTACTTTCTATATTTAAGAGCTAAATTACGTCCATCATCACCGTGTTCGTAATTATTAGTTTCATCTTTTCTCCCTATATCGTGGAAAAGAGCAAAATATTTAAAAACTTTACTTTTAATATTATAATGAGTAGATAAAAATTTACTTATTTTATAAACTCTATTCCAATGTTTAATATTGTGATAATCACTATCTTTTAATGAAAAATTTTCTTTAAGAGCTTTTAATAAAGTATCATATTCTTTAATATTATTGTTTTCTTTATTATTATAAAATAAATTATCTTTTTCAACTCTTAATAAAGATTCTTTTGTTGGTATCCAATCACCATTTAAACATTCAAAAATATAAGGTGTTTCAATTTCTTTTGTAGATTTATTGTAGTTATAAGACCAAGATGGTAATGTTATAGATAATACTTTTCCATTATCTATATTTCTGTGTTTAGCTTTCATAGTAGCATATTCTTTAGCTTCTAATTTATTAAGAGTTAAAAAACTAATTCCATTGTGTCCAAATAAATTACTATCTTTGATTTTTTTATAAGATTCTTCATCAGTACCGTGATATAATGTTGTTTTTTTATTACCTTTTTGGTTAATTAATGAGTTTTTAATTTGATAATAAATTTCATCATCACTTAGAGAATCAACTTCTTTAATTAAAGATTTGTGTATCCAATATTTTCCATTAAATATTTGTGTTTCAACTTCATCTAAAACCACGCCTTGAGAAGTTATAGTACCTATACCATAAGTTTTAAAACTATTATTCATATAAAAATTCCTAATTATAATTTAAAAATATTATATAAAAAATCATTTTTTTTAATATTTAAAGTTAAATTAACTAGCTTCTACAATTAAAACATTGTTTTCAAAATCAAAATTATTATATAAAGAAACTAAATTGAAAATTTCATATTCTAAATAATTACTATTAGCTACAATTAATTTTTTATCTTTTTTATTTTGATTTAATACTAAGTTTGGGAAATAATTATCAATTTTTTTTCTATCTTCTTCTCTAAAACCAAAACTAATTAATTTATATTCAAAAGTATTAATAATATCTTTTATTCGATAAAAATTCTCCTTATTATCTATTAAACCTTTTTCATTTTTATCATCACTTAATTTTAAAACACTATTTAATTTTTTGATATTATTAGAAAAAGATTTTAATATTTCATTTTGATAATGTTTAATAATTAATAATAAATCTTCTTGTTCTATCATAAATAATTGATGTCCATAATTTTTAGCTAAATTATTTAAATCATCATTTATAAAAATTTTTTTAGAGATAGATTTTTCTAATTCTTCATTAATATAATCTATTTGTAAAATGTTTTTACCTAAATATTTTATAGCTAAATAAATTTCATCATCATTAATATTATCATTTCTTTTCCAATTTACATAATTAATAATATCAAATTCATTTTTTAAATTTTTAATAATATTTAAATCTTCTTTTTTTAAAACTTGTAAATTTGTATTATAAGACATTGTAATCCTTTAATGTTTTTTTTTAAATTATAACATAATTAAATTATATTTTAATATTTATATGTTATAATTTGTGATGTAAAATATTTAGGAGAATTAAAATGAGTGATTTTAATACTATAAAAGAAGAAGAATTAAAAGATATTATATATATAACAACACATAAAAAACCATTAAAAATAGAAAGAACTCATAAGGTTTATAATATGTTATTTGAAAATGGGACTGTTTGTAGTTACACAATAGATGAAATTATTAAATTATTGTTTAAATTAGTTAAAACTAATTGAACTTTCATTAACAACATCTATAAGATTATATTTTTTCTTAGTTTTTTTAAAACTTTCACCGTTTTCAAGTTTTAAATTAACATCTAAAGTAAAAATTAAATAATCATCATATTTTAATGTAACATAATTGTTAATATTTAAAATATCAATGTTTTTACTTTCATTTAAAAATTTAGAATAACCAGGAAATTTAGCAGAATTTTCTAAAAAATCTTCAGGATTAAAAATTTTATCAAAAGTTAAATCTTTTTTTAATGTGTGTTTTTTTAAAACTAAATCTTGATAAATATCGTTTTCATTTGGTGTTTTTTTATTAATTTTAGTCATTAAAATATTTGTATTTTTATTTAATTTATAAGTCATTTATTACCTTTTTATTTTAATTATTTAGTAAAAGTTTCACAAGTTGTTTTTCAGTTTTTAAATCAGGTATCCCATTTAAAAATTCAAAAGAAAAAAATCCATTAAGTGTATTAATAATTAAAATATTTTTAAAAAAATTAAAATTTATAATAACTGGTGTATTCAAAATTGTTTTTTTTGTATTTTTACAAATCAGAGTTGCTGTTCCATTTGAATTAAAAAAGAAACGTTCTGTATCTTTATGTTTTTCATATTTATCTTTAGTTGAAGAAATTAATTTTGCTATAATCATATATTTAACCATCTTATATTAGTTTTTTACTAAATATTATTTTATTAAATTATAATTCTTTTTATAAAAAATTAAAAATTTACAAAAATTGATTTTTATGAAAAAATATTTATAATATTAAAATTAGATTTTTAATAAAAAGGTAAAAAAATTATGTTTTTTAATGAAAATATATCAATGTATGCAATGATGTTTACAATAATGATTTTTTTTATTGGTAGTGTTATTATTAAATCAATTAATGGGTAAAGTAAGTTTATTAATTAAAATATAAATTTACAAAAAAAATACTTTATAATAAAAGTATTAATTCTATAAAGTTGTTTTTAGAATGATTAATTAATATTCCAAGTTGTATAAGGTCTTTCTAATAAATTATTATTAAAATAATTAAAATCATCAGAAACTTCTTTTAAAATCCATTCTGTTTTTTCAAAAACTTCTTCTTCACTTTCTAATTCTATTTCAGCAATAATTAAACCTTTATTTCGTCCATTGAAACAATCAATTTCCCATAAATGTTTACCTTGTTTTAAAATTAACAATAAAGAAATCCATATATTTAAAATAGCTTAATAAAGCTACGTTAAATAGAATTCCTAATGTTAAATATGTTTTACTTTTTTTATTACTTAATATTTTTCCAAAATAGAAATTAAATACCATACTTATAATTAAAATAGGTAAATATTTAATATCAAAATAAGCATAAAAAAATAAAGAAGAACTTAATAAGAAATATTTACTAATATTTATTAAATTTAATCTATTTAATAAAAAATAACCTAAAAAAGTAATAGGTAAAAAAGCAAAAATGAATATATATGAATTAAAAAGCATAGTTTTTTTCTAATAGTTAAAATGGAGAATAAAATATGTTTTGAATGTGATGAATGTTCAAATGAGTTTAAAATAAAACAAGAATATAATAAGATGGAAATAAGTAATGGTAAAATTTTATTAGATGAAGTTGTTGAGTTGTGTCCAAAATGTAAATCAAATAAAATTATATTAATAAATAAAAATTAAGGATTTTTATGAAAAAAATTATACGTTATCACGGTTCTTATAATAGAGATATAAAAGAATTTAATTTAGATTATTTGGAAAAAGGTGAACATCAAGATGGTGTTGGAATCTATTTTACATTAAATAAAAAAGATACTGATTATTACTCTGGAATAAATGGTTGTGTTTACGAAGTTGAATTAAATCCAAAGAAAATGTTAAAACAAACACAAATAATATCTGAAGGTGTTATTATGAATTTAATAAAACATTCACCAAATTATGATGAGTTTATTCACGATTTTATTGATTTAAGTCAAAAAAAATTAACAAAATTTCAAATTTGTAAAACAATATCTTCTTTTTATAAAGATATGAACCCAAAAGAGTTTTTTAGAAGTTTTTCAGGTGATATATATTCTGGTCAGTTGAAAGAATTGCTTAATAATTTTGTAAAATTTAGTGGGTATGATATGATGATGATTGATTTTGGTACTGAAGTTAAAAATGTAGTTGTGTTTAATCCAAAAATTATAGAAATTAAACAACGTATGAATGTAGAAATTCAACAAGAAGAAAAATCAGAAGTAACTCAATCATTAAATATGTGAACTAATTAAATTTAGTTCAAATATTTTTTTGTGTTTTTAAATATAAAGATAATTCATTAAATAGAATATCACACTCTTTTTTCATTTCTTCAATTAAATCATTACCACTAATAGTAAGTCTTCTCTCTTTATCCCAATTTAAATTAAAAGCTATTGATTGTCTAATGTTTTTATTTCCAAAAGGTCTTTTTTCATTAATAAGAAAATTGTATAAATTTTCATTATTTAAATCTTCTTTGTTATTACAAAATAAATATTCTTCTTTTAATACATTTAATAATGTATTTAATTCATTACATAAACCTAATCTGTTTTTTAAAGAATTGTTGAAATAATTTTCTAATTCTTCTTGTTTAATTAAATTAAATAAATCAAAAGTTTCTTCGCTTAAAACATCTTCTTTAATAACATTTGCTCTAAGTTTATTAAAGTTTTCTACATTTAATTTTATATGCAAACTTAAAAAATAAAGTAAAGAATATCTTAATTGTTTAATATTGTTATTTAGTGGGTAACAATAATTGTAAAAATGGTTATTTAAATCAATGTTTAATTCAGTAATTAAAAAATTTCTTATTTGTTCATCTTGTTTTATAAGAACATCAAATCTACTATTTAAATCTGAGTCGTCCTTATTTATTATAGTGTTTAAAATAGCAATGGTTTTTCCACTTAATGACATTAATTTAAAATAAAACATTAACAAGCCTTTTCTAAAATTTCTTGGTTAATCATTTGGATAACAAAATTTAAATTTTTTCTTTGTTGAAGTAACATTTTTTCTTTTTTTTCTTTTAAATTTTCATTATTATTACTTTCTATTTTTTTAATTTTGTCTTGGATTATGATTACATCACTTTTGTTATAAGTTCTATATAATATTCCAGTTTTATTAAGTTGATGATAACTAAAAAAAGACCCAACTCTCATAATAATTCTCTATTTTTAATATAATTTATTATACATTATATAAACTTAAATATAGTTTAAATTAATATTTTTTAAAAAAATAAACTCCACACTTTCTACACATTAAATTTATATAATAAGTTGAATTTAAAAAAAAGGAAAAATATGAAGAAAATAATTTTATCTATTGTTATAGCTAGTTGTAGTTTAATTGCTGACTCTTTAAATATTATTAATCAAGAAAAAGATGGTTATAATATTAATATAAATAGTAAAGATGTAGTTGTAGGAAGTAATGACGTTGTTATTAATATAAAAAATATAAATGATAGTTCATTAAATAATAATTTAAAAGTAAAATTTAAAATATTTATGCCAGAAATGCCTGGTATGCCTAGTATGGAAGAAGAACAAAATCGCATTTTTGATGGTGAGAACTTTAAAGTTAAAGTTAATTTTTCAATGAGTGGAACTTGGCAATATCAATTAAAATTTAAAAATGAAAAAAATGATGTAATTACTTATAAAAATAGCATTAACGTTAATTAACGTTATCTATTTTTAATGAAGTTTTACTGTTAAATATATAATAGTAAAGTTTTATTATCAAAATCAAAATTATTAAAAATATTAACTAAATTAAAAATATCATATTCATAATAAGAACTGTGAATTAATGTTAAAGGTTCATTATCATTAAAATTAAATGAGTTATATCCTCTTTTTTTAGCAATATCACTTTGTCCAAATTCGTGTATTTTTTTATTATTTTCATAATAAATATCACCTAAAAATATTTTAATTTGTTCTATATCTGTTAAATTATTATTCATTATTTCTTTAATTTTTTCATTTTGTTTTTCTTTTAATTCAGCTATAAAAATCATATAATTATCTATAATTTTTTTTAAATTTTCTTTTGTAATTGTTTTTAAAAATGTAGTATCTATTTTAAAATCTATTGTGAAATCTTTTACAGAATCTGGTTGTATTTCTATAATTATTTTTGTTAAATCTATATAGTCTTCATCATCATAATTTTCAATATTATCAAATATGTAATTTAAATCTTTTGTTAAACATTCTTTTAAATAAATTCTAGTAGACATTTTAACTCCATTTTTTATATATAAATTATTATATCTAAAAATAACTTAAATTTAAATTAACTATTTAAAAATTATTATTAAATAATTTAATTAATTATTTATTATTTTAAAAAATGTTTTTAACAAAAATTAAGTTATCTTTTATATAATGTATTGTTTTTTTTTATTAAAAGTAAAAAAAAGGATTTACAATGATTGGACAACAGGATATAACTTTAACTAATCAAAATATTAAATATAAGTTATCTGACTTAAAAAAAGAGTGTAAAGCTATTTCAATAGAAAATAATGAAGTATGTTACGGTGAATATATTTATTCTTTAGAAGATAAAAAATATTATTTGAATTAATTTTTATATAATAAATAACATTTAAATTAAAGGCTATACATTGTTTCATTTTACATTGTTATCTAATTTTATATTTGGTTTTGATAAATATGAAAAAAATTATGATAAAAAGAGATTAAAAAATAAAACATTTGAAAATAAATTCTTTTTATTATATGAAGATGAATTAATAATAGGTTATGAAAAAGCAAAAAAAATATTAAAGAAACACGGAAAAGAAAATGATGAAATAATTTGTTTAGAAACAACAACTAATCTTAAATTATTTAATAATCATCAAAGTAGGGTGGGACAATATATTAAGTCTTCAAAAATAAAAGTTAATAAAGTTTATTTAACTAAATGTATTGATGGGAAAGTTTTATTAGAACAAATAAGAATAGAAGATTTAACTTCAAAATCATATATTATAAACACAAAAGAAAAAAATGTTAAACATTTAAAGCCAAGAAGTATATCTATATTACCTATATCAATAGGTTGTCAAGCTAAATGTTCTTTTTGTTTTTCTAAATATTCAGTATCAACAGATATTGAGAAACAAAAATTAGATTTTGATTTAATTAATAATATTTTAATAAAATCTAAAAATAGTGGTGTTATTAGAGCTGTTATAACTGGTGGTGGAGAACCTACTATGTTAAAAAATAATGATTTAATAAATTTAATAAAGTTAATGTCTAGTCACTTTAAATCATTATTAATGATAACAAATTCATATAAATATACATTAATGTCAAAAGAAGATATATATCTAAAATTGAAAGAATTAAAATCAAATGGTCTTACAAGATTAGGTATTTCAAGACATCATTATGATTTAGAAATAAATACTAAATTAATGAATTTAAAAATAGAAACAGAAAAAATATTAGAAGTTTATAGAGATTGTGAAAATCAAGATGAACTTCCAAAATTAAGATTGATATGTGTTATTCAAAAAGATGGTATATCAACAAAAAAAGATGTAAAAAAATATATAAAATGGGGAGAAAAATATAAAGTAAAAGAGTTTTGTTTTAAAGAATTATATGTTTCTTCAACAAATGAATCAGAATATAGTTCATATGAAAATAATGATTTAGCTTATAATAATCAAATACCATTAAAAACAGTAATAGATTCTTGTAAAGAAAAAAAATTAAAAATAAAAGATGTTTTGCCCTGGGGAGCACCTGTTTATGGAAATGATAAAATAAGTGTAGCTTGTTATACAGAACCTTCAATAGGTTGGGAATTAAATAATAACTTGTGTAGAAGTTGGAATATAATGTCTAATGGTAAGTGTTTAGCATCTTTAGAACATTTAGATAGTGAAATAATGATATAAAAGGGGATAATATGAATTTTGAAGAATACAAATTTGTAAAAGATGATTTATTAGATGATAATACAAAGGAATATTTAAGATTAGATTGTCTTAATCCATTTAAAGCAATGGATTTTTTATTAAAAAATGTAGAAATAGATGAATCTATTGAAGTAACAAAAGAAATGTTGTTAGATTTATGGAAAAAAGAGAATAAAATAAATTATGATTTTACAATAACAAGGGGTGTTAGAGATAGTTTGAATATTATTTCAAATAACTTTAAAGATAAAAAATTTATTATACCAAGTGATGTTTATCCTAAATATGTTTATATTACAGATAAACTTGAGAATAGGGTGTTTTATAATTTAAACAACTATGGTTTATTAAATATAAATGTAGAAGTAAGTAATAGTTTATTATTATTAGAATGTCCAATAACACCTGAAGGTAGAGTTCTTAATAAAGAAGAAATAAATCATTTATCGAAATTTTTAAAAGAAAAAAGTAATATAATAGTTATAGATACAGTATATGCTTATGATATATTGAAAGTTTTTGATTTATTAAAACCTTTAATATTAACAAATCAATGTATAATATTACACTCTTTATCAAAAACATATTTATCACCAGAAGTGTTGGGTATCAATTATATTCCAAATAAATTAAAAGAACAGATTGATTTTTCTTATGTATATAACTTATATCCATTAAAAGATGAAGGATATAGCTTAAAAAGAGCTTATAATATTATCCAAAATAAGCCAGAATTACCGTATTTACAAGAAGAAATTTTTAAATCAGAGTTTGAGATATTTAAAAAACAGAAAGTAATAAAAGTAAAAGAGAATCCAAAAGAAGAATATATGTCTTATTTTAGAAAGATAAATAAAACATTTGAAGAAGGGATTTTAAACAATATAATGACTGTACCGACATCAATATTTAGTGTAAATAGTATAAAAACACCACTAAATGATGGTAGTGTAGTTACTTGTTTATATTATTTAAGTTCAACATATAATCAAGATAATTCTTGATTAAAATTTGTTGGTTTAGCTTCATTTTTAGGTTTTGTACCCATTAATATATCATTAATCTTTTCTAAATCTTCTAAATTAAGCTTATTAAAATCAAAATTACTAATATTTTGTTTTAATTGGTAAATTTTCTTTTGTTTTTTCAACATTTCAACATCATCATTAGTTAAAAGTTTGTAAGTTTTAACCCTATAACGTTTAGAATTTTCACCATAAATACTATTATCAGACTTTCTAATTTTTTCAAATTTATCTGTGACCCATAAAGTAGGTGTTTCTCTAATTATAGTATTTATAATTTTAGAGTTTTTTGTAGTAAATAATAATTTAGTTCCAATTTTTAATTCCATAAAAAAATCCTTAAAATAAAAAATATTAAATATTAAAACAAAACAAAAATATAATTATGCTTAAATGTTCTTATTTAAATTAGCTTATAAAACACATAATATTTATTATATATGTTAAAAATAGGAAAAGTATATCATTTAGTATTGAAAACTATAATTTTCAGACTTTTATATGGATTTGATTATAGGTGATATAAGTAGAGATTTTACTCTACTTTTTATTATTTAATTTTTGAAAAAAAATATAATAAATCTAAACTATTAATTTTAAATTTAAATTGTATCATATCTGCGGTTAGTCCTTTTTCAAACTCTGTCATTATTCGTTCATATAGTATTTTTTCACCTGAAAATCCTGAATTTTTCAACTCATTACGTAAAATAGTTTTTATATCTTGTCCTAATTCATCATATTTATATTTCATTTTAATCCTTCATATTTTTTTTATTACTTACAATATTACACCATATTTTTATTAATGAATTATCTATAATATAAATAGAAATCAAAAAATAAAAAAATAAGACAATTAACAATGAAAATAATATAGTTAATTCAGAACTATATAACATAAAATTATTTATTACTTGAAAATTGTTTTTCCAAAACGGTTGTATAAAATAAATTACAATCATATAAAATAATCCAATTTTAATTATAAATTGTAAAAGCCAAGATGTATGATTGTTATCATAAAAATTTTTAATCTCATTATTATTTAACATCTTAAAATCCTTTTTGTTTTTAATTTTATTGTACAATAATGTCATTGTATAAAAAATTATTTTTTCACGAAATATTTTGCGACATTATGAACCTAATATTAAAAAAATATGTAAAAAAAGGTCATTTATATAATGTAAAAATTGATATAACAATTAAAAGATGAATATAAAACAAATACAACCACCCTATTCTTTTATTTTATAAAAAATTATATTAATTTCTTATTTCTATATTAATTATGGCGTTTATTATTTTATCGTGTGTTTACACTACTTTTTATTATTAATGTATTAAAAAATTTATATAAATAAATTTATTTTTTTTATAATATTTGAAAAAGGAAAAAATGTCTAAAAAATATATTTTAATAGAAGATACAGAAAGTGGTTTTACATTATCTAAATTAATAGAAGGATTACTTGGATTATTAATTATATGTTTAAGTATTTTTTTTTATAATTTAAACAAAGATTT
>RRZT012098671.1_pt1 | contig 12688 bp, 9 predicted proteins | sample 2165551 | NCBI WGS metagenome assembly RRZT01 (sample SAMN10456910, study PRJNA506462) | wastewater metagenome | biome: wastewater; feature: sludge; material: wastewater sludge; isolation source: wastewater sludge with Escherichia coli K12::gfp cells carrying plasmid... | place: USA: Moscow, Idaho ... | reverse complement strand
TACAATGAAGCTTTCTCAAGAAAACCTTCGGAACGATCTAAATTTGATGAAGAAGTTATAAAAGTAACCGAACGTTTCAATATTTTAGACCAAACAGCAAAAGGTTATCAATTAAAAATTATTCCAGTTCAAAATGATCCTGCTGAACGTTGGACATCTTGGATTTATCAAACACAAGAAAACCCAGTAGAAATCGACACTATGGCTCTTGGAATGGTAAGTGTTTATTTCAATATGGTGTCAAAAGGTATTGAAAATGGTGATTGGACACCTGCAGATAATGCAGTAGATTATATTGACAAATACCAACAAAAATGGGGTAAAAATGTTGTTCCTTCACCTACTAAGGTAGAAATTGAAGTTTTATATAACAAATACAACGTTTTCTTCTGGGTAATGGTTGCTTACTGTACAGTTGGAGGAGTTTTAATGATTTTATCATTTATTCAATTGTTCTCAGAAAGCAAATTATTACACCGAATTATTAATGTCTGTTTAGCATTATTAGTGGTCATTTTTGTTATTCAGGCTGCTGGTCTTGGTGTACGTTGGTATTTAACAGGACACGCTCCTTGGTCAAATGGTTACGAAGCCATTGTATTTATCTCGTGGATTAGTGTATTAGCAGGTTTGTTATTATACAAAAACCGAAATGCATTTATTCCGACTACAGGAGCTATGGTTGCTGTAATTATGATGGGATTTGCACACGGAGGTTCTATGTTAGATCCGCAAATTACTCCTTTAGTACCTGTACTTAAATCTTATTGGTTAATTGTACACGTTGCGATTATCGTTTCATCATACGGTTTCTTTGGTTTGAGTGCTATTTTAGGCGTTTTCTCATTAATTATTATGTTGATTAAACCTAATAAGAAAATTGAAATTTCGTTGAAAGAAATGACATACGTTTCGGAAATGTCTCTTACAATTGGTATTTATTTACTTGCTGTTGGTACATTCTTAGGAGGTATGTGGGCAAACGAATCTTGGGGACGTTATTGGTCTTGGGATCCAAAGGAAACTTGGGCTTTTGTTTCTGTAATTGTTTACGCAGTAGTTTTACACATGCGTTTAGTTCCAGGACTTAGAGGTAAATTTGCCTTTAATGTTGCTGCAATGTGGTCTATTTGGTCTGTAATTATGACTTATTTTGGAGTTAACTATTACTTATCAGGATTGCATTCATACGCAGCCGGAGATCCAATTCCGGTTCCTTTATGGGTTTATTTAACTGCAATCGGAATGTTAGTCTTAACATTTGCTTCGTGGTATTTACACACAAAAGTGCATCATATAAAAGATAAAGCTGAATAATAATTTCAGTTTACTTCATAAAAAAGCTCCGAAATATTTCGGAGCTTTTTTTGTATCGTTCTATCAGCTTATATTAACATTGATAAACAATTGCGTTGATATTCATTCCAGCACCAACAGATGCAAACAAAATAACATCGTCTTTCTTAACTTCATGCGAAGGTAATTCACCATTCTTAATCATTTTAAGCAAAGTAGGAATTGTAGCTACACTACTATTTCCCAACTTACTTATCACCATTGGCATAATATTTTCTGGAACAGGAAGATCATATAATTCGTAAAAACGTTTTATAATCGCTTCATCCATCTTTTCATTCGCTTGATGGATAATCACTTTACTTAATTGATTGATTGAATATCCACTTGCATCAAAACACTGTTTCATTGCATCCGGAACATTTGTCAAAGCAAATTCATAAATCTTGCGTCCATTCATTTTAATAAATTTCGTGTTTGGACAAGCATCATTATTATAAGATTTTCCGAAAAATAAATAATCTTTCTCTTCAAGTGTATACGAGGCCGATAAATGAGATTTTATACCTTCTGTCCCATCTTCAGTATGTTCCAAAACCACTGCTCCCGCTCCATCTGCATAAATCATACTATCACGATCATGAATATCTACAACTCTGGATAAAGTTTCTGCACCAATCACTAAACAACGCTTAGCAATACCCGATTTGATAAATGCATTTGCTTGTATAACGCCTTCTACCCAACCTGGACAACCAAAAAGCACATCGTAAGCAACACAAAAATTATTTTTAATCTTCAACAAATGTTTTACACGCGACGCTAAACTTGGAACAGCATCAGATTGTACAGTTCCAAAATGTACATCTCCAAAATTATGTGCAAATATGATATAATCTAACGTTTCAGGATCTATACCAGAATCTTCAATAGCTTGTTGTGCAGCAATTAAACCTAAATCAGATGTTACCTGATTTTTGCTTGCATAACGTCTTTCCTCAATTCCTGTTATTTGTTTTAACTTCTCTGCAATAATTGCATTATTTTGTTTCAAAGCAACACCATTTTCATCTAAAAAAACGTGTTGATCAAAAAATAAATTTGTTATGGTTTCTTGTGGAATGTAGTTTCCTACACCTATTATTTTACTAGTTGTCATTTATAAATTTCACTTATTAGCATTACTTTTTTGATAAAAAATATCCAAAGCGCGAGTAAATATACTCTTTCTACCAATAAAAAAAAGGGCAAATCAACTCTTAATTATCATTTTTAACTAATTCATAATTATTAAGATTTAAACTTATCAATTTGCAATGTAGTACTACTCAAAAAAAACAAATAATTTTAAATTGTCTTTAACCAACAAATTAATACAGATTGTGTAAATTTGTTATAAAATCAATAAGAAATGAAATACTTATTAATAGGATTTATGGGTCTATTTATGGCTTGTAATGCGCAAGAAACAAAGAAAACAGTTTCTAAAAAAACACCCGTTCATCAAAACACAAAAACACCGCAAAAAGTGAAAACAATTTATAGCTACACGTTCAAGGATATTAACGATGACGATTTTAACTTCGCTGATCTAAAAGGAAAAAAAGTATTGATCCTAAACACAGCATCAAAATGCGGTTATACACCTCAGTATGATGCTTTAGAAAAAGTTTATCAAGAATACAAAGATCAAGGTTTGGTAATTATTGGATTTCCTTCGGATAACTTTGGTGGACAAGAATTTGATAACAACGAAGAAATTGCTCAATTCTGTAAGTTAAATTATGGTGTAACTTTTCCGTTGATGACAAAAAGTGATGTAAAAGGAAAAAATCAGAATGAAATTTTCAAATTTCTAACACAAAAATCATTGAACGGAAAATCTGACAATGAAGTGAAATGGAATTTCACGAAATTCTTGATCAACGAAGACGGAACTTTAGAGGCCTCTTATCCATCTAAAATAACTCCAGACAGTAAAGAAATTATTGATTGGTTAAATAAATAACAAATGAAATTAGATATTCTTGCGATTGGTGCGCACCCAGACGATGTCGAATTGGGTTGTAGTGGTACGCTTGCTAAAGAAATAAAAAATGGTAAAACGGTCGGAATTTTAGACTTAACCAAAGGCGAATTAGGAACGCGTGGAACAGATGAAACACGTCGTATAGAAGCTGATAACGCCAAAAATATTTTAGGTGTTGCAGTCCGCGAAAACCTTGGTATTGCAGATGGTTTTTTCTTAAATGACAAAGAAAATCAATTGAAAATTGTAGACATTATTCGCAAATATCAGCCTGATGTTATTTTGAGTAATGCACCTCACGATCGTCACCCAGATCACGGAAAAGGTTCTGATTTAGTAAATACTGCCATCTTCTTATCTGGTTTACCAAAAATTGAAAATGGTTTACCAGCTTGGCGACCAAAAAAACATTTTCATTATATACAATGGTTACCGTTAGAGCCGCATTTTGTGATGGATATTACAGGTTTTATTGATGTAAAAGTTGAAGCATGTTTGGCGTATAAAACACAGTTTTTTGATCCAAATTCTGATGAACCTCAAACACCAATTTCATCAAAAAACTTTACCGATTCTATTCGATACCGTGCATATGATTTAGGACGACTAATCGGAACAGAAGCTGGAGAAGGATTTATTTCAAGAAGTTACATTGGTGTAAATAATTTAGATTCTTTGATTTAGAAATAAAGGTTGAATAAACCTTTATTTTTTTCTCAAAATTATTTGCAAGTACCGATTAATAGGCTATATTTGCAATCCAATTGAGAGATTAACTAAAGGTTAATTTCAATTTAAATGGTGATTGTAGCTCAGTTGGTTAGAGCGCCGGATTGTGGTTCCGGAGGTCGTGGGTTCGAGACCCATCATTCACCCAGATTAAATCTCAATTTCAGTAGAAATTGAGATTTTTTTTATTTAATAATTTAATGTTATTTTTATTAAAATCTTAATAATTAACATGATATTATTCTCTATTTTATTATTAATAGTAGTTCCTGTACTCTTTTTTATCTATTATGCAATTGAAGATTATAGAGATGGAAATAAAGAGAAACTATACATTTTTCTAATTCTTTCTTCTCTATTATTAATATTTATATTATTCTTATATAATGTAGATGATAGTCCTAAAGACGGAGATAACACTGAACTTACAACATCATTTTCTCCAACCAAAGAAGAAATCTACAAAATACAATTTGGTAATTTTCCAGACTCTACAAATATAAAAGTATTAGAAGCTCATTATTGGGAGTCTGCACATTGGTCTTATGAATACAAAACATTTTTAAAATTAAACGTAAAAAAAGAATGGATAGATAAACAAATTGTAAAAAAACAATTAAAAATCTATTCCAAAAAAGACCCATTACCAGAACTAAACAATCCACCAAATTGGTTCACACCTTCTAAAAATCATATAATATATTTATCAGCTCAAAGAGGTCAATCAAATTATAGAATTTATTATGACTCAATTTCAAAAGAAGTTTTATATTTTGATATGCAACTATAAATAAATGCTTATTCAAAATGAAAAAAATATAAATTTTATTATGAATATTTTTATATCAACAATTTATATTCACTAAAAATCAATTTAAAGCACTTCTTAACATTCAAAATCAAATAAAAATAATAAAAATTCATATTTGGTATATTTTTTTCTATAAATAGCATTACAATTTACTAACTATGGATTTGCATTCAGGCTTACCTTTTTGGATTGTTAAAAATGAATTTTTTGATCTTTACAATCCGCTAAGAGAAAATTATAAAATAGATGTTGCTATTATAGGATCTGGAATTACAGGATCGTTGGTGGCACATGAATTATGTGAGGCAGGAATTTCTTGCGCTATTTTTGATAAACGTACTATTGGAACGGGGAGCTCGAGTGCTTCTACTGCTCAATTGCAGTATGAGATTGATACTCCTCTTTGCGATCTTGTAAAAAAAGTTCCCGAAAAAATTGCTGTAGATGCCTATTTCAATTGCTTACAATCTATAACTGATATCGAAAATATTTTAAAGAAAACAAAAGTTGACGCTGATTTTGTTCGCGTTCCAACCGTTTTTTTGGCTAGTAACAAACAAGGCGTTGAACTATTAGATCGTGAATATGAAATCAGAACCGAAGTTGGTTTACCTGTAAATTATTTAGATGCAAAACAACTAAAAGAGTATCAAAATATTGACGGGATTGCAGCTCTACAAAACGATACTTCTGCAATGATGGATGCTTACAAAGGAGCCATAAATCTATTAAAATATCATCAGAAAAAAAATGATCTCAAATTATTTACGCATACCAAAATTGAGCAAATTCAAGAAGTGAAAGACGGCTGCGAATTAATATCTGAACACAATCATCTTATAAAATGTAAATACGTTATCATAGCTACAGGTTTTGAAGCTGGACAATTCTTACCGAAAAAAGTAATGTCTCTACTTTCTACTTACGCAATTATTTCTCAACCTATTGATAAAAAAATGATTTGGCCGCATCGCAGTTTAATTTGGGAAACTGCCGAACCATATCTTTATATGCGAACAACTTTGGATAATCGTTTGATTGTTGGAGGTGAAGATGAAGAGTTTTATGATCCGATAAAAAGAGATGATTTACTTCGGAATAAAATCAAAAATTTAGAAAGAAAGTTCAAAAATTTATATCCGGATATTGAATTTATTACAGAAATGGCATGGTGCGGAACGTTTAGCTCAACTGAAGACGGATTACCATATATGGGACCGTGGAAAAAAGGAGAAAAAAAATTATTTGCACTTGGCTATGGTGGAAATGGAATTACATTCTCTATGGTTGCGGCTCAAGTTTTGCGTAACATTATTTTAGGTAAAAATGAACCACGATTGGAAACTTTTGGCTTTGATCGTCCTCAAAAATAAACTGTAATGAAATTGCTTTCTACCAACGAAAATGGAATTTATTGTGCACAAGGCAATTTTTATATCGATCCTTGGAAGCCAGTAAAACACGCTTTGATTACGCACGCACATGCTGATCATGCACGTTGGGGAAATCAAAAATATTTATGTCACACCTATACAGAACCTATTTTACGATTACTATTGGGAGAAAATTTGAATATTCAAACCATTGATTATTATAAAGAAATAAATATTAATGGTGTGAAAGTTTCATTTCATCCAGCTGGTCATGTGATTGGATCAGCTCAAATTCGATTAGAATACAAAGGTGAAATTTGGGTGGTCACAGGTGATTATAAATTATATGATGATGGAATATCTACTCCTTACGAGCCAGTGAAATGTCATCATTTTATAACTGAATCAACATTTGGGTTGCCTATTTATCAATTCGACTCGCCTTTAAAAGTTTTTAAAGAAATCGAAGATTGGTGGAAAGAAAATCAAGCACAAGATTTAAATACAATTGTGATGTGTTATTCATTGGGTAAAGCACAATCTATTTTAAATTCTATCGATCAATCCATTGGCGATATTTATGTGCATCCAGCTGTTTATAATATTAATCTAGCTTTTGAAAAAGTTGGATTCTATTTTAATGCACAACCAATTTTTCAAGAAACTGATAAATCTTTGATTAAAAATAGTTTAATTATTTGTCCTCCTGCAACGGATGGTTCTGCTTGGCAAAAAAAATTAGGGCCTTCAAAAAAATCGTTTTGTAGTGGTTGGATGCAAGTGCGTGGCGCTCGTCGAAGACGTGGTGTTGATAAAGGTTTTGTTTTTTCGGATCATTGTGATTTTCAAAGTTTAAATCAAGCCATTAAAAATTCAGAAGCAGAAAATATTTATGTTACGCATGGTTATGAAATTCAGTTTACCAAATGGATTAATGAAGGATTAGGTTTGAATGGTCAAGTTTTACATACATTGTTTAATGATAATGATGAGGAAGAATGAGAAAATTTGCCGAATTATTTGATGCCTTAGATAGCACAACCAAAACAAATGCTAAAGTAGAAGCTTTAACAACTTACTTTCAAGAAACTAATCAAGAAGATTTGCTATTTTCTATTGCTTTATTAATAGGATTAAAGCCTAAAAGAGCTTTTAAAACGACACACTTGCGCGAATGGTGTTCCGAACTTTCAGGAATTCCATTGTGGTTGGTAGAAGATTCTTATTACGTCGTTGGAGATCTAGCTGAAACATTAGCATTATTAATTCCTACACAACATAATCAATCTGAAAACAAATCTTTAAAAGAATATTTTCAAGAATTAACTGAGGCTAAAAATTGGGAAATTGAAGAACAAAAGAGTTATGTGTTACATCATTGGAATAATTTAAGCGGTACTGATTTATTTATCTTCAATAAATTAATTACAGGAAATCTGCGTGTTGGCGTATCAAAAACTCTAGTCGTTCGTGCTTTAGCAAAAGTGCTTAATGAAGAAACATCAACTATTTCACATTTAATCATTGGTAAATGGAATCCATTGGAAATTACATTTGATTCTTTATTTAATCAAAATGCGATTGAATCTAAAACACACCTTCCCTACCCTTTTTATTTGGCTTATCCTGTAGAAGATTCTTTTTTCGAAACAGAAAATATTAAAGATTTTATTTTAGAGAAAAAACTAGATGGAATTCGAGGTCAAATAATCGTTCGAGATGAGCAAATTTACATTTGGTCACGTGGTGAAGATGTTTTAACGGACAAGTTTCCTGAATTTGATTTACTAAAAAATCAATTGTCAAATGGAACCGTTATCGATGGAGAGATTATTCCTTGGAAAAATGATAAGCCTTTACCTTTTAGTGTAATGCAAACCAGAATCGGTCGTAAAAATGTAACGAAGAAATATTTAGAAGAAGCGCCATTGATTATGGTGTGTTATGATTTATTAGAAGATAAAGAAATTGATATTCGACAACAACCTTTACAAGAAAGAAAAAATCGTTTAATCGAAATTTTATCCGAAATCAATTCACCACTCTTATTACTTTCTGAAGAAATGCATTTTTCTGATTGGCAAGAAGCCTTGAAATTCCGAAATGAAGCAAGAAATTATCATGCTGAAGGCTTAATGATTAAACGATCAAATTCTCCCTATGAAGTTGGACGAAAAAAAGGAAATTGGTACAAATGGAAATCGGATCCTTTGAGTATTGATGCCGTATTATTATATGCACAAAGTGGTTCAGGACGACGATCTAATTTATTTACGGATTATACGTTTGCCGTTTGGGATGGTGATCAATTGGTCCCTTTTGCAAAAGCATATTCTGGATTAACAGATTTAGAAATCAATAAAGTCGATCGTTGGGTGAAACGTAATACTCTAGAGAAATTTGGTCCTGTTCGAAGTGTAAAACCTGAATTAGTTTTTGAAATTGCTTTTGAAGGTATTGCACAAAGTACACGACATAAATCTGGCGTAGCGGTTCGTTTTCCACGAATTGCTCGTTGGCGCGAAGATAAAAGTGTAAACGAAGCCAATACGTTAGATGATTTGAATGACATTTTAAATAAATACGGAAATTAATGAACAGTTTTGCCGATGTTTTTTACCATAATCAGAATTGGAAACCTCATCCATTTCAGAAACAAACTTGGAAAGCCATCAAGAATGGAGAATCAGGTTTATTAAACGCGCCTACGGGTTACGGTAAAACATTTGCGATTTGGTTCGGAATTTTAGATTATTATTACAACAAAAGTTTAAAAAAGAAATCTAATCGGAAAGGTTTACACACCCTTTGGATTACTCCCTTACGAGCCTTATCAAAAGAAATTTATTTGGCAACAAATCGTGTTTCAGATGAATTAGAGTTAGATTATCGAATCGAATTACGAACTGGAGATACAACGACTTCTGCTCGTCAAAAACAAATTAAAAATTCGCCCGAAGCTTTAATTACAACACCAGAAAGTGTTCATTTGTTATTAGCGACAAAGAATTGGAGAAAATTTTTCGAAAATTTAGAATTTGTTGTTGTTGATGAATGGCACGAATTATTAGGTTCTAAACGTGGTGTAATGATGGAATTAGCCATTCAAACACTTCGCGAATTAAATCCCAATCTTAAAATTTGGGGAATTTCTGCAACGATTGGAAATTTAGAACAAGCCAAAGAAATTTTAATTCCACACCAAGAATCAACTTTAATTAAATCAAACATCAAAAAGAAAATAGAAGTCAAAACTATTTTTCCAGATAATGTTGAAAAATACCCATCTGCAGGTCATTTAGGAATTAGATTAATCGATAAAGTTATTCCGATTATTTTAGAACATCAATCCACATTATTGTTTACTAATACACGTTCTCAAGCAGAAATTTGGTATCAAAAATTAATTGAACATCATCCTGATTTTGCAGGACAAATTGCTTTGCATCATGGTTCTTTAAGTGATGAACTTCGACTTTGGGTTGAAGATGCCTTACACAAAGGAATTTTGAAAGCTGTAGTTTGTACTTCTAGTTTAGATTTGGGAGTAGATTTTCGTGCTGTTGATTGTGTCATTCAAATTGGTTCTGCAAAAGGAATTGCTCGATTTCTCCAACGCGCGGGACGATCAGGTCATCGACCTGGTGAAACTTCAAAAATATATTTTCTTCCTACGCATTCATTAGAAATCATGGAAGGATCATCCATCAAATATGCCATTCAAAATCAGTTTATAGAAGAACGTATTCCCTACATAAGAAGTTTTGATTTATTGATACAATACATGATGACTTTGGCTGTTGGTGAAGGTTTGAATGTCGAATTATTGTACAATCAAATCTTACAAACGCATGCTTATCAAAGTGTTTCTTATGAAGAATATATGCAATGTTTGGCTTTATTAACCCATGGAGGAAAGTCTTTAACTTCCTATGATGAGTTTCATAAATTAATTAAAGATGAAGAAGATGGATTATACAAACCGGCTTCACGAAAAATAGCAATGCAACATCGTTTATCGATCGGAGCAATTGTATCTAATCTAATGATGAAAGTTAAATTATTTGGCGGGAAATATTTAGGATCGGTAGAAGAAAGCTTCATAAGTAGATTAAAGGAAGGCGAAGCATTTTGGTTTTCTGGCAGACCTTTAGAAGTTCAACAAATAAAATACAACGAAGTTATTGTCAAACCTTCAAAAAAGAAAAAAGGAACTATTCCGTCTTGGATGGGTGGACGATTCGGAATATCGCAAAACTATGGAGAAGCAATTCGCCATATGTTTGATGAAGTGGATAAGGGAATTTCAAGAAAATATGAAGAATTACGATTTTTACATCCATTGTTTGAAGAACAAAAAAATAAATCTTATTTACCTAAAGAGAATGAATTATTGGTAGAATATATTCATACAAAACATGGCTATCATTTATTGGTTTATCCTTACGAAGGAAAATTGGTTCACGAAGGAATGGCAGCAATTATTGCATATCGAATTAGTCAAATACAACCTATGACATTTAGTATTTCGTCCAATGATTATGGATTTGAATTGTTAAGTGATCAAGAATTTCCAATCGAAGATTATTTATTTGAATTATTTGAAGTTAAAAATCTGAGTGAAGATATTGCGCAAGGCGTTAATTTGGAAGAAATGGCAAGAAGAAAATTTAGAGATATTGCAAGTATTTCTGGCTTGATATTTAATGGTTATCCTGGTAAATCGATGAAAACAAAACATCTTCAAGCAAATGCATCTTTATTTTTTAGTGTTTTTCAGGATTATGAACCCGAGAATTTATTGTACCGACAAGCTTATGATGAAGTCTACGATTTTCAACTGGAAAGAGGTAGAATGCAACAAGCTTTTGAACGAATTGAAAGTCATGAAATAATTTTAAGAAAACCTTCAAAATTAACTCCGTTTGCATTTCCTATCTTTGCAGAATCATTCCGAGAACGTTACTCGAATGAAGATTGGGAAACAAGATTAAAAAGATTAAAAGACGATTTGACTAATGTATAATCCGTTTGAATGGAGTTATCATTCGACTAAAATTCATTTTTTACCACAAAAGTTAATGCTTTTACCAGAACACAAAACCTTGGTTATTGCAGATTGGCATTTGGGAAAAATAGAGCATTTCAGAAAAAATGGAGCATTTTTACCACAGGTTACAAGTCAAAAAGAGTATAGGTTAATTCAAGAATTAATTAATCAATTCAACTTAAAACGTATCATACTTTTAGGCGATTTATTCCATAGTGAACTAAATACCGATTGGTTTGATTTTGTCGAATTTCTTCAAATTAATTATCAAATTGAATTTATTTTAACCAAAGGAAATCACGATATTTTACCAAAGGCTTTTTACCATTTAGAAAATCTATTTGTTGTAAAATTCTATCAGATTGAAGATTTAATTTTTACACATGAAAAGTCAAAAATTGAACCTCATTAATTAAATATCATTGGTCATCATCACCCTGGAATTGCTATAAAAGGAAGAGCTAGACAATCTTATCGTTTGCCTTGTTTTTATTTAGAAAATAATATTCTAATTATGCCTGCATTTGGTGAAATGACTGGTTTGTACATTTATGAAAAAACAAATCAAAACCATATTTTTCCAATTTTAGGTCAAGAAATCATCGAATATAATCCTTAAATTTACATTACGTAAAAATTCATTTAATGAAAAAATCAATAATATTGGGATCTATTGCTTTGACATCAATATTGATGTCTTGTTCTACGCAAAAAAAAGCAACAGAAACAGCTCAAACATCAACTGATATGACAAAAGAGTATGCTTATCAATCATATGCAAAGGTTCCGTTAACAACAGATATATCACATTTGACACAAAACGAAAAAGAAATTTTACGTTTGATGTTCAAAACAGCGGATATTATGGATGATTTATTTTGGCAACAAGCTTATGGCGCTAAAATAGATTTGATGGACGAAACAAAAGGTGAAACCAAAGAATATGCAAAAATAAACTATGGTCCTTGGGATAGATTGAATAACGAAGCGCCTTTTATAAACGGTATTGGTGCAAAACCTGCTGGTGCAACTTTCTATCCTATTGATATGACGAAAGAGGAATTTGAACAAGCAAATATCAAAGATGGTAAATCGCCTTATTCTATTATTCGTCGTAACCGTGAAGGAAAATTATATTCAATTCCGTACAACGAAAACTTTAAAAATCAATTATCAAAAGCCGCTGAATATTTGACAAAAGCTTCTGAATTAGCAGAAGATGCTGGACTTAAAAAATATTTAAAATTACGCGCTGCAGCTTTGATGAGCGATGATTTCTATGCAAGTGATTTAGCTTGGATGGATATGAAAAATGCGAATATTGATATGGTAGTTGGTCCTATCGAAAATTATGAAGATCAATTATTTGGGTACAAAACTTCTTATTCTGCATATATTTT
>RRZT010533883.1_pt1 | contig 12688 bp, 10 predicted proteins | sample 2165551 | NCBI WGS metagenome assembly RRZT01 (sample SAMN10456910, study PRJNA506462) | wastewater metagenome | biome: wastewater; feature: sludge; material: wastewater sludge; isolation source: wastewater sludge with Escherichia coli K12::gfp cells carrying plasmid... | place: USA: Moscow, Idaho... | reverse complement strand
TCTGACTTTCACTCTGGGCGAGGAGGAGTACGCCATCGATATTCTCAAGGTGCAGGAAATCCGGGGCTACGATCAGCCGACCCTGATCGCCAACACGCCTCCTTTCATCAAGGGCGTCATCAATTTGCGCGGCATCATCGTGCCGATTGTTGATCTGCGTCTGAAGCTCAACCTGCCCCAGGTCGAATACACGCCGTTTACCGTGGTGATCATCCTCAATGTCGCCGGGCGGGTGGTGGGTGCGGTGGTGGATAGCGTGTCCGACGTACTGCGCCTGACACCGGACGAAATCCGCGCTGCGCCGGAGTTTTCCGGAGCATTCGATACGCGTTACATCGTGGGGCTGGCGACAGTGGATGACCGCATGTTGATCGTCACCGATATCGAGCGCCTGATGCGCAGCAGCGAAATGGCCTTGCTTGACGAGGCGGTAGAACAAGAAGAGGGAGGCGCTTGAGATGCTGAATGTACGTAACTTCAAGATCGGTAGTCGGTTGATTTCCACTACGATCGGTGCGTTGGGTTTGATGATCGCTTTTGTCATCATCGCTTTGATCGGCTTGAGCAAGGTGGGAGAAAAAGCGCAGGTGATTGCGGTGGAAAATGCGGCGACTGCCGACATCATTGGCGAAATGCGTGCCGCCGTCGAGGAGGCGAACATTCGCGCCCGCAATGCCATCCTGTACGAAGAAACGGCTCGGCAGAATGCCGAAGAAAAGGAAATGCTCGCGGCACTGACTCGTTACCGGGCAAGCGAACAGCGCATGCTGGGGCGAGAACTCAATGCCGAGATGCGCGCCGCCATGAGTACGCTGCCAGCGGTGCAAAGCCGCTCCGAGCGAGCCTTGCAGCGCCTGTTCATGCTGGTGGCTGCGGGTAGTCGCCCGGCGATAGAAACACATTTTGAAAGTTATCTTGCCCCGGCGCTCGATGAGTGGGAAAAACGTCTCGATGCCCTGGTTGTGCTGCAGCGTCAAGCCAATGACGTGGCTCTGGAAGAAATTGCTGCGATTCGTGAGGAGGCGCGCATCATTTTGTTCGGGCTCATCATCTTTGCCGTGCTGGTGATGATTCCTTCCGGGATCTGGGTGACGCGTGGCATTACCCGGCCGCTGGGGCAGGCGGTGAGTATTGCCGGTGCGGTTGCCGGTGGAAAGTTTGACAATCCGATTGAAACCGGTGGGCGTGATGAACCAGCTCACCTGCTGCAGTCGCTGGCACGCATGCAAAGCGATCTGGCAGCGCGGACTGCCAGTGAACAGCGGGTTGCGGCAGAAATACTGCGGATCAAGGTGGCGCTTGATGTCGGTTCGAATTGTGTGACCCTGGTCGACGACCACGGGCTGGTGATTTATGCCAATGCGGCGATGCTCGAGATGCTGCGGGTGGCAGAAGTTGATTTACGCGCCGTCGTGCCTGAATTTCAGGCCAACCTGCTTGATGCTAGCAATTTCGCGGTCGCACGCCTGCATCAGGAATTGGGCGTGGAGCGCCTGCGACAACTGGAGCATCCCTGGCGTACCGAGGTCGAGATTGGCCGACGGGTATTTGCCCTGGTGATCACTCCGGTGATCGATGCCAGCGGGCAGCGCCTGAGTACGGTGATCGAGTGGCTGGACCGGACCGGTGAGATAGCCATCGAGCGCGAGGTCGCGGCGATCGTCGAGGCGGCAGCCAATGGCAATTTTTCCTTGCGCGTGGCCTTAGCGGACAAGCGTGGCTTCTTCTTGCAGTTGTCCACCGCCATCAACCATATGCTGGAAACCAACAGTCAGGCGCTGCAGGCGGTCGGCGAGATGCTGGCGCGTCTGGCAGAAGGCGATCTGACCGAGAAAATCGAGACGGCGTATCAGGGCGACCTGGAGCGCGTGCGCAACGATGCCAACGGCACCATCGACCATTTGCGTGAAATTGTCATTTCCATCAAACAGGCGAGCGATGCGATCAACACCGCCGCCCTGGAAATTGCCCAGGGCAACCAGGATCTCTCTGCACGCACCGAGCACCAGGCCTCCAGCCTGGAAGAAACTGCTTCCAGCATGGAACAGTTGACCAGTACCGTGCTGCAGAATGCCAGTACCGCGCAGCGTGCGCACAGCCTGGCTGAAGATGCGCGCAATGTGGCCGAGGTGGGGGGCGAGGTGGTCGGGCAGGTGGTGGCGACGATGAGTGCCATTCAGCAGTCGAGCAACCGTATTGCCGACATCATCGGCGTGATTGACGGCATTGCCTTCCAGACCAACATCCTGGCACTGAATGCGGCCGTGGAAGCGGCACGTGCCGGCGAGCAGGGGCGCGGGTTTGCCGTGGTGGCGAGCGAAGTGCGTAATCTGGCGCAGCGAAGCGCCGCGGCCGCCAAGGAAATCAAGGGCTTGATCGACGATTCGGTGAGCAAGGTGGCGGCCGGTAACAAGCTGGTCGAACAGGCGGGCGGTACCATGCAGAATGTGGTGAGCAGTGTGCAGACGCTGGCCCGCCTGATGGCCGATATCTCGCACGCGAGCAGGGAGCAGAGCAGTGGCATCGAGCAGGTGGGGCAGGCTATCACGCAGATGGACGAGGTCACGCAGCAAAATGCCGCGCTGGTCGAAGAGGCCGCTGCAGCAGCGGAAAGCCTGCAGGAACAGGCCGAGTCGCTGGTCCGTCTGGTGTCGGTGTTCCGCCTGGCAAACACCGGGCAGGCAGGCTGGGGCGTGGCGTCCGAGCATCTGCCGGCAACCGGGGCTCTGGCAGCGAGCCGTCTTGGTATTGACGTTGCGGTATCCCGACATGCGCCGGAATGGAATGCGCCGCCCGCGCTCAGTGGAGAGATCGAGCCGCGTTCGGATGCCTTACTTTCCGCACCACCTGCTCTGGCGTCTACTGAAGACGACGATTGGGCCGAGTTCTAACCTGCGAGCGACAAGGACTACCGTATGCGTAACAACCAGCCGGTCAACGATAATGAAGTGCTGCTGACGAGTGAGCATCTGATCGTTTCGAAAACCGATCTCAAGGGCATCATCACCTACGTTAACCGCGACTTTGTCGAAATCAGCGGCTACAGCGAAGAGGAATTGATTGGTCAGCCGCACAACCTGATCCGTCATCCGGACATGCCCAGCGAGGCGTTTGCCGATCTGTGGCGGGACCTGCAGGCACGGCGACCCTGGGTCGGGCTGGTAAAGAACCGGCGCAAGGATGGGGGGTTTTACTGGGTGGCTGCTGCGGTTGCGCCGCTCTATGAGAACGGCAAGGTGACCGGTTACATGTCGGTGCGCCGACAGGCCAGCCGGGAACAGATCATGGCTGCCGACAGTGCTTACCAGCGCATCCGCGAAGGTCGTGCCGGACGTCTGCGTATCCGGCACGGGGCGGCGGTCGAGGGCGGGCCGGGCTGGTTCGCAGGCTGGTCCTTGCGGCACAAGGTCCGTACTGGATTTTCCGTCTTGCTGCTGGGGATGGTGCTGGTGGCGTCTCTGGGCTTGTGGGGGATTCACCGCGTGCACGAAAGTGCCGTGGCGCTCAACGAAAACAGCGTCAAGCCGGCACAATCTCTGGCCGTCGTCAGCCGCCTGATGGCCGAGAATCGTGCTCAGATCCTTTTGTCATTGCAGCATGATCCTGCGGGCACCTACTACACGTCACACGACCACGAACTGGATTTTCACCTACGGCAGCTGGATAGCAATATTGCGGAAATTTCCCGCCAGTGGGAGCTGTTTACCGAACACATTGCTACGCCGGTGGAGCGAGAGCTGGCAGACCGCTATGCCGCAGCACGCCTGAATTATGTCAAGAATGGTTTGTTGCCTGCCAAGGAGGCCTTGCTGGCCGGCGATTATGCAGAAGCCAACCGGATCTTGCTGGAGCAGGTTAACCCCGCCTATCTGGAAGCGGTCGGGAGCGTCGAAATGTTGACCCGGGCGCAGGCAGAGACAGCGCAAAAGCTGGCTGACCAGGGCGATGCGATCTATCACGATAACCTGCTGTGGGGACTGGCGATTCTCGCGATTGCGCTGGGCATGGGGATCGGGATTGCCGCAGCGATCATGGCGGCGATCGGGCGGCCGATTGCTGAAATACTCGCGGTATTCCGGGCGCTGGCCAACGGCGATTTCAGCCGCAATGCCGATGTCTCGCGCAACGACGAAATGGGTAGAGTGCTGCAGGGGTTGCAGACCATGCAGATGCACCAGAGCTTCAATCTGGCGGAAGTGCATCGAGTAGCCAACGACAATCTGCGGGTGCGTATTGCATTCGACTGCGTCAATGCCAATTTGCGCATTGCCGACATGAATGGCACCGTGCTTTACGCCAACAAAGGACTACTCGATCTGTTGCGGCGGATCGAACCGAATTTGCGCGAACAGCAGCCAGGTTTCTCGGTTGACCATTTTGTGGGCAGCAATATCGGCAATTTTTATGCTGATCCACAATCTGCCTTGCGTGGTTTACGCGAGTTGTCCGGGTTGCGTACCATTGAGATGGAAATTGGTGGACGTATCTTCAATGTCGTCACCAACCCCATCATCAATGAACGGGGTGAGCGCCTGGGCACCGTGGGTGAGTGGGTGGACCGGACAGCGGAAGTGCTGGCGCAGCGGGAAATGGCGAAGCTGATCCAGCGGGCCGCTGCCGGGGATCTCGACGCACGGCTCGACCCTTCGGCCATGGAAGGTTTTTATGCCGAACTGGGGGTGGGTATCAATACCCTGCTCGAGACCACGGCCTCGGCTATCAGGCAGATTGCCGAACTGCTGTCGCGAATCGCGGCGGGTGATTTGTTGCAGACAGTTGATGGCGAATTCAAGGGGCTGTTTGGCCAATTGCGTAATGATGCCAATCAGACGCTCAATCGTTTGCGCGAACTGGTCGGAGAAATCCAGGGGGCGGCAGAGATGATCACCGTTGCTTCCAAAGAGATCGCGCTGGGTAACCAGGATTTGTCAGCACGCACCGAGGAGCAGGCGAGCAGCCTGGAAGAAACTGCGTCGAGCATGGAAGAGCTCGCCGCGACCGTGAAGCAGAATGCGGAAAATGCCCGCCAGGCCAGCCAGCTTGGTGCCAATGCCCAATCTGTCGTGGTGACCGGGAGCGAGGTGGTGGGTCGGGTGGTGGCCACCATGGAATCCATTCAGCAGGCCAGCACACGGATCGCCGACATTATTGGGGTGATCGACGGCATCGCGTTTCAGACCAATATTCTGGCGCTGAATGCGGCGGTTGAAGCGGCGCGAGCCGGCGAGCAGGGGCGTGGTTTTGCTGTGGTTGCGAGCGAAGTGCGCAGCCTGGCGCAGCGTAGCGCGACTGCGGCCAAGGAAATCAAGAACCTGATTTCTGATTCGGTGGCGCGGGTCGATGCCGGTAGCAAGCTGGTCGGACAGGCCGGGGTGACAATGGAGGAAATCTCACAGAGCATTGGCCGCGTTGCGGCGATCGTCAATGACATTGCCGTTGCCAGTCGCGAGCAGAGCATGGGCATCGAGCAGGTCAGTGAGGCCGTGATGCAGATGGACAAGGCGACACAACAGAATGCTGCGCTGGTCGAGCAGGCTGCTGCTGCTGCGGAGAGTTTGAAAGAACAGGCGGTTTCCATGCTTGGTGCGGCAGCAGTTTTCCGTTTGCCCGCCCGGGCACCGCAGCTTTCCGTTGGTAGGAAACGTCCGCCAGCGTTGGCGGCGCCGCAAAAAAAGCGGCCGAAGGAGCCTATCGGTATGCAGAAAAAGGCGCGTTTGCCCGCCCGGCTGGACGACGAATGGGAGGAGTTCTGAGTGGCGCTGCCCCCAAAACCTCCGTTTCCCGGGCGCGCTCCGGTTGTGCCGCGTACCTCGCTGGCGGATACGCCGGCCAGGGCGTCGACGGCGAGATTGCAGGGCGATCTGGGGCGTATTCTGCCCCTGCGTGAGGGCGCGGCGCGTGAGTTCGTGTTTTCCACTGCGGATTTCGAACGCGTGCGCAAGCTGATTCACCAATACGCGGGGATTTCGCTGTCGCCCGTCAAGAAGGACATGGTCTATTCGCGTCTGGCCCGCCGCCTGCGGGCATTGGGCAAGACCAACTTCAGTGAGTATCTGGACCTGCTGACGCCGGGGAGTGGGGATGAGTGGGAAAAATTCGTCAACTCCCTGACCACCAATCTGACCTCCTTCTTTCGCGAGCCGCACCATTTTCCGATTCTGGCCGAGCATTTGCGCAAACTCGGCAGCCAGCGACCGATCCGCATCTGGTGCTCGGCTGCGTCTACGGGCGAAGAGCCGTATTCGATTGCGATGACCGTGATAGAAACCTTCGGCACGGAGGTGAACAACGTCAGCATTCTTGCGACCGACCTGGACACCAACGTGCTGGTGACGGCGCGTAAAGGGGTCTATGGCATGGAGCGTCTGGAGCGACTGTCGCCTGAGCGTCTGCGCCGGTTTTTCCTGCGCGGCACGGGATCGCAGGAGGGATTTGCTGCCGTGCGGCCGGAGGTCAAGCGTCTGGTGGAGTTTCGCCAGATCAACCTGCTTGACAATAGCTACGCAGTGCCGACGCCGGTGGATGTGATGTTTTGCCGTAACGTCATGATTTATTTCGACAAGCCGACGCAGTACAAGATTCTTTCCCGCTTTGCGCCGATGCTGCAACCCGATGGGTTGCTGTTTGCCGGTCATTCGGAAAGTTTCTTGCACGCGGCCAACCTCTTCCGCTCGCAGGGGAAGACGGTTTACGTTCTGGCAACTCAGCCGGAGAAGGACGCCAGTGCAACACGCCTACGATGAGCATCTGGCGGCGAACCGCTATTTCGACCGGCATTTTGGTGCGGAAGCGGCCAAGATACTGCCGGGCGAGTATTACGTGTCCGACGCGGGCATGCTGCTCGTCACCGTTTTGGGCTCGTGTGTTGCCGCCTGTGTGCGTGATGTCGAAGCCGGTATTGGCGGCATGAATCACTTCATGCTGCCCGACGATGGGGGACGTGAAACCGTGGCCGCCTCGGCGCGCTATGGCTCGTTCGCGATGGAAGTCCTGATCAACCACCTGATGAAACTGGGTGCCCGCCGCAATCGCCTGGAGGCCAAGGTATTTGGTGGCGGCGCGGTGATGGCCAGCTTGACGAGCAGCAACGTCGGGCAGCGTAATGCCGAATTCGTGCTCAACTATCTCAAGACGGAAAAAATTCCTGTGGTGGCGAAGGATCTGCTCGATTCTTATCCACGCAAGGTGTACTACTTTCCGCAAACAGGGCGGGTGCTGGTCAAGAAACTGCATCGTGTGCATAACGAAACCCTGTTCAGCCGCGAACGCGACTACAAGGCACGTCTGTCGCAGGCGCCGGTGGCGGGCGATGTCGAATTGTTCATCTGATTAAGGACGTTCAGATTTCATGGCTTTTTCCAAAATTCGTGTGCTGGTCGTAGATGATTCGCCGCTGATGCGAAGCGTACTGGCGACCATGATCAACAGTTTTCCCGATATGGAAGTGGTTGGTGAGGCGCCGGATGCGCCCAGTGCCCGCGAAGCGATCAAACAGCTCAATCCTGACGTGTTGACGCTGGATGTGCACATGCCTGGCATGGATGGTCTGGAGTTTCTCGAACGGCTGATGCGCTTGCGCCCGATGCCGGTCGTGATGGTGTCGTCTTATACCGAGGGTGCATCCGAAGTCACGCTCAAGGCACTGGAGTTGGGTGCCGTAGATTTCATCGGTAAACCGCGCTCGGATGCTGAACATACAATGGAGTCCTATGCAGAAGAATTGGCAGAAAAAATTCGCACCAGCAGGTGGGCTCGCATTCGCACGCGCTCACTGGCACCTGCCGTGCATCAGCCAGCGATGGGGCGAGCGATGCCGATGACGGGCGCGACCAGCGTTGGCAAGACGATTTGCCTGGGCGCTTCTACCGGAGGTACCGAGGCGATCAAGGATTTTCTCCAGAGCATGCCGGCCAACTGCCCCCCCATCCTGATCGTGCAACACATGCCGGAAAGCTTCACGGGTTCATTTGCCAAACGTCTGGATGGCTTGTGTTTGCCCCGCGTGGTGGAGGCGGGGAATGGCGAGCGGATCGAGGCTGGAACGGTATATATTGCGCCAGGGCATTCGCATTTGCGGATCAAGCGGACCGGTTCGGGCTTGCAGACTGAACTGCTGCGCAGCGAGCCGGTGAACCGGCATCGGCCGTCGGTCGATGTCCTGTTCGATTCTGCGGCAGAGGTGCTGGGACGGCAAGCCGTCGGGGTCATCCTGACCGGAATGGGAAAGGATGGCGCCCGCGGCATGTTGCGCATGCGTCAGGCAGGTGCGCGCACTTTTGGTCAGGATGAGGCAAGTTGTGTGGTCTATGGCATGCCGCGCGAAGCTTTTCTGATCGGGGCGGTGGAAGAGCAGGCATCGCTCGATGATATCGCCCGTCGCGTGCTGGCGGCCAGCGTGAATTGAAATCTGTTTCTTCTTTATGAAACTAGAGTTTAAACTGCGCCAGTAGATGTCTGGAATGAGGTGGTGGTGCAATGCAAATCAGGCTTGAGCAAGATAAAACGACGACTACCCTGCACCTGGCTGGGCGCTTCGATTTCAATACACTATCCGTTTTTCATGAAGCGTGCGACGATTTGCCTGTGCAAGCGGATATCCTTGGGGTGGAAATCAATCTCCTCAACGTGGATTATCTCGACAGTTCAGCACTGAGCGTGTTGCTCATGCTGCGCGAGAAGTTGCTTGCAGCGGGGAAGGAGATCACCCTGAGCGGAGCACGGGGCAATGTTCGACAAGTCTTCGATATTGCGAATTTCAATCGTCTTTTCCGGATTGTCTGATATTTTTCGGAATTCGGGTTTGGGCGATTGCGCGTTACGTGGTAATTTTGCCGCCAATCCAGCTTCTGGAGCGGCGTTTCGCCGTCAGATCAGGCGGGTGGCGAGGAATTGGAAATGTCAGAACTCTTAAAAAATATTGATGCGCGAACCAAGCTGGCAGGGACCAACAAGCTGGAAATCCTGCTGTTTTTCCTCGGCGTGGATCAACGGACCGGGCGCCGTGAAACCTACGGCATCAATGTATTCAAAGTGCGCGAGGTGATGCGTACGCCGCAGATTACCGCTGCTCCGGAAATGCCGCCTTCGGTTGAGGGAATGGTGAGTCTGCGTGGGGCGCTGGTGCCGGTGATCGATCTGGCGAAGTACACGGGAATTGCAGCCGAAACGCCGCGTGAAATCATGATCGTTACGGAGTACAACGGTCATACGCAGGGTTTTCTGGTCGAAGGGGTGGATACGATCCTGCGCCTGGACTGGAGCAAGATGCGTGTTCCCCCGGAAATGCTGATGGCGCAGACGGGCGGTCTGGTGACTGCGGTGACCGAACTGGAGGATAACCGTCTGGTGATGATGATGGACGTTGAGAAGGTACTCGCGGAAACCACCAGCATCGACAACGAAATCATGTTCCGTAGCGTGGTCCAGATTGATCGTCCGGACATGACGGTCTTTTACTGTGATGATTCCAGTGTGGCCCGCAAGCAGATCGAGCGTACCCTTGAAACCATGGGGGTCAAGGGGATGTCTGCGGTGAATGGGCGGCAGTTGTGGGATGAAATGGAAAAAGTGGCGGCGTATGCCAAAACCCAGAACCGGGCGCCATCCGATTTTATCAATTTGATCCTGACAGATATTGAAATGCCGGAAATGGATGGCTACATCCTGACCAAAAAGATCAAATCCGATCCGCGTTTCTCCAATATTCCGGTGATCATGCATTCCTCTTTGTCCGGAATGTCGAACCAGAAGCTGGGGCAATCGGTCGGGGTGGATGAATATGTGCCCAAATTCGAACCGCAGCGCCTGTCGGAAACCTTGATGCGACGCTTGGGCGTTGACCAGGACGCGGCGGTTGGCGGCTAAGCGGGGAGAATCTAATGAATCTGGTCGAAAACAAGAATTTGCTGGACAGTGTGGATGCCCGTACGCGCCTGGCAGGGTCCAACAAGATGGAAATTCTCCTGTTCAATCTGGGAACACGGGAAGTTTTTGGCATCAACGTTTTCAAGGTGCGCGAAGTCGGGCGTACCCCGCACATCACCAGAACGCCCAACATGCCGCGCGGTGTCGAAGGCCTGATTTCCCTGCGCGGTAATGTGATACCGGTCCTGTCGTTGGCTTCCTTCCTGCAACTCGACGATGTGCCGGCGGGTTTGGGGAAGTCCATGATGGTGGCGGAGTACTCCAAACGTACCCTGGGTTTTCTGGTGCATGAGGTGGACCGCATCATCCGCGTTGACTGGGATCGGGTGAAGGCGCCGGAAAGTGTGCTGACTGCCAATCAGGGGCTGATCACTGCGGTGATCGAGCTTGAGAACGGTGGTTTGGTGTCGATCCTTGATGTCGAGCAGATCCTGGCCAATGCCTTCGGCGAGGCGATGATTGTCGATATTCCGCCAGCGCAGGTGGATGAAGATACCAATGTGTTTTTTGTCGATGATTCCGTCGTTGCCCGGCGCAAAATTGCCGAAGTCCTGGACAAGCTCGGGGTGCGGCACAAACATGCGACCAATGGCATGGAGGCCTGGACTCGACTGCAGGGCATCGCTGCGCATACCCAGCAGATCAAGGGTAATTTGCGCGACGAAATCCGCCTCATTCTGGTCGACGCAGAAATGCCGGAGATGGATGGCTATGTCCTGACCAAGAACATCAAGGCGGACCCGCGATTTGAAGGGGTGCCCGTGGTGATGCACTCTTCGCTTTCTTCGGAAGCCAACCGGACGATGGGGAAAGCGGTCGGGGTTGATGCCTACGTGGCAAAATTCGACGCGGAAGCCCTGGCGGACACGCTGCGGCCGCTGATTGAACGATAAAACTGATTCTCTGGAGAGCTGAATGGCTGCCGATCCCAAAACCAGATTTCTGGTGGTGGATGATTTTTCCACCATGCGCCGAATTGTGCGCAATTTGCTGAAGGAACTTGGCTTTACCAACGTCGATGAAGCTGAAGATGGCGCTATTGCCCTGCAGAAACTGCAAGGCGGTGGTTTTGAATTTGTGGTGACGGACTGGAACATGCCCAACATGGATGGTCTGACCCTGCTGCAGACCATACGCGCCACGCCGACACTGAAACATTTGCCGGTGCTGATGATTACGGCCGAAGCCAAGAAGGAAAACATCATTGCAGCGGCGCAGGCCGGTGCAAGCGGTTACATCGTCAAGCCATTCACCGCCGGTACCCTGTCGGAGAAGCTGGGCAAGATTTTTGAAAAGTACGGACAGGCCTGAGGACCAGCCATGTCAGCAAGTAACGATTCTGCCGATCTCGAAGCGCTGTTTGATTCCATTGCTACGGATTACCACGTGCCGCCAGAGCCTGCGCCGGCACCTCCTGCACCGGCTGCCAGCATACCCAGCATCGGTGACAGCGATGAATTGCAGGCGCTGTTCGACAGTGTTGCTGCCGAGGCGCCGCAGCCGGCTGACGACGCAGTCGCCGCAGCGGAAGCAACCTGGCCGCAGCAGGAGGACGTGTTCAAGCGCGTGGGCCATATGGCGCGGTCGCTGCATGACACCTTGTCGCAGCTTGGCTACGACAAGCTGATCGAAAAGACGGTGACGACACTGCCGGATGCCCAGGACCGCTTGGCCTATGTGGCCAACCTGACGGAGCAGGCTGCCTGTCGCGTCCTCAATGCGACCGATATTGCCTTGCCGCTCGTGGATCAGGTTGAGGCGCAAGCCAGACAAATTGCCGAGCGCTGGGACAAGGTGTTTGCGAACCAATTGCCGGTGGCGGAATTTCGGCAGCTGGCCATTGATTCACGGCAATTTCTCGGCCAGGATCTGCCGGCAAAAACCAGCGCGACCCATGCCCAGCTGACTGAAATCATGATGGCGCAGGATTTTCAGGACCTTACCGGCCAGGTGATCAAGAAAATCGTCGCGCTGGCGCAGGAGCTTGAGAACGGTTTGATGGGCTTGCTGCTCGATGTTGTGCCGGAAGAGCGCAAGACGGAGCAGGTCACTTCGCTGATGAATGGCCCTGTGGTGAACGCTGATGGACGCACCGATGTTGTCGTAAACCAGGCGCAGGTGGACGATCTGCTGGATAGCCTGGGGTTCTGATAAGGAGCAGAAAATGAGTGACTTTGCTGGAATGGAAGACCTCCTGCAGGATTTTCTGCAGGAAGCCCACGATCTGCTGTCCGATGTCGACAACAAACTCGTTGAGTTGGAGAAAACCCCCGAGGACACCGGGTTGCTCAACGACATCTTTCGCGGTTTTCACACCGTCAAGGGTGGCGCCGGGTTTCTTAATGCCAGCGAACTGGTGACCTTGTGCCACTTGACGGAAAACTTGTTCGATCGCCTGCGCAATGGTGAGCTGGAGCTGACCTCGGAATTGATGGATGTCATCATGGACGCCACGCGCGGGGTGCGCGACATGTTTGGCGAACTGGGGCAGGGAGTGCAACCGCAGCCGGCCGAGGCGCGCATCATCGATGCTCTGAAGGCCGCGCTGGCAGGTGAAGTGGTGGCAGCAGCGCCGGCGCCCGAGCCCGCAACAGTAGCGGCAGCGCATGTCGGCGAGCCAGACTGGAATCAATTGCAGGCGGCGGTCAATGGTGAGGTCGTGCCGGCCGAGTTGGTGGTCAAGGAAAGCGCGCCGGCTCCGGCGTCTGCGCCAGCGGGAGGTGTGACGCCAGTTCCGGCAACGCCGCCTTCGCCGTTCGGTCGC
>RRZT011614859.1_pt1 | contig 12691 bp, 13 predicted proteins | sample 2165551 | NCBI WGS metagenome assembly RRZT01 (sample SAMN10456910, study PRJNA506462) | wastewater metagenome | biome: wastewater; feature: sludge; material: wastewater sludge; isolation source: wastewater sludge with Escherichia coli K12::gfp cells carrying plasmid... | place: USA: Moscow, Idaho... | reverse complement strand
ATTCTCTATCTTTTGCTTCCAATAATTTCTTTAATTTCACAATTTCTAAATAACTTGTCTCATCTTTATACTTCTTTTTTTTTTCTTTTTAAAAAAAATAACAAATAAACGAGATACTTAGTTATTGTTATTAGTGTTACCCTAATATGTTACCATTAATATTTCTTCTATTTGCTAATTTTCGATATTTCCATTCTTTGTTTTATCTTAGTAAAAATTAATTATACAACAATATATTTATTATTGTCAATTATTTTTTACTATTTTAACAACAAGTATCTAATCTTTTTGTAATAAAAAAGGACAGCATTCTTTTGAATACTGTCTGAATCCATTAATTAATCATTATCTGATATCTTAAAAATTAAACTGATATCCAAATGATAAAGTTAGTTTCTGTATATCAAAATCATAGTCATAGCTAAAGCCTTCTTTATCCTCATAATTATATATTTTTTCTTCAGCCTTTGATTGTGTTATATCGTATGTCAAATCCACTAAAAAGTTTTTATACTCTACTCCAAATCCTAAACTCTGCTTTTATCTTATATTGTTTTCCGCCTTATATTGCTCTATTTTAAATAATAAATCTTCTATTTCTTTTATCTCAGCCACTTTTTTATCTATCTGGCGGTCTACCTTTATCAGTTCCTTTTCCAATCTTGTTCCGCTGTTTAAATGCTGTCTGAGATTTATCCATTTTCCTCTCGCACCTTCTCTCAGCTCTCTTTTATACTCATACGTAGAAGCTGCACTTGCCCAAATTCCTGCCGCTACGCATAATACAGACATTATTCCCAGTCTTTTCATCATTTACCTCTTTCTTCTCATTCTTGCTTCTTCATCAGGCATCAATTCTTTTTCTTCCTCTTTTATCTTATCCAGAGTAGAATACCATTCACCTCTTTTTTCGGGCAATGTTACATATATTGATCCCTGTGCACGTCTTAATGCTTTTTCATATGACGAATACACTCCGTCCTGATCATAATCCTTTGTAATTCTGTCTTCTACTGCTTTACTTACTTCCGGAGCTGTATTTTCAGCACTGTATGACACAAAAATCATTGTTCCTGCCGCACAAATCATTAGTGCTTTTTTCATAAAATTTACCTCATTTCTTTTTTTTCAGATATTTTAGCACTTTTTTATATTCATTCTTATGCCATGCACTGTCTTTTTTAGCTTTATAACTTTCTATTTTATCTGCTTTTTCCATTTGTGCTTCAAAATCAGGAACTGCAGGCTCTGTTGTTTTACCTTTCTCCGCTCCCAGCATTAAGGCACTTATTACCATTAACACTCCTATTACTGTTTTTTTCATTCAATCTCCTTCTGGTTTGTTAATCCTTACATTTTTATTCTGATACCCGCAAGCCTATCAATATAACAGATATAAAAAAGTATTATCTGCTCTAACCTGATACTTTCCACTTTATTCATCCTTTTCTTTTAGAATTATATAAAAGATAATAATTAAACATAGCCGGTATATTTGATAAGACTTTAATAAATTTATCCCTCCGTTCCAAAAGATATATTCTGTATTTCCACTCCTTAATGAAATACAGAATAAGTTTATTTTACTGATAATGTAATAATACTCCTCCCTGATTAGTCTGGCCTTTCTTTTTTATTAGTTTTTTATTTAATTAATCTAATTAATTTCAAAGTGAATTTGTATATAAAAATATATATTATAAAATAAGAGATCAGCCTGAACTGATCTCTAAAAATAATTCTTTTCTTTTTTCACTCCGTATTTTTATACTCCTACCCCGCCCATTACTGTTAATGAACCGCAGCTTGTAACTAAAAGCATAATAATTGACAATACTATCACTTTTTTCATATGTTTTCTCCTTTCACCATATGCTAATTTATTTTAACAAATTTTCCTGCTTTACACAATATTCATTCTTAAATAAATAAGGAGCTTACGCTCCTCATTATTACAGATATTATTTAATTAGTAAAAGTATTAAGTATCTGAAAAATTCTATTTATCCTACTTTTTCTTTAAACAATAATATAATTTTTGTATTTTCTCAAAATATCATTCATTTTGTCTGTTATCAGCTCTATCTCTTCTAATTCAAATACTTTACACACGGCATTTTTTCCTATTTTACTGGAATCTAAAAGCACATATGTATTATCAGAATTTCTTTTCACTATTCTTTTTTTATTTGCTTCTCTCAAATCGTACGTGCTGACTCCGTTTACCTCACTATATCCGTTTGCACCCAAAAAAGCACGGCTGAAATGAAATTCCGAAAGCATTCTGTCGGTCAGAACTCCCACTGTAGATCCTAAATTCTTTATTATTTCTCCTCCTATGAGAATACATTCAAATTTAGTATCTTCTAATTGATTTAGTATTTGTGTATTTGTTGTAACAATAGTGATATCTTTATTTTTCAGATATTTTATCATCAACTCTGTAGTTGTTCCTGAATCCAGATATATGGTTTCTCCGTTTTGTACAAGAGATGAAGCATATTTGGCTATTCTTTCCTTAAACTTCACATTCATAAGTTTTTTTGATACTACAGGAACCTCTTTAGAATTTTTCTTTAACTTTATTGCTCCTCCGTGAAGCAAAATAATCTTCCCTTCATCTGATAATATTTTCAGATCTCTTCTTATTGTTGACTCTGAGACTTCATACAGAATATCTACAAAATGCTCTAAATACACAATTTCTTTTTTTTCCAGTTCATCTAGTATTCTTTTTTTTCTTAGGTAAGGTATCAATTATTTTTCTCCTTTTTTCCTAATGATATCATATTATTTTTTATTATCAAATTATTTTTATAAAAATTTCTTTACTTCCTCATATGTAGGCATAGAATCCTGTGCTCCTATTTTTGTCACGGTTATAGAACTTACAAGTGATGCAAACTCAGCTGCTTCTTTATAGGAAGAATCATTTAAGAGCTTATATGCAAAGGCTCCTATAAATGAGTCGCCTGCACCTGTTGTTTCTGTTACTTCCGCTTTTCTTGCCTTTATATGCAGTTTTTCTTTTCCGTCATACAGCAGGCTTCCGTTTTCTCCCAGAGTTATTATAAGAAGATCTTTTATTTTTCCGTATAATTCTTCACAGTTTTCTATGGACGATTTGACGTCATTAATTTCTTTATTCAGATAAAAAGAAGCTTCCGTTTCATTCACTACAAGACAGTTTACCTTAGACAGCACCTCTTCTTTGATCTCACATGCCGGTGCTGCATTTAATATAATATAGACATCATGCTTGCTCGCAAGATTTATGACATATTCTATCACTTCAATCGGTATTTCCATCTGAAGTATTATTATTTGAGCACTTATTATCTCATTTTTTATTTTATCTATATCTGAATTTGTAATATCGTAATTTGCTCCTCTGGTTATTGTTGCAATAAGCTTACCGTCATCGAATACATTCACTATACCCATGCCTGTATTATTTTTCTCTGATAACTTTACATTATCGGTATTTACATTATGCTTTTGCAAATTCGAAAGTAATTCCTCACCAAATTTGTCATTTCCGACACACCCTGCCATAAAAGCTTTTCCGCCTAATTTAGAAAGCTGTACTGCCTGATTGGCTCCTTTTCCGCCCCCGCACATTGTTATACTGTCAGCTACAAATGTCTCGCCTATTTTAGGCAGTCTTTTTTGTTTCAAAATAATATCATAATTTAAGCTTCCAATAATAACTGCTTTCTTTTCCTTCATCTTATCACTCCCAATTTATGTTTATAACACGGATTATATATTTGGCTTTAAGCCTTGCTTAACTTTGATCTTGAAACCTTTATAGATGAAATTTTATTTTGTATTATTTCAAAACAAGCTGCGATTACTATTATAATTCCGGTAGCTATATACTGCCAGAATGAATCTACCCCTACTACTATCAACCCTACTCTCAAAGCTGACAGTAATATCGTACCCAGTATTGTTCCCAGCATTGTACCCTTACCTCCCATAAGGCTTGTTCCACCCACTGCTGCTGCCGCTATTGCATTTAATTCATAACCCTGTCCGGCTGTAGGCTCTCCTGTTCCTAATCTTGCCAGTAAAACCATCCCGGCAAGAGCTGCTCCTACTCCGCAGATAGCATATGCCATCATTTTATTAAAATCTACATTTACACCTGACAGCTTTGTAGCTTCTTCATTACTTCCCAGTGCATAAATATAATTTCCGAATCTTGTATATTTTAAGATAATCCATATTATAATGCCTACTACAAATAATAATACCACAGAAGACGGGATAACTCCAAATATATCACCATCCAGTGCTTTTCTGAAATTTTCCGGTATATCCAGTACGGGCCATCCTCCTGTTATTATATAAGCGACACCCCTGTATATACTCATAGTTCCCAAAGTTGCTATAAACGGCTGTAGCTTCACCTTTGCCACTAAAATCCCGTTTACAATTCCCAAAGAAAAGCCCAGTATTATTCCAATAGCAAAAGCTAAAAACGGATTGACTCCCGATACCAGTAATTTTCCCACACTGACTATAACTATTGCAAACGTAGACCCTATTGAAAGATCTATTCCTCCTGTTATTATTGCCAGTGTAATTCCTATGCCGAGCAGCCCGTTTATCGTACTTTGTTTCACTATATCCACAATATTGCTAGAACTCAGATATATAGGATCTATAAGTGAGAATACTATTATCATCATTACCAGTGCGACTACTATTCCCGATTCTCTTCCTAATTTTATACTTTTCATTTATTCCCTCCTATTGCATAATTCAGAATGCGTTCCTCCGTAAACTCTGTATAACTCAGCTCTTTTTGTTTTTTTCCCTCATTCATTATTATTACTCTGTCGCTCATTCCTATAATTTCCGGTAATTCAGATGAAACCATAAGAATTGACTTTCCTTGTGATACTAATTCTTCCAAAATCCTGTATATTTCTGCCTTTGCTCCTACATCGACCCCCTTAGTAGGTTCATCTAAAATGAATATCTCTGCTTCGGTAGACAGCCATTTTGAAATCACTACCTTTTGCTGATTTCCTCCGCTTAAATTAAAAGTTTTATATTCAGGATCCTTTGGATTCAGATTCATTTCTTCTATAAAATGTTCGCTGTTTTTTATTTTTTTCTTATGGTCAATAAACCCGTATTTTGTAAATTTTTTCAGACAGCTGAGACCTATATTTTCTGCATTGCTTAATTCTTTTACAAATCCCTGCTTTTTTCTGTCTTCCGGTATAAGGGCAATATGATTTTCTACTGCCTGCTTAGGTGTTTTCATTGTTATTTCTCTTCCCTTTATGAGAATTGTTCCCTTACTTTTTTTATCAGCCCCGAAAATAGTCCGCATTACATCTGTTCTTCTGGAACCTACAAGTCCGAAAAAGCCTAATATTTCTCCTTTATGAAGATCAAAACTGATATTTTCAAAAACCCCGTTTTTATTTAAATTTCTGACCTCCAGTACGACTTCATCTGTTGCACACCTTTTTTTATTTCTCACCGCAAATGCTGCTACATCTCTTCCAACCATATTTTTTATAAGGGTTTTCTGATCAATTTTTTCTGTTTCAAAAGTATTTACATATTTTCCGTCTCTTAGAACTGTTACTCTGTCCGATACCTTAAAAATTTCATCTATTCTGTGACTTATATATAAAATCGTTATTCCCTGTTTTTTCAGTTCAAATATTATATTTAGCAATATCTCTACTTCATTGTTAGATAAAGACGAAGACGGTTCATCAAAAGATATTATTTCCGCTTTATGATACAGGGCTTTCGCTATGGCAATCATCTGCATTTCTCCGGCACTCAGCCCGTTTATCGAATCCTCGCTTTTAAACCTGCAGTTAAGTCTTTTTAGTATTTTATTTGCTTCTTCATGAAGTTTTTTATGATCTACAAATATTCCTTTTTTAGGCTCATATCCTAAGACTATATTCTGACCCACAGTAAGCTCGTTAACCAGACTAACCTCCTGATGTACTTTTGCAATTCCGTATTTTATCGCATCATGTGCACTCTTAAAATTGATTTTTTCTCCCTTTATCCAGACATCTCCGTCATATATATTATAAACACCGTGAAGTATGTTCAGTAAGGTAGATTTTCCGGCTCCGTTCTCCCCTAATAATGCATGAACCTCTCCTTTTTTCACATTAAAATTTATATTATCCAATGCTTTTACTCCCGGAAACTGCTTACCCACATTATCAAATTTTATTATTGAATCATTCATTCTTACACCTGCCATTATAATTTACTGTTTTTTAAAAAACCGGTTCTTTCCAGTTAATTATTTTTTCTGATGGTTCATTTACATTTGTACTGTCTATTAATGCCTGCGGTGTCCATATTACTCTTGGAAGCTGCTGTCCCCCTAATGATCTCAGAGCCATTTCTACTGCTATCTGCCCTTTATATAACGGGAATGAGTCTACGGTAGCATCCATTTCTCCTTTTCTTATAGATTCATAAGCTTCTTTAATACCGTCTACCCCTACTACCAGTATATCTCTTTTAGAAGCATTTACAGCTTCCTGAACACCTAAAGCCATTACATCATTGTTACAGAAGATAGCTTTCAAATTCGGATATTTTTTTATCCATATTTCTGCCAGATCTTTAGCTTTGGCTCTGTCCCAGTCTGCATTTTGCTTTTCCACTATTTTTACACCGGCGGCATTTGATTTCATCCAATTCTCGAATCCAAGAGTTCTCTGTCTTGCTGCAAAGGCTTTAGGCATCCCTATAACTATTGCGACTTCTCCTTCTCCCCCTATTTTTTTAGAAATCCATTCAGCTGCCAGTTCTCCGTTCATTATGGCTTTTGGCCCCACAAATATATCTGCATTTTTTATGATTCCGTCATTTACATTGATTACCGGTATATTATTTTTCTTGGCTTTTTCCACACCGGGTACCAGATTACCGTCAGATATAGGTGATAACAGTAATGCTGTATATTTTTTATTAATCATGTCCTCTACTATGGAAAGCTGTCCCTGTTCGTCTCCTTCTCCCTGTGCAGACTTCATATCAAGAGTAATATTATAGCCGTTTTCTTTAAATTTCTGTGTTCCAAGCTCTTCACCCTCTTTTAGAGTTCTCCAGTACTCATTTTCAAATGCCTTGGCAACAGATCCTAATTTAATTTCTCCCTCTACTTTAGGCATTGCTCCGAGTTTCTCTCTTATTTCGCTGAACTCTACACCGTTCGGGTCACTGTCAGGATTAAATGCTTCTGTCTGCTGCGGCTTATTTTCCTTATTCCCTTCCCCAGTTTCTTTATTTTTGTCTGAACATGCCGTAAACAATACCGATGTTACAAAAACCAATGTTAATAATTTTACTAATTTTTTCATTATAGCCTCCTAGATTACTAAATTTAATATATAATTTTTAAAATAATATCTTCCCGACTGCTTTATCCCAGACATTCTAACAGAATATTCTGTGCCTTCACTGCATCATTTCCGCTTACTATATTTCCAATTTTCTCTATACCTATTTTTTCTACTAAACTTTCCAATTTTTCATATATTTCTATATTTTTTCTCACTTCATCTATACCATTTTCTCTTATAGGAAATGTGTCAAAATATATAACTCCGTCATAAGAATATTTTTTCAGATAATATATAAATTCTAAAGTTTTTATAAAAGTCACGCTTCCTGTTATTAAGCCGTCATCATTCAGTCCGTGGCCGTCATTCATATGTACGCCGTACAGTTTTTTTCTTTCAGCTGCCAGTGACAGTCCGTATGCCGGATTTTCGCCCTTCATCAGCATATGACAGTAATCCAGCGTCACACCAATATTTTCTTCTTCTGTTTCACTAACCATCAGTAATGTTGTTCCTATACTTGAAATCATTGAAAATGCTCTCGGCTGAAACGGCTTATATTCTATGCTTATTTTTATTTTTTTGTTATAAGAGGCTATTTCCTTGAATGCTTTTACCAGCTGGCTCCATGTCTTTTCATACGGAATCTGAAATGAATAGTCAAATCCATCGTATCCCAGCCAGATCGTAACCAGATCAGCCCCCAATTTTTCAGCTGTGTCTATAGCTTCCAGGCATAATTGTTTTGCCTGTTCTGCTATTTTTTTATCTGTATTTCCCAGCTCTCCGTTTTTATATTCATCTCTGAATCTCAAAGCCAGACCGTTTACCTTTATTTTTTTCTCCTCCAAAAGATTTTTTAATTCTTCAAAATCTGTATTTTCAAAATGTTCAGGATAATTTAAATCTACATGTGTTACCTTTTCTATTTTTGAAATTTCTCTTATAATGTCCAGTGTAGTTTTTCCTTTACTTTTAAAACTGTTAATTCTTGCTGCAAATTTCATATTAATATCTCCTCTCAATAATGACTAACTATTACTAACGTTATATCTCATTTTTATTTTTTGTCAATATTTTTTATTTTTTTTAAAATATTTTCATTTATTTTCATATTATAAAATGAAAAAATATGATATTTATTGAAATAAAACTTTTTTGCTTCATACACATTAAATGAAAACCTTTATTTTCAGCATATTGTTTGATGAATTTTTTTTTTACATTTTCACAAATCTTATTACAAGCCTTTAAATACGGCATATAAAAATAATTGTTTTTTTCAATTTAAAAATCGAAAGATTGGAGTTGTTTTTGGATTGATTTTTTCATATATTATATTTTTATTGCAGGCTATTTTAAGGATAATATTTATGTATATATCATAAAAAATCATACTATTTTTAAAATTTTTTATTATTTATTTCTGCTGTTTGTTTATATAGTTTTATTCTCATATTTTTTGGGCTTTCATTACCTGAATAATCCGTTTTTCCAGTTGCATCATATTCTTTTACTCGTAAAAATTACCATCCAAGCCAAAAATAATCTGATATGTAATTTTTCTTATAAAAATTTTGAAAATCTTCAAAAAATTTCAATTTTTTTCAGTATTTTTCTAAATACAAAAAAATAGGAACCATATCAAAAATCTTACTTTTTAATATAGTCCCTTATCAAGGTTTTTATATATTTTAAAAATTATATTACTCCTTGTACAAGCATAGCATTTGCCACTTTCTTAAATCCGGCAATATTCGCACCCACTACATAATTCCCGGGTACTCCGTAATCTCTTGCAGCTTTTTTTGCTTCTTTAAAAATATTTTTCATTATTTCATGAAGTTTTTTGTCCACTTCTTCAAATGTCCATGCAAGTCTCATGCTGTTCTGACTCATTTCCAGAGCTGAAGTAGCTACTCCTCCTGCATTTGCAGCTTTCCCCGGTCCTAACAGAACCTTATTTGCTAGAAAGTATTCCACAGCTTCATCAAGACAAGGCATATTTGCTCCCTCTCCTACAGCTATAACTCCGTTTTCCACCATTTTTTTTGCCTGTTCCAGAGCTATTTCATTTTGTGTGGCACAAGGAAGTGCTATATCACACTTAACATCCCAGATTCCTTGGAATCCTTCATGAAATTCAGCATCTTTATGAAACTCCAGATAATCCTTTATTCTTCTTCTTTCTACTTCTTTTAGCTTCTTTATGGTATCCAGATTTATACCGTTTTTATCCACTATATATCCTGATGAATCACTCATTGCTATTACTTTTGCTCCCAGTTGTGTAGCTTTTTCATGAGCATAAATAGCGACATTTCCTGATCCGGAAATTACAACAGTTTTACCTTCAAAAGCAGAATCATGCTCCTGAAGCATTTCTTCCATAAAATAAACCAGCCCGTATCCTGTTGCTTCTTTTCTTACAAGAGAACCCCAGTATTCAAGTCCTTTTCCCGTAAGAATTCCTGTATCATATGAATTTTTTATTTTTTTATACTGTCCGAATAAATATCCTATTTCTCTTCCTCCGACACCTATATCCCCAGCCGGAACATCTGTATTTAAACCTATATGTCTATATAATTCATTCATGAAACTCTGGCAGAATCTCATTATTTCATTATCAGATTTCCCTTTCGGATCAAAATCAGATCCTCCTTTTCCTCCGCCTATTGGAAGTCCTGTCAGAGCGTTCTTAAATATCTGCTCAAAGCCCAAAAACTTTATTATTCCAAGATTAACTGAAGGGTGGAGTCTGAGTCCTCCTTTATAAGGTCCCATTGCACTGTTGTACTGTACTCTGTAACCTCTGTTCACCATTACTTTGCCTTTATCGTTTACCCATGGTACTCTGAAGATTATCTGTCTTTCAGGCTCTACCAGTCTTTCGAGAATTCCGTTTTCCTGATATTCAGGATGCTTTGCTATAACCGGTTCCAGTGATTTTAGTACTTCTTTCATTGCCTGCATAAATTCTTTCTCATGTCCGTCTCTTGATTCTACTTTTTTTAAGATACTATCAATATAATCCACTATCCTACTTCCTTTCCACTTTAGTATTCTCAATATATAAAATATCATAAATATTTTATATTGTCTACAATGTAATTGATATAAAATATTTATACTAATATAAAAATGAAATATGATTTAGTTATTTTCTTTAAAAATAAAATTTTCTGAACTTTTTTTTATTTTATGAAAAAAAGTTTATCTAATGAAAAAGAAACGTGAAAATACAGACATATTATCAGTATTTTTTATTGATCAACAGTAAAAATCACCGATAAATTATTTTTAGCTGCATTGTGCCAAAATTCAAAAGTATTAGACAGCCATCCCCAGGAATACTCAAAATCTTCTTCACTAAGAGGATATTCATACTTCGCCTCATCAATTTTAAAATATTTTTCTCTGAATTCGCTTTCCGAAAGATTCTTTAAAGCCTCTGATACGGATTTTACCTGTTCTGCATTTTTATATGACACTATATAGTCATCTTCGTCCTCCATATCTCCATATAGTATCTCTCCGTCCAGAATTACAAAACTAAATGGCTGCTCTCCATGCTGAAATAACAATTCACTTTCGCAAAAGGCCCTGTGTATCGCATCCCATGCTTTATCCAGCTCTGCTGTCTGCTCCTGCTTTTCATTAAAATAAACTTCTTCTATTTCTTCCTGAATATACTCTACTATATTCCCTCTCTCCATCTTTTTCAGCTTTTCAGCTTCACTGCCGTCTATGCTGAAAAGAACTCCTAAACATGACATAAATATCCCTCCCGGATTTTTTTATATTATAACATAGTTTTTATCTTCATAATAAAAATTGCTTTTACTGATAAACTAAATCCTTTATGTCAATAAATATCAGATTATATAAAAAATAAGCAGGATAAAATCCTACTTACTTTCTTCATTTTTATCAATAATCACTTTAAGCGAATGCCAGCTGAGCGTAGCACACTTTATTCTTGCAGGCATATTTGCCACATATTCCATAAGTACTGCATCACCCAGTTTTTTCATTTCATCGCTGTTCAGTTTTTCTTTTTGTCCCATCATTTTAAAGAAAATATCTGTTTTTTCTTTTGCTTCCTCTATGCTCTTTCCCTTTATAAGGTCAATAAGCATTGCTGTGGAAGCTGATGAAATAGCACATCCATTTCCTAAAAAAGCAGCATCTTCGATTATATTATCTGAATTTAGTTTTATTTCCAATGTAAGATCATCACCGCAATTGGGATTATGTCCTCTTTCTATATAAGTAGGACTTTCTATTTCTCTTTTCAGATCTTTTCTGCTGCTGTATTCCAAAATAGTCTGCTGATATAATTTTTCTAAATTCATAGCTTGAACACTTCCTTTACTTTTCTAAGTCCTTCTATGAGCTTTTCTACGTCTCCTGCATCATTATACACACCAAAGCTTGCCCTGCAGCAAGAAGGTATTTCCAGATAATTCATCAGCGGCTGTGCACAATGATGCCCGGATCTTACACCAACACCGTAATAATCCAGTATAAAAGCTACATCATGTGAATGGACTCCGTTTACATTAAATGCAATAACTCCTACTCTTTCCACGTTTTCTGTATGATATGTCGTGACAAACCCGAGATTGCGAAGTTCGAAAAGAGCCTTCATTTCCAAGTCATGTTCTATTTTATTTATCTGATCATAGCCTATTCCGTTAAGATAGTTTATTGCTTCTGAAAGCCCGTAAGCTCCTTCTACATTTTGTGTACCGCCCTCAAATTTATTAGGTATCGGTGCAAAAGTGGAATTCTGCTCAGTTACAAATTCTATCATATCCCCGCCGAATAAAAAAGGCGGCATTTTTTCAAGAAGCTGTCTTTTTCCGTATAAAATTCCTATTCCCATCGGTGCAAATAATTTATGACCGGAAAAAGCAAGAAAATCAATATTGCTCTTTAGTACATCTATTGGAAAGTGCAGTAATGCCTGTGCAGCATCTACCAATACATATGCGCCGTTATTATGTGCAATTTCCACTACCTCATCTATTGGATGAACTACTCCTGTCACATTGGAAACTGCTGAAAAAGCTACCAGCTTAGTTCTTCTGCTTATCTTATACTTAAAGTCATCCAAGTCAAACTGACCGTTTTCATGCAGATAAATATACTTTATTTTTGCCTTTTTCTTTTTCGCTACCATCTGCCACGGCACTATATTGGCATGATGATTTGTAATACCGAGTATTATTTCATCACCTTCATTGATAAATTCCAGACCAAATGAATAAGCCAGCAGATTTATAGATTCAGTTGTACTTTTGGTAAATATTATTTCCTCTTTTTCTTTTGCATTT
>RRZT010296646.1_pt1 | contig 12691 bp, 9 predicted proteins | sample 2165551 | NCBI WGS metagenome assembly RRZT01 (sample SAMN10456910, study PRJNA506462) | wastewater metagenome | biome: wastewater; feature: sludge; material: wastewater sludge; isolation source: wastewater sludge with Escherichia coli K12::gfp cells carrying plasmid... | place: USA: Moscow, Idaho ... | reverse complement strand
TATCTGTATTGTCTGCCCTCGGTGGCTAACTATTTAGGCGGCGATACTGTCAGCGGCTTGCTGGTGGCTGGCCTGCACGAAAAGGAAGAATTGGGCCTGTTTATTGATATTGGCACCAACGGCGAAATGGTGCTGGGAAATAAGAGTTTTCTGGTGGCTGGAGCCGGGGCCGCCGGACCGGCATTGGAAGGCGGCATCAGTAAAAATGGCATGAAGGCTACTGCGGGTGCCGTGGACTCGGTCATCATCGAGAACGATGAGATCAGGCTGACAACCATCGGCGGACAACGGCCGCTGGGTATTTGCGGATCCGGCATTGTCGATCTGATTGCCCAGATGCTGTTAAACGGCTGGATTGATTTTTCCGGTCGCTTTAATCCCGAGAAATCGCCACGGATCGTTATTCGTGACGGCGAATATGGAGTCCTGTACGCCAGCCGGGAAGAATCCGACAATGGCCAGGAACTCCTTTTTACGCAAAGTGATATGAGCCAGTTCATCGACACCAAGGCCGCCGCCAGCACCATGGTTGGCTATCTGCTGGAACGGCTGGGGGTGGAACCGCTGGACGTCGATCGGTTATATATTTCCGGAGCCTTTGGGACTTACATCAATCTGGAGTCGGCGATCACCATTGGCCTTTATCCTGATTTGCCGCGAGAACGTTTTGTTTCATTAGGAAACAGTTCGTTAAAGGGGGCCTATGCGCTGTTAACCGATGGCGATAAAATGGAAGAAGTCGCGATGCTCCAGGAACGGATTGAATATCTGGAATTCGGCGCCGCCACCGATTTTATTTCGCGGATGTATGCCTCCCGGTTTCTGCCTCATACCGACTTTGATCTTTATCCCACCGTCAAGGCGGCCCTAAAAAAACAGGGACGCTTACGATAATCAAAAAAACAGGCCGCCCGATAATGGAAACTTTCCATTACCGGGCGGCCTGTTTTTGCAAGTAATTTATTTCATGTAATTAATAGCAAGTAATTATTTTTGTTCGATTTCAGGCAGACTGTCAAAACCGATTTGAAGATCTTCGTCAGTGGGAACATAGTCGGTCATATTGCCGGCATTGTAGTTCATATAAGCGGTCATATCAAAGTAGCCGGTACCGGTTAAACCAAAGATAATGGTTTTCTTTTCGCCGGATTCTTTGCAGGCCAGTGCTTCGTCAATGGCGGCTTTAATAGCGTGCGCTGATTCAGGGGCGGGCAAAATGCCTTCAATGCGGGCAAATCGGGTGGCGGCCTCAAAGACGTCATTTTGGGTATAAGATTTGGCCCGGATGTAACCGTCATGGTAAAGCTTGGAAATAATCGGACTCATACCATGGTAGCGTAAGCCGCCGGCGTGGTTGGGCGATGGCATAAAACCACTACCCAGGGTGTACATCCGAATCAACGGCGTGGTTTTTCCGGTGTCACCAAAATCCAGGGCATAACGGCCCCGGGTTAAGGATGGGCAGGACGCTGGTTCGACTGCCAAAAAGTCAATCTCATTTTTGCCTTCAATTCGGTCAGCCATAAAGGGGGCAATCAGACCCAGTAGATTGGAGCCACCGCCGGCACAGCCGATGATGATATCCGGTTTAATGTCATATTTGTCGCAAGCGATTTTGGTTTCCAGTCCGATAATCGATTGGTGCAGACCGACATGGTTTAAGACACTGCCGAGGACATATTTGCAGCTGTCGGTGGTGACGGCCACTTCAATGGCTTCGCTGATTGCACAGCCCAGCGATCCGTTGGTGTCCGGGGTTTCAGCCAAGATTTTTCGTCCGGCGTTGGTGGTGTTGGAAGGGGAAGCAATCACCTTGGCCCCATAGGTTTCCATGACGGCCCGACGGTGGGGTTTCTGTTCGGCCGAGACCTTTACCATATAAACGGATAAGTCCAGATTATAGTAGGCACAGGCCATGGAAAGGGCGGTGCCCCATTGTCCGGCTCCGGTTTCGGTGGTTAATGAGGTTAAACCCTGTTTTTTGGCATAGTAGGCCTGGGCAGCGGCAGAGTTCAGTTTGTGCGAACCTGAGGTATTGGTACCCTCATATTTATAGTAGATTTCGGCTGGAGTATCCAATTCCTTTTCCAGACAATAGGCCCGCACCAGTGGTGATGGCCGGAACATTTTGTAGAAACTTTGGATTTCTTCAGGAATTTCAATGTATTCATCGGTGGTATTCAGTTCCTGATCGACCAGCTCTTCACAGAATACGGGCAGCAGTTCCTCTTTAGTACAGTATTCGCCGGTGCCGGGATTGACAAAAGGCTCAGGCAGCTCCTTCATTTTGGCCCGGAGATTGAACCAGTATTTGGGCATCTCATCTTCACTTAAATAAATCTTATAAGGTATCTTTTCCATGGCTATTTCCTTTCTTTCTGTTGTTAACTCATTACAGGCAGCTGCCTGTAAATACAAAAAACTCGTCCTCTACTAAACGTAAAGGACGAGTATAACGACTCGTGGTGCCACCTTTTTTCACAGGATCATACCTGCCTCTGCAGAATACTAACATATTCCTCAACACTGACGTAGTTGTCACGTCATGGAATACTCGGCCTAAGCCTTTGACCATGCCCTCAGCGGTCCATTTGATGGATTGCCTTCTGCAAGGCTCTCAGCCTACCTCGCTCTCTGTAAGTGCATCTTCCACCGTTATCTCCGCATCAACGGTTTGTTTTTCTTTAATTAGATATAGTTTAAATGAAAAATTAAGAAAAGTCAATTAGTAAATTCTAATCTTGACAATTATCCGCAAATGAAGTACAATCGACTTGTAAAGAAATTGTAACGAAACGGAGTTTCGATCTGAGGATTGAAATGGAAATGGAGCTTTTATGATAGAAAAAGAGAATAAAAATCCTAACAAAAGAAAGAAGTCGCTTCTTAAAATAGGTATGGCCAGCGTGATCATCACCTGTGTGGTGGGAACAGCCAGTTCCTTTGTTTTTGCCAAAGAGATCAAGGTAACCGTTGATGACAAGGAACGCGTGCTCAGCGGCGGCATGTTCCAGAATGTCGGTGAGGTGCTGGAAAACAATGGCATTGAACTGGGCGATCAATATACTGTCAATGTGGATACCAACTCGGTGCTGTTTACGGTTGATAATATTGAAGTGAAAAGCAAAGCCAGCGGCGAACTGTCATTTGATGGGAAAACCATTATTTATCAGACCGAAGCAAAAACGGTGGGCGATTTGCTGAAAGAGTATAGGATTGAACTGAGCGACCTTGATCGGGTCGAACCGGGACAGTCAACCGCCCTGGAAGATGTGGAGGAAGTTAAGGTGATCCGGGTTGAGGTTGCCGAACTGCCAAGTCGTCAGGTGATTACCTATACAACCCAAAACAAAGATAATCCCGAAATGGAAGCGGGTAAAAGCAAGGTTGTTCAGGTTGGCGTTGACGGCGAATCCAGTCAGGTTGAACGGGTGCTTTATGAAAACGGAGTGGAAGTCAAACGTGAAGTGATTTACGATGAGATTGTCACCGCGCCAATTCCTGAAATTGTCGAAGTGGGGACCAAAGCCGTTGTTGTGACCCCGACTCTGGTAGTAGAAACTCCAACAGTGGTGGAAACCCCGGTAGCAGCCCCAACACCAGTTAATGAAACTCCGGCCGCAGTGCCGGCACCGGTGGCAGCAACCCCAACGCAGACAACCGCCACTAATACCATTCCCGAAGGAGCGGTAAAAACGGTCATCCAGTGTACCGCCTATACGGCAACCGGAAATGCCACCGCATCCGGTGTGATGCCAACTGCCAACCACACGGTCGCAGCCTGGAGCGGTTTGCCCTTTGGTACCAAGATTTACATCCCAGCCATGGGCACCACCTATACCGTCGAAGATCGCGGTGGGGCGGTAACCGAAGGAATCGTTGATATTTATATGGATTCCTACGAAGCCTGTATCCAGTTTGGACGACAGAATCTGGAAGCCTATATTGTTTATTAAAACGAACTAAACGTAAAAAGGATGTGCTGCGGCACATCCTTTTTAATGCTCATGATTATTGGTATTAAAAAAGCAGAAACCCAGCATCCGGTTTCTGCTTTAATTTTTTAGATGCCTTAAGACCAGGGCACGATAGTCGAAGGGATTGGTGATATCCCGGGTGTAAGGGATCGCTGCGATGTTAAGTTTCACATCAGGTTCAATCGCTTGATATTCCGAAATCAGCGCATTGAAGGCATCGGTAATCTCCTGGTTAATCAGTAATTGATTTTTAACGGAAGTGTTTTCCATCAGAATACTGAATACGCAGCCATCGAGAATATAAATCAGGTGGGTGCTGTAGCAATGGTGTTTGATGATTTTTAAGGTCTTATAGAGAATCTCGTCCCAAAGCCTTGAACCGTCCATGGTTTTGAGTTCTTCCAGATGGCGAATCGTAATCATTTCCAGGGTCAGAATCGTTTCGCCTCGGGAAGCCCGATCCATGGCATATTTAAGATCCTTGTAATAGGCTTTCTCAATGGTCAGTCCCGGACTTTCTTCCAGATTATTATAGGAAGCGATTTGTTGCTCCAGATTTTTTTTGAAGTGAAACAGCTCGCGGATCTTTCGAACCAATAAAGCGCTACTCCATAAAAGCATCGGAATCACGACCAACCAGCCGACCTGATACAATTCAAAGGGAACTTCCAGGTAGAAAACGGAAATGAGCGATAAGACGACATAACTGCACAGCAGCAGCAGCATAAAAAAGATACTGGCCCCATAGGGCATGGCAAGGGTAAAGATCAGACAGGTGAATAAAATAAACACCACCGAGTAATCAATAAAATTAAATTCTGAAGCAGCAAAAATCAGATATGCGCCAAAAAACATTAATCCCGCAAAGAAAAAAACAAGCGGCGGAACCATATCGGTTAAGCTGGGCTTTATTGTTGGAGCGGGATTGGTTTTTTTAGTGGGTTTGCTATGTTTCTGTTTGGCAGCCTTGTCGTTTCTTTTTTCTGTTTTTTCTTTTGTCGGCAGGGGAGGCTTTTCTTGTACCTCGGCCGCTGTCACAATCGGCTGATCGGCTTGGACAGCCGGGGCTTGTTGGGGTTCTGGGGAGGGGTCAGCCCCTGGCGGATCCAGAACTGCAGTTGGCGGCGATGGTGTTTGCTCACTATCACCAAATCTTGCATTAAGAATGGTGTCTACGGTGTTTGGCAGGGATGGATCAGCCGCCCGAGATTCAATTGACGCCGTGGCAATTGATGAAGTGCGTTCGGATTCATAGGGGTAAGGAGTGGTCCGACCCAGTATTTTTGACAGAGTTGGTAGTTCCTCATCATCCTCAATTTCGCCGATGGGGGTGGAAAAACCAGCAAAATCATGGAGTTGCGAAGGTTGATTGGTGGGACGATCCCCATCAAAGGCCAGCCGGTTGGTGTGGGTTTCGAAAGGACGGGAATTGAGAACGGCCTGATCTAAAGCGTCATCATCCGAAATATCCACACCGGCGAGAAAATGTTCACCAGGTTGGTAGGGATCTTGGATGGTGGCTTCCAAAACATCAGGATTGACTTCACCAGAAATAAAACCCTCATTAGTGAGCGAAGCAAGCTTTGCATCAATGCGGATTTCACATTCCCGGATGGTAGCATCCAGATTCTGTTTTTTTTCGAGAATAATATCCAATTTACTCGGCTGGATTTTGTTATTATTCATAAGTATCCATCGCTTTCGCAAATAATTTCATTGCAATATTTTTTGGTCATTGACTTTATCATCATAATCGTGGATGATAAAGGAGCTTTTAGAGGCGGGCGAATCATTACCGTAAATTAGAAATAGTCCTCTACAACTACACATTATAGCAAAGATTTTGCTTACATTAAAGGGAAAATCGAAAAAAGCCAGTGGATTGACAGAAAATATTTTTATCAACAGCTGAAAAATGCCGGTTATTAAAGAAAAAAAGTCTAAACCGCTTGATGATGGGGTTTGGATAACCGGATGATTTTTTTCAACTTTTGGCTGTGCATATGTGGATAAGTTACCCAAAAACAATCAACAAGTCGCGTGTAGAAAGGCATCGCAAAAAAGCCCATGATTAGGCAATTTTTACCGCAAAAGAGGAGAGTTTGTAAAACTTATCCACAAACAGTGGATAGAATTGATGAAATTGTGGACAAACCTGTTGATTATTGGCGAAAAACATGTAATTGTCAAGAATGGAGGAGTTAATTGTGGATAACTTTTTAAAAAAAGGGGAAAGAATTGAGAATTTGGGACTGAATGATCTCAAGATTATCCAGAATCCGGATTTTTTTTGCTTTGGTATGGACGCGGTTCTGTTATCCTGGTTTGTTTCCCGGCGAACAAAGGGGGCTCCCCACATCATTGATCTGGGAACCGGAACAGGGATTATTCCATTATTGCTTTATGGAAAAACAAAGGCCGCCTCCATCACCGGGCTGGAGATACAGGAACCGTTAGTGGAAATGGCCAGACGGAGTATGGCACTTAATGGTTTATCAGCCCAGATCAGGATCATCGCCGGCGATATTAAAGCGCCGGGCAATGAAATTCTTCCTAATAATTATGATGTGGTGGTCAGTAATCCACCCTACATGCGGGCTCAGGCGGGACTTAAGAATAATTGTGAAACAAAAACTATTTCACGACACGAAATTTTATGCAATATTGAAGATATCCTGGCTTTTAGCAAGCGGATGCTCAAGGATCGGGGCCAGCTGTTTCTGGTTCATCGGCCGGAACGGCTGGGTGATATTATGGCGCTAATGCGACTTTATAAAATTGAGGTCAAGCATCTGCAGTTTGTTTACCCGGCCATTAAAAAAGAAGCCAATCTGGTCTTGATTGAGGGCCGGAAAAGCGGTAAGCCAGGGTTAAAAACAGACGCCCCACTGATTGTTTACCAACAAGACGGCGAATATACCCAGGAAATATATGATATTTATGGGATGACCAGGCCGGAAAAGCCAGCCGGTTTATAATAAAGCATAATAAAAAGGTGTCTGGACTCAGTTCCGGGCACTTCTTTTTATGATCGGCCCCGACGGGCCTTGAGGATACGAATGTCTTCGCCCAGAAAGGGAATGGTTTTAAAATAACCACAGATCCGTGAGGAAAGCCGCTCATCATAAAGCTTTTGAATTTTAAGAACGGTCAGATTACTGGAAATGATCATCTTTTTCTCGGCGTTAAGGCGGCCGTCAATCACCTCGTAGAGCAGTTTCTGACTGTACTCCGAAGAATGTTCAGCCCCAAGGTCATCAATAATCAAAAGATCACAGAGTAATAGTGGTTCATAAATCTCGGTCGAAGCTTTCTTATCCCGGAACAGCTGATCCTGAATGCTGGCGACCAGATGAGCCGCAGTGACATAGACAATGCCATAGCCTTTTTCGGTCAATTTATTGACAATACAATTAGACATAAAAGTCTTGCCGACCCCAGGTGGACCGGTAAAAAGCAGTTGGTCTTCAATATTATCAAAATTCTGACAATATTTAAGCATGTTCTGTTTAATGCTGAGGGCATTGGAGCGATGGCTGGCTGGTCCCGAAGCAATCGGTTGATCAGAATAGTAATCAGCACTAAAATTCTCAAAGGTTTCCCGCTGGGCCCGGGTTTTCAAGTCATAGCTGGAAAAACTGATTTCGGCCAGACATTGGTTCAGACAAGAGCAGATTCCGGTCGGGAGAATTCCCGCGTCCTGACAAAGGGAACAGTAATAGGTGTGACTCAAGAGAGACGCTTTATCTCCGGCCAGGGCTTTTTTTCGGGCTTCAAGTTCGCTCATCTGCAGGCGGATAGCTGCCGTCTGATCGAGCTCCCTGGCGATGGTGGCCCGGGTCAGGGCAACGCCCAGGCGGTTTAGTTGATTGTCCAGATCAGAAAGCTCAGGAATCTGATGATAAAGAGTTGCTTTTTTCTGGCGCTGTCTGAATTGGTAGGCATTTTGTTTTTCCTGCAGCAGGGCAAAGGCTTCATTATAGGTCTTCATCATTTATCTCCAGTTCCGGCCATAAATCTTCGGCATAATCGACTTCCATATCCAGATAAGCCTGTTTACGGGCATCACTCATTGGCTCAACGGACTCTTTATGATCAAATTTTGGTTTCGGTTTGTCATTCTTGATATCTTCCAGGGTTTTAAAGCCCTGTTCGTGCCAATTTTTCAGAATTCCATCAATATATTTCATATTCGGTTTGTTGGTCCGGGATAAGGCCTGGACAATGATCTCCATCGAAAAACCGTAATCATTAAACCAGGTATCCATCATCTGCCGCTCAGAAACCATCGGATTTCGTTGGATACCCAGATATTTAAAAATCTGAAAATAGCTGGTTCGTTTATGGGCCGAGTCTTTAATATGGGCCTCAGCCTCGATATGATCGCGGACCTGGGCGGTATAAAAACCCTTGGCGACAGTTTCCAGATAAGAGACCACCTGAGCCGGGGTAAAGGTACGATCTTTTTTATTGATCATGTTAATGGAATACTCGACAATCAGAATCACCGCCTCTGGGGTGAAATTGTAGTCGTCCAGCCAGTGTTTAAAGAGCATGGTTTCCTTTTTGGTGATCGTCCGGCTTTCGTACATATCCTGAATGGTAGTGTACATCCGTTGAATCCGGTCTTCGATGCTGTTGGAAGACTGGCTATTTTTGGGAACGGTGGTTTCCGGAACCGCCTCATTTTTATAGAGAATAGTGCCGGTAATGTTATAAAACCGCACCAGGGCATCTCGGGTACCGGTGTATTCAATGGCGATGATTTTTTCAGAAGCCCAATAATCCCAGGCTTTTTTTACATCAGTTTCCAATAAATTCAGATCTTTGGCAATATCTTCGTTGCTGATGGGGGTCAGACCCTGATTAAAGCATCGCTTTAAGCCGTAAAGATAGACCTTCACGTAGTCTCCCCGCGCCATGGGCATATAGTGATTGATAAAAATATTCTCAATAGGTGTCACCCCCAGGTCATCATGGCTGGTAACTAATTCAAAACGATTCATTTTTTACCTCGAGTTATGGATTGATAATCTATTTTGCTAAAAAATCTTTAGATTGCATAAATACAATCATGTTATTATATCATATCGCATTTAATTTGTGAGGAATTCCTGTTTTCTTTAAGTGGCGAAAAGAATTCTTAAAGAGTATAAGAAAAATTGTTCAGCTGATAAAAAAATGGCGTAAAATCTAGAGATTTCTTGATAATATTCAAACTTATGATATAATAACCAATTGGATATTGCATATACACTTGCACTGAAAGGAATAAATATGGATGCTTTTATTATAGAAGGAGGTAACCCCCTACAAGGTGAGGTTACGATCTCCGGGGCTAAAAATGCCGTGCTGGGAATTATTCCGGCGGCAGTACTTTGTGCCTGCTCAAGTAAAATAGATAATGTTCCCGATATTAAAGATGTTAACAAAATGATTGTTATTCTCGAAAAATTGGGCGCTGAAATATATAGAGAAAAAGATACCCTGATTATTAATACTGAAAAACCGATTTCATATGATGTCTCAGACTATGAAGAGGAAACGGGCCAGATGCGGGCTTCCTATTACCTGCTGGGCGCTTTACTGGGCCGCTACCGTAAAGCGATTGTGCCATTGCCTGGTGGCTGCAACATCGGTGATCGCCCGATTGACCAACATATCAAAGGCTTTCAGGCCCTGGGCGCAACCGTAGTGATTGAACATGGCCAGGTAAAAATGGAAGCACCGGAACTCAAAGGTGCCCATATTTTTCTTGACGTGGTCAGTGTCGGTGCGACCATCAACATCATGCTGGCGGCGGTTCGGGCCGATGGAAAAACGATTATTGAAAATGCTGCGAAGGAACCCCACATCGTCGATGTGGCTAACTTTTTGAACCTGATGGGAGCAAACATCAAGGGGGCGGGAACAGATGTCATTAAGATCGTTGGCGTCGAAGAAATGCACGGCTGCGAGTATTCGGTGATTCCCGACCAGATCACCACCGGCACCTACATGATGGCCGCTGCCGCCACTGAAGGGGATATTTTAATCAAGAATGTCATTCCTAAGCATATGGAGGCGATTACGGCCAAACTCAGCGAAATGGGTGTCATTGTTCTCGAAGAAGACGATGGGATTCGGGTTATCGGGAAGCATCCTCTTAAGGCGGTCAACGTCAAGACCATGCCTTATCCGGGGTTTCCGACCGATCTCCAGCAACCGATGGCCGTTTTAATGACGATTGCCCAGGGCACCAGTACGATTACCGAAAGTATTTTTGAAAGCCGCTTTAAATATGTCGATGAATTACGCCGGATGGGGGCCAATATTTCGATTAATAGTCGGACTGCCAGTATCACTGGGGTCAAGGCCTTATCGGCCACAAAAATCAGAACTACCGACTTGAGAGCCGGGGCCGCCATGGTGATTGCCGGTTTAATTGCCGATGGCGAAACAAAGATCACGGAAATTGTCCATATTGACCGGGGTTACGAAAATCTCCAGGAAAATCTGCGGAATTTAGGGGCTGATATCCGCCGGATTTCGGAGAAAGATCCGGCCTGCCTTTAGAATGATTCAGATTCACACCGGGGAAATGGATACAAAGCACCTTAATTCTCATAAAGTTAGGTTAAGTCAGGTTTAAGCATCATTCGCTAGGATAAACCTAACAATCCAGCTGGCCCTTGGCGCATTTAAATGGAATAATTTTACAAGGTATTATAATGAACAAGGGAGCAACGATTGAAATTTTGTAGTTTATATAGCGGAAGTTCTGGAAACAGCTTATTTGTCTCAAGCAACAGCACCAAAGTACTGATTGATGCCGGTCTCAGCGGCAAACGGATCCAGAGTGCTCTGGACATCATCGCCGAAGATCCCCAAAAAATCGCTGGGATTATGGTGACCCATGAACACAGCGATCATATCCATGGCGTTGGGGTATTATCCCGGCGCTTTGATCTACCGGTTTATGCCAATGAAAAGACCTGGACAGCGATGATGAAGGATTTGGGTAAGATCGCCGAACATAATGTGAAAATCTTTGATTTTGAAAAGCCATTTATCATTCGGGATCTTCGCATCCAAGCGTTTAAAACATCCCATGATGCGGCGGATTCGGCTGGCTTTGTCATCTCTGATGGAAAAAGTCAGCTGGGAATCGCCACTGATTCGGGCATTATTACCCCGGAGATGCGCAGTGCCCTATGCGGCTGCGATCTGGTGGTGTTGGAGTCTAATCATGATGTGTCGATGCTGGACGCCGGATCCTACCCTTTCTACCTCAAACAGCGGATAAAAAGTGACTTTGGTCATTTATCCAATGAGACGGCCGGCGATCTGGCCCTGGCGCTGGTAGAGAAAGGCACCCGGCGACTGGTTCTGGCTCATCTCAGTCAGGAAAACAATTATCCCCTGCTGGCCTATGAAACCACCGCCCGGATCTTAACTGCGGCCGGGGTGGTCGTCGATGGGGATGTGACACTTTGTGTGGCCAAAAGAAGTAGTGCCAGTGAGACAATTGACTTGTAAAGAACTTCAACTAAGATTGAGGTGAAACGATGAATGACGATCTGAACAAAGAAAAGAAACCAAATTCCCTGATTATCGGCATGATCGGGGCAATTATCGGTGGCGTGATTGTGGGCGCTTTATTTCTTGGCGCCAACTTTTTCTTCGATAATAGCACCGTGATCCAGGGCGCCAAAAATGAAATTGTTGTCAGTCAGAGTTCGGCGGACACCGTGGTGGAAGCCATTGCTCAAACTGTTCCCCCATCAGTGGTGGGAATTGAGACCACCGGGGTGGCGATGACCGTTTACGGACCCCAGGAGGCATCTGGAGTTGGTTCCGGTTTTATTTTGACCAGTGATGGTTATATTGCCACCAATCAGCATGTGGCATCGAATGATGTATCGGGAATGACCGTTTCACTGGCTGATGGCAACACCTATGATGCCAAACTGATCTGGTCAGATGCCAGCCTGGATCTAGCGATCATAAAAATTGATGCCAAAGATCTACCGGTACTGGAACTGGGTGATTCAGATAATGTAGTCGTTGGGGAACTGGCAGTGGCGGTCGGTAATCCGATGGGACTGAACTTTGAGCGAACGGTTACCGCGGGTATTATCTCGGCCCTAAATCGCAGTATTCCCCTGGAAAATGGCTTGGCGGAAGATCTGATCCAAACCGACGCTTCGATCAATTCGGGAAATAGCGGTGGTCCGCTGGTTAATAAAAATGGTGAGGTGATTGGGATCAATACCTATAAACTGACTACCGGCGAAGGTATGGGTTTTGCCATTCCAGTGAACATCCTTAAACCAATTCTTAATGAAATTGTCGCAACCGGGAAATTCAATTCGACCGTAATGGGCATCACCGCTTATGACCGCGCCATTGCCGATTATTATCTGGCCGATAGTGATGTTAACTTTAGTGAGGGGATTTACATTGCCTCAGTACAGCAAGGTGGCGGTGCTGCCAATGCCGGTCTGGCGGCTGGCGATATTATCAAAGAAATTAATGGTGTTAAAACCAATACCATGCTTAAAATGAAAGAAATTCTTTATGCGGTCAATGCCGGGGAGAAGGTGAGTGTTACCTTCGAACGGAATGGCCAAAGTCAGACAAAAGATGTGGTTGTGACGGCCGGACAGTAATAAAGAAAACCGTTTTCAGTTGAAAATTTATGAAAAAAAGTGAAAATCCCATTGACAGTGGAT
>RRZT010844524.1_pt1 | contig 12692 bp, 13 predicted proteins | sample 2165551 | NCBI WGS metagenome assembly RRZT01 (sample SAMN10456910, study PRJNA506462) | wastewater metagenome | biome: wastewater; feature: sludge; material: wastewater sludge; isolation source: wastewater sludge with Escherichia coli K12::gfp cells carrying plasmid... | place: USA: Moscow, Idaho... | reverse complement strand
TCCTGGTCTCGGACGAGATCCACCACGATCTGGTCATGCCCGGCGCGCGCCGCCATACGGTGCTGGCGAATGCCGCGCCCGAGGCCGCCCCGCGTCTGGTCACGCTGACCGCCGCCACCAAGACCTTCAATATCGCCGGCGCCCATATCGGCAATCTGATCGTCGCCGATGAGGGGCTGCGCAAGGCGCTGCAGGGGCGGATGATGGCGCTTGGCATCTCGCCGGGGCTGTTTGGGCTTGGCATGGTCGCCGCCGCCTATTCGCCCGAGGGCGCGGAATGGGTCGATCAGCTGGTCAGCTATCTGGACGGCAACCGGCGGCTCTTCGATCAGGGCGTGAACGCGATCCCCGGTCTGCGCTCGATGCCGCTGGAATCGACCTATCTGGCCTGGGTCGATTTCGCCGGCACCGGCATGACGCGCGCCGAATTCACCGCCCGCGTCGAAAAGAATGCCCGCATTGCCGCCAATCACGGCACCAGCTTCGGCCTGGGCGGCGAAAGCTTCCTGCGCTTCAACATCGCCACGCCCCGCGCCCGCGTGGCCGAGGCGGTGGCGCGGCTGCAAGAGGCCTTCGGCGATCTGCAATGAAACGGCTGGGCGGGCTTTTCTCGGCACTGTGCCTTGCGGGACTTGTGGCGGGGCTGTGGATGATCTGGAAGGTCGAACCCACCCCCGTCGTGACACCGCAGCCCGAGGCGCCGCGCGTGCCGGGGCAGGGATGGCAATGGCCCGATTTTCGCCTGCCTGACTTTCGGTTGCCCGAGATATCTCTGCCCGACATCTTTTCGCGCCCGCCCGCGCGTCCCGAAGGCCCCATCGCCTCGCCGGTCGAACGCATACTGGTGGAAAAATCCGCCCGCCGCATGACCGTCTGGCAAAAGGACGGGCCGCCGAAAAGCTTTGATATCGCGCTGGGATTTTCTCCCGATGGCGACAAGTCGCGCGAAGGCGACGGCCGCACGCCCGAGGGCATCTTCCGCATCGACCGGCTGAACCGGCAAAGCAAATATCACCTGTCGCTGGGCATCGACTATCCGCAGAAACACCATCGCGAGGCGGCGCGCCGCGCCGGCCACAGTCCCGGCGGCGACATCATGATCCACGGCCAGCCGAACCAGATCCCCGAGGGCTTCAAGGTCAAGGGCGACTGGACCGCCGGCTGCATCGCCGTCACCAACCCAGAGATCGAGGAAATCTTTGCCCAAGCCGCCATCGGCATCGAGGTCGAGATCCGGCCCTGACCCCCGGCACGATCCGGGCATGGGGCGAGTCGTGCCGGTCGATCAAAAACACACACCGCGCCAAGGCCTGACGGATCAGCCCCGCCGAGGTCTTTCATGTGCAAATATCCCGGGGTGAATTGGCCGTAGGCCAAGAGGGGCAGCGCCCCTGCCACCGCCCTAGAGGCTTCCGAAGACACGAAGGACAAGCGGCAAGGACAGCACGGCCACCAATGTCTGGCCGGTGATGATCCCGGCCATGAGCGAGCCGTCTCCGCCAAGCTGCCGGGTCAGGATATAGGCGGTCGGTGCCGCCGGCACGGCCGAGAAGGTGACGAGGATCAGCGCCTCAAGCCCCTCCAGCCCGAACAGGAACGCAACCGCGAAAGCCAGCGCCGGCATGCCGAAAAGCCGCAAGGCGCCGTTGCGGATCAGGGCAGGCATGTCTTGCCGGAGCATTGCCGGTTGCAGCGCCGCGCCAACACAAAGCAGGCCCAGCGGCAGACTTGCCTGTGCAAGCAGGCCAAGAAAGGCATCCGTCCCGAAGGGCAACCCGATACCGCTGATCGCGACGGCAATCCCGGCAAGGCAGGCAAGGATCAGGGGATTGCGCAAGATCGTCCTGAGCAGAATCGGAAACTGCCGGCCGGAGGCCCCGTCGGTCAGGGCCACGATCGAGAGCACGTTGACAAGGGGCACGGCGACGGCAAGATAGACCGCCGCCCGCGCGACGCCCTCGGGGCCGGCGATGCTGGTGACCACGGCAAAGCCGAGATAGGTGTTGAAGCGGATGATCCCCTGCAGCAGGGGGCCAAAGCGCGCGGCGGGCATGGGTGCCAGCCGCCGCATGCCGGTCAGGAACAAGGTCGCGATCAGGATGGTCGCTATGGCCGCGCCGCCCAGCCGCAGCATCTCGGGATCCCCGATCGGTGCATTGGCAAGGCTCAGAAACAGCAGCGCGGGGAACATGACGAAATAGTTCATCCGTTCGGCCGCGGGCCAGAATGCCGGCGCCGGAAACCCCGACCTGACCATCACAAATCCAAGGCAGATGAGGGCAAAAAGCGGCCAGATCGTGAAGAAAAGCACCTGAGAGGTTCACCCCGATATACACCGGCCCGGCCATTCGGCAGGCTCATGATGGCCGATCATTAACCCAGTCGCTGAGGCTTATCAAACAGGCCTATGCCCTTGATCGGGTTCATGAAGGACGGCGCTGGCCCGCCCATATGCTGGATGAGGGCCGAATTCGGGCGCTCGTCGATCCGCGAAAGGATGAAATCCCGATGCCGCCTGCCCCTATCGAGACGCCGGATCAAGCCTGCGATAGACGAAATCGGGCGCGGGGGTGCTGGTTTCTTCGGCGATCAGGCGGTCCACCTCGGGTCGAAAGGGTGAGCGCCGACAGACCGGATCGACGGCGCGGGCGTTTCCGGTCAGCGCCATGGCCTGACAGCGGCAGCCGCCAAAGTCGATCTCGCGGCGCTCGCAGCTTTGACAGGGCTCGGGCAGCCAGTCGGTGCCCCGAAAGGCCGAAAAGGCAGGGCCATTCCATATCTCGGCCAAGGGCGTCTCGCGCGCGTTCTGGAATCTCAGGCCGGGGATGATTTCCGCCGCGTGGCAGGGCAGGACCTTGCCATCGGGGGCGATGTTCAGCCCGGTCGAACCCCAGCCATTCATGCAGGCCTTGGGGAAATCGGCGAAATAGTCGGGGGGCACAAAGTCGATGGCCAGCCGCCCGGCATAGGTTTGCCGTGCCTCGGCCACCACGCGCTTGGCCTGATCGACCTGCGCAAGGGTCGGTTGCAACGCGGCGCGGTTGCGCAGCGCCCAGCCCTGAAACTGCACGCAGGCGACCTCGATCCGCCTTGCGCCCAGATCGGCGGCCAGCGCCAGCGTCGCCGGCAGGTCGCCCAGATTGTGCCGGAGCATGACCGCGTTGATCGTCAGCGGAAAGCCGATGCGGGCGATCTCGGCGGCGACCTGCATCTTTCGGGCGAAACCGCCGGAATAGCCGCCGATCCGGTCGGCGATTTCGGGTCCGGTGCCCTGCAGGGACAGCTGGATATGATCGAGCCCGGCCGCGTCCAGCTCGTCCAGACGCCGGCCGTTCAGGCCGATCCCCGAGGTGATCAGATTGGTATAAAGCCCCGCCTCGCGCGCCGCGCGCACGATCTGGGCCAGATCCGGGCGCGAGGCCGGCTCGCCTCCCGACAGATGCAATTGCAGGACGCCAAGCGCAGCCGCCTCGGCAAAGATGCGTGCCCAATCCGCCGTGTCCATTTCCGCCTGCCGCGCCGTCAGCTCGACAGGGTTCGAGCAATAGGGGCAGGACAGCGGGCAGCGATGGGTCAGTTCGGCCAGCATGGCCAGCGGCGGTGCGGCGGGGGGGCTTGCGTCCTTCATGTCAGATCGACCAGACGCCGGGCGACAAGCCCGTCGAGGAACTCGGCGATATCGGCCGAGACCATCTCGATCGGTGCGTCATAGCGCGCGGCCAGCAGTTGCGAGATTTCCTCAAGGTCGCGCTGCCCGTCCAGCTCGGCCAGCACCGCCTGACCGATCGGGTCCAGCATCAGCGCCACCTCGGGGCCCAGCAGAATCGGCGTGTCGCGCACATGGTCGTGCTGCAGGCGGACCCCGCGCGGCAGGCGGGGGCGGTCGCGCGGTGTCATCGCAAAAGCCCCTCGCCCGGGCGCCAGCCGCCGGGGGGGATCAGTCCCGGCGTCACATAGGCGGCGTAAAGCGCGTCAAGCTGCGCCCACAGCACCTCGGTCTTGAAGACCAGCGCAGCCACGGCCATGTCGGCGCGCTCAGCCGTCGTTGCGTGTTCCAGCACCCAGGACAGGCCAAAGGCCACGTCCTTTGGCGCCTCGTCCAGCCGGTGCCGGAAATAGGCGATGGTGTCGGCATTGGCGAAATCATAATGCCTGAGCAGCCCGGCAATCCGTTCCTCATGGATGGCGGGGGCGAAAAGTTCGGTCAGGCTTGAGGCCACCGCCTGCAGCAGCGGCTGTTCGCGGACATAGCGCAGATAGGCATCGACGGCAAAGCGCGTGGCCGGCAGGACGCCGCGCGCCGAGGCGACGTAATCGGGGTCCAGCCCAACCCCTTCGGCCAGACGCAGCCAGCGCCGAATGCCGCCTTCGCGCCCGGCAGTGCCGTCGTGATCCTCGATCCGCGAGCGCCAGGCGCGGCGCAGGGCGGGGTCCTCGACCCTCGACATGAAGGCCGCGTCCTTCATCGGAATGCGCGACTGGTAGTAATAGCGGTTCACCACCCAGGCCCGGACCTGATCGGGCGTGCAGCCGCCTGAATGCAGCAGCCGGTGAAAGGGGTGCTTGTCGTGATAGCGTTCGGCGCCGACCTGCCGCAGGCGCGCCTCGAGGCTGGTTGCGGGCTGGTCGGTCGGGGTCAGATCGGTGGTGGGCTGAACGGTCACAGGGCGAACTCCATTCCATCCTGGGCGATGCGCCAGCCGGCGGCCTCGGCCATGGCGCGTTCGGGGCCGGCCGGTTGCAGGACCGGGTTGGTGTTGTTGACATGGATAAAGACGCGGCGCGCCAGGGACACATCTGACAATGCGGCCATGCTGCCATCGGGGCCAGACATGGCGATATGGCCCATGCGCGCGCCGGTTTTCGCGCCGGTGCCGGTTTTCGACATTTCGTCATCGCTCCAGACGGTGCCGTCGAAAAGCAGCAGATCGGCGCCGGACAGCATGTCGCACAGTTCGGGCGTCACCCGTGCGCAGCCGGGAATATAGAAGATCTCGCGGCCCTTGCCCTTGATCTGCAGGCCCACGGTCTGCTCGCCGAGCAGATCGGTTTGCACCTCGCCCTGTTCCAGAAACAGGGCGACCTTGCCGGGCACGGCGAATGCCGTCACCTGCAGGCCGGCCAGCGGTTCAAAGGGCTTGTCCAACTGGATCGGCACCTGCCGCACCAGATCGGGGTTGAGGACCCGAAAGACCGGCTGTTGCAGGATCGCCAGCGTCGCTGGCGTGGCGTGAATGCTGAACGGGGTGCTTTCGCGCAGGGTCAGAAGCCCCGCGATATGGTCGATATCGCCATTGGTCAGCACCACCGCCGAGACCGGGCTGCCGCGCAATCCGGCCGGATGCAGCCCCGAGGCCCGCAACTGGTCGCGAATATCGGGTGAGGCGTTCAGCAGCAGCCATTCCCGCCCGTCAGACGAGATGGCGACCGATGACTGGCTCATCCGGGGGATCAGATCCTGCCGGGCATCGTCACAGTTCCGGCAGCCGCAATTCCACTGGGGCAGACCGCCACCGGCGGCTGCCCCAAGAATTTTCACGAACATGATCTGGTGGCTCAGATGACCTCGCGGCTGTCGCGATCATCCTCGGCGGGGCCATACATGTTGATTTCCATACCGCATTTCACTTCGCGGGCCTTGGGTTTCGACCAGGACACGGCAACTCCTCCTTTGCGTGATCCATAGAAAGACAGCCCGAGTATAGGTGCCCCGGTCCCTCCGGCAATACGATCTTGGTCGCAGGTTATTTCTCGGGCGCCTGCCGCGTTCCTCGCAGATCCCGGCCGCTCTCGTAATCTGCCAACAGCCCCACCCCATTCCACCATACTGCTTGCGCCAGCGATAACAGGTCTGCTCGACAACTCCGATCTTCCTGATCGCGTCCAGACGGGACATCCCTTGCCCCATCAGAACCTCAACCTGCCGTAGATTCGACGCAATCTTTTCCGGCTTCGGTCGTTTGCCTTCCATGTCTGATCCTCCGTTTCCCCATCATAACGGCGGACCTCTTCATCGGAGGAGGATCACGGTCGCAGGCGAATTTGCCCAGCCGATCCGGTCAAACATGTCTGACCGCCAATGCGCCCTCTCACCCCGGAAAGCACCCGGAAAACACGAGGAAACCGCCCGATTTCACCGCTATCGAAAATACACGATAAAGACAGTAGATTTTACGATGATTTGATGCATACTGAGTCCAGACACAACCGAACCCGAAAGGCAGCCGACCCGTGACCGACCTGGACCTTATCGACCGCAAGATCGTGGCGGAACTGATGCGCGATGCGACACTTCCGGTGGCCCAGATCGCCGACAAGGCCGGCCTGTCGCAGACACCCTGCTGGAAGCGCATCCAGAAGCTTGAGGCCTCGGGCGTATTGACCGGACGGGTGGCGCTGGCCAATCCGACCAAGCTTGGCTTCGGGCTGACAGTCATTGTCGGGATCGAGGCGCCGGACCATTCCGCAGCCTGGCGCGACGCATTTGCCGCGGCGACGGACTCGATTCCCGAGATCATGGAGGTTTACCGCATGGCCGGCGAGATCGACTATCTGCTGCGGGTGGCCGTGGCCGACATGTCGGCATTCGACCAGTTCTACAAGCGCCTGACCGACGCGGTGCCGATCAAGAACGTGACCAGCCATTTCGCCATGGAAAGGATGAAGTTCACCACGGCCTATCCGGTCGACACGCTGTCGCGCTGAAACTGCCTGCGGGTATGGTTTTCCTGTCCCAGGCAAGCTTTCGCATCGAAATACACGATAAATCGGCCTGATTTATAAAAAGAATTTCAGTCGCAACCGGTGGAGGGAGCAGATGACCAAGACACTGATCGTCCCGGGGCTTGATGGCTCGCCCGCGCCGCACTGGCAGCATTGGTGGGCCGCGACCGATCCAAGGGCGCTGACGGTCGACCTGTCCGATCCCGGCCGCCCGGTTCCGGCCGTCTGGGAGATCGAGCTGGCCTCGATGATCATGTTTCACCCGGACAGCATCCTGGTCGGGCATTCGCTGGGCGCGATCCTGATCGCCCGGCTGTTGGCAACCTGGCCGCATCTGCGCGTGGGCGGCGCGCTTCTGGTCGCGCCGGCCGAGACCGGCGGGCATGACCGCATCGGCCAGTTCGGCGCGGTCCCCGAGCTGCGGCTGGACATCCCGACAACGGTCGTCGCCAGCCGCAACGATCCCTGGATGAGCTTTGATCGCGCGGCGCATCTGGCGAATGTCTGGGGCAGCGAACTGGTCGATCTTGGCCATGCGGGCCATATCAATGCGGCCTCGGGTTTTGGTCCCTGGGCGCAGGGCAAGTCCTTGCGCGACAGTCTGATTGTCGCGGTGGGCCAGCAGCCGGTTCGCTTCGCGCAGGATCGGAGGAGCGCATGGTGAAGCCCCTCCGCCGGCCACCGTTGACCTGCACGACAACCCCGCGCGGACTGTCTTGCGGCCCGGACCGCCACGGCCCCCGAACGGGCTGGGACCGCGATGGACGATTTCTGAAACCGGCTCTTCGAGTCGCTACTTGAACGAAAGGACATGATGATGACGGACGGACGTATCGATCAGCAGTTCGCGGAGCTTTTCATCTCCTCCCCCGCCGATGAAAGCAGCGAGGCCGAGCTGTCCTGGCTGTGGGTCCTGACCATCGCCTCAATCATCGGGCTTGCCCTCTGCGCGTTGGCCAGCCTGTCATGACGGACCAGCCGACGATCATTCCGCGCACCAGCCGGCAAGGCCCCGCCAGCGGCCCCCATGTCGTGATCATCGGCGGCGGCGCCAGCGGTGTGCTGATGGCCACCCACCTGCTGAGCCGACAGGACCGCCTGTTCCGGGTCACCATCATCGAAGGCCGACACACACCCGGACTCGGGCTGGCCTATTCGACCCTTGACCCGGATCACCTGCTCAACACCCGCGTCCACAATATGAGCGCCTTTCCACAGGACCCGGACCATTTCCGACATTGGCTGCAGGCCAGACCTTCGCAAGCGTCGGTCACCGACCAGTGTTTCGTCAGCCGCAGGATTTATGGCGGCTATCTTGCCTATCTGATGACGCCCTGGCTGACCGGAGCCGAGCCGTCGCGGTTGCGTATCGTCCGCGACGCGGCGCTGAGGCTGCAAGACAGCCCGCGCGGGGTTGTCGTGCAGGTCAGCGGCGGCCACAGCATCATCGGCGATATCGCCATTCTGGCAACCGGGCATGTTCTGGAACGCCCGGATCCCGACGGCTTGCTGCTGAACGCATGGGAGGATCCCGGCCCCATCGACCCGCAGGGTCGGGTCGTCATCATCGGTTCAGGCCTTTCGATGGTGGACAGGGTCATCAGCCTGCTGAAGTCGGGCCATAAGGGCGAGATCCTCGCGGTGTCGCGCCGTGGCGTTCTGCCACGAACGCATCAGCCGACGAAGCCGCTTCCCATCGGGCTGGGCGACATTCCCTTCGGCGCGCCAATGAGCGCGCTGGCAGGCTGGTTGCGCGGTCTGGGCAGACAGGCCGAGCGGCAGGGCGGCACATGGCGCGATGCGGTCGATGGCGTCCGCCCGCATGTCAAGGCGATCTGGCGCAGCCTGCCAACGCCCGAGCGGGCGCGGTTCCTGCGCCATGCAGCGACCTGGTGGGACGTGCACCGTCACCGCATCCCGCCCGCATCTGGTGCGATCATTGAGCGCGCGCTTATGGACGGCCAATTGCGTCTGATGCGCGGCGCGTTCACAGGCGCCAGCCGCAACAGCGATGGCAGCGCGGTCGCGCATATCCGCAGCTTAGGCAGCACCGAAAGCGCCGAGTTGATTTCGGCCGCCATCTTTGACTGTCGCGGCATTCGCAGGGATCCGGCGCGCCATGCTTCACCCCTGATCGCGGGGCTGCTGGCAAGCGGCGCGGCGCGGGTCGACCCGTTGAACATCGGGCTGGATGTTGACCTGTCCTGTCGGCTGATTGGCCAGTCAGGCGCGGCATCAGAGCGGCTCTTCGCCATCGGCCCCGTATCCCGAGCGGCGTTTTGGGAGATGACCGCGATTCCTGATATCCGCGAGCAGACATTCAAGCTGGCGGCCTTGCTGGCGGTCGGATAGCGGCACGGGCGTCAAGACGCCCCGGGGATCCGGGGCGTCTTTTCGTCGCCGTGGTTACTCGGCCCCGGCCAGACCCAGCAGGCGGCGGGCATTGCCCGAAAACAACGCCGGCAGGCGGTCCTCGTCAAAGCCAAGCCGCTGAAAGTCCTCAATCGTCTGACGGATCGGGCGGAAGGGATAGGAGGATCCGAACAGGAACTGGTCGCCCAGAAAGCTGTTCACCGCCTGCACGTAAAGCTCGCCCCCCGGCTGGAACAGATACATGTCGGGGATGATCGAGACGCTCTCATGCCGAAAGGCCACACCGACGATCTGCGCCACATTCGGCCAATAGCCGTGATATACCGCGATCTTCAGGCGCGGGAATGCGCGGGCCACGTTCGCAACCGGCGCGGGATCGTTAAACCGATGGTCGGGCGTGGTCGGCCCGGTCATCAGAAAGACCGGCGCACCCAGATCCTGCAGCAGGTCATAGACCGGATGATAGATCGGATCGTCCGGGTGCCGCGCCGGCTGGCCGAAACCGGGTTCGATGTCGATCCCGCGCAGGCCCAGGCTGGTTACGGCGCGCTCGATCTCGGCCAGCGTGGCGCGAGGGCCAAGCTGTTCGGGATCGACCGCGCCGATCCCTTCCAGCAGGGGCGAGGCCGCGACGATCTCGTGGATCGCATCGTTGGTCAGATGCTGCGTTGGCGTATGCCGACCGACGACGACGGCCTTGGCAAGGCCGGCGTCGCGGATTTCGGCCAGAAAGCCCTCGGCGGTGGCCGAGCGGGTGAAATGCTCAAGATTACCGCGCGTGCCCACCCGGCCGTTCAGCCATTTCACCACCTCGTATTCCGGCGTGCCCGGCGTTCTGCCAAAGAAATCGTGCAGAAAAGCCGGGCGGCAGCGCATGTCGATAATGTCCACCGCCCGCTCCTCAGCTGGCCGCAGCCTGCCGCTGCGCGGCGCGAAGATCGAAGGCGCCGCCGGTCTGCTTGCTGTCGCGCAGCGTCACCGCATCCTTGCCGATCAGCGGGAAGACCAGCTCGGCAAAGCGGATCGCCTCCTCGTGATGCGGATAGCCCGACAGCACGAAGGTATCGACGCCAAGCGCCTGATATTCCGCCAGCCGCTCGGCCACCTGTTCGGGGTTGCCGACCAGCGCAGTTCCCGCGCCGCCCCGCACCAGACCGACCCCGGCCCAGAGGTTCGGGCCTACGACCAGCTTGTCGCGCCGGCCACCATGCAACGCGGCCATGCGGGACTGCCCGACCGAATCCATCCGCGCGAAATTGGCCTGCGCGGCGGCGATATCCTCGTCGGTCAGGCGGCTGATCAGGCGATCGGCCTCGGCCCATGCTTCGGCCTCGGTCTCGCGCACGATGGCGTGCAGGCGGACGCCAAAGCGGACCTCGCGCCCATGCCGTTCGGCCCGCGCGCGCACATCGGCGATCTTTTCAGCCACCGCCGCCGGGGGTTCACCCCAGGTCAGATAGGCATCGACATGTTTCGCCGCCAGCTCATGCGCGGCGGGCGACGAGCCGCCGAAATACAGCGGCGGATGCGGCTGTTGCGCGGCCGGATGCTGGTTATGCGCGCCCTTGATCTTGAAATGCGCGCCGTCGAAATCGACCGTCTCGCCCGACAGCAAGCGTTTCCAGACGGTCAGGAATTCCTCAGCCGCCTCATAGCGCTGATCGTGGGACAGATAGACGCCCTCGGCCGCCAGTTCCGCCGCGTCGCCACCCGGCACCACGTTCAGCAACAGCCGCCCGCCCAAGGCCGCGTCCAGCGTCGCCGCCTGTCGCGCCGACCCGGTCGGCCCGCCCAGCGAGGTGCGCAGCGCCACCAGCAGCTTGATGCGCTGCGTCGCGCCGACAAGGCTTGCCGCCACCACCCAGGGGTCAAGGCAGCTTGCCCCGGTCGGGATCAGCAGGCCGTCATAGCCCAGCCGCTCGGACGTGACAGCGATGTCGCGCAGATAGGCCTGCGTCGGCGCGCGGCCGAAATCCGACGTGCCAAGATAGCGCGTATCGCCAGAGGTGGGCAGGAACCAGAAGATGTCGGGACTTGTCATGGGTGCTCCGGTCTTTGTCAGCTGTGCGGCGCGCAGGTCGCGCCACAAATACACGATTGATCTTATCGATATTATGAGCCGACGAAGCTGTAAGCGATTCCAAAAACAGGGGGGTGGACAGGGCGTTCCATCTCTTTCGGGCCGCTGTCAGAGAGGATCATTCCCCCTGCAGGGCGGAACCCCTGTCTTTCTTGAAATATCTGGATGGCAAGTAGATGATTGATCTCTTCTTCATCGCGCTATTGGATCGAATGGCGAAATAAACGCCCACCCAAGCTATCGTGTGTCCGGCCCCGTCCGCTGCGGATCGCCGCGATCGGGGGGGCCTGTCAGCCATAATGAAGCAAGCACCAACTGGCCGCAGTCAGGGGGCGGCCTGCACCGGCCCGGCATCCGAAAGGCCGGGCAGCCCGCCCATCAACAGGTCGCGCAGGGTTTTGGCGTCCAGCACCCGGGCGATGGCATCGCGCACCTCCAGCATGGTCAGCCGCACCGTGCAAGTCACCGGTTCGGGACAGTCGGTGCAAGGCGCATAGGCGGTGCGGCTGGCGCAGGCGATGGGGGCAAGCGGACCATCGAGGATCCGCAAGACCTCGCCCACCGAGACCAGATCGGCCGGTCGGGCAAGGTGGTAACCACCCGAACGCCCCTTGCGCGTGGCGACGATCCCCGCGGCCCGCAGATCGCCCAGAATGGCATCAAGGAACTTCTTGGGCAGCCGATGCCGCGCGGCAATCTCGCCCGAGGTGGAGACCTCGCCCTGCGGCAGCCCCGCCAGATCGCACAGCGCCTTGAGCGCGTATTTCGCCTTCATGCTGAGCATCTGCCCGCCTCCGTTGCCGTCAGCAGACATGCCCTTTTCCCGGCGCCTTTGCCAGTGCAGTGCGGGCGAATATCAGGTCGCGCGGCCATCCGCAAAGATCGCGTCCAGAATCCTGACCTCCAGCGCCGCCAGACGGGTGTCGCCACGGGGGCGGGGATGGGGCAGGTCGATCACCACCTCATGCGCGACCCGGCCCGCATCCAGCACGATGACCCGATCCGACAGGGCGACGGCCTCGGTGACGTCATGCGTCACCAGCAGCGCGGTAAACCCGGCATCGCGTTTGACCTGCAAGATCAGATCCTGCATCTGCAACCGGGTCAACGCGTCAAGCGCGCCCAGCGGCTCATCCAGAGCCAGCAGCCGGGGCCGGCTGACCAGCGCGCGGGCCAGAGCGACCCGCTGGCGTTGCCCGCCCGACAGGCTTGCGGGCCATTGGTCCGCCTTGTCCGCCAGTTGCACCTCGTGCAGCGCGGCCTTGGCACGGGCTTTTTGTTCAGCCGGAGGGGTGTCTTCGGGCAGGCCGACCGCCACGTTGTCGATGACGCTGGCCCAGGGCAGCAACCGGGGTTCCTGAAACATCAGGCGGATCGCGGATCGCGCCTGATCGGGGGACTGTCCGTCGACCGCAATAGCGCCGCGCGTCGGCTGGTCCAGCCCCGTTACCAGCCGCAACAGGGTGCTTTTGCCGCAGCCCGACTTGCCGACGATGGACAGGAATTCGCCGGGCCT
>RRZT011759706.1_pt1 | contig 12695 bp, 10 predicted proteins | sample 2165551 | NCBI WGS metagenome assembly RRZT01 (sample SAMN10456910, study PRJNA506462) | wastewater metagenome | biome: wastewater; feature: sludge; material: wastewater sludge; isolation source: wastewater sludge with Escherichia coli K12::gfp cells carrying plasmid... | place: USA: Moscow, Idaho... | reverse complement strand
CCAGAATCACAAAGCGTTTTTGCAAGGTGGCGGGCAGGGCTTGGGCGCGGGTGTAGGCGGGGAGAGTGTTCATGGCCGCTGGATTGTAAGAAGGAATGGGCGGATGCATCAGCGGAGATAGGGAGTTGATGCGGGCTTTCGGCCGTTTACGTGGCTTGGTGGCAGAAGTGCAATGTGCAGCAGGATAGCGACTTGTTTTGTAGGGAAGATTGATCGGGTGCGGTTGCACGCGAAGGGCGTAAGCATGACGGATTAAACCCGACACGCAGCAAGGCTACTGCCAAGAGCGCAGTAACTTTTACAATTCTGGCATGAATACTTCTTTGCCCATTGCGGCGGCCCGTGCGGCCACCGCTTCTTCTGTTGCTTCTTCTCTTGTGTCTGACAAGGCCGCGCCGGCGGTGGCAGGCACCCGCCAGCGGTTGGCGCTGGCCGAATCCTTGTTGCTCGAGCCCTTCGGCCTGACGCGCAGCCATTTGCAGCAGGCGCTGGCCGTCATGCATGCGCGTGGCGTGGATGATGCGGACTTGTATTTTCAAAGCATGCACAGCGAAGGCTGGAGCCTGGAAGAAGGCATTGTCAAAACCGGTAGTTTCAGCATCGATCAGGGCGTGGGCTTGCGCGCTGTTTCGGGCGAAAAAACAGCCTTTGCCTATTCCGACGATATTTCCTGGGCCGCCTTGATGGAGGCCGCCAACCAGGTGCGCAGCATTGGCAGCAGCGGCCAAAGTGGCCGCGTGCGCGTGGGGCGGCAAAAACAGGCGCAGCCGCCAGCGCCGGCGCGTGCGCGTGTGGCGCCCAGCCGCAGCCTGTATGCGGCCTTCAACCCCATCGGCACGCTGGACAGTGCGGCCAAAGTCGCGCTGCTGGAAAAGGTCGAAAAAATGGCGCGCGCCAAAGACCCGCGCATTGTGCAGGTCATGGCGGGGCTGGGCGCCGAATACGATGTGGTGCTGGTGGTGCGGCTGGACGGCACGCTGGCAGCCGATGTGCGCCCGATGGTGCGGATGAGCCTGACGGTTATTGCCGAGCAGATGGTTGAAGGCGAGGTGCGGCGCGAAGTTGGCTCCAGCGGCGGCGGTGGCCGCCTGGGGCTGGACTATTTTGACGACGCCCTGTTGCAGCAGTATGTGGACGAAGCGGTAGAGGCGGCCTTGATCAACCTCGAATCGCGCCCCGCGCCCGCCGGTGAGATGGACGTGGTGCTGGGCGCAGGCTGGCCGGGCGTGCTGCTGCACGAAGCTGTTGGGCACGGGTTGGAGGGCGACTTCAACCGCAAAGGCAGCAGTGCCTTTGCCGGGCGCATGGGGCAACGCGTGGCGGCCAAAGGCGTTACCGTGCTGGATGACGGCACCTTGGCCAACCGCCGCGGCAGCCTGAATGTGGACGATGAGGGCAACCCCACGCAACGCACCGTGCTGATCGAAGACGGCATCCTCACAGGCTATTTGCAAGACCGCATGAATGCGCGGCTGATGCGCAGCCAATCCACGGGCAACGGCCGCCGCGAAAGCTATGCCCACCTGCCCATGCCGCGCATGACCAACACCTATATGCTGGCCGGGCAGGATGAGCCGCAGGCCATTATCGGCAGCCTCAAGCGCGGCCTGTACGCCCGCAATTTCGGTGGCGGGCAGGTGGACATCACCAGCGGCAAATTCGTGTTTTCGGCCAGCCAGGCCTGGTGGGTCGAAAACGGCAAGCTGCAATATCCGGTGAAGGGTGCCACCATCATCGGCAACGGGCCGGACGCCTTGACGCGCGTCACCATGATCGGCAACGACCTGCAACTCGACAGCGGCGTGGGCACGTGCGGCAAAGAGGGTCAAAGCGTGCCGGTGGGCGTGGGGCAGCCCACCATGCGCATCAACGGCTTGACGGTAGGTGGCACGGCCTGAGATGAGAGTTGGTGCACGACCCGGCTCGGGGCGCTGGAAACCGTTTTGACCCTGTGTACCCCTCCCTGCAATACGTACCGCTGTACGGAACTTTGTGGGGCATGGCGGTCGCGTCCGACCGGGCCGATCCCTTGCTGCTGTCTGCCGAGGCAGTCGATACGCGCCTGGCGCAGCATGGCATAGGGCCACTCAAGCTCTACAACAGCGCGACGCGCCACGCCCTGCTGAGCCTGCTGCCTTTTGTGCAAGCGCTGCTGCGGCAAGATGCACGGCTCGATTGATGTGGGAGAAGAACTGTTGCCTCACACCACTCAGCCTTATCGGCTGGTGGCCGCGTAAAGCTGGATGTAATGACAAAACGGCAAGGTGATGCGCCTTGCCGTTTTTTTGTGTGCAAATCGCGTTTAAAGGTAGCCGGTTTCACACCAACGGCTGTTGGCCTTGTGCCTGTGGCGCAGATACGCCTAGATGGCGGTAGGCGGCCAGTGTGGCCATGCGCCCGCGTGGGGTGCGCTGCAAAAAGCCCTGCTGAATCAGGTAGGGCTCAATCACGTCTTCAATCGTGCCGGCTTCTTCGCCAATGCTGGCGGCGATGTTTTCCAGCCCCACGGGGCCGCCGTCGAAGCGGTGCACGATGGCTTCGAGCAGTTTGCGATCCATGATGTCGAAGCCTTGCGGATCCACATCGAGCATGGCCAAGGCTTTTTGGGCGATATCGAGCGTGATGTGGCCCTGGCCTTTGACGTCGGCGTAGTCGCGCACGCGGCGCAACAGACGGTTGGCAATGCGTGGCGTGCCACGGCTGCGGCGGGCAATTTCAAACGCGCCGGCTTCATCAGCGACAACGCCCAGCAGCCCGGCCGAGCGGGTGACGATGTGCGCCAGCTCTTGCGGCGTGTAAAACTCCAGTCGTGCCACAATGCCAAAGCGGTCGCGCAGTGGGTTGGTGAGCATACCCGCGCGCGTGGTGGCACCGACCAGGGTAAAGGGTTGCAGGTCGAGCTTGATGGAGCGCGCAGCCGGGCCTTCGCCAATCATGATGTCGATCTGAAAGTCCTCCAGCGCGGGGTAGAGGATTTCTTCCACCACGGGGCTCAAGCGGTGGATTTCGTCGATGAAAAGCACATCATTGGCTTCGAGGCTGGTGAGCAGGGCGGCCAGGTCTTTGGGTTTTTCGAGCACAGGGCCGGAGGTTTGGCGCAGGTTCACGCCCAGCTCGTGCGCGATGATGTGGCTCAAGGTGGTCTTGCCTAGTCCCGGCGGGCCGAAGATCAGCACGTGATCGAGCGCCTCGGCCCGTTTGCGTGCTGCGCCGATGAAAATTTCCAACTGCTCGCGCACCTTTTGCTGGCCGACATATTCTTGCAGCAACTTGGGGCGCAGGGCGCGCTCCAGAGCTTCTTCCTGCGGTGTGGCTGCCGCGGCAGACACCATGCGCTGTGGGGCCGGGTCTATCTGGCTATGAAGGTTGTCGGTTTGAATGGCCATGAATTTCGGGGCAAAGCATGCCGGGCAAGAAAAAAGGTTGGGAAACGTTGCTGAATATGATACGAGGCCTCTTGTACATGTGCACGCTGTGTGGGGTTGCTTTGGGTTTTGCAACGTAGGTTTTAATCTGGCGGTTCCGTGGTGCAACAGCATGTATCGATTACCCTAGGTGGACACGGTTTTTCAAGGCGCGACAGGCCTGGAAGGTAGGGGCAGCTTGTTTTTTCGGTACGATATAGGCTTGTCACAAGTATTTACCAGCCGGATTTTTGGGGCATTGTGCTGTAGCACCGAGACTTGGCTGGGCTGATGTTGTTTTATTTGAGGAGACTCTCTCATGGCAAATCGCGTGTTTTCTAAAACGACACTGGCGCTTTCCGTACTGGCTGTAGCCGGACTGAGCGCTTGCGGCCAATCGTCCGCGCCTGCAACTTCCGCCAGTGGTGCCAGTGCAGCGGCGTCTGCAACTGCAGCGGCAGGCAAAACGTTGGTGTATTGTTCGGAAGCCAGCCCCGAAGGTTTTGATCCCGGCATGTATACCAGTGGCAGCACGTTTGATGCCAGCGGCCATGCCATTTACAACCCGCTGGTGAGTTTCATCAACGGGACAACCGATGTGGAGCCTGCGCTGGCTGAAAAATGGGATATTTCCGAAGACGGCCTGACGTATACCTTTAGCCTGCGTCAGGGCGTGAAGTTCCACACCACCAAGGCCTTTACGCCAACACGCGACTTCAACGCCGACGACGTGGTCTTTACGTTTGACCGCATGTTCAACCCCGAAAATGCATATCGCAAAGCCCATCCGGCCGAGTTTCCTTATGCAGTCGATACGGGCTTGACCGAAAACGTGGCCAAGGTCGAGAAGGTGGACGATCACACCGTCAAGATGACGCTGAAAAAGCCCGACCCCGATCTGATCATCAAGATCGCCATGCCTTCGTTCTCCATCCTGTCGGCCGAATATGCAGAGAAGCTGCACAAGGAAGGCAAGTTTGCCCAGCTCAACCAGGACCCTGTCGGCACTGGCCCATTCGTGCTGGAACGTTACCAGAAAGACGCGCAAATCCGCTACAACGCCAACAAACAGTACTGGAAAGCGGGCTTCCCGAAAGTGGACAACATGATTTTCGCGATCACGACCGATGCGGCCGTGCGCTTCCAGAAAATGAAGGCGGGCGAATGCCACATCATGTCTTTCCCCAAACCCAACGATCTGGCCGCCATGCGTAATGATCCTGCGCTCAAAATGCTGCAGGCTCCGGGCTTCAACATTGGCTACCTGGGCTACAACATGAAAAAAGCCAATCTGGACAAGCTCGAAGTGCGCGAGGCGTTGGATATGGCCATCAACCGCAAGGCCATCATCGATGCCGTCTATCAAGGCGAGGCGCAAGAAGCTGCTAATCCCATGCCGCCGAGCCTGTGGGGCTACAACCCTTCGCTGAAGAACGCGCCGTATGACCCTGAAAAAGCCAAAGAGTTGCTGGCCAAAGCAGGCGTGCCCAATGGCTTTGAGCTGACACTGTTTGCCATGCCCGTGCAGCGGCCTTACAACCCCAACGCCAAGCTGATGGCCGAAATGATCCAGGCCGACTGGGCCAAGATCGGTGTCAAGGCCAAGATCGTGACGTACGAGTGGGGTGAATACCTCAAGCGCATCGGCAAGGGCGAGCACGATGCCACGCTCATCGGCTGGACAGGCGACTACGCCAGCCCCGATAACTTCCTGGGCGTTTTGCTGACATGTGCTTCGACTGAAACCAACAACTATGCTCGTTATTGCAGCAAGGAGTTTGACGAGCAGGTGGTGGGCGCGCGCAACAGCATGGATCATGCGAAGCGTACGGCCATGTATGAGCAGGCGCAAGTCATCTTCAAGCGTGACATGCCATGGACAACGATTGCACACTCGGTAATCAACCAGCCCATGCGCAAGGAAGTGGATGGCTTCAAGATCAGCCCGCTGGGTGATTACAGCTTTGAACAAGTCGGCTTGAGCAACTAAGCTGGATAATTGAGGGCCCGCTTGCGATGACTCCAGGTTGTCGCAGCGGGCCATTGAGGTTTGTTCTCACTGTTCTTGCGGGTGCCTTGGCGCTCTGGCATCCATCAGCGCGACGAGCAGGGTGCGAGTCGGTCATCGTTTCTTGCCTATCGCTGCTGCCTCGGTTTGTGGCGCTGCGGTTTTGGCGTTGGCTCTGACGTTGCACAATCGGTGGTGTTGTTTGGATGATGCTGCATCTTCCGTGCAAAGCCGGCCAAGAGCAGTGTGAACAGACTTTGTGTATTCTTTTGCACGGCGCGTAAGCGGCGCGCAGCCATACGAACTATTTTTGATGGCCCCACCTGTATAGAGGGGCCTTTTGCCCATGTTTTCTTACCTGTTTCGTCGATTGCTCATTCTGGTGCCAAGCTTTTTGGGCCTGACTTTGGTGACTTTCACATTGATTCGACTCATTCCAGGCGATCCGGTTGAGGTGATGATGGGCGAGCGCAACCTGGATCCTGCCATGCACGCCGCCGCTTTGGAGCGTTTGGGATTGAACAAGCCCTTGTATGCGCAGTATTTCGACTATGTCACCAGCCTGTTGCAGGGCAACTTGGGCATGTCCGTCGTGAGCCAGCGCAGCGTGTGGGAAGAGTTCAAGGCTTTGTTCCCGGCCACGCTGGAACTGGCGCTGGTGGCCATGCTGATCGCCAGCGTATTGGGTTTGATTGTGGGCATGATTGCCGCTATGCGACGGGGCAGCGTTTTCGATCACGGCGTGATGGGTGTATCGCTCACAGGCTATTCCATGCCCATTTTCTGGTGGGGTTTGCTGTTGATCATGCTGTTTTCGGTCAAGCTCGGCTGGACGCCGGTTTCCGGCCGGATTGATTTGTTGTATGACGTGCAGCCGCATACCGGTTTCATGCTCATTGATGCGTGGCTGGCCGAGCGGGCGGATCCCGGAATGAACCAGGGTGCATGGATCAATGCCGTCAAGCACCTGATTCTGCCTGCCGTGGTGCTGGCGACCATTCCTTTGGCGGTGATTGCCCGCATGACGCGCTCTTCCATGCTGGAGGTGCTGCGCGAAGATTACGTGCGCACCGCACGCGCCAAAGGCCTGTCACCATTGCGTGTGGTGGTGGTGCATACCCTGCGCAATGCCCTGATTCCGGTGCTGACCGTGATCGGTCTGCAGGTGGGCACTTTGATGGGGGGCGCGGTGTTGACCGAAACCATCTTTTCGTGGCCAGGCATTGGCAAATGGCTGATTGATGCCATTTCGCGGCGCGATTATTCCGTGGTGCAAAACGGCATTCTGCTGGTGGCGCTGCTGGTGATTCTGACCAACTTCGTGGTGGATATTCTGTACGGTGTCGTCAATCCACGCATTCGCCACGCAAAATAAAAACAATCCGGAAACGTCTTCAAACATGAGCCAGACCAGCAGTACCATTTCCCGCGTGCCCGCTTCCACCATTGCCGAAGAAGCACCTGCCGTTCTTTCGCCATGGCGCGAGTTTGCCCAGGCCTTTTTGCATAACAAGGGAGCCACGCTGGGGCTGATCTTCATGGTGTGCATGGTGCTGCTGGCGATTTTTGCGCCTGTTGTGGCGCCGCATAGTCCGATCGAGCAATACCGCGATGCCATTGCGCAACCGCCCGCGTGGCAGGCAGGAGGTTCGTGGAAGTTCATCCTGGGCACCGACGAAGCGGGTCGCGATTTGCTCAGCCGCCTGATTTTTGGCGCGCGCACATCGTTGCTGGTGGGCATGTTTTCGGTACTGGCCGCCTTGTTGCCGGGCGTGATTCTCGGCCTGTTGGCCGCGTTTTTCCCGAAGGTGATTGGTGCAGGCATCATGCGCTTGATGGACATCATGATGGCCCTGCCTTCTCTGCTGCTGGCCGTGGCCATCATGGCCATTTTGGGCCCGGGCCTGAACAACGCCATTTTTGCCATTGCCATCGTTTCTTTGCCGGGCTATGTGCGCTTGGCCCGTGCCTCGGCCATGACAGAGTTGAACCGTGATTACGTGATGGCCTCGCGCGTGGCCGGCGCGGGGCTGCTGCGGCTGATGTTTGTGACGGTGTTGCCCAACTGCATGGCGCCGCTGATCGTGCATGGCACCATGAGCTTTTCTTCGGCCATTCTGGATATTGCGGCTCTGGGCTTTTTGGGGCTGGGTGTGCAGCCACCCACACCGGAATGGGGCACCATGCTGGCTTCTGCCCGTGATTACACCAGCAACGCCTGGTGGATCATCACCATGCCGGGCGTGACGATTTTGTTGTCGGTGCTGGCCATCAACCTGATGGGGGACGGTTTGCGCGATGCGCTGGATCCCAAACTCAAGCGCGTTACGTAATAGACAACCATGTTTGACTGCGAGTGAGACATCGTTGTTTGGGAAACGGTAGGGCGGCATGGGCCGACAGATGTTTTGGATATTTTTTATTTTTTGCCTGGAGTTTTGTGGCTTGCTGGTGTGAGCGGCAATAACGCCTTGGAATGTTCGTATGGCATTGCTTGAAATTGAAAACCTCTCCGTGGCTTTTGGCTCTGGCAAAAGCTGGTTTCGCGCTGTGGAAGGGGTGAGCCTTTCTGTGAACGAAGGCGAGGTGCTGGGCGTGGTGGGCGAATCCGGCTCGGGTAAGTCGGTCACGATGATGGCGGTCATGGGTTTGCATGATGGATACGCGCGCATCACGGCCGATCGGATGGAGTTCAACGGCAAATCGCTGTTGACGATGTCTCCGCGCGAACGCCGCCAGATCATCGGCAAAGACATTTCCATGATCTTTCAGGATCCGATGACTTCGCTCAACCCCAGCTACACCGTGGGCTACCAGATTGGTGAAGTACTCAAAGTGCACCAGGGTCTGCGTGGCGATGCATTGCGCAAGCGCGCCTTGGAGTTGATGGAGTTGGTGGAAATCCCGGCGGCAGCCGAGCGGCTATCGGCCTATCCGCACCAGCTCTCCGGTGGCATGAGCCAGCGCGTGATGATCGCCATGGCGCTGGCGTGTACGCCTCGGTTGCTGATTGCCGACGAACCCACCACCGCGTTGGATGTGACCATTCAGGCCCAGATCATGGATTTGCTGTTGCGCCTGCAAAAAGAGCAGGGCATGGCGTTGGTGCTCATCACGCACGATCTGGCCGTGGTGTCTGAAGTGGCGCAGCGCGTGGCTGTAATGTATGCCGGCGAGGTGGTGGAGCAGAACCAGGTGCCCGGAATTTTCGAGCGCCCGCAACATCCCTATACCCGAGCCTTGCTGCAGGCCATCCCCGATTTTGCTGCCGCAGGCAGCCGATTGGCTTCACTGCCTGGCATTGTGCCCGGTCAGTACGACCGACCAGCAGGGTGCTTGTTGGCGCCACGTTGCCCCATTGCGCGGGAACGGTGTCATGCAGAGCATCCGGACTTTACGGGCACGCGTGAATGGGGTGTGCGTTGCTTCACCCCCTTGAATCAGGAGCACGCCGCATGACGACGCAGCACACTCAAGTTCCGCCCACCCCTCCATCTGGTGAGGCGCCTTCGGCGGCTTCCTCCGCTGCTGCCGTTCCTGTCTTGCAGGTGCACGATTTGATGCGCCATTACGAAGTGTCACGCGGGCCTTTGCGACCCAAGGCGATGGTGCGAGCACTCAACGGGGTCAGTTTTGAGCTGCATAGAGGCAAGACCTTGGCTGTGGTGGGCGAATCGGGCTGTGGCAAATCGACGCTGGCACGCCAACTCACCCTGATCGAGCAACCGTCTGGCGGCAGCATTCTGTTTGATGGCGTGGATGTTTCCCGTGCAGCGGCAAATGATCGGCAAGCGCTGCGTCGCAAAGTGCAGATGGTGTTTCAAAACCCTTATGCCTCGCTCAATCCGCGCCAGAAAATCGGTCGCCAACTGGCTGAGCCTTTGGTTATCAACACAAACATGTCAGGCAGCGAGCGCGACGCGCGGGTTGCTGAAATGTTGTCCACGGTGGGGTTGCGCCCAGAGTATGCGCGCCGCTATCCGCATATGTTCTCGGGTGGGCAGCGTCAGCGTATCGCCATTGCGCGGGCCATGATGCTCAAGCCCGACATTCTGGTGGCGGACGAGCCGACATCTGCGCTGGATGTATCCATTCAGGCGCAGGTGCTGAACCTGTTCATGGATTTGCAGCAAGAGCTGCACACGGCCTATGTGTTCATTTCGCACAACCTGGCGGTGGTGCAGCACGTGGCGGACGATGTCATGGTTATGTACCTGGGCCGCGCGGTAGAAACAGGCCCCAAAACGGCCATTTATGCCCAGCCTTTGCACCCTTATACCAAGGCCCTGCTGTCGGCCTCACCCAGCATCCACGCCAGCGAACGGCGCAAAACCATCCGCATCCAAGGGGAGTTGCCCAACCCGCTCAATCCGCCCAGTGGCTGTGCTTTCCACAAGCGCTGTCCGCATGCGCAAGAGCAATGCCGCGAGCAAGTCCCCGAGTTGCGTCCGCTGCAAGGGCGTATGGTGGCATGCCACCGCGCCGAAGAAATTGCCTAAGCGCAGCTTCAACCGTGCTGCGCTGCGTGCTCTTGTGCACGGGAGTGTGCAAAGAGCGATGGATAAAGCAGCCCTTGCAATCTGATCGGCTTTGTCTTTGTCGTGAGAGGATGCTGCTGCGACAGCGGCAAGATGATGAGGGTGTTTGTGTGACATTTCTCACGGATGCGCGCAGCAACTCAGGGCAATATGCCTGCAAGGGTCGAGTGCGCAGTGGTTTCTGCGCGCATTGGAAACTAGAATGCGCAAGTAGTCTTTGTAACATTTCGGCATTTGCGGTAGAGGCGTATTTACAGCTTTGGGCCATGCAGGTGGTGAACCCTTTTCAGGGAGTTGATCGTGCAGATCAAAGTATTGGGCGCTTCGGGCGGAATAAATGCCGGTATCCATACAACGGCATTCTTGCTGGATGGAGATACCCTGATTGATGCGGGCACGGGTGCGTGCAATTTGCCCTTGGCGGTGCAGCAGGGTATTGAGCAAGTTTTTTTGACGCATGCGCATCTGGATCACATCGTGGGCTTGCCCATGCTCGCGGAAGGCGTGCTGCGCCATCGAATGGAAAATGATTTGCCTCCCATCAAGGTTTATGCGCGCGCCGAGGTGCTGAACAGCGTGCACCAGCATATTCTCAATGGCCATATCTGGCCGGACTTTACCTGTCTGCCCAGCGCGACGCATCCGATGCTGGAGTTGGTGCCGATGGAAGTAGGCAGCAGCATCGCCTTGTCGGGTGGGCGGTTCATCGAGGCCATTCCTGCCGTACACAGCGTACCCTCTGCAGGTTTTGCCGTGCATCAAGGCGACGACACATGGGTCTTTACGGGGGATACAGGGCGCAATCCTTTGCTGTGGCAATTCGTCAATCAACCGCCGCAGCAGGGGCGGAGCTTGCGCTGGCTGGTCACCGAATGCACTTTTGCCGATGATGACCAGGCCTTTGCCGATTTGACGGGACATTACACCGCGCATAGTCTTGCGCAGGATTTGGACGAGCATTTGCACAGCGGGGGGTTTGAGTTGTACCTGAGCCATCTCAAGCCTTGCGACAAGGCTGCCATCGTGCGGGGGCTGGATGTGTTGCGCTTGAAGACGAAAGAAAAAGGATGCCAGCTACATTTGCTGCAAGAAGGGCATGTGTTTTCAACGGAAGCGGCTTGAATAAATAAGTGGCCGACAGCAGAACACGTTGCCAGTTCCCCGTTCCTGCATGTATCGGCATGCCTGCGCGGTTTGCACCGAAAGACACCTGATCATGCAAGATCCACATATGCGCATAAACCCCTAGCGGGCATGATTCCAAATCGGGTTATCGTATGCTCCGCGGACGCGATTCGTATCCATTTTCATTTTGCGCAAACAATGATAGATTCAGCGCAGTCTGCACGCATAAAATATGCGCTGGCATTGCGGGATTTGTTTTTCCGGGATGAACGTGCGTATTGGCAGGGTCGCCCCGCATACCAATTGGGGCAACTTGGTCAGTGCATAACCTTGAGGAGCCAGCATGCAGCCGCAAAACGGTTGATTGTGATGCTTCCTCGCCCATCTGATTCACATGACAGAGGCTTTTGATGAAACGTGCAATTCTTTCCAAAACTACATTGGCGCTAGCCGTTCTGGCTCTGGGCGTTACAGCCTGTGGCGATAAAACTGCGCAACAATCCGCTGCAGCCAGTGCATCAAGTGATGCGGCGTCGGCTCCTGCTGTCGCGCGCTCTGCCGATACCCTTGCAAAAATCAAAAGCAGCGGCGTGGTGAATCTGGGGGTGCGCGATTCTTCAGGCTTGGGCTTCAGCATTGGCGGCGGCAAGTATGTGGGTTTCCACACCGAGATGGCCGAGCGCATCGTGGACGATCTGAAAAAAGAACTCAACGCGCCCGACCTCAAAATCAACGACCAGGTCATTACTTCGCAAAACCGCATTCCGTTGCTGCAAAACGGCACTATCGACTTTGAATGCGGCTCGACCACCAACAACGCCACACGCCAGAAAGACGTGGACTTTGCCGTGACGACCTATGTGGAAGAAGTGCGCGTGGCCACACGTGCCGATGCCAACATCAACAGCGTCAAAGATCTGGCCGGCAAAACGATTGCGACCACCACTGGCACGACTTCGGTGCAGCATTTGCGCAAACACGAGCGCGCAGCAGGCTTGCAGTTCAAGGAAGTGATGGGCAAAGACCACGCCGAGAGCTTCCTGCTGCTGGAAACAGGCAAGGCCGATGCTTTCGTGATGGACGCCTCCATCTTGGCGGCCAACATTGCCCGTTCGCGCAATCCGCAAAACTTCAAGATCGTGGGGGAAGTGCTGTCGGTTGAGCCGATTGCGTGCATGCTGCCCAAAGGCGACGTCAAATTCAAGGAGGCCGTGGACAACAGCATCAAACGCCAAGTGGCTGATGGCTCGCTGGAACAGCTGTATAACAAATGGTTCATGCAGCCCATTCCTCCGAACAACGTCACGCTGAATCTGCCCCTGTCGGCCAGCACCAAAGAGGCGTGGGCCAATCCGAACAACAAACCTATGGAAGAATACGCGCAGAAATAAGCAAGACTGCAGTAGGCAAAACGCTCCGGGGCACGGAGCGTTTTGCGTCATGCAGTATGCTTGGAATGGAGTTGTCTTAAGACGGTGCGTATCACTTAAGACGGTTTAACCAACCGGAGAATGCCCTATGAGTTGGGACTGGCAGGTTTTCTGCAAAGACACCGTCACTTCCGAGACAGTGCAAGGCTGTTTCGGGCGCGGCGATGATTACACGTATCTGAACTGGATG
>RRZT010991320.1_pt1 | contig 12695 bp, 13 predicted proteins | sample 2165551 | NCBI WGS metagenome assembly RRZT01 (sample SAMN10456910, study PRJNA506462) | wastewater metagenome | biome: wastewater; feature: sludge; material: wastewater sludge; isolation source: wastewater sludge with Escherichia coli K12::gfp cells carrying plasmid... | place: USA: Moscow, Idaho... | reverse complement strand
TCATTGGCCAGCACAATGGTTTTAATCACCACATGTTCGGCCACCCCCAAGGCCGCCGCCGAATGCGCGGTGCCGCCGTGCTCTATATAGTCGTATTCGTGCGGCTGAAACGCCACCGCGTGTTGGCGCAAAAAACGAATAGCGGCGGTGATGGGGTATTTTTGTTTGCTCATGGTACAAATACAGCGGTAATTAAAGAAAGGCTTTTAGCGTCTGATGTTTTTCAGGCAGCCTTTTTAAAGGCACTGAAAGCAGAAGCAACAGGCAATGGCCTATGTTACCATAAGCCCTCCCCTACTCAACCCCGCACACACAAAGGAAGCAGCATGACCATCCAGCATTACCAACCCACCGCCCGCCTCTCCGACGCCACCGTGGCCAACGGCTTTGTGTTTCTGGCCGGCCAAGTGCCGGAAAACGAAGATGCCGACGTGACCGCCCAAACCGCCAATGTATTGGCGCAAATCGACGCCATTCTGGCCGCTTGCGGCTCCGACAAAGCGCATATTTGCGAAGCGGTGATTTACCTGCCCAACTTGGCCGACTACGCCGGCATGAACGCCGCTTGGGACGCTTGGGTGCAACCCAGCGCCACCCCCGCCCGCGCCTGCGTGCAAGCCGCACTGGCCAATCCGAAATGGAAGGTGGAAATCAAATTAACCGCCGTGCAAAAATAATACCCATTCTAAAAAACAACCTTACATAAACCTTGCAGCTTCTTGCCCTCTCCCCAACCCTCCCCCACGGGGGAGGGAGCGGGTAACTGAAATAACCCACTTTTCAGATTATCAACAATGTACCCCCTCCCCCGTGGGGGAGGGTTGGGGAGAGGGCAATAAAACCAAAGATTTTCTGATGCTTCCATGTGCGAAGCTTAATAATGAAAGCGGTGCATCAATATCGTTTAATTTTTAGAATTGGTATAAACTGCGCCAATAAATAAGGCTGCCTGAAAACGTTGTTATCGTTTTCAGGCAGCCTTTTTACTGCCAAAACCGCAAACTGCGTTTATTGCGCTTTCGGGTTGATGGTGATTTCCACACGGCGGTTTTTGGCACGGCCTTCCACTGTGGTATTAGACGCCACCGGCATGCGCGAGCCGTAGCCCATGGTGCTGATGCGGTTCGCCGCCACGCCACGGTTGCTTAGGAAGCCAGCCACCGATTGGGCGCGCTGTTGTGACAAGGGGTTGTTGATGGCATCGGTGCCGGTGTTATCGGTATGGCCACTCACGGTGATGGTGGTGTCGGTGTATTTGGCCAGCACATCGGCCACCGCAGTGAGCGAACCGGTGGCGGCGCTATTGAGCGCGGCGCTGCCGGTGGCAAAGGTGATGCTTTCCGGCATCACCAGCTTGATTTGGTCACCCACGCGCTCCACTTCCACCGGCGTGTTGGCCAGCTGGTCGCGCAACAGTTTTTCTTGGTAATCCATATAACCGCCAACACCGGCGCCGATGGCACCGCAAGCCAGCGCTGAATTGCGTGCGCCTTTACCACCATGGGTAATCGCACCGACAATGCCGCACGTGGCGGCAGCGCCCAAGCCGTACATGGCGGTTTTGCTCACGTGCTGTTGGCCGGTGGTGGGATCGGTAACGCAGCCGCTCAAGACAAGCGCTGCGGTGGCGCCGATGGCGGCCAGAGATTTGCTGAATTGCATGGTGTATCCTTTCTGTAAGGCAGACCGGTTATTATTATACCAATCCTAAAAAATAACCTAACTGCGTTGGCTCGCCTTGCCGTACTATCTGTACTGTCTGCGGCTCACCGCCTTGTTATCTTATTTTTTAGAATTGGTATTAGAAACGCCTTAAGCAGACACAAATATCATGCGGCAGGCGTTTGCAAAGCACTATATCGGACAAACGGCATGAATAAAAGTTGCCCGCCATAAAAAAACCGCAGCATTAACACTGCGGTTGATTTTTTTACCGGGCTTAACAATTTGCCGCCCGGTTGGCAGACATTACAGCTTGTCGGCCGACTCAGATAAATAAGCAGCCACACCGGCGGCATCGGCTTTCATGCCTTTATCGCCTTTGTTCCAACCTGCCGGGCACACTTCGCCGTGCTGTTCGGTGAATTGCAAGGCGTCTACCATGCGCAGCATTTCGTCAACATTGCGACCCAAGGGCAGGTTGTTGACCACTTGGTGTTGCACCACGCCGTCTTTGTCGATGAGGAAAGAGCCGCGGAAAGCCACGCCGCCTTCGCTTTCCACATCGTAGGCTTTGGCGATTTCATGGGCGATGTCGGCCACCATGGTAAAGCCCACCGGGCCGATGCCGCCTTGGTTTACCGGGGTATTGCGCCAAGCGGCGTGGGTAAACTGGCTGTCGATTGATACGGCAATCACTTCCACATTGCGCGCTTTGAATTCGGCCAGGCGGTGGTCGTGGGCAATGATTTCAGACGGGCACACAAAAGTGAAATCCAGCGGATAAAAGAACACCAAGGCGTATTTGCCTTCGGTGGCGGCGGCAAAGCTGAAATTTTCAACCACATCGCCATTGCCTAAAACGGCGGCGAATTGCTTGTCGCTGTCGTGAAAAAACGGGGCGGGTTTGTTAACCAATACGGCCATTATTGCTCTCCTGATGAGGGTGGATAAATATCATGCTGCTGCGGCTCTTAAACGGCGGCGGGCAAGCAAACTGCGCTATTCTAGTTTAAAAAAGCAAAGCAGCCTATTGATTTTGCCTATTTTAAACCGAAGCCGCCGCCCAGATTTTAAGGTGATTGTTTTTGCGGCGCGTGAAGACTGTATTACAATATACGCCCGTTATCGAAAAGGCTGCCTGAAACGGAAAACTTGGCTTTCAGGCAGCCCCGGCATTCCAACCCCTTAATTTGAGAAAACCATGCTCAGCGTTTACAACACCCTCACCCGCCGCAAAGAAGTATTCGAGCCGATCAATCCGCAAAACGTGCGCATGTATGTGTGCGGCATGACGGTATACGACTACTGCCACCTCGGCCATGCGCGGGTGATGGTGGTGTTTGATATGGTGGCACGCTGGCTGCGTGCATTGGGCTACCCGCTCACCTATGTGCGCAACATCACCGACATCGACGACAAAATCATCGCCCGTGCCGCCGAGCGCGGCATTTCCATTGGCGAGCTCACCGAATTCTTTATTGAAGCCATGAACCAAGACGCCGCCGCACTGGGCGTTATCCCGCCCGATGTCGAGCCCAAGGCCACCGCTCATGTGGCGCAAATGATTGCCATGATCGAGCGCATCATTACCAACGGCAAAGCCTATGCCGCCGCCAACGGCGATGTGTATTACGCCGTGCGCGAATTTGCCCCCTACGGCCAATTGTCGGGCAAAAGCCTGGATGATTTGCGTGCGGGCGAGCGCGTGGAAGTAGACAGCTTTAAGCGCGACCCCTTGGATTTTGTGCTGTGGAAAGCCGCCAAAGCGGGCGAACCGGCATGGGAAAGCCCGTGGGGACAAGGCCGTCCCGGCTGGCATATCGAATGCTCAGCCATGAGCGAAGAATTGTTTGGCGACACCTTTGATATTCACGGCGGCGGTGCCGACTTGCAGTTTCCGCACCACGAAAACGAAATCGCCCAAAGCTGCGGCGCACACCAACACCACTGCGGCCACAGCCATCAGCATGATGGCCAAGCGGCACAAAGCCACGTTAAATATTGGCTGCACAACGGCTTTATCCGCGTGGACAACGAAAAAATGTCCAAATCGCTGGGCAATTTCTTTACCATTCGCGAAGTGTTGCAGCAATACGACGCCGAAGTGGTGCGCTTCTTTATCCTGCGCGCCCATTACCGCAGCCCGCTGAACTATTCCGATGCCCATCTGGACGACGCCAAAGGCGCCCTCACCCGCCTCTACACCGCGCTCAAAAACACCCCGGCTGCCGAATTTGCCTTAAGCGAAAACGCCAACGATTACACCCGCCGCTTTTTTGCCGCCATGAACGACGACTTCGGCACCGTAGAAGCCGTGGCGGTGTTGTTTGAGCTGGCCAACGAAATCAACAAAAACCACGATGCTAGATTAGCAGGCTGCCTGAAAGCCCTGGCCGGCCTATTGGGCTTGCTGCAACGCGAGCCGGATGCCTTTTTGCAAGGCGGCAGCGATGCCGACGGCTTGGATAACGCAGCCATCGACGCCCTAATCGCCCAACGCCAAGCCGCGCGGGCGGCGAAAAACTGGGCCGAATCCGACCGCATCCGCGACGAATTGGCCGCTGCCGGAATTGTGTTGGAAGACGGCGCGGGCGGCACCGGTTGGCGGCGGGATTAATGGCTACCCCCAAAGCACGGCACTTGATTTTTAAACACAAAAGGCGCATAATACACGGCTTGGGTTTTACACCCGACGCCAAAGAAGTACAGGCAAAACCCCTGTGCCCGCTGACCTAAAGGATTAAACATGAAAACCGATATTCATCCGCACTACCACGACGTAAACGTGACCTGCTCTTGCGGCAACACGTTCACCACCCAGTCTGCCATGACCAAAGACAGCTTTAACATCGAAGTTTGCTCAGAATGTCATCCGTTTTACACCGGCAAGCAAAAAATCGTTGACTCTGCCGGCCGCGTAGACAAATTCAACCAAAAATTCGGCAATATGTTCAAACGCTAAGTTTGACTATTGCAAAAAAGACTGTCTTTCAGGCAGTCTTTTTTGGTTTCAGGCAGCCTTGTTTACCATTCAGGCAGCCTCCTAGCTTAATTTTGTAAAGAAAAAACCATGTCTTCCGTACCCATCCAATCCATCGGCACGCCGCTGTTTTACGGCGTGTTTTTCAGTGTGGTGTTGCTGCTGATTGCCATCGACATGCTCACACTAAAAAAAACCGGCGCCCATAAAGTGAGCACCAAAGAAGCGCTGACCTGGAGCGTGGTGTGGGTGCTGGTGTCGCTGCTGTTTGCCTTGTGGCTTTATTTCGAGCTGGCGGGCAACCCGGCTTACGGCCCGGCAGTGGCCAACGAAAAAACGCTGGCTTTTCTTACCGGCTATGTGCTGGAAAAAGCGCTGGCGGTCGACAATATCTTTGTATTCGTAATGATTTTTGCCTACTTTAAAATCCCGCCGCAATACCAACACCGCGTGCTGCTGTACGGCGTGCTCGGCGCGATTGTGTTGCGGATGATTATGGTGTTTTTGGGCGCGGTGCTGGTGCGCGAGTTTGCGTGGATTTTGTATGTATTCGGCGCATTTTTGGTGTACACCGGCCTGAAAATGCTCAAACCGCAAGCCGAAGAGGCGGAAGATTTGGGCGACAACCCGATTCTGCGCTGGTTGAAAAAACACATCCGCATCAGTAAAAACCTTGATGGCGAGCGCTTTTTTACTGTCGAAAACGGCAAGCGCGTGGCCACACCGCTGCTGCTGGTGCTGATTATGGTGGAATTAAGCGATGTGATTTTTGCGGTCGACAGCATTCCGGCCATTTTCGCGGTGACCACCGATCCGTTTATCGTACTCACTTCTAATTTATTTGCGGTGCTGGGCTTGCGGGCGATGTATTTTCTGCTCGCCAATATTATCGACCGCTTTGTGTATTTAAAATACGGCTTGGCCTTTGTGCTCACCTTTATCGGCATCAAAATGCTGATTGTGGAGTGGTATCATATTCCGGTGGCGGTATCGCTGGCGGTGGTGTTCTCGGCTTTGCTGCTGTCGGTATTGGTGTCGTGGCTGCATATGCGCCGTTTGCATTCCTAATCACCCCACAAAGAAAGCCTTTACCAAAGGCTGCCTGAATCTCCAAACCGCCTGCAAATGCCTATTTGCAGGCGGTTTCTTGTGAGCGGCATGGTGGAATAACAAATAGCTAACATGGTTAAGCTGGTGCCAAGGCCATAGCCAGTTTAGGGATAAAGTAGGCTGCCTGAAACCCTCGACAACACGCATTAGGCGGCTTTTGCAAAATACATCGTCGCCATCTTGTTCTTTGAATAAGCGTCGGCTTAAAGAACCCTACCTACAACAACATGGATGATGTGCTTCAGGCAGCCTTTAAACCTTAATACCAAAGTACACTCAATCAAAACGGCAGTATGCCTGTTGGCCAACATCACCAACCGACATACTGCCGTTTTTTACCACTCGTATGGTCAGGCTTATATCCTCTTAGCCATGCGCATGCGGATGCAGCTTTTGCTGTTTCTCAATGGTTTTGTTCACATACCACTGCTGGGCAATGGTGAGGATGTTGTTCGACAACCAGTACAGTACCAAGCCAGCCGGGAAGAAGAAGAACATCACCGAAAACACCACCGGCATGATTTTCATCATCTTCGCCTGCATCGGATCCGTGGGCGGCGGATTCAGATGGGTTTGGATAAACATGGTAATCGCCATCAGGATGGGCAGAATATAGTAAGGGTCTTTGCGGCCCAAGTCGGTAATCCAGCCAATCCACGGCGCCTGGCGCAATTCCACCGAAGAAAACAGCGCCCAATACAGGCCAATAAACACCGGAATCTGAATCAACATCGGCAGGCAGCCGCCCAGCGGGTTGATTTTTTCCTTTTTGTACATCGCCATCATTTCTTGCTGCATTTTCATGCGGTCGTCGCCGTATTGCTCTTTGAGCTGCTGCAAACGCGGTGCCACGGCACGCATTTTGGCCATTGAGCGGTAGGAGGCGGCGGTGAGCGGGTAAAACACCGCTTTCACAATAATGGTGAGCAAGATAATCGCCCAGCCCCAGTTGCCCACAAATTCATGCAGCTTATTGAGCAGCCAAAATAAGGGCGCAGCAAATAAATGTACTTTGCCGTAGTCTTTAATCAATTGCAGATTATCGGCCACTTGGGTAATGGTGGCGTATTCTTGCGGGCCGGCATACAGCTCAACAGGGAAGCTCAGCGTGGCATCGGCGGCAATGGCGGGCAAGGTGGTGCGCACGCCGGCGGAATACAGGCCGTCGTTGCGTTTGCGGATGTCGATTTGGCACACGCCGTTTTCACAGATGGTTTTGCCGTCTTTGGGCTGCAAAATCCAGGTGGCCATAAAGTAATGTTGGGTCATGCCCACCCAGCCGGTGTCGGTGCGGCGCACATAGTCGGCCTGTTCGCGCCCGCTGGTAAAGTCTTTGTCTAAATCTTTAAACGACACTTTTTCAAACTTGCCTTCAGGCGTGTACAGTACGGGGCCGCTGTAGGTGTGGTCGAAATAACCGGCACCGTCCGGCTCGCTGCCGTCGCGCAATACGCGATAGGCGGCATCCAGTTGCAGCGGCTGCGCGGTTTTGTTGGCCACATCAAAGCGCACATCAATCAAATAGCTGCCTTTGCGGAAGGTATACACCTTATCCACTTGCACGCCGTTGGTTTCCGGTGCGCTTAAGCGTACTTCCACGGAGTCGCCATTGAGGGTGTAGTTTTTTTGCGCAGCGCTAAACGGCACATCTTTGAGCAAAAATTCACCGGCGGGCGTGAGCAGCGATGATTGGGCGATGTATTGATGGCTTTGGCTGTCGTCAAACAGCACAAATTCCTTGCTGGCATCGCTGGTGGCGTTGTGCTTGAGCAAAACCAGACGGCGCAAGTCGCCGCTTTTTTCATCAATGGTGGCCTTTACCGTATCGGTGGTTACCACCACCGGCTCGGTTTGCAGTAAGGCTGCGTCCACTTTCAGTGCCGCAGCGCCGGTGGCGGGTGCGCCTTGTTGCGTCGCGCTTTGCGTGGTGGCCGCTGTTGGCTTAGGCGTGGGGAATAAATATTCCCAGCCCAGCAAAATCAGCATGGCCACAGCAAAAAACGACATCATGCGTTTAAAATCCATGGTGTATTCCGTCTGCAGTTGGTTAAGTCTTTAAAATTTAAGGTATTTTAGATACCGAGCTCAAAAAGTAATATAACAAGGCGGCGAGCCGAAGGCAGTATATACATACGACAAGGCGAGCCAACGCAGTTATAGTGAAATGCATAACAAAGTACTACGGCGTTGCTGCGTCTTGCCGTACTAAGTGTACTGTCTGCGGCTTCGCGCCTTGTATCACTTTATTCTTCATTCCACTATAGATTATTTTTTGAACTCGGTATCAAGGTACCGGATCGTGCCCGCTGCCACCCCAAGGATGACAACGGCCAATGCGCTTGGCTGCCAACCAGCCCCCTTTAAGCGCACCGTGTTTTTGCAGCGCCTCCACTGCATACTGCGAGCAGGTGGGCGTGTAGCGGCAGCGCGGCGGCAGCATCGGGCTGATGGCATACTGGTAAAAGCGCACCAGCAGCAACAATAAGCGTTGCATGGTGATTCCTTATCGCGCCAAGGTCAAGCGGCGTTGATTGAGCTTGGCGGCATTAATCAGGCGCGTGTGGTTAAAAGCAGTTGTTCCAACACCCGCCACACTTGCGCCTGCTCGGCCGGGCCGAAAGATTGGCGCACGCGCACCACAATATCTTCGGCGCCCAAAGCATGTCTGTGCAGGCGGAACCACTCGCGTACACTGCGTTTCATATAGTTGCGCTTATTGGCACGTTTGGCGGTTTTTTTGCCCACCACCAGCCCCAAGCGGGGATGGCCTAGGCCGTTATCCGCGCGCAGCACTTGCAGCCAGGCGCGGCTTTTTTGGCAGCGCAAAGCAAAAACGGATGAAAAATCATCCGTTTTTAATAGGCGGTAGCGTTTACCAAAACGGTAATCCAACTTATACAGCCAAACGTTTACGGCCTTTGGCACGGCGTGCAGCCAAAACAGCGCGGCCGCCACGGGTTTTGCTGCGCACCAAAAAGCCATGGGTGCGTTTGCGGCGGGTAACAGACGGTTGGTAAGTGCGTTTCATGATACTTCCTAAGATTTCGACAAAATAAAACGTGGCATTACACCGCAAAAAAGCCTTTTTGTCAATAAATATAATCCACTGCAAGCCCGTGCAGACCAAGCAGGCAACATAGCCGCTGGCGGCGAATTTGGGTATAATCGGCGCACTTTGCATTGGGGCTGCCAAGCTGCTTATCACGCTTGATATTTACGCCTCAAAGCCACGCCGGCACACACCCGCACCCCGCATCAGCACAACCCCGTGGCCTTCACGCCGCACCCATACGAAACCCCCGCCACAGCATGACCATCGCAGAATTCTGGCCTTTATGCCTCCAGCACCTCAAGCAGCAGCTCTCTACCCAGCAATACAGCATGTGGATAGCACCGCTGACCGTGGGCGAAGAAAACGGCCAGTGGCTGGTGTACACCCCCAATAATTTTTTGTTCGGCCACGTAAAAAAACAATTTTGGCCGCACATTCAGGCAGCCAAAGCCGAGCTGGCGCCCGCCGATGCGCCTGAGTTAACTTTAAAAATTGGCCAAGGCCTGCGCTTGGAAGCCGCCGGCAATGCCGCACCCGCCGCGGCCGCCAACACCGCTGCCAAGCAAACCCCCAGCGCCGAGCAAATCATCGGCAAGCATCTGCAAGCCAAAAGCTCATCTGCCGCCCCAGCCACACCGGCGGCCACCGCAATATCCGCACCCAACACCGCAGTGCCAGACAGCAAACCTGCCGCCGGCAAACGCGATACCCAGCGCTTGTCGCCCGAATTCACTTTCGACACCTTGGTGGTGGGCAAAGGCAATGAAGTGGCGGTGGCGGTGGCACGCAATATTTCCGAAAATCCCGGCGGCAGCTACAACCCGTTTTTCCTCTACAGCAGCCCGGGCTTGGGCAAAACCCATTTGGTACAAGCGGTGGGCCACACCCTGTTGCAATTGCAACCCAAGGCCAAAGTGGCTTATGTGCACGCCCACGAGTATTTGCGCAGCGTGATGAGCGCCGCAAGCACCAATACTTTCGACGCACTCAAACAAAAATACAAACAATACGACTTGCTGATTTTGGACGACGTACAATTTATTGCCGGCAAAGACCGCACCATGGAAGAGTTTTTTTATCTCTTCAACCACTTTTACAACGAGCGAAAACAGATTATCCTCACCTCCGATGAGCTGCCTGAAAACATCGACGGCATGGACGTGCGCCTGAAAACCCGCTTTTCACAAGGGCTTACCATGCGCTTGGAGCCGCCGGAATTTGAAATGCGGGTGGCTATTTTGCAAAAAAAAGCCCAGCTGGCCGGGGTAAAGCTGGAAGAAGACGCCGCTTTTTTTATTGCCAAACACATTCAAGGCAGCGTGCGCTATTTGGAAGGCGCATTCAAGCGCGTGGAAGCCAGCAGTCGCTTTACCGGCAAGCCGATTAATATCGACCTGGCCACCCACGCCCTAAAAGACCTGGTGGCCAGCGCCTATAAAGTGATTACCACCGAAATGATTATGGAAGCCGTGGCCGGTTATTACAAAATCGGCATCAGCGACTTGACCGGCAAGAAACGCACCCGCAATATTGCACGGCCGCGACAAATGGCGATGATGCTCACCAAAGAGCTCACCAGCCTAAGCCTGCCCGCCATCGGCAGCAGCTTTGGCGGGCGCGACCACACCACCGTGATGCACGCCGTTAAAACCATTGCCGACTTGCGCAAAGAAAGCCCCGACACCGAGCGCGACTACCAAAAACTACTGATTTTAATTAAAAATTAACCATCCTCAGAGGGATACACCATGTTGATTTTACAAGCCGAACGCGACACATTGCTCAAGCCCCTGCAAGCCGTTACCGGCATTGTTGAGCGCCGCCACACCCTGCCGATTTTGTCCAACGTATTGCTGGAAAACAGCGGCGGCCAAACCAACATCCTCGCCACTGATTTGGAAATCCAAATCAACACCGCCGGCCCGCAAAGCAGCGCCGACAACTTCCGCATCACCACCAACGCCAAAAAACTGCAAGACATCCTGCGCGCCCTGCCCGACGGCGCCTTGGTGTCCCTGGATTGGGCACAAAACCGCCTCACCTTAAAAGCCGGCAAAAGCCGCTTCAACCTGCAAACCCTGCCCGCCGAAGATTTTCCGCTGATGAGCGTGGGCGAAGACGTGAGCGCCGCCTTTTCCCTGCCGCAAGAAGCATTAAAAGAAATGTTGTCGCAAGTGCAATACGGCATGGCCGTGCAAGACATCCGCTATTATCTCAACGGCCTGCTGATGCAAACCGAAGGCGACCAACTGCGTCTGGTGGCCACCGACGGCCACCGCCTGGCCTTTTCCGCCACCACCATCAATGCCGACCTGCCGCGCGCCGAAGTGATTTTGCCGCGCAAAACCGTGCTGGAGCTGTTTAAACTGCTCAACCACCCCGGAGAGCCAGTTACCGTAGAGCTGCTCAACAACCAAGTGCGCTTGCGCTGCCAAGACACCGTGATTGTAAGCAAAGTGGTGGACGGCAAATTCCCCGACTACAACCGCGTGATTCCGCTGGACAACGACAAACTGTTTTTGGTCGGCCGCACCCAGCTATTGGGCGCACTGGAACGCGCCGCCATTCTGGCCAACGAAAAATTTCGCGGCGCGCGCCTGCACATCAAACCGGGCGTGCTCAGCGTAACCTGTAGCAACAACGAACAGGAAGAAGCCCGCGAAGAGCTGGAAATCGCCTACCAAGGCGACGAATTGGAAGTGGGCTTTAACATCAACTACCTGATGGACGTGCTGCGCAACGTACACAGCGACGACCTGCAACTGGCCTTTGGCGACGTTAACCGCTCCACCCTGTTCACCATTCCCAATAACCCCAATTTCAAATACATCGTAATGCCGATGCGGATTTAAAACCGCGTATCACACCATGATTTGATTAAAGGCTGCCTGAAAACGTGTTTATCCGTTTTCAGGCAGCCTTTTTTACTGCTTTACAATCAAGCCGTAGGTCGAATTCTTGAATCCGATCTACGCCTATTCATGGCAACGTAGGGTGCGCCATGCGCACCGGGTTTTAAAGGCTCAAGGCTACCTGAAACCTTAAAGCCCCGTCATTGCCGAACTGGATTCGGCAATCCATTGACAGGAAAGTACAGATCAAATCATCTGTTTTAATATCAATGATATTGATACTGTTTCTGCATTGCTGCTGTATCGGTTTCGGTTTATGTTCACCATGCATTGCCGAATCAAGTTCGACAATGACGGTTTTACTTTTCAGCAACATAGGATGCGCCTTGGCGCACCGGTTTTTGCAATTTATTTTAAGGCTTGATGCGCCAAGGCGCATCCTATGGGTATGGGTATCTGCTTAGCACAGGTGCAACATATTGAAGGCTGCCTGAAACCGTGATACGCCGCAGCCAAGCATCTTTACAGGCAGCACATTTTCACCGCCACCGCCCATCCAAAACAAGACAACAGCGCTTATCTGTACTGAAAACTAAGCCATTTTCTGATATAATGGCGTGTTTGTTTCAGGCAGCCGCCCTGTTTGGCGGCGCAACAGAAAAGACCCCTTTATGACACAGCAACAACCTGCCGATTACGGCGCCGACAGCATTAAAGTTCTCAAAGGTTTAGACGCGGTGCGCAAGCGTCCCGGTATGTATATTGGCGACACCCAAGACGGCACCGGCCTGCACCATATGGTGTTTGAAGTGCTCGACAACGCCATCGACGAAGCCTTGGCCGGGCATTGCAACACCATCACCGTGGCCATCAATTCCGATAATTCCATCACCATCGAAGACAACGGCCGCGGCATCCCCACCGACATCCACCCCGAAGAAGGGCGCTCGGCGGCAGAAGTCATCATGACCATCCTGCACGCAGGCGGCAAATTCGACAACAACAGCTATAAAATCTCCGGCGGCCTGCACGGCGTGGG
>RRZT010669859.1_pt1 | contig 12700 bp, 11 predicted proteins | sample 2165551 | NCBI WGS metagenome assembly RRZT01 (sample SAMN10456910, study PRJNA506462) | wastewater metagenome | biome: wastewater; feature: sludge; material: wastewater sludge; isolation source: wastewater sludge with Escherichia coli K12::gfp cells carrying plasmid... | place: USA: Moscow, Idaho... | reverse complement strand
TCAGGGTGTCGAACACGGTTTCGACGAGCAGCAGGTCGGCACCGCCTGCGGTCAGGCCGCGAACGGCCACCGTATAGTTTTCCACGAGCTCGGCAAAGCTCACGTTGCGAAAGCCCGGATCGTTTACCTCCGGCGACATCGAGGCCGTACGCGCCGTCGGGCCGATTGAGCCGGCGACAAAGCGCGGTTTGGTCGGGTCTTTGGCGGTGAATTCGTCGCAGACCTCGCGGGCGAGGCGTGCTCCGGCAAAGTTCAGTTCGTAGGCCAAATCTTCGAGTGAGTAATCGGCGAGCGAAATGGCATTGGCGCAAAAGGTGTTGGTCTCGACGATATCCGCACCGGCGGCCAGATATTCGGCGTGGATGCTGCGAATGATTTCCGGGCGGGTGAGCGTCAGCAGATCATTGTTGCCCTTGAGATCGCGCGGATGATCGGCAAAACGCTCGCCGCGATAATCAGCCTCCTGCAAGTTGCGCCGCTGGATCATCGTCCCCATCGCACCGTCAAGCACGAGCAGGCGTTGTTGCAGAAGGGCGGAGAGTTCGGTGGTGCGATCAGCTTGCATGAAAGCCTCGGAGGGATGTGAAAGGTGAAAAGTGAAACGTGAAAGGTGGGATTTCAGGCGCTTCGCGCATCAAGAAGGAAAAACCAATCCCGGCGCGAGCGTTACTGGCAGGGAAAGGGAGAAACAGATCGATTTTACCCTTCTCTCTTCCCTCTTCTCCCTCACCTGCCAAGCGAACCGAAAACCTTCTTCAGCAGGCTCGAACCGGTGCCGACCGGGTCTTTACGGATGGCTTTTTCCTGTTCGGCGATCATCAGGAACAGGCCGTCCATCGCCTTGTGCGTGACATAGCTGTCAAGATCGGCGTCCTTCTTGTCGAGCAGGCCGAGTTTGGCGGCTTTCCCGGCGTATTGATTGTATTGCCCGGCCAGATCGACCTTGGCGGTTGCCTGCTTGACGATCGGCAGGAATTTGGCGGCGATGTCGTTTGAAGTTACCCGCTTGAAGTATTGCGTCGCCGCATCGTCGCCGCCCGTCAGAATGCCACGTGCATCGTCAAAGCTCATGGACTTCACCGCGCTGGAGAGAATCGGCTTGGCTTCGACAGCGGCCATTTCTGCGGCGCGGTTCATCGTTTCGATCAATTCGTCGGCCTGTTTTTTCATGCCCAGCGAGCGCATCGCCTTTTCAACCGTGCGGGCGCTTTCCGGCAGGGGAATGCGCACCCGCTTGTCGCCCAGAAAGCCGTCCTTCTTGCCCAACTGGCCGACAGCAAGCTCCGCACCACGGGTCAAGGCTTCCTTCAGTCCGCTGGCGGTATCATTGTTCGACAGGTCGCCAATTCCCGCAGCGGATAAGGGCATTGCGCAGCCCAAAGCGCATACAATCCACAGCATTCTGAAAAAACAGGCCAAAGCGCCTGAACGATGACTCATGATTGACTCCTTGATTGATGACGGGAACGCACTGTGAACCGTGAAATGTGGAAATCTGACCGCGAGGCATCGGGTTTGTTTCCTTTCTCTCTGGCAAGGCACGGTTTGGAGCAGGATATGTGGTGCTCTGCCGAGCGCATTTCGCTTTTCACTGAGGGTCTGCATTCTACCCGCTTGCCCGCGCTGAGGGGGATGCCACAGGGCAATCGCATGAATACCATGCGCTTGCCAGTGAAGGGGGAAGAGAGAAGAGGGAAGGGTGTGCCTGGTCTGCTTTTTCGGCCTGCACTTGGCAAAAACGCTGTTTGTTTCTGCAGAACCATTGCCGACAGACGGTTTTTCTCTTCCCTCTTCTCCCTTCTCCCTTCCCGCAATCGCTTCATGCGATTGCCTTGGGGGAGGCCATGACGCAGCGGAAGATGCCTGAATGGGCGCAGGAGGCGCTCAAGCGCAGCGTTGGTCATCGCTATTACCCGCTGGTCGTGGCCTTGATCGCCTTTGCCTCGACGGCGACCTTTGCTTTCCCCTTCTTTGTCGTCCTGATTCCGGCGGTCTTGCTGGCGCCGCGTCGCTGGCTGCTGCTTGGCCTGCTCAGTGGCCTGACCAGCGGACTGGGGGGCGCGGTACTGGTTGAAGTGTTTCATTTCATGGGGCGCGAAGTGGTCATCGCCCGCTTCCCCCAGTTACTCGAATGGGGGCACTGGCAAATCGCCAGCGAATGGCTGAATGACTATGGCTTGCTGGCACTGGCCGTCATTGCCGGTTCGCCGATTCCGCAAACCCCGGCGATCTTCGTGTATTCGTTGAGCGAACCGTCGACATTTGGCGTCATGATTGCCGTTGGCATGGGCAAGACGGTCAAATACGTTTTCCTGGCCTGGCTGACGGCACGCTACCCGGCGCGTTTTATCGCCGATTACCAGCAAACAGTGAAAAATATCCAGAAATGACATACACTTAGTTACCGGCAGGTTTTCTGTCGGTGTGTGTCCGTAGTGTAAAATCTTCTACACACCTTCCAGAGGAAGCAAGGAGATCGACATGCCGACCAAAGCCAAAGTAAAAGCGCCAAAGCTTTTTCTGCAGAGCGGTGAGCAAGCGGCAGTTCTGCGTAAAAAACTTGGTTGCAACCAGTCGGATTTCTGGAGCCGCATCAAAGTGACGCAGTCGGGTGGTTCTCGTTACGAATCCGGGCGCAAGCTGCCTCGTCCGGTTCAGTTACTCCTGCACCTGGCCTATGCGCCTGAAGCCCAGGCTCAGGCGCTGCTGACCTTTCTGCGCGAATCCGAATAGAAGCTTGGTGCCCTGCAAGAAACCATAAAGCCCGGGTTGTCCGTTTCGGATGGCTCGGGTTTTTGCCATGAACTCAGAGGCTTGAGGCCAACCGGGGCGATACCGCGCGAAGTTAGTGCAGGAAGCGGGTTGCAGATTCTAGGTCGGAATAGATCTTGCTCTTGTAGAGCGCCGAGACAAATTTCTGCCAGATGATATCCGGCTCACCCAGGCTGAAGCCATAGAACCCGTTCTGCCCATAGTCGTGGGCACGCAATGCCTGTGAGCGAACGTGGGAGGTGTCCGAACTCCCCAGCTTGATGGTCGTGTCGAACCAGGTGTTCAACGGCAGGTTTTTGTCCGAGCGTGCCCGGAAACCGTAACGCGAGACCTCAACCACCAGGATGGGAATTTCCTCCTTGCCGTCGGGCGTGGTGAACGCCACCTGCGCCGGACACTTCACGGAAAAGCGCGGGTGGCTCCGGGTGGGGGCAGCACCTTCCTGATTGTCTTCCACGGCAGGCAGTACAGCCCGATAGTCCGGCAAGTCATAAGTTGTCTGGAGCAATGCCTTTTTGCGCGGACTCAGGTTCTTGAAGGTATTTGTTCTTACGTTGAAAAAGTAGTCGATCAGCTCGGGGGACAATACCGGGTCATTGGTGGTAAAGAAGCGCCGCCTCGGGAACTGGATATTGGGCAGCTTGGACTTCATGAAATAGGTATAAAGGTTCTGGCGAGCCGGTTTCGAAGCATAGTGTTTGCGGAAAAGCTCCGGTGCCTCCCTGAGATCGAGCGTCGCGCCGACAGCCGGGGCGCCATTGACGAAGTCATAGCTTTCCACGACATTTGCCGTGAGCCGCGTAAAGCACAACAGCGATTCGTACATTTCGATATGCCGCGGGTTGACCGCGATGACCAGATGGCGGGTATCGAAACAGGTGGTGCAATACTCGTACATGAACTTGATCAGCGGAAACAGGATGCTGCCGCCGGTTCTGCGGAAGTTGCGATGTATCGCCAGTGCCGAAACCTCGGCAATCTGTCCCTCCTTGATGCGGACAGCGCTGAGGTCGAAGATTCTTTGCAGCGGGATGCCGAGCGCGCTCTCCCGGATCAGCGAAACGGTGCCGACCACCTTGCCGTCATATTTGGCGCACAGGGTCGTCGTTGTCGGCAGGGCGTGATAGATCGTTACCCGCAGGCCGGACGGGTCAGGTGTCATGAAGCCGCTTTCAACATAGGCATTATGCAGCAATGAAAAGCAGGCTTCGAGTTCTTCTTTCGTTTCCGCCAGCTTCAGCACCAGATGCTCGTTGGGTTTCGGGTTGCAATCCACCATCGAGCGGATGATCTTGAAACGCTGCTTGCGAGGCAGGTGCGAGACGACCCACTTGGCGAACTGGCGCCACTGTTTTCGCGCTGCAGAGTGAATTTTTTTGAACATGTCGCGGACCACCTGAACGGAATATTTTCCGTCACCATACACACATGCAAAAGCAAAGTGAAGCACTGGCCGGGTTCCGACAACTCATGCACCATGCCGGAATTGCCCGAGCCGGGCCTGTACGGGGCAGGCCACGATGTCGGGCCAGGGGGTCAGTCGAGCTTCTTCAGATAATCCTTGGTAAAAATTTTGTCAGGCAAATCACGCAGTTTCATGCTGTTGTAGTCAAGAATCGATTGCTCGCCGCTGCGCATGGCGTCATCCATGACCAGACGGGTCGGGCGGATCCGGCCTTCCATTTTCTGGTAGTTTTCGTATTTGCAGGTTTTCAGCAGACGGTTGGAAAGCGAGTAGAACTCGGCCTTGTGCGGCCAGTTGTCTTTCTGGTTGACCCAGTAGATGACCTTCTGATAGGTAACGCCACGATCGACGGCGTTGAGTTCCAGGACATGGTAGGTTTCCGAGCCGATGGTTTCGCTGCGCAGCAGTTTCGGATTGTAGTCACCGGCGAAGTTGGCGCGTGCCAGGTCGCCGTTGGCCACCTGTCCGGTCAGACGTTGCGACAGGGCGATGCGGATCGGTTGCGATACGTCGGGCATGAAGATCCACAGATCACGGCCTTTCATCAGGATGATCTGGCCGCGTTCGGAAGCCGGTTCGGTGACCATGACCACCGTATTGCTGTTGCCTTTTGACAGTACCCGATATTTCCGGCCTTCAGGCTCCTGGCCGGATTTGGTGGTCACGATACTGATGTCAACCTGGAAGCCTTCGGCAGGGAAGCGGACCAGGTCAGCCTTTTCGACAATCGAGCGGGCGAGGGCATCGTCGGCAGGTGCCTGTGGCTGGGCTTCCTGTGCCCTGACGGAAAGGGGAAAAAGCAACAGTAAAAGGGACGCTGCAGCCACGACAGCCTTGACACTTCGATGCTTCATCGTCATGATTTCCAAAGTTTTCCTCCTTCATGCTTGGCCTTGAAAAGGCAGAAAGTTACCTGATGAGTGTTGTTCGCATTGAACACGTGACCAAGGATTACCAACTCGGTGATCAGAAGGTCCGGGCGCTGAAAGATGTTACCTTGTCCTTCGAGCCCGGTGTGTTTCTTGCGATCGCCGGCCCTTCGGGCAGCGGCAAGTCGACGCTACTGAATCTTATCGGATGCATCGACAATCCGACAAGCGGAAAAATTTATATCAATGAGCGTGATGTCAGCGACAAGACGCCGGATCAGCTCGCCGATTTGAGAAATCGCTCGATCGGCTTCATTTTTCAGACCTTCAACCTGTTGCCGGTACTTTCTGCTGCCGAGAATGTCGAGTATCCGCTGTTGCAGCGCCGCGACGTTTCGGAGGCTGAGCGCAACAAGCGGGTGAATTATTTTCTGGATATCGTCGGGCTGTCGAAGTTTGCCAGCCACCGACCCAATCAGCTGAGTGGCGGGCAGCGGCAGCGTGTGGCGATTGCCCGGGCGCTGGCGATTCGTCCATCCATCGTTCTGGCCGATGAGCCGACGGCCAACCTCGACCACAAGACCGGCGAGGAAATCCTCAAGCTGATGAAGCAGATCAATCGCGCCTTCAATACGACCTTCATTTTTTCCACCCATGACAAGCGCGTGATCGCCAAGGCCGACCGACTGGTACGTATCGAGGATGGTGAAATCACCACCCTAGGCGTCCGGCGCGAGGACAAATGGTCGCTGGCGCGTCATCAGCCACCGCCACTCCTGCAACCGGCGGCGGAATAAACCTTTCATCATCAGGAATAACAATCATGCGACTGTGTACAAAAACAAAATCCGCGCCTTTTGTTCCGCAACTTGCCGTACTCGCGCTGGCGTTGTGCATGATGACGCCGGTGCAGGCGGCGGGACGGGATGCCCTGTTCGATCTCGACGAGGATTCGCCCAAGGCGGCAGCAAAGGAAAAGTCCCCGGCGAAACCGGCGGGTGGGCGCGATGCCCTGTTCGGTCTTGACGAGGATTCACCCAAGGCGGCAAAGGAAGATTCTCCGGTAAAACCGGCGGGCGGGCGTGACGCCCTGTTCGGCCTTGATGATGACAAGTCTGCCGGGAAGAGTGCGGCCAAGCCCGCTGCCGAAGGCGGTGGCATCCGTGGTTTCCTGCAGTTTGAACTGGCACGTGCGACCGAGTCGCCGAAACACTGGACGAAAATGCTGACCCGTGCCGATCTCTCCTCGCAGGGCAATCTGGGTGGCGGCATCAAATGGAAGCTCGGAGCGCGTGTCGACTACGACGCCGCCTATGATTACAAGGATTACTATCCGGGCAAGGTGGAGCGTGACCAGCGTTTCAACGTCAGCCTGCGTGAAAATTACATCGACATTGCTGCTGGCGATTGGGATTACCGCCTTGGCAAGCAGCACGTCGTCTGGGGCGAGATGGTCGGGATGTTCTTTGCCGACGTCGTTTCAGCACGGGACATGCACGAATTCATCCTGCCCGAATTCGATACCATGCGCATTCCGCAGTGGGCCGCGCGCGCCGAATATTTCAAGGACGATTTCCACGCCGAATTTCTGTGGGTTCCCGTGGCGAGTTACGACCGTATCGGCAAGCCTGGTGCCGAGTTCTATCCCTACCAGCCGGTGCCGGCGGGCATGAACGTGATCTACCGCAATGAGGATCGTCCGGCGCGCAATCTGAAAAACTCCAATTACGGCCTGCGCCTGTCGACCCTGCAGAATGGCTGGGATCTATCCGCTTTTGCCTATCGCAGCATGGATGTCGCGGCCACCTTTTACCGCGATTTGACCAGCATCCCCGGCACGGTCATCTATCGTGCCGAACATGATCGCATCAGCCAGTTTGGCGGAACGCTGGGCAAGGATTTCGGCGATGTGGTGTTGAAGAGCGAGGCGGTTTATACCCGTGGTCGCCAGTACACCGTGTTGCGTGCGAGCGATCCCAACGGCGTGGTGCCGCAAAATACCCTTGACTGGGCCGTGGGCCTGGATTTCACCCTGCCGGCCGATACGCGCTTCAACGTCCAGTTCATTCAGCGCGTTTATTTCTCGCACGATGCCGACCTGATCTCCGACCGGCGTGAGGATGCCTACAGCCTGCTGCTCAATCACAAGCTGACCGACAAGCTGGAAGCGCAGGCGCTGCTGATCTCCAGCCTGAACCGGACGGATTGGCTGTTCCGCCCGAAAGTGAGCTGGGGCTTCGAGAAGAACTGGCGTCTGGTGGTCGGTGCCGACATCTTCAAGGGCGGACCGCTGGGACTGTTCGGACGCTATGACGGACAGGATCGGGTTTATTCGGAAGTCCGTTACAGCTTCTGATCCACCCTGCAAAAAAAGCCCGCCGTGGATGACGGCGGGCTTTTTTTTGTGCCTTGTTCAGGGGGCAGTGGGGATCAGCAGATCGCTCAATGACTTGCGGATCGATCGGGCCCATGGCGGTTTGCTTTCGCCAACACGGCAGAAGAAAGCGAAGTGGGTATCCGGTGAGGCTCCGGCGAGTTGTTCAAAGCGTTCGGTGAGCTTTTCCGCCCGGACGGCAAGTTCCGGTACGGCGGAAAATTTCCGGCCGGAGCGGCTGTACCAGCGGAAGATGATCGGCGTCATGGCTGGCTGGAGGTGCAGGCCGACCCGTGTGGCTGTCAGCCACAGGCGTTGCAGGGCCGCGCCGGCCTGCAGATAGGCGCTCAGTCCGTCGGGCTTCTCCCTGGCGATGAGCAGGAGATGCGCGGCGCAGGCGATGCCCGGCAGGAAATCCATCTGGATACGCGGTGCGATGGTGGCTCCCATGTAGCGGTTCAGGAAGTTCATGCGCTCCCAGCTTTTCATTGCCCAAGGCATGATCTTCACCGTCATCGGGTCGGCGCCGGTGGCCTGATCCGGGATGCGGTCGACGCTGTAACGGACATTCCACTCGATGATCTCGTAATGCACCGGGAACGCTTCCGGGCAGGTCAGGCGGATGTAGGCGTTATCCCAGAGCAGCCCGGCGACCGACAGGCGTTCCTGAAAGCTGCTGAAGACGCGTACCGTGAAGTTTTCGCCGACAGCGGCTTGCAGGGCTGCACTTTGCTCCGGCGTGAGCGGCGTGGTGCGCATTGGCCGACGCTGTACACAGCGTTTTTCAATACAGGCGACGAGCGGGTCTTCGGGCAGGTCGGCGGGTTCGAGTTCGACATCATAGATCGGTGCGCTGTCGGTGCAGCCATCGCGGATGCACCAGCGGGCGCACAGGCCGAAACGGGTTGCGGCCAGGCGCAGCGTTTCGAGCAGGGCGCCGTGCGACATGTGACTGGCATGACCGTCGAGGTCGTAGAGGACATGCTCGCGCGTGTCGTAGCCATGGATGGCGATGCGTTTGTCGTCAAGAATTTCGAAACGCCAGGGTTGCGTGTTGTCGCCGCTGGGCGACCAGCGGGCAAGGTCGAGGATGTTGCTCAGGGTTTCACGGTTCATGGGGTACTCGTCACGGTGCGGGGGCAGGGCGGCGGCCCAGTTGGGATTTGACCAGGTAGACCATCAGGCGTTGCAGGGGGTTGCGATAACCCCAGGGGCGCCAGGTTTTGATCAGGCGCATGGTGTAGCCGTCGAACTGGGTTGACCACGGCGCCAGTTTGACGTCGCCCCGCCCGAGCAGCAGTTTGAAGGTTTCGCAGGCAGTCACTCCGGCGCACAACTGGCAGGCAGCGATCGAGGACGGCCCCTTGTGCTCGGCCAAATTGACGCGCGAAGCGTCGGCCAGATAACCGCGCTGGAGCATCGCCGGGGAAAGACCGACGAGGAAGCGGATGGCCATTTCCAGTTCGCTCTTGCATTCGCCGAGACCGAAATAATCCTCGAAGGGCATGCCGCCGGGCGCGAAGGACAGGACGGCCGTCCCCAGGCCGAGGGGCGCGGCAGTGACCGCCGGAATGCCCTTGCGCTCGCAGGCGGCAAAGGTCATGCGGCGGGCGGAGAAGGCGAAGTAGTCGAGCCCGTCGATGTAAATGTCGGCGTCCTTGAGGAAATCGTCGACCGTATCGGGCTGAATGCCGGCGGGGAAGGTGCGCAGATCGATTTCCGGGTTGATGTCCATGACCATCTTCGACATCACCTCGATTTTCGACTGATCCAGCGTGCTGACCATGGCGCCAGCCTGGCGGTTGAAATTGACGATGCTGAAAGCATCAAAGTCGGCAATGGTGAAGCGGCTGATACCGAGGCGGGCCAGCGTCAGCAGATGGACGCCACCGACACCGCCCATGCCGCCGATGGCGACACGACTATTTCTCAGCTTTTCCTGCTCGGCCTCGGTGACCCAGCCGATATTTCTGGAGAAAGCCTGCCCGTAATCGAATTTCTGCATGATGAGCGTCTCCGCTAGGGTTTGTCGTATGATAATACCTTGAACACTGATCGGACAGAACCATTGGAGTCAATGAAAAGCTTGCTTGCCGATTTTCGCCTGGCGATGCGCAACCTGATGCGCAACCGCTGGCGGACCTCTGTCGCGGTTCTGACGGTGGCTTTCGGCATTGTGGCGTTCCTGTTGGCAGGGGGCTTCATCACCTGGATTTTCCAGCAGATGCGCGAGGGGGCCATCCATTCGCAACTGGGACATATCCAGATCGTGCGGCCCGGGTATTTTGACAAGGGCATTGCCGATCCCTATTCCTTCCTGCTGCCCGAACAGTCGGCGGAGCAGTCCGGAATCGAGAAGATGTCAGGCTTTCAGAGCCTGGCACCACGCCTGTCATTCAGTGGCCTGATCAGTCATGATGACACCACCATCGCCTTCATCGGTGAAGGCATCGACCCGGTGCACGAAAAGCCGATCAGCAGCAGCGTGACCATTGTGGCCGGCCAGGATCTCACTGACGCCAAGGAAAATTCCGTACTGCTCGGGCAGGGGCTGGCCAAGAGCCTCGGCGTCAAACCGGGCGATCAGGTCGTGCTGCTGGCCACGGCGGCCAATGGCAGCCCCAGCGCCGTGGAAGTGAAGATTGTCGGCACCTTCGCCACCATTTCCAAGGAATACGACGACTCCGCACTGCGTCTGCCGATCCAGGTCACGCGCAAGCTGATGAAGGTCAAGGGATCGACCTCCTGGGTCGTCCTGCTCGACAAGACCGAAATGACCGACGAAAAAGCCCGCTATCTGCGCGGCCAACTCCCCGCCGAAGGTTTCGAGATCATTCCCTGGAGTGCGTTGGCCGATTTCTACAACAAGACCGTCGAACTGTTTTCCAAGCAGGTGAACGTCGTCAAATTCATCATCGGCATAATCATCGTGCTGACCATCTCGAACACGCAGATGATGAGTGTGCTGGAACGCACCACCGAGATTGGCACCAGCCTGGCCATCGGCCTGCGGCGCAAGGCGCTGATGCGCATGTTCATTGCCGAAGGCGCGCTGATCGGCGTGGCAGGCGGCTTGCTGGGCGTCACCCTGGGCTATGTGCTGGGCGAGATCATCTCGGCGATCGGGATTCCGATGCCGCCGCCGCCGGGGATGGAGTCCGGCTATCTCGGACAGATCCTGATCGTTCCCGGGCTGGCGATGGAGGCGCTGATCCTGGCCATTCTGACCACCTTCATCGCTGGCATCCTTCCGGCCTGGCGGGCCAGCAACATGATCATCGTCGACGCATTACGGCGGAACCAATGAAACTGGAATTCACTCGCTGGTTTGCATTTGCGCTGCGCAATGTTTTTCGTCAGCGCGCCCGTTCGGCGGGGACCCTGGCGGCGATCAGCCTCGGGGTTGCCGGGCTGATCCTGGCCGGTGGTTTCGTGCAGGATATTTTCGTGAAACTGGGCGAAGCCGTCATTCACTCGCAGAGCGGACACTTGCAGGTGGCGCTCGACGGCTACCGTGAAGGGCGGATTCGCGAGCCGGAAACCTATCTGATCAAGGAGCCGGAAAAGCTGAAAAAGACGCTGGGCGAAGAAGCCGGTGTACAACTGGCGCTGGCCCGGCTGGGGTTTGCCGGGGTGCTGAACAACGGCAAGCGCGATCTCGGCATCATTGGCGAGGGGGTCGAGCCCTCGTCCGAAGAAACCCTGGGCAGTTTTCTGAAGTATGTCGAGGGGCGGCCACTGAAGGACAGCGACAAGGACGGCATTGTCATGGGCTACGGCGTGGCCAAGTCACTGGGCCTGAAGCCGGGCGACCGGGTGAATCTGGTCATCAGTCTGGCACAGGGAGCGGTCAATACCCTGGATTTCGAAGTCGTCGGCATCTTCCACAGCTTCTCCAAGGATTTCGACGCCCGTGCCATCCGTATTCCGCTGGAGGCGGCGCGCGAACTGATGGACAATCGTTCGGCGCACCTGATCGTGCTGCTGCTCAACGACACCGAGGATACCGACAGGGTGCATGCCGCACTGAAGAAGAAATTTGGCCCGCAAGGCTATGAAATCGCCAACTGGCGCGAGCTTTCCGATTTCTATGAAAAGACCCTGGAGCTTTATGACCGCCAGTTCGGCGTGTTGCGCTTCATCATCCTGCTGATGGTGCTCCTGAGCGTGACGAACAGCGTCAACATGACGCTGTTCGAGCGTACCCGCGAATTCGGTACCCTGCTGGCGCTGGGTGACAAGCCCAAGGCCGTCTTCCAGCTGATCATGACCGAAAACGCCATTCTCGGCATGCTGGGGGCGCTGACCGGGATGATTCTTGGCTGTCTGGTCGGGATGCTGATCACGGCGATCGGTATCCCCATGCCGCCGCCACCGAATGCCGATGTCGGCTATATCGCCCAGATTCGTCTCCTGCCGCTGGATGTGCTGAGTGCCGGGGGCATCGGTTTTATCGCGACCTGCCTGGCGGCCATTCTGCCGGCCCGACGCGCTTCCCGCCTGAAGGTGGTTGATGCCCTGCGTCAGGGTGTATGAGCCGCGTGTGGGGCAGGCTTCAGGGAAGTGTGGATAGCCCCTGAACCATGCCCTATCTCATTGTTGTCACCATTCTCTGGGCGTTTTCCTTCAGCCTGATCGGACAGTATCTGGCCGGGCAGGTCGATAGTGATTTTGCCGTGTTGGCGCGGGTTGTCATCGCGGCGGCGATCTTCGTTCCCCTGACCGCCTGGCGTGGCGTCCCGGCTGCGTTGTGGCGCGGTTTCTGGCTTGCCGGGGCGCTACAGTTCGGCGTGACCTACCTCTGTCTCTACCGCAGTTTCAACGTGCTGACGGTGCCCGAAGTGCTGTTGTTCACCGTGCTGACGCCGATCTACATCACCCTGCTCGACGATGCGCTGGCGCGCCGCTTCAACCGCTGGGCGATGCTCGCGGCGGCAGTTGCCGTGACGGGCGGCATCATCATCCGCTTTCGTCCGCTGCATGGCGACTACCTGCTCGGTTTCATCCTGCTGCAAATTGCCAATGCCGCCTTTGCTGCCGGACAGGTGCTGTGCCGCCGCCTGCTGCTGCGCTACCCGACAGAGATTCCGATGTACCGTTTCTTCGGGCATTTCTTCCTGGGTGCCCTGCTGCTGGCGCTCCCGTCCTGGTGGCTTTTCGGCGACGCCACGCGTCTGCCGCAGACGGCCATGCAGTGGGGCGTGCTGGCCTGGATGGGAC
>RRZT010197156.1_pt1 | contig 12700 bp, 11 predicted proteins | sample 2165551 | NCBI WGS metagenome assembly RRZT01 (sample SAMN10456910, study PRJNA506462) | wastewater metagenome | biome: wastewater; feature: sludge; material: wastewater sludge; isolation source: wastewater sludge with Escherichia coli K12::gfp cells carrying plasmid... | place: USA: Moscow, Idaho... | reverse complement strand
TAGCTGCAGTGCATGCAGGTTGGCGTGGAACTCTCAATCGTATTGCACATCGTGCCATTGTGGAAATGTGCAATGTTTATAAATCTAATCCGTCACGCATAAAAGCCGTGATAGGACCTGGTATATCTATGGAAAACTTTGTAGTCGGTGATGAGGTCTATCAGCAGTTTGAAACTGTTGGATTCAATATGTCGCTCATTTCAAAGAAATACGAAAAATGGCATATTAATCTTCCTGAATGTAATCATATTCAATTAAGGGAGGCAGGACTGAAAGATGAAAATATCTTGATGTCTGGAATATGTACCTTCTCTCGCTCCGAAGATTATTTCTCAGCCCGCAAGCTTGGACAGCATTCGGGAAGAATATTCTCCGGAATTATGATTTCTGAATAGTCGATTGTGTCAATCCGCTTTCAGATTGCTACTACTATTTTTATTTTTAACCTTTGATGAATCTTTATGAATTTCAATTTGAAACACTTTTTGCTGGGTGCTTCGCTCATAGTGACTATGTCTGCTATGACTCCCGCAAAAAAAACTTTCTCTGCTGCTGAACAGCAACAGATTACTATTCCTACGTCGGGACTTTTTGATCATTCTAATGCTTTTAGCATAGATTTTGGTGTTATGGGAAGCAATAGCTATTTTTTTCCATTGCCTGTTGGCAAGGTAAAAGTAGTCGATGATAATCAGGCACTGGAAATTTCTACTTCTGCCGGTGATGCTGTTAAGGCTATGTTTGGTGGTATTGTCCGTTTATCACGAAACGTAAATGGTTCAGGAAATGTTGTTGTTGTAAGACATGATAACGGTATAGAAACTGTTTATGCCAATAATGCGCAGAATTTAGTTAATGTTGGACAGCGTGTAAAGGCTGGACAGACTGTGGCTATTGTTGGCTCTGATGCAGGACGTACATATTGTAAGTTCTATTTCATGGTTAATGGTGGTCGAGTTAATCCTAAGACGTTCATAGACTTGAATAGTCATATATTGCGCAAGCAGACTGTCTTGTGCAAGAAGAATGGAAATTATGTAGATGTATCTGTTGTTGGAAATTTAGAAAAACAATCTAAGGATACCAAAGATATAGTTACTTCTGATAACGATGATAAAATTGATTTTACTGATTTAGCAAAATCAGAATGGGCTTATCCTTTACCAGGGAGTCATGTTATAAGTCCTTTCGGTGGTGCTCGTCATCATCCAGGTGTCGACCTTAAGACACGCCCGAATGATAATATATGTTCGGCATTTGACGGAGTAGTGACTATGTCTGGAAATTATTTTGGATATGGTAATTGCATAAAAATCAAACATAATAATGGTCTTGAGACATTGTATGGTCATCAATCACGTAACTTGGTGAGATGCGGTGATAAGGTCAAGGCTGGACAGATTATAGGACTTACAGGTAGAACGGGACACGCAACGACTGAACATCTGCATTTCGAGATATTCTTCAAAGGACATAGATTAAATCCATCGTCCGTATTTGATAATGCTAACAAGTCATTGCAACAAGTCACCCTTTCCTTGAAAAATGGAGTTGTGAAGACTCAGCGCAATTACTTCGCTAAGAATTAGATGAATCAGATAACTTTGATTCATATCATAATAAAAAAAAAGCTCCCTTTAAATAAGAGAGCTTTTATTTATTACTTGTGTCTGTTGGTCCTTTGTTCGCGGTATTTCGCCTTTTGGCGTGCGCTTCCGGAACCATGAGCACCTGTGATGTACTTTTTCTTTTTGGCTTTGGTTTTTACTTTTTCTTCTTTGACTTCGCCATTAGAAGGTTTTTTAAAAACTATACCCAACTCGATAATTTCGTCGATATCACTCATATATTTATTTTAATGATGGAATAAGCGTACTCCTGTGAACGACATAGCGATACCATACTTATCGCATGTATCGATAACATTGTCGTCACGTATTGAACCACCCGCTTGTGCAATATATTCTACACCGCTTTTGTGGGCGCGCTCTATGTTGTCTCCGAATGGGAAGAATGCATCACTTCCAAGTGCCACTTTGGTGTTTTGAGCAATCCATGCCTTTTTTTCTTCCATCGTGAAGACTTCTGGCTTTTCTGTAAAGAATATCTGCCATGTTCCGTCACGGAGCACGTCGTCATGTTCTTCACCTATATAAACGTCTATGGTATTATCGCGGTCTGCACGACGGATTCCTTCTTTAAAAGGAAGGTTCATTACCTTTGGTGCTTGACGCAACCACCATGTATCAGCTTTGCTTCCTGCAAGACGAGTACAGTGTATACGACTTTGCTGACCGGCTCCAATACCGATAGCTTGACCGTCTTTTACATAGCATACAGAATTACTTTGTGTGTATTTAAGTGTTATAAGCGCAATTATTAAATCGCGTTTAGCCTCTTCTGTGAAAGTCTTGTTCTTTGTTGGAATATTCTCATATAGCTTTGGATCATCTAGTTTTATCTCGTTACGTCCTTGCTCAAAAGTTATTCCAAATACCTGCTTGTGTTCTATTGGAGCTGGTTTGTATGAAGAATCAATCTTTATAACGTTGTATGTGCCTTTGCGCTTATCTTTCAATATTTCTATTGCTTCTGGAGTATAGTCAGGGGCAATAACACCATCGCTAACTTCTCGCTTCAATAGAGTCGCTGTAGCTGCGTCGCATGTGTCGCTTAATGCAACAAAGTCTCCGTATGAACACATGCGGTCTGCTCCGCGTGCACGTGCATAGGCGCATGCCAAAGGAGTAAGGGGAATCTTTACGTCATCAACAAAATAAATTTTCTTCAATGTATCGCTAAGAGGCAAACCTATAGCTGCTCCTGCTGGAGATACATGTTTAAAACTTGCTGCTGCCGGAAGCCCAGTGGCTTCTTTCAGTTCTTTTACTAATTGCCAACTGTTTAGTGCATCAAGGAAATTGATGTACCCAGGGCGACCGTTAATGACTTCGATTGGTAATTCACCTTCTTCCATATATATTCTGGAAGGTTTCTGGTTTGGATTACATCCGTACTTTAAAGCTAATTCTTTCATTCTTGAGGGTTAATTAAACTTTTTGCAAAGATAATCATATTTTTTTTATTACCTTTGCAACTGAGAAATTATTTCATTAGGTTATGAAACGTAAAATTGGTATCCTGCTAAAGGAAGTGGGGACAAAACTTGTAGAGAAAGCGAAGATTGGTAATGACTTTGAGAAAATGTCTCTCTTTTTCTCTCAGCATCACATCAATCTCAAATCATCTTCTTTGAAGAAAATCTGGCATTATCTTTCTGATGTCGAAAAACCTTCTCATGAATTTTTGGATAGATTGGCGTTGTTTGCCGGATTCCAGAATTGGGAAAGTTTAAAGGATACTTTTATGGATGATGAAACAAAAACTAAGAAATAAAAAAGAGGTTATGCTTTATGCATGACCTCTTTTTATTTCTTTTCTGAAGATCCTCAGGATTATTATCCCTTAACAGTTCTCTTCTCAGCAATACGAGCTTTCTTACCTGTAAGCTTACGAAGATAGTACAACTTAGCGCGACGTACTTTACCACGCTTGTTTACTTCAATTGAATCGATGTTTGGTGACTCCATAGGGAAGATACGCTCTACACCTATTGTTCCTGACATCTTACGAACTGTGAAACGTTTTTTATCACCATGACCTGAAATTTTGATAACAACACCACGGTACAACTGTACACGTTCCTTGCTACCTTCAACGATACGGTATGCTACTGTAATAGTATCACCAGCTTTGAATGAAGGATGCTGTTTGCCAGTAGCAAATGCTTCTTCAGCAATTTTAATTAAATCCATTTCTTTTGATTTTAAATTGTTTATCGTTACAACGCAACATATCAAGTAACTCTTCTTTGACAGCGATTGCGCGAAAGCGGTGCAAAATTAGTGGTTTTTCACCATACAACCAAATATAATTTCATATATTTTTATCTGATATAGTTGGCAGCTTTTTCTTTTTTGAGTACATTTGGGCAATAAACGCTTTAAAAGCGTAGAGTAAAGAAGAATGTGAAATAATAAAAAAAGAGTGACTTAACTGTAATCGAATGAAGAAAATCATTTTACTATATGTATTATGTATATTCGGGCTTTCTTTGTATGCCCAGCAAGTGCCTAATGTTTTGAGAAGAGGTGGGGCTGACAGTGCGGAATGTCGTGAATGGGTGGAGAAGCAATTGTCGGAAATGAGTTTGAAAGAGAAAATAGGACAGTTATTTATACATACAGTCGCTCCTCTCAATACGCAGTCTAACCGGGCGAACATATATAATGCTGTTAAGGAATATAAGGTGGGCGGTTTGCTGTTCTCCGGCGGACAGGTGGGGAATCAGGCAATACTGACCAACTACGCACAAGAATTATCGAAAGTACCTTTGTTTATTGCTTTTGACGGCGAATGGGGATTGGCGATGAGGCTGAAGAATACTCCCCGTTTTCCCCGCAACAGGGTATTGGGCTGTATTCAGGATAATCAATTGCTTTATGAATATGGTAAGGAAGTTGCCCGTCAGTGCAAAGAAATAGGTGTACAGATTAATTTTGCTCCTGTTGCCGATGTGGATATTAATCCGCGCAACCCTGTCATCAATACTCGCTCTTTTGGCGGTGATCCTAAAAACGTTGCTCAAAAAGTGGTTGCATATTCTCGTGGATTGGAGGATGGAGGAGTACTTTCTGTAGCCAAGCATTTTCCGGGACATGGAGATACGGAAGTGGATTCTCATAAGGCGTTGCCTGTGCTGAATTTTGACCGTGCCCGTTTGGATAGTATTGAACTTTACCCGTTTAAGGAGGTGATCCATGCCGGATTGGGAGGGATTATGGCCGGTCATCTGGAAGTTCCTGAATTGGGAAAGAATCCGGCTTCATTGTCTGCTCATGTTATTGACAATCTGCTTTGTCGGGAGTTGGGTTTCCGAGGATTGGTGTTTACAGATGCACTCGAAATGAAAGGGGTTTCTCAAAATGAGAACCTGTGTGCTAAAGCGTTGAAGGCGGGTAATGATTTGTTGTTGGCTCCTCGCAATCTGAAAAGAGAACTGAACGGAGTATTGGAAGCCGTAAAAAGTGGCTGGCTTTCTGAAAAGGAGATAACAGAGAAATGTCGCAAGGTATTAACTTATAAATATGCTTTAGGGCTAAAGACGAAGCCTCATGTTCAGATATCGGGACTTGATAAACGATTGAATCGTACGGAAGTGGCAGAATTAATTAGCCGTTTGCAGAAAGCAGCCATTACCGTTGTCAATAATACCGGCGGGGTTTTGCCTCTGGATGCCAAGTTGCGCGGCACTACAGTATTGAATATCGGAAAGCCTTCCTCCGGACTTGAGTTTTACAGTCGCTTGAAACAGTATTTACCTCTGAGGCGTATTATGGCAACATCCGATTCGATGTCAGCCATTAGGAAAGAGTTGGTAAACAGCCAGCGTGTCATTGTAGTCATTAACTCTAATGATTATAATAAGTATAAGCCGATGTTGGAAAAACTGCCCGACAGCCTGCCTGTTGTTTATGTATATCTGATGCCTTTGAAGACTATGTCGGATATGGAGGTATGTTGGAAAAAAGCAGCAGCAGTTGTGTTGGGACATACGGATGAGCTTGAAATTCAGCGTCAGGTGGCAGATGTAATGGCGGGAAGAGCCGTGGCGGACGGACGTCTGTCTGTGGCAGTTTCCGATTTATTCAAACCGGGTGACGGAGTAACCATGAGTCCTAAGGTCTCTCGCATTTACAAACCTGAAGATTATGGCATGAGCTCTGCTGTATTGAAGGGAATAGACGAGATAGCCCTTGAGGGAATCAAAGCGAAGGCTTATCCCGGTTGTCAGATTTTGATTTTGAAAGATGGGGTGCCGGTATATGATAAATGTTTCGGAACCTTTACTTATGAAAAGTCTAAGGAAGTTGAGGCTGATAATTTATATGATTTGGCTTCGCTGACTAAAACTACCGCCACTCTGTTGGCTGTCATGAAACTGTATGATAACGGGAAGTTCGGATTGACTGATCGTGTCTCAGATTATATTCCTGTGCTGAAGGGGACAGGTAAGGAGCGTATCACTATTGAAGAATTATTGATGCATCAGTCCGGGCTGCCTGCATTTTGGCCGTTCTATAAGAAAGCGATAGATGAAGAAAGCTATACGGGAGCTTTTTATAGGACGAGACCGGATGCCGGCCATCATAGACAGATAGATACACGCCTGTTTGTCATTGATCATTTCGGATATAAGAAAGAACTGGTGTCGAAAGTTTTTTCATCGGATTATCCTTTATTGGTGTCAGATAGTATGTATCTGCATCGTTCTTTTCGTGATTCGGTGTTGCAACAAATAGCCGGAGTGCCTTTGAAAGACAGGAGGTATCGTTATAGTGATTTGAATTTCATATTGCTGAGAGAGATAGTGGAGAATATAACAAAGATACCGATGAATATTTTTCTTCAAAAAGAATTTTATAAACCGATGAAGATGGAGCATACTTTATTTCTGCCTTTGCGCCGTTTTGCTAAAGATGAAATAGTGCCTACTGTGAAAGCTGATTATCTGCGTAAGGGAGGTATGTTGCAGGGGTATGTGCATGATGAGTCGGCAGCATTCTTGGGCGGGGTATCGGGTAATGCCGGATTGTTTTCTACGGCCGGTGATGTGGCTAAGGTGTATCAGATGCTGATAGACGGTGGAGTATATGAAGGAGTACGCTATCTGAGCAAGGAAACTTGTGACTTGTTCCTTACTCACACTTCTAAGATAAGTCGTAGAGGACTCGGATTTGACAAACCTGACAAGAAAAATGAGGCAAAGAGTCCTTGTGCTGCCGAGGCTCCGGCAGAGGTAGTGGGACACACCGGTTTTACGGGTACATGTGCATGGGCTGATCCGAAGAATAAATTAGTCTTTGTTTTTCTGAGTAATCGTATTTATCCCCGTCCCTTTGACCATAAACAGTTGATGAGGTTAAATATTCGTCCACGTATCCAACAAGTTATGTATCAGGCAATGACAAAGTAAACGTATTTAGATTAAATACAAATTAGTGTAATATTGTAATGTCTATATGACAACTAATGGATAAAAGCTGTATATTTGTTCCATCAATTAGTACTAATAATTTAATATTTAAAGAAAATGGCTTACGTAATTAGTGACGATTGTATCGCTTGCGGTACTTGTATCGATGAATGCCCGGTAGGAGCAATTTCTGAAGGTGATAAGTATTCTATCAATCCTGACATGTGTACAGAATGCGGAACTTGCGCTGATGTATGCCCTTCAGAAGCTATTAGCCAGGGATAATACAATCCGTCAAGGTTTAAAAAGAAAAATGGCTGTTCTCAATGAGAGCAGCCATTTTATTTGATGGGGATATGAACGGTTATTTCAGTTCAGCCAATGCTTCTTTAATGCGGCGCATTGCTTCAACGATATTTTCATCGGAAGTGGCATAGCTCATACGAATACATTCGGGAGCACCGAATGAAGCACCGCCTACACAAGCCACATGACCCACTTCGAGCAGATACATGGCTAAATCATCCGAATTGTTGATTTGTCGGTCACCCGCTGCTTTTCCAAAGAATGAATCACATTTTGGGAACAGGTAGAAAGCACCTTGTGGGTTGTTTACTTCAAATCCCGGTATTTCTTTAGCCAACTTTACAATCAGGTCACGACGGCGTTCGAATGCTTTACGCATTTCTTCCACCGGAGCTTGAGTTCCTGTGTATGCAGCTTCGGCGGCTTTCTGAGAAACAGAGCAAGGACCTGATGTGTACTGTCCTTGCAGTTTATTCACTGCTTTGACCAGCCATTCGGGACCGGCAATGAAACCGATTCTCCATCCGGTCATTGCATACGCCTTCGACACACCGTTCACGATAATCACACGGTCATGGATTTCAGGGAATTGGGCAATGCTTTCGTGCTTGCCGATGTAATTGATGTGCTCGTAGATTTCATCTGCTATCACATATACCTGAGGATGCTTTGCCAATACTGCTGCCAAACCGGCCAACTCTTCTTTGCTGTAAACAGAGCCTGTCGGATTAGACGGTGAACAAAGAATAATAGCTTTGGTCTTGGGGGTAATAGCTGTTTCGAGTTGAGCCGGAGTGATTTTAAAGTCTTGTTCGATACCGGCTGCTACAATCACAGGAGTACCGTCTGCCAGTTTTACCATTTCAGGATAACTTACCCAATAAGGAGCCGGAACGATAACCTCGTCACCGCTGTTGACTAAAGCCATGATGGTGTTGCAAACCGATTGCTTGGCTCCGTTGGCACAAGAAATTTGCGTTGCAGTATAGTCCAGTCCGTTTTCATTTTTCAGCTTGGCCACAATAGCATTGCGAAGTGCAGGATATCCCGGTACGGGAGAGTATCTTGAGAAGTTATCATCTACTGCTTTCTTCGCTGCTTCTTTGATATGGTCGGGGGTATTGAAATCCGGTTCACCCACGCTCAGGTTAATTACATCAACTCCTTGAGCTTTTAACTCACTACTTTTTTGTGACATTGCCAGCGTTGCTGATGGAGACAAACGATTCAGGCGGTCTGATAATTGGTTCATTGCTATTGTTTTTTATGTGTTTAAGTTTACTTGCTGCAAAATAAGTTATTATATCTCAATTATGAAAGTGAATCGGGCAAAATCATATTAAAAAAGATATGATTTTGCCCGATATGTAGAAATATTATTTGCTAAAGTGTAAAGTGTGCCCCATTCTGTCTTTTTTTGTTTTCAGATATCGTTCATTGTATTTATTGGGCGTTGTTTCGATAGGGATGTTTTCTACTACAGATAAGCCGTAGGATTCCAAACCGACTCGTTTTACGGGATTATTAGTGAGAAGACGCATTTTGGTGATGCCGATGCTGCGTAGTATTTCGGCTCCTACACCATAGTCGCGTTCGTCGGCCTGATGACCGAGACAGATATTGGCATCCACGGTGTCCATACCGTCTTCTTGCAGTTTATAAGCTTTCATCTTTTCCATCAGGCCGATTCCTCTTCCTTCCTGATTCAGATACACTACTGCTCCTTTGCCTTCTTTTTCTATCATTTGGAGAGCCTTGTGCAGCTGCTCGCCGCAATCGCAACGCATGGAACCGAAAATATCACCGGTAGCGCATGAAGAGTGTACGCGTACCAATACCGGTTCTCCTTCTTTTATTTCGCCTTTAATGATGGCAATATGTTCCAAGCCGTTGCTTTTCTGACGGAAAGGAATCAGACGGAAGTGACCGTATTCGGTAGGCATGTCTACTTCTACACCTTTTTCTACCAGGGATTCACTTTTCAGGCGATAAGCAATGAGGTCACGGATGGCAATGATTTTCAGGTCAAACTTTCGGGCCTTTTCAATCAGTTGAGGCATACGAGCCATCGAGCCGTCTTCGTTCATTATCTCGATAAGGGCTGCAGCAGGCTGAAGTCCTGCCAGACGTGCCATGTCGACAGCCGCTTCAGTATGTCCCGCACGTCTCAATACACCTTTATTTTGTGCATACAAAGGATTGATATGTCCCGGACGTCCGAAAGTAGCGGAAGTTGAATTTGGGTCAGCCAATGCCTGAATCGTAGCGGCACGGTCATGAGCCAAGACGCCGGTTGTGCAGCCTTCCAATTTGTCGATGGTGACTGTGAAAGGAGTTCCTAATATAGAGGTATTGTTACTAACTTGTTTTTCAAGTTCCAACTCGGCGCAACGCTCCAATGTAATAGGGGCGCATAGCACACCGCGACCTTCTTTTAGCATGAAGTTCACTTTTTCGGGAGTTATCTTTTCGGCAGCGATAATGAAGTCACCTTCGTTTTCACGGTCTTCATCGTCTACTACAATGATAAATTTACCTTCACGGAAGTCTGCTATTGCTTCTTCAATGGTATTCAGTTTGAAATCTTCCATAGTCAAATTATAAATGATTCATTTTTTATTCTATCTTGAATTTCGCGGCTGGTCTTTATGATATTCTTCAAATCTTTGTCCAGTCTCAGGCGGAAGCGCCAGATACGGAAATAAAAGAATACACCTATTGGGAATATGAGACCTGCCGGCAAGTTCAGCCATCGGTTGTCGAACGGACTCTTGTGAGCCTTAGTAGACAGGATGGGGTATTTATTCATAAAGTTCAGCAATGTGCCGTCTTTACTATTCGAAAGTTCTTCTATGAGATGCTCCATTTTTTCGCTGATTTTGGCAATTTTATCGTCATGTCCGCTATTGGTGAATATACGATAATAATTGGGAGCACCTGACAATTTATGTTCGGTGTCATATATCTGACATTCATTACACAAGTCATCGAGCCGGGCCAGGATATTCGGATAATCCGGGTCTTCTATGATAACTTCTTTTTTAAATACATGGCGTGACGGACGTAACCCCAACAGCATGCGGAAGAAGTTGATATATACTTCGGCATTGAACACCACAGAATCATTATTGGACTTGTAGGTGAAGAAAGCACCTAATGGTGCCAAAACCAGCGTACTCATCCATACTCCCAATACCATATCCATTTCACCACTTTTTGCCACACGCGTAGCACCGGAGTCAATGATATAATAGATTACGAAAATCAATACGGAAATAACCACCGGCATACCCAATCCGCCTTTTCGGATAATAGCTCCCAATGGTGCGCCGATGAAAAAGAAAATCATACAACTAAGTGAAAGAGTGATTTTCTTGTGCCAGTCTGCTTTGTGCTTGCGGATATTGTTGTCTACATCCGTGGTAGGGTAACTTTTCATGTTCCATTCCGAAGCAAGAGATTCAGCTCTCTCGGCAGCATTGCCCAGCGTTTTATCCTTTTCGGATAAAGTATACGAGCTGAATAAACTGTCTGCGTTAATAATGGTCATGTGGCTTTCTATCATTTTGACAGAGTCCTTCTTGGTCAAATCAATGTCTCGGTAAGCAGACGATTTAATTTCCGAATAGAGGCTTCGTCCGATACTGTCTCCCCGAAAAGTCAAAGAGTCAATAGAATGACTGATTTCTACCATGTTTTTGCTGTCCGAACGGTCGCTAAGGAAACTTCCGTCAACCATGTTGAAACCTCCGTCGAATTCAATAATAGTATGTTTTTCTCTGAAAGTTTCGCGTCGGTAGGGAACATTATTCGAAGAAATGCTTTGCGATTTCAAATTCTCAAACTGTTCACCATTATATAAATGAAGATAAAGATGCTGTTTGTCGGCAGTCATCTCCATCTTGCCCTCTGAAGCCCAAATGATATGTGCATTCTCAAATCCATCGGAGAAGTTGTAGATGAGTATATCTTTCAACATTCCTGTTTTGCGGTCTTTCTGCTTTACATATATATTATATCCTTCGATTTCATCATAAAAGACTCCTTCCGGGATGTCAAGTTCTGGTGAAGTCTGCTTCATGGATACTAATAATGTCCACAATTTCATCTGGGCTTTTGGCGCAACTACATTCTGAAAGTAGAAAGAGATACAACTGAGAAACAGACAGAAAAATACGAGGGGACGGATAATTCGCAGCAGAGGGATACCTGCTGCTTTCATAGATAGCAATTCATAGCGTTCTCCGAAATTGCCGAATGTCATCAGTGCAGCCAACAGGATGGCTAAGGGTAATGACAAGGGTATCAATGTAAGGGCCGAGTAAAAAAAGAACTGAGCCAATACACTCATCTCCAAACCTTTTCCCACCAATTCATCTACATATCGCCATAAGAACTGCATCATGAAGATGAAGAGACAAATGAAAAAAGTTCCAATAAAGAGCATCAAAAAGCTCTTAAGGATAAATATATCTAATTTTTTTATGCGTAGCATTATTCCATTTTGTGCAACTATCAAGGTACAAAATTAGCATAAAAAATGGAGAGCAGAGTTATGTTTTGAATATTTTTAAAGAATTACAGTCCACTTACTCGTTTCAACTTTTCTATTTCAGAGTCCCACAGCTCTTTAACGTCCTCTTTTTCATCGGGTTCTGCCCAATCTGTAACTTCCAGCATATAGTCTCCGGTCAGTTCGTTATATACCATTTTCAGTTCGAAGTAAGCTTTCGGCTCTTCATCATCCAGCCAATGAAACCGTATGAAACTGTTCGTTCTGAAGTTTATTACTTCTGCTTCGCGACTTTCCGTTTTACCCCATTTGAAGGTGAATACTTTATCTTTGAATGTTATTTTATCTGCAAACCAAGTCTCTAAGCCTGATGGGGTGCTTATTATGGACCAGACGACATTACCGGAGCCGGCTTTCAACATGTATTCTAAACGAATTTTTTCTTTTCCCATAGGTGTTAGCTTATTTAAAGTTTCTGCAGGCAAAATAAACCAAATTTTCTATATTCACATAATAAATACATTGTTTTTTGCTTTTTAATTGTCTGAAATGTAGTATTTATTGAGATAAAAAACATTATTATGAAGAAAAAGTTTAGAATAGGCTTGTGAAATTCAAAATTAAGCTCTATCTTTGCACCCGCAAATCAGAAATGATGGCGGGATAGCTCAGCTGGTTAGAGCGCATGATTCATAATCATGAGGTCCCCGGTTCAATCCCGGGTCCCGCTACAAAGAAAGATTTTTAGACTGTTGAGAGGCTTCCACTCTTGGCGGTCTTTTTTAAAGGAACCGATGGCGGGATAGCTCAGCTGGTTAGAGCGCATGATTCATAATCATGAGGTC
>RRZT010854818.1_pt1 | contig 12702 bp, 8 predicted proteins | sample 2165551 | NCBI WGS metagenome assembly RRZT01 (sample SAMN10456910, study PRJNA506462) | wastewater metagenome | biome: wastewater; feature: sludge; material: wastewater sludge; isolation source: wastewater sludge with Escherichia coli K12::gfp cells carrying plasmid... | place: USA: Moscow, Idaho ... | reverse complement strand
ACATCTTCGCCATACATTACGATTGATTTATCTTCGGCAAGTTTAATGTCAAGTGCATTGTTGATGGCCTGAACCATAGTCATTACGCTCATTTTCTTTTTTCCTTCCAGCTTAAAAATTGTTCATAATCTGCTTTTTGTTGTTTTAAATCCTCGGGCATGTCCACATACATATGCCTGAATACATCTTCCAGTGCATAGGGTTTAAAGTTTTCAGCTTCCGCGAATTGTTGTTCCACCAGGGGTTTGTAGGCAGCTATCAGTTGAGCATCATCTTCGAGGGCGATGCCTTTCAGCTCCATGTACTTTCTCAACCTTTTGAGCGGGTCGGCTTTGTCCCATTCCTGTTCTTCTTCTTTTGTTCTGTATTTCGACGGGTCGTCCGAAGTGGTATGCGCTCCTTTGCGGTAGGTGTAAGCTTCTATCAATACGGGACCATTGCCGGCGCGTGCATATTCCGATGCTTCTTTGTAGGCCACATACATGGCAAAAAAGTCGTTTCCATCCACCTTAATGCCCGGCATGCCAAAGGCCAGTGCTTTCACGGCCATATTCACCGAATTGGTTTGGTTCCGCACCGGTACCGAAATGGCATACTGGTTGTTTTGTATTGTAAAAACAACAGGTACCTTCCACACACCTGCAAAATTCAACGCCTCGCTGAAATCACCTTCGGAAGTGCCGCCATCGCCGATAAAGGGATACACAACTTCGTCCTTCTGCTGGTATTTAATAGAATAGCCAATGCCGGCAGCATACAAAAGCTGCGACCCGATAGGTACGCTAATAGGAAGCACATGATGCGCTTTGCTGAAATTACTGCCCTCTTCGTTGCCCATATAATACAGGAAAATCTCCTTCAGTGTTACGCCTTTTGCCTGCATAACGCCCATTTCGCGAAAAGCAGGAGCTAACCAGTCGTTCTCGCGGATGATCATGCCTGCTGCAATTTGCAAAGCTTCCTGTCCCAGGATAGGTGGGTAGGTGTACATTCGTCCCTGACGCTGATAGGACACCGCCATTTCGTCAGCCACCCGTGCCTGAAGCATAGCTGTATAAGCTTTAATAATTGTCTCATTGTCCAGGTCGGGCATAAGTGCTTTGTTGATGACCTTACCCTCATTATCTATAATTCTGAATGTCTTGTCTTCTAATGGATGGAACCCTTTAAAAATCATTTTGATTCGTATTTTTATTATGTATAAATAAATGTGGCTGACTATTAATCAAACTATTTAGAATAGTTTTAAACTAACATCAATCACAGACATAATAACAAACAGATCAATATAAGGTTCTCTGTTGGCAGGGAAGAAAGCTTTTTTGCGGAAAGGAAGAACGGGAAAGTTATGCGGATGTATATTGTTTTTATCCTTCCCGGGTTTAGAATCGGATACCTGAAAATAAGCTCAAAATAAATGAAATACAAAGTAAAATCACTGAAACGGAAAACCTGAGTACTCCGTTTCAGTGACAATTATCAATGCAGACTAAATTGAACTGGTTTTATTCTTCAAACCTGTCAGATTTTTGAAATCTGACAGGTTTGAACAGTGAACAAAGGCCTATCCTAAAGAATAAATTCATTTATTACACAAAGTTTTGCGGGCGTATGAAGAAAGCCAAACTTCAAAACGTCGCAGACTTTTGAATGTTTCTTAAAAAACGAACCCATAAACGAAGAAACGTTTTAGTGTCTCGTTCCTTCGACGACTAAAAGTTTTCACCCAAACTTCAAAACGTCGCAGACTTTTGAACGTTTCTTAAAAAAAACGGATTTAAGTTTCGACAAGTTGAAACGCTTAAGATTTCCCTCTTTAATCCTCCCCGATTTCTCCTAAAATAATCCGTATATAGATATATTTTTTATATTTAATCAGTGAACATCCGTTCAATCAGCGTTCCTGTTCTTTTTTATACATAAAATTCAATTCATCAGCCACATATAACTTGCATAACATCTATTATATATCCTTGTGGACAGGGAAACTTTTAAACAGAAAAACACATATAATAAGTCCCGATATAAATCACTAAAACGATCTTAGCATCAAATACTGAAGCGGAGCATATATTCTTTCCATTAAACTTCTGTTTTCGGTAATAATTTCGGCTGCGCCTGACAGTTCACCTGTAAAATTCAGCTTCTTACCAACAGTCGTAATTAAACCCTTCTCAATTGCTATTTCGGCAGTATAAAATGCATCATTCGCTACCATTGATAGTTGACTAATGCTACCCTGCAGCAAACCATATTCGAGATAAGGATAACCTGCCACTTTAATATTGACCTGTTGACCGACATGAATTTTACCTGCCCCTGAAGCTGGTACTTGAATTTTACCTAACAATCGACCCGGTGTTTTTGATACAACTGCAAAAACCTTATCGCCTGTATTAATATTCTGGTTTTTAGTCCATACAGCATTAAAACTCACAACACCTTGTACTGGAGCAACAAACAAGTAATTCTGTTGCCAGCTTTCGATCGTTGTTTGCAATTCGTAGCGTGTTGCTTTCAATTCAGCAAGCAACTGATTCCGTTCCAACATGTATTGAACCGTCATCTTCCCAAGCGAGCCGGTCAATTGGGAAGATTCTACATTTACCATCGAAATGGATGTTTCCAATTGTTGAAGACTTTGTTGGATACTCAGGTATTTTTGTTCTGCGTTTTCCATATCGTAAGCCGAAATCACTTTTTCTCTATACAATACTTTTTCTCGCTCATAATCCGACTTTGCTATTTTCAACTCCTTTTTTTTCATTTCCATTTGCTTGTGCAGATTGGCTGTATAAAACCGGCGATTATAAATTTGTTTGTTTAGCATATCTTTCTCTTGCTGAGTAAGATTAAAGGATATAAAGTTACGGTAATTTTCCAATGCTCTTGTGAAAGCAGAGAAGCCTGACTGAATAGAGCCTAATTCGAAAGCCGTGGTAAGCAACTCGGAAGAAAAATGAATAGAACTGTCGGCAATGACCATCTCCGACAACAATTGATTTACAGTAAGCACATCCTTCGTTACTGCCGGATTTTCAATCACGGCCAGTAACTCTCCTTTATGTACCTGTTGCTTGTCCGCACATAACAGCTCTTTAATTTTACCTGTGGACTTGGCCACAAGCCAAACGGGAGGATTTTCGGTGGTAATAATTACATCTCCAGTCACTATATCGGGATATTTAAAGAAGAAGCTACCGGCAAACAGCAACAACAATACCCCGCAAACAACAGATATACCATACCGCACTAAAGCGTGTGGCGGACGTGAGAGAATTTCGTGCACTTCCTCACTACGTAATTCAATAGCTGTCCCAACCTCTTTCCATGAGGAGTTGGAAACATTATCAGTACAGGACTCCTCAGAGCTAAAGATTTTATTAGTTTCGTCTTGAATATCTTCCATTTTAGTCTTTTGTATTTTCTCTCACAAACTGTCAATTATCAACTATCCACTATCTAAAGCTCCAACTGATTTTTCACAAGTGTGTAATACGCTCCCTTTTTCTTTGTCAGTTCCTGATGGGTTCCTATTTCCACGATCTCTCCTTTTTCGAGTACCACAATTTGATCGGCATTTTTCACCGTACTTAACCTATGAGCTATTACGATAGAGGTTCTACCTTCAAAAAAGTTTTGCAGGTTGTCCATAATAACTCTTTCATTATTGGTATCCAATGCATTGGTAGCTTCGTCCAAAAAAACGAATGCAGGATCTTTATATACTGCACGGGCAATGAGGATTCTTTGTTTCTGCCCCTGACTTAATCCATGGCCTTCGTTCCCAATTTTGGTATTGTACGATAAAGGCAATGTTTCAATAAATTCTCTGATATTAGCAGTTATTACCGCATTCAGCAGCCTTTGTTTATCTATAATTTCAACTCCGGGAGCTATATTTTTAGCTATACTATCCGAAAAGATATAACCATCCTGCATTACCACTCCACATTTTTTACGCCACTCCCTAATGCTATAATATTTCAGGTTATTCCCACCTAACAGGATATCCCCTTTTTGCAAAGGATAGTAACCAAGCAACAGTTTTATCAAGGTGGTTTTTCCGCTACCGCTTGTACCTACTATAGCGGTTTGTTTGCCCACTGGGATAGTTAAATTCACTCCCCTTATTACCGGTTCGCCCACCGAAGTGGCATCGTAGCCAAATGTAACATTGCTTAATACTACATCTTTATTAGCAGGTATATCCAATATACGCTGCTCATCTTTCACTTCTTCATCCTCTTTATCGTGCACATCGCTTAAACGTTCTAAACTTAATTTAGCATCCTGCGTTTCACGAACGAAAGAAATCAATTGATCGACAGGGCCATTTAATTGCCCTATAATATATTGTACGGCCATCATCATACCCAATGTCATTTGTCCATCAATCACCAATTTAGCCACAAGCGCCGTGATAACAATATTCTTGGTTTGGTTGATCAGCACTGCACCTGAATCCTGATACTGAGAAAGAGCCATCCCCCTGATACGAAGCCTGAACAACTTGGCTTGTATCCTCTCCCATTCCCAGCGTTTTTGTTGTTCGCACCCGTTAAGCTTTATCTCTTGCATTCCCGTGACCAATTGAATTACATTGCTTTGGTTTGCCGAGTTTTGTGCAAAACTTTTATGATCCAACTCCGCCCGGCGTTTCATAAACAACCATACCCAACCAAAATACAATGCACTGCCTAAAAAGAAAATACTGAAAATGCTGAAACTATACAGGAATAATACAACACTAAAAATCACCATGTTAAATATTGAGAACAAAATACTCAGACTCGAATTAGTCAAATAACTCTGAATACGCGAATGATCATTAATACGCTGAAGAATATCACCCACCATCTTGGTATCGAAATACCCCATGGGCAGGCGCATCATTTTTATCAGGAAGTCGGATATCAGCGCAATATTAATGCGGGTGCCAAGATGCAACAATATCCAACCACGGATAAAGCCTACAGCAGAACTACTAAAAGTCAACACCAGCTGAGCAATCAATACCAGGTAAATGTAGCCGATGTTTTGAGCGCTGATCCCAAAATCGACAATTGACTGCGTAAGAAATGGCAACATCAGTTGCAATAAACTTCCAAACAGTAAACCTAAGAAAAGTTGAACGACTAAACTTTTATATGGTCTCAGGTAGGAGAAAAGAAATGAAAAACCTTTCCGATTGACTTTTTCATCTTCCATTTTGTAAAAATCTGGAGTAGGTTCAAGCAACAACGCCACTCCCACATCTACTCCTTCGTTTTTTGTACTTAGCCAGCAACGGCAAAATTCTTCGCTTGTATATTTTACCTTGCCCGCAGCCGGGTCGGCAATAAAGACCACCTCACCCCCAGCCCCTCTCCTCGAGGAGAGGGACGGTTTAGAGGGGGCTTTAATATCGTAGACTACAACAAAGTGCTGCTGATTCCAATGTACAATACAGGGCAAAGGCGCTGTTTTTAATTCTTCAAAACTTACTTTTACCCCTGTGGTTCTAAAGCCTATATTTTCAGCAGCCTCGCTTATGCCCAACATGGATGTCCCCTCACGGGTTATCAACGATTTCTCCCTTAAATTCTCAAGTGAGTAAATTCGCCCATAATGTGCAGCCACCATGCGCAAACAAGTAGGGCCACAATCCATGGCATCGTGCTGCGAGTAGTGAGGAAATTTCATTTAATTATCTTCTAAAATATTACATAAGTTAGGTTCTGAAATAACCATTTCATAATTAGAAGGAGCAGGACATAAAAATTGATATAAACATGCATTACAAGGCTCTTCATCCCTTACTTTTCGCCAAGCCGTGTTTTTATGTAATTCCAAATAGATAATTTCTAATAAAGAATTTGTATTGATATTCCCCAATATAGTTGAATTCATATTAGCTTTTACTGAACCGTCAGGCAACACATATAATTTCCCAAAAAAATTAGAATTTAATTTTTGATTCCTGAATATTTCTCTTTGTGAAATTGTTGTACTAAAAATATCTTGTTTTTCTAAATAAATATTTTCTTTAAAGAATTGGAGATTTCTTCCATCAAAAATTGGCATTATTGTATAATTATCAAAATTACCTTGCAGAACTTGCTCGATTTCATCCACTTGTGATTCATTCTCAACTATAAAGTGAAATTTACTTTGTCTATGCCTATCCAATAACTCAAGAACAACAACTTCATCTATTGGAAATGTGACTAAAATATCTTTATGGATGTTAGAGTTTAACAATGGATATTCAATTAGATTCTTACAATGAACCCAAAAGTGAAATTCAAATTGATATTCATTTAATAGAGCCATTAATTCCTTCAAATAAGGATATAAATAGATATTTCCTCCTAATAAATTAACTTTATTCAATAAAGAATTAGAAGCTTCATCTAATATTTTTTTTATTTCCAAGAGAGCAAGAAAGTTATTATCATCGCTTCTATAACAAGATCTTACTTGTTTATAACGGAGTTTGCAATCAGAGCAACCTAAATCGCAATGTTCATTAATATAGATATTCAACTCATTTAAATACTTCTGCACATTATCAGTAAGAGTTTCTTTATTTTTATTTAAACGTTCAATATCTGTTTGGAGATTTAATATAGGTAATAGGTTCACTATCGTTGGTGTATCTGACTTTATTTCAAGTAATTTTCCAAATTCTTTTTTTATAATGATATTAATAAAATCTATAATTTCCTTCTTTTCTAATTGACTCTCGTATATGTCTATTACACCAAGATTTTCAGGAACATAAACACTTTCTATCAATCCATTACATTCCAAAGAGTCGCTTTCAATACAATCTCCGTTTTTTGTATTGTAAAGTAAAAATTTGCTTCCTATTTTATTATAATAGATATGAGGCTGTAAAAAAAACTTATATTTTTTCTCAGGATTAGTCATTTTTATTCTGTATTATTTAATTAAAACTTCAGTCATAATTTTATGATAAGCGTCAGGATGTTCAATTAAAAAATTCAATTGCCTGTTTTTATATGCTTCAAAATCAATTCTAGACATAAACCCATGACAAATTACATTTTGTTTGTTAATGCTAGATAGATTAAAAACACATTGAATACAAGCTTTTTTATTTTGGCAAATCTCACATTTTTTGTTAAGTTGGTTATAGTAGAAATTATACTTTTGAGCGATTGCGTCGAAATCAATAATAACCTTATTTTCTGTTAATTCTCCTAATGCAAATTGATGGCCGATACGCTCACAAGGCAATATCTTACCATTAACCGTCACATATACTTTTTTGGTAAAAGGAATACATGTACCTGTAGGAATGTGGAAATTGTGTGTTTGTTTACCAAATAATAATTCATTATAATCTTTATATATGAATTTATTATGTTGTAATAAGTATGTAGATATTGATTGATATGTCACCGATTTTAAAAACATATCTCTTTCTATTTCCTCATAATTCTCTGATTCAAATAAACTTTCATAAGGATTACGATATGTTTTAGAAAATTTTTTCTGCATTTCTGGGCGAATTCCTGCATTATTTAGTTCTCCTATATTTGGAACTTTGTTATAATTCTCTTTAAAAAAGTAATAAATACTTTCAACTGAATTTCTATTGTGTAATACGGCATTAAAATTTACCCTTTTATCGAAATAATCAGGATATACCTTTTTCAACAGATCAACATTCATTACTATTTTTTCAAAAACATGATTCCCTTTATGATCCAATCGGTATGATGTATTATGCTTATTACCATCAAGACTTATTAGTAAATTGAAATTATGTGCCACTAAATAATCCATGTACTTATCGAGCAGTATAGCATTTGTAGTCATCGAAAATGAAAATTTTCTTGTTTTACAATTAATCTTATTTTCAACATAATCAACAATTCGCTTTATAAAAGGCATATTTAAAGTTGGTTCACCTCCATAAAAACTAATATATACATTTTTGTTTATTGAATTATTAAGTGGAGATTCCCAAAGACTACTCAGATGTTGTAATAATAAGATGGCTTTATTTGGCGAAAGCTTTTTATTTTCTCTTACATCATAATCAGAATAATATTTGCCATACCCACAGTAAGTGCAATTCAAGTTACAAGCGTCAGTAATTTCAAATGTTACTTGTGGTGTGTTTGCTAAAGAGATTTCAACATCAATAGCCTTCATATATTCGTATACTTCTTTCATGTTTATTCTAATTCTATTGGATTATAAGGGATCTTAAAAGCTGAATTTTGGGGTTTGTTTTTGGCACTACGAATTTCAACTTTAATTCCAAGCATATTCTGATATGTTTTAAAATCATTATGAAATCTTCGATACAGTTTATCCAATTCACCTTTCTTTACTTTTGAATAAGGTATTTTATAAAATTTGATCGGTTCTTTTTCTTTAAGTATTTCCATTCCAATACATTCGAAAATAAAATTATTTTTAGAATCAGATATTTTCATTATTAATCCCGGAAGACCACCAAACTTCCACGGTCCATTGAATATCGGAATTTCACGTGTAAACCATGCTTCATAATTTCGTCCTCTGAACGACATGTATGCTTTTTGGCAACTATAAGAAAGTATCTTTTGTGTTTCACTGCTTATTTTCCAATTGAATATAGCAGGATCTTCCTCATAAATAAAGTTACCACTTAGCATCGAAGCAATATCCGCAACTGTTGATTTACCCAATGGATAATTTTTAAATAATTCATATGTCCATGCCCCTTTGTTCGGATTATTTGGATAATTATCATGAGTCTTAAGATAATTTTTCAAAAACGAATTATAATCTAAAGCATATTGACTGTAGTATTTGGAAATATTTTTCCCTAACAATAACACCTGTATATCTTCTGATTTTTCATTGAATTTTAATGTATCTTTCAAGTAAATAAGCTTATATGTATATCGAAAAGAAGCAGAGTCAACTATCAAAAAATCATCTAAATTTTCGTATTTCGACAACATATTGAAGTATTGTGCCTGCAAATTCAAATTGAAAAATACAGCTAAAATAATAAGTGCATTTTTTTTCATAAAACATTTTATTAAATCTAAATTTTATTTTTATCAGAACGCATTAGAAAAATAAATATGATTGAGATGTGACCATATAGCAAAAAGAGAGTTTGTCCTATTGATAAACTGATTTTTTAACTTATCAGCATGGTATTGTTAATAGAAATTGCCAACAGATAATGTTTTCCTAATTCTTTAACCTAATATAAATATGTATCAAATTTCATTGATAGGACTGTTTATCAACTGGCAATTTCAGAATTATCACTTTATAAAGACATAAAGAACATATTCTTCATATCTTTATTTATCGTTAAAGTTCAGTACATATTGTCTTTTGAGGCACCCCTCCGGAAGATTTACCTCCATCATAATTCGCTGAAGCATTTGAATCTATACTGGATCCTCCGGAATTAGCATACCTGCATCCACATTCACAACACCATAGCGGTCCTCCACCTCTTACCTGATTCATTTCAGCATCAGATAAGTTTCTATTAGCCAAAACATTTAATTTAATTTTTTTCATGATGATTCAAAAATTTAAATAATTAATAAATAATTTATTGCAGCATTGATGTCCAATAAAATCGCGAGTTTTATTGCCTGCCGCCTGCAACATTACAGCAGTATTAGGTTTCGAAACCTTTTATTTTATTTTCATTTTCACTTTAAGCATTACGTTTGTCGGACGAATTGAATAGACATAATTATATTGATTTATCCCGTTGTAATATGATTTTACATAATTCCGGGTATTCAATATATTTGTCCAACCCAGCGAGAAATTAATCTGTTTCCAGCTATAACCCATATTTACATCGGCAAAGAGCAAATTCCTGTTTGTATCTACGGCATTGTTATAATAATGCTCAAGTTCAGCACCTAACTTTAAGTTTTTGAATACAGCGATATTCGTATTGAATTTTTCCTTAAAAAACCTGATGGGAGTATAGCTTTTATCAGCCAGTAAAAGTTGATTTTGCCCCCACTCTCCTTCGTAGGACAACGACAGGAACGAGAGTGGTAACATGCTTACTGAGCCCTTCAGTTTGATGTGTTTGTTTTTATAATTGAGCAGATTGTTCTGACTGAATTGTTGAGCTTCGTAAATGCTGTAACCGGGATTTATTTTTACAGAAAGTTTTTTCCAGTCGAAAGCTTTACTTACATCCGCCGATATTGTTGTATTGGAGCTTGTATTCGGCATTTCAATGTACGAAAGTGTTTGTAAAGTGCCGTTAAAGTTTTGCGAAATGACGACCGAATTGTGCTGATTCAGGTACTGAGCACCAACAGATAAGAAAAACATACTAAAGATATTTTTATAAACAAAATCAACAGAAGAGATATTCCCTTTGGTTTCGTTAAATCTGTTGTCATAATGATTCAATACATTGTAACCCGATAATATATAACCGCTATACATTTCGTACACATTACTTATATTATTGTAAACTTCCGAATTAGCATCAATTGCCATTCTCGATGACAGCTTATATTGTACTTTCAAAGAAGGCATCAAATTGACTCTGCTCAATTCCTCATTGTTCTCTACCTGCAAATAATTGATCAGTTTATAGTAATTGTAGCTCAATGGCAATTCAACGTTCATCTTCAGATTCCCTATGCTATAATGAATGTCAGTTCCGGCATAAGCCTTGTAGTGTTGGCGATTAATATTGTTTTTCAAACTATCGGCAATTTCGAAAGGCAGGCTTCCATCACCATTGCCAGGGAATAATTCAGAATTCAGATGATTGATATTAATAATAATGCCTGTAGTTGGATTTATTTTAATTCTCCCAATGCGTAATGCCGACAAGAAAGTGAATTTATTATTTGTTTTAAAAGTATTTATTCGGCCTTGTTGGGTAAGCATATTATAATCATTGCCTTGATGAAGAAGATCAGGGTATAAACCGGGAGTAACAGTCATATTTTGCGGAGATGTTCTGAATCCTATATCCGAATTAAAAATAATCCCTTTGTCATCTTTTACTTTTATCAAATAAAAACGATTTATAGCATTAAAGGCTGGTCGGTATAGTAGTAACTTTATCAACGAATCCGTTTGAACTTCGCCTGATTGCTGCTCCCAGGAACCCTCTATTTTCAAGAGATTGTTTAAATATCTTTTATCGCTATTCTCATTGTAACAAAATTCAGTTTCCAGTCGGTTGATATTCGAGTAGGATGTAAGTCCCTCTTTTATTGTTAACACATTGGTGTCCGACAAATTATATTTTGTATCCGTATTACTGTGTCGTTTTTCATAATCATTGTAATAAATCAAATTGAAGTTGATGGACCTGTCCTTTTTCAACTTAAATAAATTATTGATGGTGGCGGCATTGCTGTTATTAAAATAATATCTGCTTTTATCAATATCGGGTGGAGTTGGCGCTTCGACATACATTATTTTTTCAACATTCAGATCAACAGAGCTATCGAAAGAACGTAATTCTTTCGATAAATCATTTCCGGAATTATTGGTTTTGAAAGTGCTTATGTTTTGCATTCCTTTACCAAAGTACAAGGCAGTCAAATCACTGTCCCACAATAAAGGTTTAGCTCCGAGACCTAAACCAAGCATTATACTCAGTACTCCTTTGGATTTTTCCTTTAACTTTAAGTTGATAGCGGCCTGATCTGATATTTGAAGAGTATCCAACAGTTTGATCGGCTGATGATTTTCGAGCACCTGCACGGTAGCAACATCATTGGCAGGAATATTTTGAGTAGCTATTCCATACCGGTTATTCAGCATATCCATGTTTTCGATATAAAACTTATTGATGGCTTTGCCCTGATAGGTGATTTGTCCTGATTCAGCCACTACAATACCAGGGAGTTTCTTCAATACATCACCAATTACCTGATCGTTTTCGTTACTAAACGAAGAAACCAGATAATTCAAAGTATCATTTTTATAGTAAATTTTCTTCGACTTAACAATAACTTCTTTTATCTGTATAACTTCATCCTTAGCTATAAAATTTACTATCTGAGTTTTATTCCCGATCTTTTTACTTTGATTGGCTATGCTTAAACCCGAAACAGACAAAATGAAATAAGCGGATTTATCATTGGTAGATAGTTTGTAATTTCCGGCATCATCACTAAAAGCATAAGCAATGATAGCGCTGTCTACACTTTGTAAAACAACAGATATTCCTGCTAAATTTTCCTTTTTTTCATCCTTTATATTACCCGACACTGTAGTTGTCTGACCATAAAAAGGAATTATGTTCAAACAAAACAGTATAAATAGGTAAAAAAATCGATTCATACGCTTTCAAATAATTAAAGGCATTGCAGTATCAGGGATTGAAAAAAAACTAACATCTGTCCTTCCCTCTTAACGGACATCTTTATTAAACATTTAAAACCACACAAACCTCTTACGGAAATCTGCGTCTGCGAGCGCTCTCTTATTCAGCGTCGAATACAAACGGAGGTTTCATTCAAGCGCTTCAGCACACAAACACAGAACACCAACAGTGCCGGAGCGCAACACAAGGTAAAACTCCGGCACGGTTACTTACATCACGATCAGCATAAGAGGTTTACAATACTCGGAAGTACCTGCAACAGTTACCACCGCACTGCGGAACCAGTATTTGCTAAGCGGCACAAGCCCTTCAAGTTCGGCCGATGCTTTTGTTGTGATCTCAGCTGT
>RRZT011943909.1_pt1 | contig 12706 bp, 6 predicted proteins | sample 2165551 | NCBI WGS metagenome assembly RRZT01 (sample SAMN10456910, study PRJNA506462) | wastewater metagenome | biome: wastewater; feature: sludge; material: wastewater sludge; isolation source: wastewater sludge with Escherichia coli K12::gfp cells carrying plasmid... | place: USA: Moscow, Idaho ... | reverse complement strand
CTGTTGGAGACCGCAGCGGCCCAGTCCGGGTGCTGGGCGGCGCTGGCACGGGCAAGACCGTCCTGGCCATGCACCGGGCCAAGTGGTTGGCAGAGAACCGGACCGAGGCTAGCCAGAAGGTGCTTGTCACCACTTTCACCAAGAACCTAGCCACTGACATTGAGCAGAACCTTCGCACGCTGTGCAGTAGCGAGACGTTCGCCAAGCTGGAGGTCCGCAATCTGGACGCCTGGGTCAATGCCTTCATGCGCAGCCGCAAGCTGGAACACCGCATCGTGTACGACCGTAAGCAGGATGCGGCATCCCAGGCATGGCAAGCGGCATTGGCCGTCAAGGATTCGTCCCTTGACCTGCCGGACAACTTCTACGAAAACGAGTTGGAGCAGGTGGTGCTTGCGCAAGGCATCACGACCCTGGACCAATACCGGACAGCCCGGCGCACGGGACGCGGCGTCATTCTGAGCCGTGCCAAACGCGATGCGGTATGGCCGGTCTTTGAGGAGTACCGCGGGCAACTGGCGTCGCGCAAGCTCAAGGAAGTGGACGACGCCTACCGTGAGGTCGCCGATGTGCTGAGCGCTGAAGCAGAAAAGTCCAAACCCCTCTACAGCGCCATCGTCGCGGATGAAACCCAGGATTTGGGGCCACAGGCGCTGCGGTTGCTTCGTGCGTTGGTGCCGACTGGCCCGAACGACCTCTTTTTTGTTGGGGACGGTCACCAGCGCATCTACAGCCGCAACAAGGCTGCGATGAGCCGCTGCGGTATCGACATCCGGGGCCGTGCCAAAAAGCTGTATCTCAACTATCGAACCACCGACGAGATTCGACGGCAGGCTGTGGCGTTGCTGGAAGGTTGTGAAATCGATGACCTCGACGATGGTCATGATGAGACCAAGCGCTATAAGTCTTTGTCACACGGCCCAGCACCCACTGTTCGTAATGTTGAGGGCATTGAGGCAGCAGCAAAACATGCCATCGAGTTTTTGCGGCAATGGAATACCGCCCAGGGTGGCGGAGTGCCGCTGTCGTTCTGCGTCATTGCGTCCAGCGAAAAAAGCCGGGATGCAATCGCAGGTCTGATGCAGGCTGCAGGCTTGCGGTGCATCGCCATCACGGCGCAAAGCAACCATGCCGATGCCCGCGATGTGGTTCATCTGGCCACCATGCACCGTGCCAAGGGGCTCGAATTCGATTGTGTCGTTGTGATCGCACCCGAGAGCTATCTGGGTGTGCGAGAAGAAACGGAAACACAGCGCAAGTTGCTGTACGTCGCGTTGACCCGTGCAAAGCGCGGCGCCATGCTGTTGACGCTGAGCTAAGAGCGCTAACCTCAAGTTTGCAGGACGCCTGCTTGTGCCTGCTGTGAGAGATGAACGTGTTGGGCTCCACAAGAAACGGCATTGAGCCAAGATTCAGGCTACACTTGAAACAATTGTTGACTGTGGTCGGCCAACACCACACACAAGGCGACAGTTTCAAGATGGGGAAACCTGTCATATTTAAAGTGGTTCCTTCCCAGGTCCTGCTTTTATCAAAAAAGTGACTGGTGGTTCAGAGCCATCAGCCATTCAACAAGGAATAATTTCCTTGAATATATAGCCAGTGTGTTAATTTAAGCTGACTCACTGCGTTCCCTCACATTGCCTGCGCTGTCTGCACGGCAAATCAATTGGCAAAGCAATTTTGTGGCAGATTTTCGCCATGAAGGCTTTCGCATTGCCACCATATCAATTTCATCGGCGTCTCTCGCCGCGCTGATGAGTCCATATTGGCCTCGCAAAACGCGGAGCCTGTCAAATCAGCTGTCCACGTGGATAGCTCACACCTATTTCATTCAACTTGCTTTCAGCGCGAGCTGCCGTTGTCGTGCGGCAATTAATTACACGACCTCATTTATTTATTTTTCAGGAATATCTATGAGTTATGAAAATACATTTTCTTTTGAATCCGGTAGGAGCGGTGAGCTAATTGCTACACTGGAGCAACAAGTCGGCCATCAACTCACAGCAATTATTGATGAAGAAGGTGTGGAGGTTGGTGGAGGGTTGGCGGACCTTAAATTTGGTGAAATAAAATCGTTGGCCGCAACTCTGAGAAATATCTTGATAAGCGCGCGCCTGTGTGAGCCTGAACTGTTGTTAATTGAGTCGTCCGCACGCACTAAACCTGGTGGCTCGCTACTGCAGTCACGCTTGTTTTGTTATGCAGAAGACGGAGTTTTTGATCTAAACAAGGCAGAAATTCTAATAGGGGCAACGCTGAAAAAAATGTTAGGGTACTCAGCGCCGAGCGATTTAAACCTTTCTGGTGAAAATCAATTGTCAGATTGCGAGTTGGAAAGCGTGCATGATGTTGCTCAAGAGGCTTTGCGAAGCTTGGCAAACAGAAGAATCAAGACCCCTATTCGTGTTGATTATTGTGGATCCAATATTGATCTGGAAGGAAAGTTTGCGCCGCGTGCAAACTTGGCGTGCTATGAGCCCAAACAGGTCTCTCTCTATGGCAGGATGCTTGGATTTGATGCCGGAAAAAAGATTCTTATAATGCAGGTAGAAAGAAAGGTTGTCGATATTCATTATCTTGAAGACGAGCTGCCGCTCGTCCAAGTGGCAGAGCTTGCGCAGGTCGGGTCGGAGGCGCATGTGCGTGCACGGCAAACCCTCGACCATTTAGGTCGTGAAGTGCTTTGTTTTTCCTGCTTGTCGCTTCCCCGTTTGATAGCTTAATATTTGAATGGTATACGTGGTCAGCCTGCTTGGGCGGCTGACCGCGATAATGCCAAGGAAATCAGAAAAATTAATATGAATTCTTGGCTTGAACGAATGGTGCCATGGCCTCTTAATCCAGTCGCAGCACAGCGGTCGATAATGCTTGCCAGTGGTGAGCCACGTCGAACCGGATCCACCTGAAGCCTGCGCCCTTCATTTTTCAGGTCATGAGTTCTACCTAATTTGAAGCCATTCTCGTCCGCGAAGGCCTGCAGAGAAACTGACCGGGAATTTGTAAAGAGCTGAAAACTCTCGTTATCGAGCCTCCATGATTTAACTACTTGCTTCAAAAATTCAAAGTGCTCGCTTTGCCATAAAAGCACTTGGCGGGAGGGGCCGACGAAAGAATGAATATCTTCATCGGTGTATGGAGCTCCAATCAAAGTGGATCTTGTCCACTCCACTTGGTCTGCATGCCGAATCAGTTCTGCCCAACGTGTTGGTTGAATGCCCGAGAGCCAATCAAGTGTGGATCCTGCTCTGCCCTTCGAAATAATGCGGCCAGTCTCGGTCAGTAAATTCTCTAAATATTTTGCATCGCTTTCCAGGATATTTGTTGCCAACTGAGCGATGCCAAAACTCCTCCGCAGAACAAGCATACGAATGAATTTGATAGCCGTAGTTGCCGTGAGGTGGTTTGTGCTGGCAGTGGCTAATTGATTTTCGACTTCATTCAAGTAGTCATGAAAGAGAACGACATTATCGAGGTCGATCAAATTTTCCTGAAGAAATTTCGATCTGTCCAGTCGCATGAAATTTTGCAGTTGGACGAAGCGGGTCGCCAGAACTGGAAAATAATGTAGATAGCTTCTAAAAGTCGTGCCGGGCTGAGAATGACCCAGTAATCGGGCGACTGCCCAAGAACTGCGGCGCGTCGACCCCTTACTTCCCAAAAGAAGCCGTTGCGCATTTTTTGAGGCAGCGCCAGAAATATCCATCGGATTTAGATTCAACGTGCTGAGGCCCAAGAGCTCCGCGACCCTGTTGGCAAATGTGTGCCGGTTGTGATGCGCACTGAGTTGATCGTTGCGGGTGACCTGCTGAATGACAGAGTTAATTTTTCTCAGAAGGCGTCGTCGTTCTTCCAAACCATCCTGCCCTAACGCCGTAGGGAAGAGTTCGTCTTTGTCATGCAAGACCGGAGTGGCTTGTCGTACCAAGAACCATTGCTCGATGGTTGACCTCTCGTGCGCCGTCAGGCGAAAGAGGAGGGGAACTTGGCGACGGCTTGCTGGCGACTTCAGCCTGCGCAAATGATTGCTCCGGATCGTGAGCACAACACAATCCGGCGCTGGCTCCGCCCAGTCAGCTCGCAACAGACATGCTGCCTCCATACCGCGCAGGCCGAATCGGTACATCAATAGATTGATGAACGCGCACTGCAGATCGGCCACTGATGCTTTGGTCGGAATGGGCGCGAGACAAGCGTTGATGTGGCGGTACTCCAGTTCTGTGATACAGCCAGCCGATACCAACAAGCTCGGCCCATCGGAAATGATCTCGGACCAATCTGGGTGCTCTATTCCAAACGCAGCGTGTATTGTTTGATGGAAGTCCTTCAGGCACTGAAGGGCTAGCTGGAGGGTCTTGTAGCCATTCCTTGTAACGTCTGAGCCGGACTCTGGTGATGGCTCGGTTGCATCCGGAATACTCGACCGCGCTTCCATCAAACTCAGGTAGAAGTCTGTGACATCTTCTTCCTCGCACGACAGTAGGTCGTGGTCGAAACCGACGGCCAGAAAAGACAGTGACAAGCTGGTGAAGTATCTCTCGACCGAACTGACGCGAAGCAGGGTGCCTTTGCGGGTGCTTCTACGTAAGAGGTATCGCACCCACTCCACAAGGAGCAGGCAACTCCCTCCGGCGGATCCTCGGTATTGCTCCAGCGCCCTACAAAGTGCTGCGTCCAGATTTCTGCGGCCAATCCCACCAGCGCTAGCGTCGGCGTGCTTCCTGAATGTCGCACGTACCTCACCGAATAGCTTCTTGCTCGCCTCCTGTGAAATGACAGGATCTGGCACCTTGATCGACGGGGCATGTGCTGGTGTCGCTATATCAGCCAAGGCGGATGGATGAACTTCATGATTTTCTAGGGATAGTCGTGGTGGGCTTTGTTCATCCTCGAATTTCCCGGAGCCACTTTCTGTCACGGAAGCTTGTGGTGTTCCGAAATCGCCAGCAGCACCGCGCTGCAGTCTGATCCAGTCGCGATGAGGCAATCCCACGGATTGGATGTCGCCATTCAGATAGGCAGCAAGTAAGGCTGGAAACTCCAGAAGGTTTGCCTGGTGGACCAGTTGCGCAAGTGCAGAGATCGTGGCGGTGATGCTCTTTGCCTGCAGAGTCAGCAGCCCAGTCTCTTGGCAGATTTTTTGCCACTCAACGGGTGGGCTGCTCTTGTCCATATCCAGGTCACGTTTTGAAGTACTGGCGCGGGCCAGGAAGTTCGCCGTGGCAACACTGATCGGGTACCGTTTGACGGCGCTGCCTGAGTCGACGTCCAAGTCTGGGGAGTACTCCAGATGGTAGGACTGATCAAAATGCACAAGCCTGAAGTTTTTGCCCGCGAGTAGGTCCTGGATCAGGAGAGGCTCTGTCACCCTAGACTCAAGAACAGTGAGCACTGCTCCAAAGAAAAGGCATTCGCGTAGCGAAGTGCGGGAGAGCTCCTTAGCGTTAAGGATGGGCTGCAGAGCATGAAGTGCCGCCGTAACTTTTTTGCTACTGCCGATAGCCTGGCGCGAGAGCAACGTGCGCTCCTCGATGGCTGGCAGATAGCGCCTCTTGAGTCGAGGTCGAGTCCCATCTGTGCACCAACGTTGCCGAATCCAATTCTGTAGCGCTTCGTATCGAAGGGAGCCGAGTGCGCGCGGGGTGCCCGAGTCGTTGAGCAGCATCCGTTGGCTTAGTACCTCCCATTCCTCGGCCGAGATTGACGCGACAGGCCGCTCACCAACGAATCGGAGAATCTCACTTTGTGCTTCTACCAGCGCGTCTGCGTGGCGTTTCGTGCGTCGAGTTTCGCGGGCTGCGCTGCCGAATTGCACACCATTTTCGAGGCACGACTTGCCGGGTGACAGGTTGGGAAGATCGAGGGGCGCGGCGTCCCAGCTAGGCGTTTGAGGTAGGGAAAACTGCAGCGATGCAAAGAGCTGTTCAACGGCTGGGCGGATTGCCTCCAGATCGTGAATTCTCGCCCTCGCCGAGAACCGACCGTACGTGGCCGTTCCCCCTTCAGCGTGTCCGAGGAGGCCATCGATGATTTCGGGGTCTTGATTCAATCGGCGAAGGCTCGTGCTGGTCCGATGTCGGAATAGATTCCAAGGCAACGGCCAGGAGAAGACCTCCATGGAGTCCAGCGTCACTTCAGACACTTCGAACCAGCGAAGGCTTTTTCGTGCGAGGTCCTCCCCGAGGAAGAAAAGTGCTGGCATCGCGGCGCTCGCAGCACCTGTGGATAGAGCATGCAGCTCTTGCGAGAGAGGGGGATCCTGGCTGCTGAGGGAGGAGGCGAGGCGACGAAGGTGAGGCAGGTAGAAGTCTTGGAAGAGCTGAGCCAATTCGCCGGGGAGAACCACAATCCGGCCGTCATGACGTTGGGAGGCAACTTTGTCCACGACGAAAAAGTATTTGTCTTGCCAGTCCACCTGTCCGAAGGACTCCAATGGGCTCGACACCGGACGAACTGCGGTCGCGGCGAGTGTGGCGGCGGTCATGTAGACCGTCACCGCATTGTGGTGGACTAGCCAGTTCTCAGCCGGGCCAGCCGCAAGCCTTCCGATGTGCTGACGTACCCGTGCAATTTCTTGGCGCAGCAAGGAGTCAAGCGGGTTCAGTTCGCTGCCGGCGATGTTTTCTTGTGCTTGCGCGTTCGGAGGGAACAAAGGCGGCAGCGCGAGACCCGCGGCGGTCATGCCTCGTTGGACTTCCGCTGTGCGGAAGGCGGCATATGCACAAGATCCTGGCAAACCACTTCGCGAACTGCTCGCAAGCAGTCGACCCAGCACGGGGTCACCGGTTGCCTCGAAGACGGCTTGTTCAAGGGTGTGTGCGAGCATGCCTGCTCGAACGCGTTCCAAACCGGGTGTGCGCTTGCACGCCTCGTTGAACATCGACTCCGGCGAATCCTGGGACTGTGACGACGGCCATAGATCCAACAGTGCTCGTGCTAGCGGGCGATCCGCGCGATGCTGAAAAATAATCGAGGCAACTGGTTCCGGAAGTAGCACTTGAAAATGACTTGCGAGAGGTTCCAGCCATTGCGACGTCCCAGCGGATGCCTTCCATCCTCTCGGGTGGCGGGGGGCGAGCCTTTGAAGTGTCAGGGTGTCGGGGTCAATGCCCCAGTCAGGCCCACATTGACTGGAGAAGGCGACGTCGGTACCCGCCATCCGAACGGACTTTGCCGTGTAGACAGCAATCCAGACGAATGCGCCCAAGAGGCGGAGATTCTCAGGAGAGTCTCGCGCAATTGCCCCCTGCCACCAGTTTTCCAAGCAAGCCCGTTCAAACTGATTGAGCCGGTTGGTGCTGAACGGCAGAAATTGCTGGTCTTCAATGGTGGCAAGAAGCACGCCGCGTGCTTCATGTTCCTGCGCCACCGGATTGAGGCGCTCATCAATATTTGTTTCCCAGCATTCGGTCCCATCGCCGCCATCTTGGTCAATGGCTCTTCCGGTGATGGGTTGAGGGTCTTCCGCCAGAATTTCGCCCGAAGAAAATACAGTCGGCGGTGTACTTTGGGAGGATGAGCCCCAAAGATGCTCTCGATTGGAGGTAAGGCGGGCAAGTTGAGAAAAGACACCCGTCGCTGACTGCATTTCGGCACGACCAGCCCGAATGGGATCAGATTCGCAGTAGCTGCGGAGTGTTTTCAGCAGTTTGATGCGAGCGCTAATGCCAAGCCCCTTGTTGGCCTCCTGCTCTAGCTTGCTGGCCTGAGTCTTCGCCTCCAAGGCCAGATGCTGTCTATATATAGAGGCTGATCCACTGGGGGGGTGAAGCCTTGAGAACAGCTCTCGCCAATCCCAGTCGCCGGACACTGCTTGGCGCAGGCTCCACGCCACCTCGATGACCCGTTTGTCGGGCGCAGAGCCTTCGTAAATGGCTGATACGTACTGGATAAAAATCCAAGTCCGAAGTGTCTCCAATCGGAGTTGGGCTGTGGGGTCAGGGTGATAGGCCCTGGGCACGCAAAGTGCGAGGAGGGAAAATTCGCGCAGCGTGCCGCGTGGGAGCTGCGCGGCCACCTGTTGGGCCGGGGGCAAATATGGATACAGCCGGGCAATGGTTGGGGACGCTGCCAGGGATTCCATCAACCGACACAACTCTGCGCCCGACTTTGACTCGTCTGCCCATGCCGAGGCAATCTTCAAAGGCGCGGACTGGCGCAGATACTCAATGATGGATCCGACGTACTCAGGATTTGCGCCGGTTTTTGAAGCATCGAGTACTGCAAGCAGTGGACGAGTCAGCCCTAAGCGGCAGGCCCACTGGAGCAGGGGATGAAGCAAGATGGGAAGCCCAAAGGTCTCAAATGTCTTCCCGTCCTGACAGTCAGAAATTCCACTTGCAGTGTTCATGAGGGCTCAATCGTTGAATTGAAGCGTTTGTTTCGCCGACAGGAATCGTCAAAATTCCACATGCATTCAACGTTTTACACCAGTTCTAGACAGTTGAAAACATAAGATATGTTCTCAACAGCCTAGAGCTCATAACCTTCTCGCGCAACCAATAAAATAGCGGTTCTCGCTAACAGTAAACGCCCACTTCTTAGTGGGCGTTTTTGTTTGTAGCCCAACCATAGCCTTGCTGTAGCCATTCGTAGCCTATCAGTTTGGCCGATTGGTTCCATGCGACCATTGGGCAGGTTTAGGCTGATTCCAGACGCTTCAACCAGAGTCCTGAAGGTCCGCGATCCCCCCCAGCGGTCGTTCAATCTGCCAGTTGCTGGGCGGCACATCAAGACGCGAATTTGAGTGCGTTGAACTGAGGGTGATGCTCGCCTCTCAATTTGAGGCAGTGGCGGCCGGTTGAGAAAACGACAGTGCCACAAAATCCACAAAGGCCCGCACCCTGGCGGCCATCTGATGGCGCTGCGGGTAGACAGCGTAGACGTCTGCATCGGGTGTGAAGCACTGGGGCAGCACCTGCACCAGGCGCCCGCTCTGTAGGTAGCGCTGGATGTCCCATTCGGCCCGCATCAGGATGCCATGACCGTCCAACGCCCAGTTGACCGCGATCTCGCCATCGTTGGTCGTGAGGTTACCTCGGGTCTTGACAGCTTCAGTCACCGCCTGCCTGCCACGGGCGTGCGTGAGCCGCCAGGTGCCGTAGGCCTCTTCACCCTGCCGGATGCCTATGCAGTTGTGTCGTGCCAGCTCGTGCGGCGTGCGCGGTGTGCCGTGCTGCTTCAGATAGGCTGGTGAGGCGCAGAGCAGGCGCCGGTTGGGCGCGATGTGGCGGGCGATCACACGCGCATCGGGAGGGGCGCCGAAGCGAATGCAGACGTCGAACGAGTCTTCAGTCAACGGCGGCGGATTGACGGACAACTGCAGCTGCACATCCACGCCGGGGTGCTGGCGCACGAAGCGCGAGATCAGCGGCGCAATGTGGGTGCGGCCGAAGCCCAGCGTGGCGTTGACGCGCAACAGACCTTGCGGGCTGGACTTGGACGCGCCCAGCAGTTCACCCAGGTCCTGGATCTCACCCAAGATGCGGCGCGCGTGCGCCAGATACAGCTCGCCTTCGGGTGTGAGGCCCATGCGCCGTGTGGTGCGATTGACCAGGCCAACACCCAGCCGCGCCTCCATCTGTGCCAGGCGCCGGCTCACCGCTGGCGTGGTGATGCCCAGCTCACGCGCCGCGGCGCTCAGGCTGCCCGCGCTGGCCAGCGTGGAGAAAAAACCGAGATCGGCGGCCTGAATGCCTTGGTCCATGGCAGTCTCTGATTGTTGCGTTCAGGTTAATTATGGATTCAGTTTTTGAACGATTGATCGGATGGTCTAGAACCTACAGTCCATCTCGTCAGCACACATCACCCACGACTGGAGACAAAACATGACCCATTCACCGCCCCGCCGCACGATGCTTGCGGCATCCTCCATCGCCTTGTTCGCCGCGCTGGCGTCTGGCGGTGTCCTTGCTCAAGCCTTTCCCGCCAAGCCCATTAGCCTGGTAGTTCCTTTCCCACCTGGTGGCACCACCGACGTGCTGGCGCGTGCGCTGGCCGAACGCCTTGCACCGGCGCTGGGACAGCCCGTCATCGTTGAAAACAAGCCCGGCGCCGGTGCCACCATCGGCGCCGACCACGTGGTCAAGGCCAAGGCCGATGGACACGTGTTGTTGGTGGGCGCGGTTCACCACACTATCGCCAGCAGCGTCTTCAAAAAGCTGCCCTACGACTTTCAAAAGGATTTGGCCCCCATCACCACCATCGCGATGGTGCCCAACGTGTTGGTCGTCAACGCCAACACGCCGGCCAAGAATGTGAATGAGCTGGTGGCCCTGCTCAAGGCCAAACCCGACCAAGCCAGCTACGGCTCCAACGGCAACGGCACAGCCCAGCACCTGATCGGCACCCAGTTTCAGGGCATGACAGGCACCAAGGTCACCCACATTCCCTACAAAGGCAGCGGCCCGCTGGCGACCGACCTGCTGGGTGGCCAGATCCTGATGAGTTTCGACACCATCACCCCGGTGCTGCCCCATATCAAGGCCGGCAAGCTGCGCCCGCTGGCGGTGACCACGGACACCCGCTCGGCCGCCTTGCCAGACGTACCCACACTCGCCGAAGCTGGCCTGGCCGGTTTCAACATCGGCACCTGGTTCGGCGTGCTGGCACCGGCCGCCACACCCAGGGACGTGGTGGCACGCCTGAACGCCGAGATGGTCAAGATCATCAAGTCGCCCGAGTTCGTCAAACGCATGGACGACATCGGCGCCCAACCAGTGGGCAACAAGGCCGACGAGATGGCCCGCCAGATCAAGGAAGAAACCGAGAAGTTCGCCGCGCTTGTGAAGGCCGGCAACGTCACGGTCGAATGAACACCACCCCCAGACCAGGAGCCCCCGTGGACAAAACCGCCGCTGTTGCCGATCTCACCGATCTGCTCGCCAAATTCACCTCTCACATCGGCAAGCGCCTGCCTACCGATGTGACCCAGAAGCTGGGCGAACTGCGCGAGAAGGAAGTCAACTTTCTCGCCAAAGAAGTCTACGAATCGATGCGGCAGAACCAGGAAGCCGCCGACAAACTGGACCGCCCGAGTTGCCAGGACACCGGTGTGATCCAGTACTTCCTGCAGGCGGGTGCCAACTTCCCCTTGCTGGGTGAGTTGGAAGAAATCCTGCAAGGCGCCACCGCCGGCGCCACCCGCATGGGCCCGCTGCGCCACAACGCGGTGGAAACCTTCGAAGAGAAGAACACCGGCACCAACACCGGCTCCAAAATTCCCTGGCTGGACTGGGAGATCGTGCCCAATGACGACAGCGTGACCATCGACGTCTACATGGCCGGCGGTGGCTGCACCCTGCCCGGCAAGGCCACGGTGCTGATGCCGGGCCAGGGCTACGAAGGTGTGGCCGAGTTCGTGTTCGACGTCATCACCTCGCGTGGCGTCAACGCCTGCCCGCCGCTGCTCGTCGGTGTGGGGGTGTCCACCTCGGCCGAAACGGCCGCCCGCCTGTCCAAAAAGGCCATCCTGCGGCCAGTAACAGCACGCAACGCCAACGAAAAAGCGGCGCTGATGGAAGACCTGCTGACCGACGGCCTGAACGAACTGGGCCTGGGCCCACAGGGCCTGACCGGCAACAACAGCGTCATGGGCGTGAACATCGAATCATCCGCGCGCCACCCGTCCACCATCGGTGTGGCGGTGTCCATCGGCTGCTGGGCGCACCGCCGTGGCCGCATCAAGATCAACGCCGACATGACCCACGAAGTCATCTCCCACCAAGGGTTCCAGCCGTGAAAAAAATCCTTACCACCCCCATCAAAGACGAAGACCTGGAAGCGCTGAACATTGGCGACGTGGTCTACCTCACCGGCACCCTGGTGACCTGCCGCGACGTGGCCCACCGTCGCCTTATCGAGCAGGGCCGCGAGCTGCCGGTGCAACTCAAGGGAGGCGCCATCTTCCACGCCGGCCCCATCGTGCGCAAAAAAGACGACGGCGAGTACGAGATGGTCTCCATCGGTCCCACCACCAGCATGCGGATGGAGAAGTTCGAGAAAGCCTTCATCGAACAGACCGGTGTGAAGCTGATCGTGGGCAAGGGTGGCATGGGCCCCGAAACCCAACAAGGCTGTCTGGAGAACAAGGCGGTGCACGCCATTTTCCCCGGCGGTTGTGCGGTGCTGGCGGCCACGCAGGTGGAAAAGATCGAGGCGGCCGAATGGACCGACCTGGGCATGCCCGAAACCTTGTGGGTCAATCGCGTGAAGGAGTTCGGTCCGTTGATCATCTCCATCGACACCAAGGGCAAGAACCTGATCGAGGAAAACAAGGCAGTCTTCAACGAGAAGAAGAAGCCCATCCTCGAACGGATCAACCAGCAAGTGCGCTTTATCAAGTGATCTGACGCGGCGCGGTCTTTTCCTTGTAGTTCTTCAACTGCAGTGCCATGCACTGCGGTTGAGCTAAAGGTGACAGGCGTCGGATCGGATGACTCCAAAGTGCCGGATACCGTGAACTCGCCTGTCGGCTTTGGATGACAGACATCGCTGCGGAGATGACCTTGACCGCACTTGGTCAGCTTCTGTTTAGGGTTGTGGGATACCTGCCCGGAACTGGCATCCAAACGACGATCACCCACGGCCTGAGGGCAGGTGTCGCACAAGCCTCGGGGGAGGAAACCGCGGGGAACGCCAACGCGGGTGTTCCGGGCGCAAACGCTATGGGGATTCGGGCAGCGGCCTGACGATCACAGCCCGTATG
>RRZT011883232.1_pt1 | contig 12708 bp, 10 predicted proteins | sample 2165551 | NCBI WGS metagenome assembly RRZT01 (sample SAMN10456910, study PRJNA506462) | wastewater metagenome | biome: wastewater; feature: sludge; material: wastewater sludge; isolation source: wastewater sludge with Escherichia coli K12::gfp cells carrying plasmid... | place: USA: Moscow, Idaho... | reverse complement strand
TAGAAGATTTAAAAAAAATAAACCTGCGATGATAGGAATATTTATATTAACAATATTAGTATTGGTAGCAATTTTTGCAGATATTATAGTAGATTATGATTTAACAATGACAGGTAGAGGGACGGATAGGATGTTAGGACCATCTTCAGAGCATTGGTTTGGAACGGACCATATGGGAAGAGATATTTTTGCCAGAATAGTCCATGGAAGTAGAATTTCATTATCAATAGGAATTTTTGCAACAGGAATTGCATTAGTATTAGGTTCTATAATAGGAGCAGCAACAGGTTATTATGGAGGATTATTTGACAATATTGTAATGAGAGTACTAGATGTTATAAATTGTGTACCATCAACTTTACTAGTTATGGCATTTGTTGCAGCATTAGGAGCTAATATGAAAAATTTATTGATAGCAATGACAATAGGAGCAATTCCTGGAATTGCAAGGTTAGTTCGTTCTACAATAATTTCTATTGCAGATATGGAATATATAGAAGCGGCAAAAGCATATGGAACTTCTAGTTATAAAATAATAATAAAGCATGTTCTTCCAAATGCGATGGGAACAATAATTATAACAGGTGCAGGTATGGTCGCTTCAACAATATTAATGGCAGCAGCAATGAGTTTTATTGGATTTGGGGTGCAACCTCCTACTGCAGAATGGGGAGTTATGTTATCTGATGCAAGAGCTTTTATGAGAGAAGCTCCATATATGGTACTTTTTCCTGGAGGAGCAATCGTTATTTCAGCTTTAAGTATAAATCTTATTGGAGATGGATTAAGAGATGCGTTAGATCCTAGATTAAAAGATTAACTATGATTATTTATAAGTGAGGTGAAATATGACTGAGATACTTTTAGATATTAAAAACTTGTCAATTGAATATCAATTAGATATAGAAACTGTTAAAGCAGTTAATGATATAAGCTTTATTTTAAAAAAGAAAGAGACATTAGGAATAGTAGGAGAAACAGGTGCTGGAAAAACAACAATGGCTTTAGCAATTATGAGATTATTACCAAAACCTGTTGGAGAGATAGTATCTGGAAATATTATATTTGAGAATCAAGATATTATGGAACTAAAAGAAATAGAAATGCAGAATATAAGAGGAGAAAAAATATCAATGATATTTCAAGATCCAATGACTTCTTTGAATCCAATTATGACAGTTGGAGCGCAAATAAAAGAATCTTTGGTATTACATAACCATGATAACAGAACTGATAAAGAGATAGATGAAAGAGTCGAAGAAGTTTTAGAGCTTGTAGGTATTCCAGCGGAAAGAAAGAATGATTATCCACTTCAATTTTCGGGAGGAATGAAACAAAGAGTTGTTATTGCAATAGCTTTGGCGTGTTCTCCTGATTTGATAATAGCTGATGAACCTACTACTGCCTTAGATGTAACAATACAAGCTCAAGTATTGGCTTTGATGAAAGAATTAAAGGATAAGCTTAAAACATCTATGGTTATGATAACTCATGATTTAGGAATAGTAGCTCAAACTTGTGATAATATTGCAGTAATGTACGCAGGAGAAATTGTAGAATATGGAAATATTGATGATATTTTTACAGGTGAAAATCACCACCCTTATACTGAGGGCCTTTTTGGTTCAATACCTAATGTTAAAGGTGAAAGGGTAAAGAGACTTACTCCAATTGACGGATTAATGCCAGATCCTACAAATTTACCAAAGGGTTGTAAGTTTTCACCGCGATGTAAATATGTAATGGATATTTGTAAAGAGAAATTACCAAAAGATTATATCAAAGAAAGTCATAAAATAAAATGTCACCTATATGAAAGGTGGAATAAAAATGAATAATGATATTTTAATTGAGGCAAAAAATTTGAAAAAATATTTTAAAGTAAAAAAAGGATTGTTACATGCGGTAGATGATATTAATTTTCAAATTAATAAAGGAGAAACTCTTGGGGTAGTAGGAGAATCAGGATGTGGTAAATCGACTTTAGGTAGAACTGTAATAAGATTACATGAACCTAGTTCTGGAGAAGTATATTTTAAGAATGAAAACATATATGATTTTGATAAGAAAAAAATGAAATTAAATAGAACAAATATGAACATTATTTTTCAAGATCCCTATTCAAGCCTTAATCCAAGAATGTGTGTAGCAGATTTAATTGCAGATCCAATAATGGAAAATAAATTATTTTCTAGTAAAAAGGAGGTTTATAAAAGAGTAGAAGAATTAATGAATATAGTTGGATTAGCAAAAAGGTTAGAATTGTCATACCCTCATGAGTTAGATGGAGGGAGAAGACAAAGAATAGGTGTTGCAAGAGCATTAGCTGTAAATCCAGAATTTATTGTATGTGATGAACCTGTTTCTGCCTTAGATGTATCAATACAAGCACAAATATTAAACTTACTAATGGATTTACAAGAGAACTTAGGTTTAACATATATGTTTATAACACATGATTTATCTGTTGTAAAGCATATTAGTAATAAAATAATGGTTATGTATCTTGGGCAATGTATAGAATATTGTGATAGTGATGAAATATTTAAAAATCCATTACATCCATATACTAAAGCATTATTAGATGCAATACCAGAGCCAAGTGTAAATAGCAAGGATAAAGAATTTAAACTACTCCAAGGTGAGGTAATAAGTCCAATAAATCCTATAAAAGGTTGTCGATTTGCAACTAGATGTAAGTATGTAACAAAAGAGTGCAGAGAGAGAAATATAGAAACAATAGAATATTCAAAAGATCATTTTGTATCATGTTTAAATGTTTATAAAATAAATCAATAGTATATGATATTTAAAAATAAAATAAAAAGGGGTAAAGTTATGAAAAAATTAATTTCAATAATAACAATTTTAGTAGTGATTACAAGTTTATTTATTGGATGTTCACAATCTAATAGTAAACAAACAGAAAATAAGGAAGGAACTAATGAAAATAAAGAAAGTGTAGAAAATATAGATAGAAATGACTTGGTAGTAGCATTAAGTGCAGCTTTTTCAAATTTAGATCCATTTGAAACAAGTGTTTCAGAACAAGTTAGATTTAACTATATGGTGTTTGATAGATTGTATACTTATGTAAGCACAGAGGCAATTCTAGAACCAATGTTAGCAACAGAATATGAAATTTCGGAAGATGGATTAACTTGGACTTTTAAGTTAAGAGATGATGTTGTTTTTCATGATAAGACAAAGATGACAGCAAATGATGTTAAAGCTTCATTTGAAAAAGCAATAGAAAGTCCATATAAAGGATCATCTTTGAAAATGATAAAAGAAGTTAAAGTAGTTGATAATACAACGGTTGAATTTGTTATGAATTATTATTATTCAGCATCACTTGAAGCTATAAGTGGTGTAGTAATAGTTCCAGAATCATTATATGAAGGTAAATCATCAGAAGCATTTAATAGTGAGTTTATAGGAAGTGGACCTTTTAAATTGAGTACTATTGATAGTGCGACAGGTAATATAGAGTTAGTAAGAAATGATGATTATTGGGGAGGAAAGTCAGAACTAGAAAAACTTTCATTCAGAGTTATAGGCGATCCATCAACAAGAGTAGTATCTTTAGAAAATGGGGAAGTAGATTTCTGTGAATTTGCGTCTACAGACTATGATACAATAAGTAAAAATGAAAATTTACAAATAGTAAAAACAGTTTCATCATCATATCCATTGTTTGTATTCAATACAGAAAAAGAACCAACAAGTGATGTAAAGTTTAGACAAGCAATTGCATATGCATTAGATTATGAATCAATTAATGCAATTGCAAATGGTAGTGCACCAAGTGAAATAAATACAGTATTATATAAAGATTTTTATGGTTTAGTACCTGAGGGTGTAAAAGAATATGAGTACAATCCAGACAAAGCAAGAGAATTGCTAATAGAAACTGGGATATCACTTCCTTATGATTTAGGAGTTATGCAAACAACTTCTAGAAATAAATCTATATGTGAAACTATTCAACAAAATTTAAGAGAAATTGGAATAGAGATAGAAGTAGAGGTTGCAGAACAAGGAGCTTATATAAATAATGTACTATCAGGTAATTATTTATTATTATTTATGCCAGGATCACAGCCAGGTTTAGATCCAGTTTCAGAATTATATGCTTTTTTATCTGAGGAAAAAATAGGAAGTTCTAACTTAGGTAGATATAAAAACACTGAAGTTGAAGAATTATTAAAAGAACTTGCGTTATCAAAAGACGAAGAAGAAAAAGCTGATTATATACAAAAAATTGTAGAAATTGCACAAGAGGAAATACCAGTTATTAAACTTTATGATAATGATGATTTAAGTGCATGTAATGCAGATTTAAATATAGAAGTAGTATTAGGTAACATGTATAATTTTTCGAAATTTTCTTGGAAATAGTAAAAAATATAAACAAAATCCTTTTATTTAGCGAACAGCCTCTTATTTATATAGTAAAGATGCTGTTCATCTAATAAAAAGCAAAGGAGTAAAAAAATGGAAGTAGAAAAAAGAATTATAGAGTTGGGATATAAACTACCTAAAATATGTCCACCCAAAGCTATGTATATACCTGTAAAAGAAATAAATAACTTATTATTTGTATCAGGTCAAATACCAATGATAGATAACAAAATTATTTATAAAGGAAAAGTTGGAGATAAAATTAGTCTTGAACAAGCTAAAGAGGCATCTAAGATATGTGTTCTAAATGGTCTTGCATCATTAAAGGATTATTTAGGTGATTTGGATAAAATAAAGAATATTATAAAGCTGCAAGTATTTGTTAATAGTAAAGTTGGTTTTGTGGATCAGCATTTGGTAGCTAATGGTGCATCTGGATTACTATATGAAGTATTTGGAGAAAAAGGAAGGCATACTAGGACTGCTATAGGAACTAATCAATTGCCATTGGATATATCAGTAGAGGTTGAAATGATAATAAGCATTTAAAAAAAGGGCAAAGATTTCTTTGCCCTTTTGCTATTCTGAACTTAATGCTTGTAAAGCAGATAAATTCATTGCTCTTTTTGCAGGATAATATCCTGATAATATACCGATTAGTGATGAAAATATAACAGCTGCACCTGCTAACCAAATCGGTATTAAGGAAAGTGAGGATTCTACCCCTGGTACTAGTCCAATACTAAGCTGATTTATTATATATGAAATTAAGTAGCTTAATACAACTCCAACAATTCCACCAAAGAGTCCAATAAAAGCAGATTCCAGTAAGAATAATTTTCTTATATCTTTTAAGGAAGCTCCTATAACTTTCATTATACCTATTTCTTTAGTTCTCTCATAAATAGACATTATCATTGTGTTGGTAATCCCTATTGCAGCAATTAAAAGTGAAACGCCACCAATACCACCCAATATAAATTGAGTTATTCTAGACATGTTTTTCATTTCATCTAAGAATTCTGTTAAACTATGAGCTTCATAGCCCATATCTTTAATAGTATCTTGTATAGCTTTAACATTTTCTATATTATCAACTTTCACCATTACAGAATCAAATTCTTTCGAAACTTTATTTTTTTTATCTAAGCTATTATTAACCTTTTCTTTTTGTAATTTTTCTAATGTATGAATAGGTATATATACAGCCCAATCAGTTTCAAAATCACCTTCTTCTAAAAGACCTACAGCTTCTATTTTATATTCTTTATTTTTACTAGCATTTCCCGTATCCATTCCCATGCTCATACCGTCATCAAAAGTAAAAGATAATTTATCTTTCATTAAATCAATATCAGGTTGTTTAAAATTATTCATGTTTTTAGGATTAAAAAATCCATATTTAACTCCACCACCAAATACAAAGGATAGTTTATCCGAACTATTTAGAAGTCTACCCTCAGCTAATTTAAATTCAAATAAATCCATAGTTTCTGGTGGAACTCCTTTTATGGGAATATCGGCAATATATTTACCAGCAATAATTCTTCCACTATCTTGTTTCACTGGCATAACACCAACAACATTAGGTAATTTATTAAATGAAGATACGGCTTTTTCATTTAATTCTTTTTTTGTCTTACTATCAAAATTTCCATAAGATTTATTAACAGTTATAGTTGTAAGTGAACCCATGGATTCAATTTGTTGTTTTTGTGACTCGCTTAAGCCAAATCCAAGGCTTAGCATAACAATAATGGAAGAGGCACCTATAACAACACCAAGCACTGTTAAAAAGGTTCTAAGCTTTCTTCGCCATAAATTTTTAATAGCCATTTCAAATAAATCTCTATTATTCATTTATATCCTTTCCTTTATCATCTATTTCATTAGATGCACTAGAGTTATTAGAGTCATTAGATTCATCTTCCCAGTCCAATAGTTCATCAAATTCTTTATTAGCTTTTCTTTTCTTATATATTTTAAATCCAATAAATGCTAATAGCAATGCTCCAACTATACCTATAATAATCCACTTAGTATTGGATTTTTCTTCTGGAGGCATTTCTGGCGGATATTCTTCCTCAGGAAATCCTTCAATTACATTTGTAGAAAAAGGTATCCTCTCCTCAATGCTTTCACCAGAAGAATCTTCATAGGTAAATACCATTTCTCCCTTTAATTCACCAATATCGCTTGAGGAGATAGTAGTATCAAACATTTCGCTATTTCCCATTTCAAAATTACCTATATAGTTACTAGCCATTTCTTTTTTAAAATTACCTTCAAGCCTTACCATAAGATTGTACAATGTTACCTTACCAGTATTGTAAAATTCAACACTTATGGATTCAGGTTGATCTTGATATATCTCTTGAGGTAGATTAATTTCTCCAATATCCAATTTTGCATTTTGTATAACAGGAACACCGATTAATTCTGTAGCGGTATATTCCGTAGCCTTAGCATCTTCATATTCAAAGTTAGCAACAATTGTATAGGTTTTTGCTTTAGCATCAGGAACTGTAAACATTTTTATAGTTTTATCAACTCTTCCCTTTGGAGCAATGCTATCAATATAGAATGTGTTGCTAGTATCTACTGGAGTAAATACACTGTTACCACCACTAGATTTACCTTCTTCAGTTTTTTCATCAGAAGTCAAAAATATTTTTATATTTTGAACAGTTTTAGTTGAATTTGTATTGTAGAATGAAAGATTCATAGTGAAATTTTCTCCCGCTTTTACAATGCTTGGTTCAAAACTGTATTTATCAATTATCAATTTTGGTTTTGATTGTGGTTTATCTTTATCGTCTTTATCCTCTTTTTTAGGAGGATTATATACATATATACCACCATATTGTGTAAGAACATATTTATTTTCTGAATCCTCATTTAAATCATCTTCATATTCAATAACTATACTAATTGGATAGTTTCTTGTAGTTGAACCTTCTGTTGGCATAAAGGCAAAGCTAAGTTTTATTTCTTCACCACTTGAAAGTTTATCAATTTTTCTTATACTTTGGCTTGTAGGAACAACTGCTTCATCACTACTTTCTGCTTTAACAATTATATTTCTAGCTTCAAGTAATCCCGTATTTTTCAAATTGAAATTCATGACAAAATTATTTCCAGGTCTTATTGAAGATGTTGGAAAAGATAAATTGGTTATATTAATATTTGAATTTTTACCATCTTTTGCACCAATATTTAAAAATATCTTTTGGCTATCTTCTATAATTTCTGTACCAGATTTATATTTAAAAATAACAGTAAGTTCATGACCACCAGTAGTAATTTTTTTATTTGATTTAATATTAAAATTAACTTTTGAACTAGAACCACCATCAATAAATGGAACAAATTCTTTATTAGCACCATTTTCTAAAAAGAAAGCTTCATTTGTAAAGCCATCAATTGATACAGATATATCTTCAGTTCTTATATTTCCTTTATTATCAAAATCAATTGTAAGTTTAGCAGACTCACCAGCTTTTAGATTTTCTGGGTCTGTTTTAACATTTGAGATAAATAATTGTGGGCTTTTATTAAAGTTAATAACTTGAATATTAATTGTTTGAGAATATTCTCCAATAATATTATGTGCATTCTGATATTTAAACTTTAATTCAACTGGATATGTACCATCAGCAACATTTTCAGAAACTTTAAATCTAATATTCATTTCCTCACTAGAACTAGGATTTATTCTATCAATATTGTATATTTGATTAGCAGAATTAAGTGAAAATGGATTACTCTCACCTGGCATGATAGGTGTTATGGAAACATTTCTTGCAGGGATTCTGCCTGCATTTTTTATACTAAAATTAATCTCAACTTCCTGTCCAGCATATGCTGTTGGAATATTTGTATCTTGCATAATTAGATTTGGCATTTCATTTGCATCCACATCATTATTAATTTTTTCTCTATTATCTGCTGCATATATAAAATTAGATGATATAGAAAATAATAAAACAAATAATAGTAATAGACTTACTCTTCTTTTCACATAATCACTCCCTTAATTAGTTATTATTTTTTCAATAAGGCCATCTTTTACTTTAACAACTCTGTCACAATAAGGTGAGATTTCCGTGTCATGAGTTACTATAATCAAAGTTTGCTTGTTATCTTTTGCCATATTTGTTATCAAATTCATAACATCATATGTAGTTTTTGTATCTAAATTTCCTGTAGGCTCATCAGCAAAAACTATAGAAGGTTTGCCTACAAAAGCTCTTGCAATACTTACTCTTTGTTGCTGTCCACCACTCATCTCAGTAGGTTTATGATAAAGTCTATTGCCTAGACCTACATCTTGAAGCATTTTAATGGATAATTTTTCCCTTATCTTTTTTGGAACGCCTCTAAAGATAAGACCCAAACTTACATTTTCAATAGCAGATAAGGTGGGTATTAGATTATAAGATTGAAATACAAAACCTATATTTTGTTGTCTAAAAAATGCTAATTGGGATTCATTCATTTTCTCTAGATGATGTTTTTTTATAATAATCTCACCAGAAGTAGGTTTATCTAATCCTGCCATCATATTTAATAATGTGGATTTTCCAGAACCAGATGTTCCAAGTAGGCAGATAAATTCTTCCTTTTGTATTGAAAGATTTATATCTTTTAAAGCCACTATTTTTTCATCACCCATTCTAAATACTTTTTTAACATTTCTTAGCTTTATTATATCCATTTAATCACCTCCTATTGCTCTGATTTAATTGTATAAGCAGAGAGTAGAAAAATAGTTACAATTAGGTTAAAAAAAGGAATTTTTAATATAAAATTTATAAAAAAAGACATGCAATAAAGCATGTCAAATTATTTTTTAAATAAATCATCTTTTTCTAATATATAAGCTATAAAAGTTCCAAAAATAAGTGCTAGTACAGGAGTTCCAATATTTAAAAATTCAATGCTACTCATAGATATTAAAAAAGTAAATACTGTACTAGTTTTAAATTTATCTAAACTAAAAGTATTTTTTAATGAATTGTAAATAACTCTTAATAGAGCAATTAATGCAATGCTACTAATAAAGGATATGGGCATTATATTTACTAGGGATAATGTATATGAAGCAAATAATCCAAAGAGAATAAATATGATACCATTTAGAACAGAAGCCATATACCTTTGTGAATGTTTTCCCGCATCATCACTAGAACATATCGCAGTCATTGGTCCAGCAATATTTACAGCATGTCCACCAAAAAACGACGCAATTATTGTACCTAAGCCACTGAATATAGTCATATTATTTATAGGGGGTTTGTAATTATTTAGATTTAAAACACCTATGGCTTGTGAATTTTCAGAGCCAAGAATTAGTATGGCTAATGGGACTGAGATACTTAAGATTGAACTTTTATTAAATTCGGGTTTTATAATTCTTGGAAATACATAATTAAAATTAATATTATGCATATCAATTTTTTTAAATAATACAATTAAAATACTACCAAATATTAATGTTGATAAAATAGCAGGTATTCTTTTATTATATTTTGTAAATAAAATAAAAGATAGGATAATACAAAAAGATAATAGTAAATCATCCTGTATATTTCCAAATAAATTTAATGTAAATTTTACTAATACACCAGAAACCATAGCCATTATTATTTCAAAAGGAATTAATTTAATTATTTTCTCATTAATTTTTGTGATTCCAATTATAAATATAATTATTCCTGTTATAAGGAAGGCACCAGTAAGTTCTGGTAATGATAATGCTATTTCACTTTCTAATAATAATACTGTCCCAGCTATTGTATAAGCACCACTTATTGGCATTTTATATTTTAGTGAAAGAATTAAACCAAGCAATCCACCTAAAACATATATTGAAAATAGCCATGAAATAGTATCTATATCCGATAATCCAAGATTATTTGCGGTTTGGATAACCAAAATAGCAGAACCAGTGCATCCAAATGCACCAGCAACTAAACCAGCCGTTATATTATCCATATTTATATCTTTTAAAATATTGTTTTTCAATTTATCACCTACTGTATTAAAGATTATTATATAAAAAAGAGTTACAATTAATACTAACTGTAACTCTTCCACTATTATTAATTATATAACTAAATTAAAATAATTTAAAGCTATACTGAACCATATACTAATCATTTGTATTTCAACTTTATAGGTTTATTTTAATATATACAATAGTAACTTTTATTTTAATATAATTATTTAGCTAGATTTGGTATAAGCAAAGATAGCTGTGGTATAAAGGTTACTATAATCAGGGCTATTATACTGAGTGCAATAAATGGAAGTACACCTTTTATAATATCATTGATACTAATTTTACTAATACTTGTTGATACGAAAAGGTTAAGTCCAAATGGCGGAGTATACATTCCTATAGCACCATTTACTACCATTATTATTCCCAAATGTATAGGATCTATACCAAATTGTTTTGTAAGAGGGAATAGTAATGGAGCCAGTATTGTAGTAGAAGAAGCACCATCAATAAACATTCCAGTTATAAGTAAAATAATATTAATAATTAATAAAATTACTATTTTCGATTGGCTAATAGTTGTTAATGTTGCTGCTAATTGTTGTGGTATTTGCTGACTTGTTAATACCCAGCCAAAAATAGAAGCCGTTGCCATTAAGATTAATATTTGTGCAGTTCCTACCACCGATTCACTTGCCACTTCCATAAGTCCTTTTAAATTTAAATTCTTATATATAAATAATGATATTATTATTGAATATACTGCAGCGACAGCAGCAGCCTCAGTAGGTGTAAATATACCACCATATATACCACCAATAATGATTATGGGAATACCAAGTGCCCAGATTGCATCCTTAAAAGAAATCCATTTTTCTTTGGAAGATTTTTTTTCTTGAACTGGTATATTATTTTTCTTTGCATAGAAATAAGAATATATTATAAAAATAATTCCAAATAATATCCCTGGTAGAACTCCAGCTAAAAATAAATCACCAACAGAAACTCCAGTAACAGAGCCGTAAACTATCATACCTATGCTTGGAGGTATAATAACAGCTATTGCTGAACTTGCAGAGATAAGTCCCATGGAAAATTTCTCTTCATATTTTGCTTCTCTAAGTGCTGGTATCATAAGACCACCTATTGCCACAACAGTTGCTGGTGAAGAACCTGATACAGCACCAAAGAACATACATGCTATAACTACTGTCATAGCCATACCACCTTTTTTATGACCAACTAAAGAATTGGCAAAATCTAAAATCTTTTTAGACAATCCTCCACTTTTCATTACATTGGCTGCAAGTATAAAAAATGGTATTGCCATTAAAGAGAAAGAGTCAATGCCAGCAAACATTCTCTGACCGATTATTTCTAATGGTATAGTTGTGAAAAATTTTATTGCAATAATTGAGGATAATCCTAAAGCAACATATACTGGTGTACTACTAACAAGTAAAATTAAAACAGATATAAGTATCGCTATAGCCATATTATTTTTCTCCTTTCTTAAATAATTTAAGTTTTTTAATAAATTCTTCTGAATATCTTATTATCATAAGAACTCCTCCTACTGGCATAGCTCCATAAACTGCCCACATAGGAATTTTTATGGTAGAACTAACTTGTCCAGTTGAAAATACAACTGATACTAAATTAAATGTTTTAACAGTAAATATAACTGTGAATATAAGTGCAATAACAATAGTAATAAGTTCTAATGTTTTTTTACCTTTATTGCTTAAAAGAGTCGTAATAGAGTCTATTCCTATATGTGCTCCCTCATAAATACAAATACTTCCACCAATAAAGGTCATCCAAATAATACTGTATCTTGCAAATTCTTCAACCCAATCTAATGCAAATCCAAATGTTCTCAAAACAACATTTGTGAAAAGTAAAAATGTAACTACCAATAATAGTATAGAAGTTAAACCTTTTTCAAATTTCCTTAAAATTTTATCCATTATTACACCTCCATTATTTATTTAAAATTTCAATAGCATTAAGTACAGAATCTAATATTTCATCACCAAACATTTTTCTATAAACATCAAAAACAGAACTAGTTCTTTCAATTAAAATATCTGTTTCTTCTTGAGGTAATTCAATTATTTCAGTACCATGTTCTTTAATAATTTCTAAATATTTTTCTTCCTCTCTGCCCACTTCTGCTCTTTCCCATACAGCAGCATTTCTACCAGCTTCATATAAAATATCTTGATATTCTTTTGGTAGTTCTTTATACCACATATTATTAAATAATAAAACATGTGCTAAATATGCATGGTCAGTCT
>RRZT011410764.1_pt1 | contig 12708 bp, 8 predicted proteins | sample 2165551 | NCBI WGS metagenome assembly RRZT01 (sample SAMN10456910, study PRJNA506462) | wastewater metagenome | biome: wastewater; feature: sludge; material: wastewater sludge; isolation source: wastewater sludge with Escherichia coli K12::gfp cells carrying plasmid... | place: USA: Moscow, Idaho ... | reverse complement strand
TGCTGCTCGATCGCGTCGTCGGGCACGTGGAGGGGGTCGATCCTGCCCGAAGGGAAGTAGCCCATCAGGAGGGCCCTGCGGTCGGGGTCCGCGATCTCGCGCAGGCCCTGCACCTCGATCGACTCCCGGAATCTCCGCTCCTCCCGCTCAGACAGGCCGGTGTGTGGGCCGGCAGGTGCGTAGGAATCCTCGACGGCTCCGGTCGTCGCGATCACCGCCTGACGCTCGAGCACCGCGTCGAGCAGTTCAGCGGTCGGCCCACGCTCCGGCGTTCCCCAGACGTCGGCCGCGGCCATCGGCGAGATCCCCGCGGGCGGTTCGAAGCGCACCTCGACGGTGTCGCTCGCGGAACGCGGGCGGGCGGCCCACCTCCGCAGGAGCGCGACGAGGAGGAAGACCAGCCCGTAGACCACGGGCAGCGCGAACCAGACCCAGGTCGAGGTGGAGACGGTGCGCGGGGTGTCGGCGTCGGCGAACGTGTCGGGGGCGAACCCGACGGCGTAGGTGAGGCCCTCGAACGCCTCGAGCGGCCGGGTCGCGGTGGCCGTGACCACCGTGGCCTCACCCGTCTCGTCCACGCGGAGTTCGCACGTCTGCTCGGAGTCCTGCCCGCCCTGGTAACACGCCGCGTCTCCGTTCAGGCGCTCGGCCAGGGACTCCGGGACGGTGACGCTCGCCTCGACCGAGTCGAAACTGGTCGCCCATTGATTGCCGTTGACGTTGATGTAGATCTCCTGGCCGCCTGCGATGTTGAGCGGCACGTCGGTCAGGACGTAGCTGATCCGGTAGGCGTGGGGGCCGGGCAGCAGGGCCGTGTACGCGTCGCCGATCCGGATCGAGGCCAGCCCCGCCTCCTCGGTGACCTCGTAGGGCACCTGGCCCCAGGCGGGCAGGTCGGTCGGCAGCGGCAGGTCGTCTGCCTGCACCTCGACCGCCTCGAGGCGGCTTGAGTGGCCCGCGTAGTCCAGGGGGATGTCGCGGATGATGCCGTGCCGGTCGGAGCCCGAGAAGCTGACCACGATGGTCTCGGTGATCCGCAGGTCGGCGCCCCCGTCATCGGTGGGTAGCACCTCGTGTTCGGCGGTGAAGCTGTGCCCCTCGAGTTGGCGGTCGACGGTGGCGTCGGGTTCATCCGCGAGGAGGTTGCCCGCGAAGAGCGAGCAGCCGATCACGACGGCGATCACGCCGAGGACCCATCCGATCCAGCTCCAGACGTTTCGCCACATGGGACAGAGGGTAGGGCGAGGCCGGGCCAGGTGTCACCAGCTCGAGCCGCCGCCTCCGCCCATGCCGCCGCCGCTGCTTCCCCCTCCGCCGGAGCCGCCCGAGGACCAACCTCCGCCGCCCCCTCCACCGGACCAGCCGGATCCTCCGGAGCCGTCGTTGCTCCCGGAGAAGGTGTCGCTCAGCGCGGTGCCCGCGTTGCTGAAACCGTCGGAGACGCGGTGGTTGACGTCCATCATCGTCTGTGTGCCGTCGATGGAACGGTAGCCGTTGTGGGTCAGCGACGCGGACAGGTCGCTGAGCGGCATCGCGGTCAACAGGGCTGCGAGGGGGTCGGTGTCGGGCAGGCGGGCGTCGTGCAGCTCGCCGATCACCTTCGTCCAGGTGTCCTCCATGCCGAAGATCAGCGCGTAGGGCAGCAGCGGCTCGTACAGCGTGACCAGCGTCGCGTCGCCCTGCTTCACGCGCGGCGCTGACTGGGCGTTCTGCAGCCACGCGATCCTGTCCTGCTCCGACATCGACATGAAGTTGTGCAGCCCTCGCAGATGCTGGAACGTCTGCCTTCCCTGCGTGGTCAGCGGTCCCATCGGTTCGCTGCGGTAGAGGGCGGCGATCAGCAGCAGCACCGCACCGATGGCGGAGGCGAGCATCCACCAGAACAGGCCGGGGGCGTAGTAGCACACGGCGATGGTGGCGAGCAGCGACAGCAGCACGAGGATGACGTACATGGGCATGAACCAGCTGCCGGGGGTGGGGTTGCCGGTCCGCTGCCCGGCCTCCCGGATCAGCGACCGGCGGCGCTCGATCAGCGAATCGCTCGGCGCCCGGTCGAAGCCGTGGCGGAAGTAGCCGCGCAGGAACGATCCGACTCCGCGGTCGTCGAGTTCGTCGAGTCCCTCGACGCGGAGGTCCGCGTTCAGCGCGCGGCGCCGGGACCCGGTCAGGCGCAGCGAGCCGGAGGCGATCGCCTCGGAGCCGGGAAGCTCGTTCGTGGTCAGCTCCACCTGCTTCCTGACCGCCGCGTCGATCAGCTGGGCTGCCGGACCCCGTTCGGGCCTTCCCCAGACGTCCGCGGCGACCAGCGGCTCGATCCCCTCGGGCGGCTGGAACTGCGTGACGAGCACTGGGCGGGAGAGCCGCCACCGCCGCCAGGCCTGCGGAACCACCACGCAGGCCAGAACCAGCAGGCCGATGGCCGGGGCGGCGAGGAGCCAGGCGATGGCGGCGACGTTGAAGCGCTCGGGTGTGTAGGCGACGGGGAAGGTGTCTGGGACGAAGCCGACGGCGAACGTCATCGACTGCCACGCGTTCAGGTCGGTGGCGGAAGCGGTGAAGGTCACGGGATCGGTGCCGCTGCGGGAGATCGTGCAGACCGCCGTCGAGCCCTCCGCTCCCTGATAGCAGGCGGCGTTCCCGTTGAGTCGGTCCGTCAGGTCGGCGGGCACGATCAGTTCGGCGGTGACCCGGTCGGTCGGCACGTCCCAGCCGCTCCCGTTGACGTCGAGGTAGACCTCCTGCGCCTTCCCGTTCGGGGTGTTCATGGCGACGTCGGTGAGCCGGTAGCTGATCCGGTAGAACTGCTCACCCTCCAGCAGGTACTCGCTCGCGCTGCCGATCTTCAGGCTCAGCACCGTGCCGGTGTAGTCCTCCTTGACCTGGACGGGGTGCCACTGTTTCGGCGTCTCCTCATCCTCTCCGTAGGAGTAGGAGGTGTGGGTCCTCAGCCGGCCGTCGACCCGCACGTCGGTGATCTCGTTGACGTGTGACTGGTACTTGCGCGGGATGGCGCGGATGATGCCGTGGTTCATCGAGCCGGCGAAGTCGGTCGCGATCGTCTCGGTGACCAGCACGTCGAGTCGGTCGCCGCTGCGCTCCAACTCGTAGACGGCGTCGAAGGACGTGATCGTGAAGTCGTCGTTGAAGTCGCGCCGGGGGCCGTTGCCGCGAGGGCGATCATCCCCGTCACACCGACCACGGCACCGATGATGAGCACGTAGGCGATCCAGCGCCGAACCGAACGGAACATGTCTCGAGGGTAGGTCGACGCGAGTTCAGGTGATGCGGTTCACCACCGGTTGTGCACGTCCTCCGCCCAGCCGGTCAGCCCCTCGAAGGACAGCCGGTCGCCGTCGACCAGCACCGTGCCCGACCAGTGACCGAAGCACTGGTGGGTGCGCGAGGAGAAGAGCTTGAGATCGGTCACCGACTCCTTCAGGTGGAACGGCGTGAAGGTGGCCTCGACGGTGTCGCCCCAGACCCGCCAGGGCGCCATCCAGTCGTCGCGGTCGTAGTCCCAGACCAGTTCCTCGCTGATCTTGTGCAGTCGGCCATCCACCGTCACCGAGTTCTCGACGGTGCCCGTGCCGTCGGTCCACCTGTCTCCGACCTGCAGGCCGATCACCCTTCCTCCGGAGCGGCCGGAACCAGCTCCCCAGTTCCAGCGCACGTCGTAGGGCCAGCGCCCGCGGCCGTGATCGAGGGTCGCCCAGGAGGTTCCCTCCGGCACCTCGAAGCCGACCCCGTCGACGGTGATCGTTCCGCTCGCGGGTCGGGCCACGTCCTTGACGGTGTACTGGAAGCGCGTGTCGCTCCACGGCACGACCACCCCCAGCGACTCGTGCCCCTCAGGTCGATGGGCCGTGATGTCGACCGACACGCGCGGTCCGCGCGCCCGCAGCCTGGTGCCGTCGGGCACCTCGTCGATCGCGATGGAGACGTTGCGCGTCCTCGTCCGGATGGGCCCCCTCCCTAGCGTCCCTGGCAGCGAGACGCTCCCGCCGAGCACGCCGATCGCGTCATGCGAGATCGCCTCACGCGTCGCCCGGTCCAACAGCCAGATGCCGTGCACCGCCGCGTAGGCGATACCGGAGGTGACAAGCGCCACGATGTGCGTCGGGGTCGTGACGGCCCAGTACTCCCAGCGCTTGTTGCGGCCCCGTCCGAGCCTGCCTCTTCCGATCCCGTCTGTGTCGATCAGGGGAGTGCGGGTCCAGCCGACGGCGGCCGGGTTGAGCCGCCCGTCCGGTCTGGTGAGGGAGACCGGCTCGGTGAGCTCGCGCTCGGTAACCGGAACCGGCCTAGGGCCGGAGACGCCCGCGGCGGCGTCGTGGCGCTGGCGCAGCCGCAGATTGGAGGTCCGCACCCGGTCCGCGTCGACCTTGACGATGTCGCGGTCGTAGGTGAGAAGGCCGTTGGTCTCCTGCTCGACGTCGCTGCGCTGCGTGTAGACGAAGGCGGCGAGGGCCTCGTCGACGGCGGGGCCGATCTGATCGTGCTGCAGACGCAGGAACGCCCGCTCGAAGCTGTCGCGTTCCGTGAAGCGCCGGTAGCCGAACTCGTCGTCGGTCCAGACGTGGCCGGGCACGCGCAGCGAGTAGCCGCCGTACTCGGTCAGCGCCGCGGCGCGCGGGTCGTCGGCGTCGGCGGCGCTGAGCCGGTAGCTGCGGAAGTAGACGTGCCTGCTCGCCAGGTCTCCGCCGTGCTGGTCGTGCCAGCCGCTCGCGTGGTCGACCGGACGGGTGGGGTCGAGCTCGCGGATCCGACGCGTCGCGGCGAGCGAGTCGAACTGGCCCCAGCCCTCGTTGAACGGCACCCACAGCACGACGCTCGGAACGCAGCGCAGCAGCCGCACCGTCTCGTCCAGCTCGGTCAGGAACTCGGCGCGGCCCTCCTGGTCCTGCCTGCCGAAGACCCGGTGCCTGCGGTCGTCGAGGGCGAGCGGGGTGAGCACGGGAGCCTGGATCACCGCCGGGTGGTAGCTGCGCCCGCCGTTGACCATGTCCTGCCAGACGAGGATGCCGAGCCGGTCGCAGTGGTGGTACCAGCGCAGCGGCTCGATCTTGATGTGCTTGCGCAGCATCGTGAAGCCGAGGTCCTTCGCGGTGGCGATGTCGTGGATGAGGGCCTCGTCGGACGGGGCGGTGAGCAGGCCGTCGGGCCAGTAGCCCTGGTCGAGCAGGCCGGCGTGAAGGTAGGGGCGGCCGTTGAGCAGCAGCCGGGTGCGGCCGGCAGCGTCCGGGCCAGTGGTGACGGATCGCAGCCCGAAGTAGCTGGTCACCTCGTCGTCGCCGAGGGTGACCCGCACGTCGTGCAGGAAGGGGTCCTCCGGCGTCCACGCCCGCGGGTGCTCCCCGAGCTGAAGCCGCCGCGTGGTCCCGGTGCGGATCTCGGCCTCGGCGAGCGTCTCGCCGTCGGCCGTGACGACGACGTGCGCGACGCCGTCGTCTCCCTCGATGCGCACGTCGACGGCACCGTCCTCGAAAACAGGGGTGAGCACGAGCTCGCGGACGTGCAGCTCGGGCACCGCCTCCATCCAGACGCTCTGCCAGATGCCGGACTGCGGTGTGTACCAGATGCCTCCGGGCTTGAGCCTCTGCTTGCCGCGGCTGCGCCACGACGTGTCGGTGACGTCGCGGACCCGCACCACCAGTTCTGCGCTTCCGGAGGCGAGCGCTTCGGTGACGTCGAGCGTGAAGGGAAGGAAGCCTCCCCGGTGCCCGCCGACCTCCACACCGTCTAGGAACACCTGGCAGTCCTGGTCGACCGCCCCGAAGTGCAGCAGCACCCTCCGCGTCGACGGGTCGTCGCCGAGGAAGCCCTCGGGCAGCGTCAGGTCGCGTCGGTACCACAGCGCCTCGTCGGGCTGCAGGGTGCGGTTCACGCCCGAAAGCGGCGCCTCCGGCGAGAACGGGACGACGATCCTCCCGTCCCAGGTGGTCGGCCGCGCCGCATCGGCCTGCGTGATCGCGTAGTCCCAGCGTCCGTTGAGGTTCAGGTAGGAGCCGCGCACCAGTTGGGGTCGCGGATACTCCCGCAGCGGGCGGTCCGGGTCGAGCGTGGCTCCCCAGCGGGTGAGCATGGTCATGCGGACTCCTTCAGATGGCGTCGCAGGAACGCCGTCGGCACGAGGATCAGGGCCACCACGACGGCGGCGGCCAGGAAGATCAGGGGGGTCGGCACCTGCCGGGTGACGCCGAGGTCGACATAGGTCTCGTTCGCGCCACGGATCACGAACGCGCCGATGAACGGGCCGAGCACCATCGGGATCAGCACCATGGCGATCATCCGCAGCCCCTGCACCTCGCCCGCCCGGTGTGGGGGAGTGAAGTTGCGCACGGTCGCGGAGAGGGCGGCTGCGCCGAGCATGAAGCCGGACATCAGGACGATGCCCGCGCCGATGACCGGCAGCATGCCGCGCGCGAAGAACATGGCGACCAGCCCGACGGCGTACCCGGCGGCGACGGGCACGATCGCGCGGGCCGGTCCGACCCGGTCGAGGACCCGCCCTCCGAGGATGCTGACCACGGCGGCGCCGAGCAGCACGCTCGCCAGCACGATGGGGTAGCCGTCGATTCGCAGATAGCGCTGGACGTAGATGATCAGGTACGGCAGGAAGACCTGCGTGGAGGTGCCGAGCACGGCCCACGCGGCGAGCGTGATGTAGAGGCCCGGGTTAGAGCGGATCGCCGAGGGGCGCAGCCCGTTGACCACCATCGACAGGTAGGAGCCGGAGGCCCGCGGCGCGGCGTCCTCACGCAGCCAGATGGCCGCCGCGGCTCCGACGAGGGCGGTCGCGACGCCCAGGATCGAGAAGAAGGCCAGCCACTGCCCCTGCCTGGTGAGCGGATCGAGCGCGCCGAACACGATCAGCATGGCAAGCAGCGGGAACGTGGAGAGCACCGAGTCGACCCGTCCGCGGTTCGACTCGGTCGTGGAATCGGTCACCCAGGCGTTGAAGGCCGCGTCGTTGGCCGTCGCGCCGAGCGCGCTCATCAGGCAGTCGAGCGCCACGATCGCGACGATGGAGACGACCACCGCGTTGACGGCCGGGAACAGCCGGTGGGCGGTGCTCACGTCGACCAGCCCGAAGGCGGCCGTCGCGAAGCCCCACAGGATGTAGCCGACCGCGATGAACCGGCGCCGGTTGCCGAGCCGGTCGGACCAGGCGCCAGCGACGAACGTGGCGAGCGTCGCCGCGACCGCGCTGGCCGCCACCAGCGTCGCGAGCACGTTGGGGTCGTCGGTGATCGTGTCGTAGACGAACACGTTGAGGTACATGTTCTCGACGGTCCAGGCGAGCTGGCCGGTCAGGCCGAGCACGACGATCAGGATCCACGAGCGCGTGGTGAGCCTGGGGGAGCGGGGAGTCAGCATCGTCTTCCAACGCAAGGGGTGAGGTCACGCCATCCTAGGGGCCACTCACAGGTCCGCGACACCGGCGCGGTGGGTGGCCAAGGGGCGGCCCACGCGTTGGCCCTGCTCAGCGCGACCGAGGTAGGTTCGACCGGTGACGACAGGCAGAGGACACGGGGCACACGGGGCGAAGATCCCGCTGGATGATGAGGTCCGCGCTGCAGGTCCGTCGTGGCTCCCTGGTGCGGCGCTCGCGCTGGTCGAGGCGACCGCCGTCGCGCTGCTGATCATCCAGGCCGGCTGGGCGCTCGACGACGTGGCCTCCGGCCGCCTGATCGGCGGCCCCCGCATCGCTGGCCTCGTGGCCGCCTCGATCATCGCGACCCTCTGCGCAGGCGCGGCTCCTTGGCTCGCCCAGAGCTCCGCCGCCCGCACGGAGAAGGGGCTCCGCAGGCTCGTCGTCGCAGGTGCGTTCCGGCTCGGCGTCACCGGGACGAGGGGCAGGGCCGGTGAGCTGCTCTCGCTCGCGGGGCACGCCGTCGAGAAGGCGGCGCACTACCGGGCCGCCTTCATCGGGCCGATGGTCGGCGCGCTCGCCTCCCCGCTGCTCGTGCTGCTCATCATGGGGATCACCATCGACTGGCCGACCGCAGGATGGCTGACGCTCCTGCTGCTGATCGTGCCGCTCGCCGGCGGGGGATTCCGACGTGTGGTGCGCCCCATCGGGGCCTCCTACCGGCGCACGCAGGGGCAGTTGACCGCTGGCTTCCTCGAGTCGATCCAGGCGCTCGGCACCCTCGTCTACGCCCGTGCGGCGGATCGGGCGGCCGCCGACCTGGCGCGCCGCGGCGAACGGCACCGGCGCTCCGTGATGCGGCTGCTCGCGGGCAACCAGCTCCTCATCCTCGTCGTCGACGCCGCCTTCTCGCTCGCGGTGACGGCGGCCTCGGCCGGGCTCGCGCTCATCCGACTGCGGGGCGGGGCGATCACGCTTGGCGAGGCGGTCGCCGTGGTGTTGCTGGCCGTGCTGGTCACCGGGCCCGCGGACGTGTTCGGCTCCTTCTTCTACATCGGCATCGGTGGCCGCGCGGCGCAGAGCCAGTTGAGTGCCCACGCCGCCCGGGCGCGCGCGGCGTCGCACGTCATCGGGGAGCGTGAGGTCGGCGGCTCCGCCGCGGTCGAGCTCGACGGCGTGACCCTCGGATGGCCAGGCGCTGCCCCCGTGCTGACCGACTTCTCGCTGCGGATCGAGGAGGGGGAGCGGGTCGCCATCGTCGGCCCGAGCGGCGTGGGCAAGTCCACGCTGAGTGCCCTCCTGCAGGCCCATCTGACGCCCGCCGCAGGCACCGCTAGCGTCGCAGGCCTCGACATCGCGGCGAGCGATCCCGACCTCGTCCGCGCGAGGCTCGCCGTGCTCGAACAGCGGGCGCATCTGTTCCTCGGCTCCATCGCCGAGAACCTCCGGCTCGCCGACCCCGAGGCCGACGATGCAAGACTGTGGGAGGCACTCGCCCTCGCGGGCATGGACGACGAGGTGCGCCGCATGCCCGGCGGCCTCGACGCCCAGGTCGGCGAACATGGCTCGAGGCTCTCGGGAGGCCAGGCGCAGCGCCTTGCCATCGCGCGGGCCGCGCTGCGCGACGCGCCCGTCCTGATCCTCGACGAGCCCACCTCGCAGGTCGACCTGGGCGCGGAGGCAGAGATCCTCGCGGCGCTCGACCGGCTGGCCGCGGGCCGCACCGTCGTGATGATCGCCCACCGGCCCGGCGCCATCCTCGCCGCCGACCGGGTGCGCGAGCTGGGAGGGGTGCAGGCATGAGCGGCAGGCTCGACCACACACGCTGGCTGATCGGCCACACGCGCCAGCTCCTCGCGCCCCTCGGGATCGCTGTGGCCGCAAGCGTCGTCGGCAAGGCGCTCGGCGTCGCGCTGCTCGTCGTTTCCGTCTGGGCGCTGACCCGCATGGCGGCGGGAGCCGACCTCTCCGTCGCGGGTATGATCGGCCTGCTCGTCGGCATCGCGCTCGTCAAGGCCCTGCTGCGCTACCTCGAGCACTACGCCGGCCACTACGTGGCGTTCACCTCGCTGCAGCGGCTCCGGGAACTGTTCTTCGAGAGCCTCGTCCCGCAGGCCCCGGCCGCCACCCAGGGCGAGGCCGGTGCCGACCTGACCGAACGGGCGACCCGTGACATCGACCGGATCGAGGTGTTCTTCGCCCACACGCTGCCGCCGATGGTCGCCGCGGTCGTCGTCCCGGCCGGTTACGTGGCCTGGCTCGCCCTCGCGGTCGACGGGGCGAGCGCCGTCGTGGTCGGCCTCTTCGCCGCGGCGGCCCTCCTGCTTCCCGCGCTCGCGGCGCGCGGCTCGTGGTCGAACGCCAGACGGGTGGCCAGGCGGCGCGGCGCGATCGCCGCCCACGTCGCCGACGACGTCCAGGGACTTCCCGAGGTGCTGTCCATGGGGGCCGGACAGCGACGCCTCGAGACCCTCGCCGACCACGACGACGACCTCATCGCGGCGAGGAGTCGCGCCGGCCTCGGGACCGGGCTCCGCTCGGCCGGTGCCACCGCGCTGAGGGCCGCAGGGCTGATCGCGGTGCTGCTCGTCGCGCAGCCCTCCATCGACGCCATGGCCCTGGGACTTGCGGTGTCGATCGCGCTGTGGGGGCCGACCCGTGGCGTCGACGACTTCGTCACCGGGCTCGACTCGGCCTTCGCGGCCACGGCGCGGGTCCGGGAGATCGTCGACCGGCCCGCCCTGATCACCCAGGCCGACGAGCCGCAGGGGCTTCCGCAGCGCAGCGACGTCGTCCTCGATCGCGTCAGGTTCGCCTACCCGGGCACGGCCCGTAGCGTGCTGGACGATGTGTCCCTGCGTTTCGACCAGTCGACGTGGAGCTACCTCGTCGGCGTCTCGGGGAGCGGAAAGTCGAGCGTTGCAGGCCTTGTCATGCGCGGCTGGGACCCGGAGGGTGGGGCCGTCACGCTCGGCGGCGTCAGCGTCGACCGGCTCCCGTTGGACGCCCTGCGCGAACGGGTGGGGTTCGTGGCCCAACGGCCGACGCTGCTCAGCGGCACCATCGCCGAGAACCTACGGCTCGCGCGCCCAGACGCGTCCGACGAGACGCTGTGGGAGGCGCTGCGCGCCGTCGCGCTTGAGGAATGGGTCAACTCGCTCCCTGACGGCCTCGAGCACCGGGTCTCGGCCCGCGGTGTCAACGTCTCGGGAGGTCAGCTGCAGCGCCTCGCGCTCGCCCGGGCGCTGGTCGCCGAGCCCAAGGTGCTGATCCTCGACGAGGCGCTCAGCCAGCTCGACGGCCCCACCCTCGTCCTGGTGCGGGAGCGGTTGGCCGCCTCGCTGAGGGGCCTGACCGTCATCGAGATCAGCCACCGGGCGGACCTGATCCCCGACGACGCGCAGGTGTGGGTGGTCGACGCCGGACGGGTCGTCGCCCAGGGCAGAGTGGGCATGCTGAGGGCCACCGACGGGCCGTTCGCGCGGTTGGAGGCGCGAGGCTGAGCCTCAGTCGTCGAGGCGCAGCGTCACATCCGAGCCCGCGTCGAGGGTCACGGTCGACAGCCTGAGCTCGTCATCGGGCACCAGGTCGAAGCTCGTGGACGGCTTGTCCGCGGCCTGCTCCTCGTCGTGGTGCCCGCGCGCCATGGGCTGGTTGAACTCGAGCGTGACGGCGTCGTCCCGCACCGCCGAGACGGTGATCGTGAGGTGGCCCACGTTGCTGGGCAGCGTGACGTTGCTCCCCTCGACGGCGTCGATCGAGGCGCCACCCTCCTGGCTGACGGCGCCGCTGCGGCTGTTCCACGTCTGCGTCTCCACGCTCACCGTGCGAGGGGAGGGCTGCTGACAGCCGGACAGCACCGCGAGGGCGGACAGGGCGACGAAGAGGGTTCTGAGCATGGTCCATTCTGCGCCGACAGATGCGTCCGGCGAGGTGGTTCCCCATATATCGCCCAAAAGCGATACCATCGTTGCATGACGATCAATGCCCAGGTCCTCGACCGCGCGGACACGGAGGTCTATGCCAGGCTGTTCCACGCGCTCTCCGATCCGACCCGGCTGGCCGTGCTGCAGCACCTCGCCCTCGGCGAGCACCGCGTGCGCGACCTCGTCGAACACCTCGACTTCGCCCAGTCGACCGTCAGCAAGCACCTGAGCTGCCTGCTCGAGTGTGGGCTGATCGCGCTGCGGGTGGAGGGCCGCGCCTCCTGGTACTCGTTGGCCGACGCCGAGGATCTCTCCGGGCTGCTCCGGGCCGCCGAGCATCTGCTCGCGGCGACCGGGTCGCAGGTGAGGCTCTGCACGCAGCTCATGCGCCCGGAGGTGGGGTGAGCATGGCGCACGAGCATCACCACGCCGCGCCCGCGACCGCCGACCATCGCAGGCGGCTTCTGCTCGTGGTCGCGATCACGGGCGTCATCGTGGTCGCGCAGTTGGTCGGCTCCGTGCTCACCGGAAGCCTCGCCCTGCTCACGGACACGGTCCATGCCGTCGCCGACCTCTCGGGCCTAGTCGTCGCGCTGATCGCCGCCACCTTGATGCTCCGCCCGGCCAATGACCGCCGCACGTGGGGCTTCCGCCGCGTCGAGGTGATCGCCGCACTCGGCCAGGCCGTGCTGCTCCTCGTGGTCGGCGCCTACGCCGTCGTCGAGGGCGTGCAGCGGCTGTTCGCGCCACCGGAGGTGCCCGCCGGGGAGCTGCTGGTCTTCGGCGTGATCGGCCTCGCCGCCAACCTGGTCGGGCTCGTCGTGCTGCACGGAAGCCGTGAGGCGAACCTCAACCTGCGGGCCGCGTTCCTCGAGGTGCTCAACGACGCCCTCGGCTCGCTCGGCGTCATCGTTGCCGCCGTCGTCATCTGGGCGACCGGGTTCCAGCGGGCGGACGCGCTCGCAGGCCTGTTCATCGCCGCCCTGATCCTGCCGCGTGCGTTCGTGATCCTGCGCGAGACCACCCGTGTGCTGATGGAGTTCACCCCGGAGGGGCTCGACCTCGACGAGGTGCGCCGTCACCTGAGCGAGGTAGACCACGTCGTTGAGGTGCACGACCTGCACGCCTCGACCGTCGCCACCGGACTCCCGGTGCTGACGGCGCACGTCGTCCTCGCCGACGAGTGCTTCGTCGACGGCCACGCCCAGGAGATCCTGCGCGATGTCCAGGGTTGTGTCGCCGAGCACTTCGAGGTCGATCACACGACCTTCCAGTTGGAGGCCCAGGGCTTCCATGCGGACGTCGAGGCCTGTTCCGTGCCGCGCACCGGGTGACCCCTGTAAGGCACTCGCCGCTATGAGGTAGGATTAGTTTTACTTTTCCTACCAAGGAGGTCCAGATGCCGATCGA
>RRZT010894662.1_pt1 | contig 12708 bp, 12 predicted proteins | sample 2165551 | NCBI WGS metagenome assembly RRZT01 (sample SAMN10456910, study PRJNA506462) | wastewater metagenome | biome: wastewater; feature: sludge; material: wastewater sludge; isolation source: wastewater sludge with Escherichia coli K12::gfp cells carrying plasmid... | place: USA: Moscow, Idaho... | reverse complement strand
GCGCCACCACGACCTTCGTGCAGCGCGGCATCGGCGACGTGCTCCTGGCCTGGGAGAACGAGGCCTACCTGGCCAAGAAAGAACTGGGTCCCGAGAAGGTGGACATCGTCGTGCCCTCGCTCTCGATCCTGGCCGAGCCCCCCGTGTCCGTGGTGGACAAGATCGTGGCCCGCAAGGGGACTGCCGTGGTGGCCAAGGCCTACCTCGACTACCTCTACACCCCGGCGGCCCAGGAGATCATCGCCAAGAACTGGTACCGTCCCCGCAACCAGGCGGTGGCCGCGAAGTACGCCGCAAGCTTTGCCAAGGTGAACCTGTTCACCATCGACGAGGTGTTCGGCGGCTGGCAAAAGGCGCAGAAGGCTCATTTCGACGACGGCGGCGTCTTCGATCAAATCTATCAACCCGCCGCCGCCAAGTAGTCACGGGAGAACCGCCGATGCCACGCTGGTACGAAGACAACTCCCTGTCCATCGGCCGCACCCCGCTGGTGCGGCTCAACCGGATCGCGGACGGTGCGCCCGCCACGGTGCTGGCGAAAATCGAAGGGCGCAATCCGGCTTATTCGGTCAAATGCCGGATCGGCGCCGCGATGATCTGGGACGCCGAGCGCCGGGGTTTGCTCGGTCCCGGCAAGCGCCTGGTGGAGCCGACCAGCGGCAACACCGGCATCGCGCTCGCGTTCGTCGCCGCCGCTCGCGGCATCCCGCTCACCCTGACGATGCCGGAAACCATGAGCCTGGAACGCCGCAAGTTGCTGATCGCCTACGGCGCGACGCTGGTGCTGACGGAAGGCGCGCGGGGCATGAGCGGCGCGGTGGCGAAAGCCGAGGACATCGCCGCCTCCGACCCCGAGCATTACGTGTTGCTGCAACAGTTCAAAAATCCCGCGAACCCGGCCATCCACGAGGAGACCACCGGCCCGGAAATCTGGGACGACACCGACGGCGCCATCGATGTCCTGGTGTCGGGCGTGGGCACCGGCGGCACCATCACCGGCGTTTCGCGCCACATCAAGCTCGCCCGGGGCAAGCCCATCGTGTCGGTCGCCGTCGAGCCGACCGCGAGTCCGGTATTGAGCCAGAAACGCGCCGGCGAGCCGCTGAAACCGGCGCCCCACAAGATTCAGGGGATCGGCGCCGGTTTCGTGCCGGACGTGCTCGACTTGTCCTTGGTGGACGAAATCGAGCAGGTCAGCAACGAGGAGGCGATCCACTACGCCCACCGGCTGGCGCGCGAGGAGGGAATATTGTCGGGCCTATCCTGCGGCGCGGCGGCGGCCGCCGCCGTCCGCATCGCCAAGCGTCCCGAGAGCGCCGGCAAAACCATCGTGGTGATCCTGCCCGATTCCGGCGAGCGCTATCTGAGTTCGGTGCTGTTCGAGGGCGTCTTCGACGCCAAGGGGTTGGCGGCGTGAGCGCGAGAATCAAGCCGGTCGATTGGCCGGCCAGCGCGGGCTTGCGCTGGGATCTGGATGCGATTGTCTCCGAGTTGCGCGCCGTGCGGGATCGGTCGCTGGAAAGCCGCCACGGATCGGCGGATCGGCCGCCCCGTTTGCCGTCGCGCAAGGCGCTGACCGGCATTTTGGACGGGCTGAGCACCGTGCTGTTCCCGAATCGGCTGGGAACCGCCGAGCTGACCGACGAAACGGTCGATTACTTCGTGGGGCACACGCTGGACGCGACGCTGCGGCATCTGCTCGAACAGGTGTGCCGGGAACTTCAGTATATCGGCGGGCAGGACAGCCTGTCCGACATGGATCGAGAACGGGCTGTCGACATGACCCGCGCCTTCGCCGCGCATCTGCCGGAGGTGCGGAAACTGCTGGATAGCGACATCCGCGCGGCCTACGAAGGCGATCCGGCGGCGGGCAGCCTCGACGAGGTGCTGGTCTGCTATCCCGGCATCACCGCCATCATCCATCACCGGCTCGCCCATGTGCTGCACCGGCTGGGCGTTCCGCTCATCGCCCGGATCATCGCGGAAATCGCCCATTCGGCCACCGGGATCGACATCCATCCGGGCGCGGACATCGGCGGCAGTTTCTTCATCGATCACGGCACCGGCGTGGTCATCGGCGAGACGGCGGTCATCGGCCAGCGGGTGCGGCTGTATCAGGCCGTGACCTTGGGGGCCAAGCGCTTTCCGGCGAACGAAAACGGCAGTTTGGTCAAGGGTAATGCCCGCCATCCCATCGTCGAGGACGACGTGGTGATCTACGCCGGGGCGACGATTTTGGGTCGGGTCACCATCGGGCGCGGCTCGATCATCGGCGGCAACGTCTGGCTCACCCGCAGCGTGCCGCCGGGCAGCAACGTCTCGCAGGCGCAAGTGCGCAGCGAAGCGTTCGATGGCGGGGCCGGGATTTGAGCGGCCACTTCGATCCGGCCTCCGAGGATGCCGCCGATGAACGATGAATCGCCGGTGGCGCTCGTCGGACGCGCCGACCGTTTCCGGTCGCCGCTGCGATTCGCGGATATCGCCCCGCCGGCCGTGGAACGCGAGCCCGGCGAAGACGCGGTCGGGCTGGCCGCCGTCATCGGCGGCAACGTCCGCAAGCTGCGCAAGCAACAGAGGCTATCGCTGGAAACGCTGGCGGGGCGGTCGCGCGTCAGCCGGGCGATGCTGAGCCAAGTAGAGCTGGGGCGCAGCACCCCGACCATCGCCGTGCTGTGGAAGATCGCCCATGCCCTGGAAGCGCCCGTTTCGGCGTTTTTGAGCGAGGGTCGGGAAGAAAGCGTGTGGCTGCTGCCGGCGGCCAGCGCGAAACGGCTGTTTTCCGGGGATGGCCGCTTCTGCTCGCGAGCCCTGTTTCCCTTCGACAAGCCCCGGCGGGTGGAATTTTACGAGTTGCGGCTCCAGGGTCGGGGAGAGGAAACCGTCGGGCCGCAGCCGCCGGGCACCATCAAGAATTTGGTGGTCGGCCAGGGCGAGATCGAAATCGTCATCGCCGAAAACCGCTACGCGCTGGCCGCCGGCGACGCGATTCAGTTCGTGGCCGATGTCGCGCACGCCTATCGCAACGTCGGCCAAGTGGAGGCCGTCCTGTATGTGGTGACGAGTCATGCCCGAATTGCCCGTTGACTTTTGAATACCTGTACGTTCACCGAAGGAGGATGACACGATGCCTAGAGGTTACGCCGCGCAAAAAGCGCACCTGACCCAAGTGGAATCCCGCCCGCGCGTCGACCGGGAGGCCGGGGCCACGTCGGGACGGTTTCTCGGGAATGTTGGCTCGATCCAGACCTGGAAGGCGCTGCAAAACCAGCCCGAAGCGGTGCTGGTCGATATCCGCACCCAAGCCGAATGGAAGTACGTCGGCGTTCCAGACCTTTCCGGTTTGGGCAAGAGCTTGATGCAGGTAGAATGGCAGGTGTTCCCGAGCATGGAACGCAATCCCCGGTTTCTGCGGGAATTGCAAGCGAGGGGCGTCGCGCCGGGGCGGCTGGTTTACCTGATTTGCCGCAGCGGCATCCGCTCGCGGGATGCGGCCGAATTTCTCGCCGAGCGGGGCTATGCCGCCTACAACGTGGCGGATGGCTTCGAGGGTCCCATCGACGACGACGGCCACCGGGGCGCGAGCGGCTGGCGGGCCGAAGGTTTGCCGTGGAGGCAAAGCTAAAAATTCGGCCGGTATCGCGCCGGGCGCCGAGGTTGCCACAGAGACCGCTCGCCCGAACGCCCGGCCGGCCATCGGCATTCATCTCAACGGCAAACTTGCCAGCCATCGGCCAAGATCGCGCATAATCCAAAATCTCGAAAATCAATCGCTGTTCGCCCGCTCACCAAAGGATACCGCCTCGGTGCTGGAGCAAGATTTCATCATGCTGCTATCGGTCGTGGTGGCGCTGGTTCACGCCTTGGGGATATTATCGGCAATCCATGCCGTGGCCGGCGTCAGGACCCCGCAGGGCGCCATCGCTTGGGCGATTTCGCTGTTGACGTTTCCCTACGCCGCCCTGCCCCTGTATTGGATTTTGGGCCGCAACCGTTTCCACGGCTACGTCGAGGCTTTGCAGCGCGGCGCGCTGGAGCAGGCCCATCGCGGCGGAATCGCCGCTATCATGGAGCGATTGCTCGACCACCGGACCGATCTCCCGCCCGAGCGGGCCGGCGATCTCCAGATTCTCGCCTCGTTGGGCGGCGTTCCCTATACCGGAGGCAATGCTCTGGAGCTGCTGGTCGATGGCGAAGCCACCTTCGGCGCCATCTTCGCCGCGATCGAGGCGGCCGAGCATTACATCTTGATCCAGTTTTTCATCATCAAGGACGATGTGCTGGGCCGGGAGCTGCACGCCCGGCTGCTGCGCAAAGCGGCCGCCGGCATCGCGATCCGGGTGCTGTACGACGAGATCGGCAGTCACGCACTGCCCAAAGTTTATGCCGAGACCCTGCGTGCCGCCGGCATCGCCGTGTCGGCGTTCCACACCACGCGCGGCCGGCGCAACCGTTTCCAGCTCAATTTCCGCAACCATCGCAAGATCGTGGTGGTGGATGGTCGGGTAGCTTTCGTCGGCGGCCTGAACGTGGGGGACGAATACTTGGGGCGCGGTCCGCTCGGTCGCTGGCGCGACACGCATCTTCGGGTGAAGGGACCGGCGGTGCAGGCGCTCCAGCGGGTCTTCCTCGCGGATTGGTACTGGGCCACCCGGGAGGTGCCCGATCTGAACTGGCGGCCGGCGGTGGCCGGCGACCAGATCGCGCTGATTTTTCCCACAGGCCCGGCCGATGCGCTGGAAACCTGCTCGATGCTTTTCCATCAGACCGTCGTCGGCGCCCGGCGGCGATTGTGGATCGCCAGCCCCTATTTCGTGCCCGACTTGCCGGTGTTTGAGGCCTTGCAGCTAGCGGCATTGCGCGGGGTCGATGTCCGCGTCCTGCTGCCGGCCAAGCCGGATCACAAGCTGGTCTATCTCGCCTCGTTTTCATTTCTGGATGCGGCGGATCGAACGGGCATCCAGATTTATCGCTACCAGAACGGTTTTCTGCACCAGAAAGTGATATTGGTGGACGATCACGTCGCCGCGGTCGGCACCGCCAATCTGGACAACCGCTCGCTGCGGCCCAATTTCGAAGCCATGGCGGTGGTGGTGGACCCGACGTTCGCCGGCCAGGTGGCGGCGATGCTGGAGCGGGATTTCCAGCAAGCCCGGCGAACCTCCTCCGCCGATCTGGGGAGCCGGAGCTGGCCGTTCCGATGGGCGGTGCGGGCGGCGCGGCTGTTCGATCCGATTTTGTGACGCGAGCGATCCCGGCGTCGGTAACAACCGGGGAGAACGAGCGCGGCTGTTCCCAGGATCGCGCTGGGCAGGCTCCCCTCTCCTGCTGGGAGAGGGGCCGGGGGTGAGGGTTTCTAACGGCCGCGACCGGCCTGGATGCGCAGCAGCGCCGCCACCAGCGCGTCGAGATCCTCGCGCAGGTTGTACACCGCCAGCGACGGACGGACGGTGCTCTCCAGACCGAAACGGCGCAGTATCGGTTGGGCGCAATGGTGGCCGGCGCGCACCGCGATCCCTTCCCGATCCAGCGCCTGGCCGACGTCCTCGCTGCGGAAACCGTCGAGCGCGAAGGACAGCACGCCCGCTTTCTCGGCCGCAGTCCCGATGATAGTCAAGCCGGGGACGCTCAAAAGGCCCTGGGTTCCGTAAACTAGCAGCTCGTGCTCGTGGCGGCTCACGTTTTCCATGCCGATCTGGTCGAGATAGTCGAGCGCCGCGCCCAGCCCCACCGCGTCGGCGATGTTGCCGGTGCCGGCTTCGAAGCGGCCCGGCGCCGGCTGGTAGACGGTTTTCTCGAAGGTGACGTCCACGATCATGTTGCCGCCGCCCTGCCACGGCGGCGTCGCGTTGAGGAGGTCTTCCTTGCCGAAGACGGCCCCGATGCCGGTGGGGCCGAACACCTTGTGACCGGAGAACACGTACCAGTCGCAATCGAGCGATTGCACGTCCACCCGCATGTGGGAAACGGCTTGAGCGCCATCGACCAGCACCCGCGCCCCGTGGCGGTGGGCGATCTCGACCATCTCCCGCGCTGGCGCAACGGTGCCGAGCGCGTTCGACACCTGGCTGAACGCCACCAGCCGGGTCCGGGGACCGAGCAGTTTCTCGTACTCTTCCAAAATCACCTGACCGCGATCATCCACCGGCGCGACTCGCAGACGGGCGCCTTTCTCGGCGCACAACTGCTGCCAGGGCACGATGTTGGCGTGGTGTTCCAGCCACGTAATGACGATCTCGTCGTCCCGCTCGACGTTGCGGCGACCCCAACTCTGGGCGACGAGGTTGATGCCCTCGGTGGTGCCGCGAACGAAGACGATTTCGCGGGTTGAAGGGGCATTGAGGAAGCGCCGCACTTTCTCCCGCGCCGATTCGTAGGCGTCCGTGGCCCGCGCCGCCAGCGTGTGGGCCGCGCGGTGGATGTTGGAGTTTTCGTGCCGGTAGAAATGGGCGAGACGGTCGATGACCGCGTTGGGCTTCTGCGTCGTCGCGGCGTTGTCGGGCCAGATCAGCGGCCGGCCATGCACCCGCTCTTGCAGGATCGGAAAATCGCGCCGAACGGTCCGGGCATCGAAGGGCCGCGCGGCGAAACCCGGCAGGACCGGAACGCCCGGCGGCGATTGCAGCCCCGGAACGCCGGGCAAAGAGAAGTACTCGCTCGCTAACATGTCAGTCTCCAGCGCACCCGCCACGTCCTCATCGTCCGGTCAGACCGGGAAATTCCGCCGCTCCGCGCCCGGATCATACGGGCCGGCCAAGAGACCGAGGTCGGGGAGCATGGCGGGATCGAAACCGCGATCCCCCTGGGGAAAAGCGGGGACGGCGGGTGGCGGTGGCGCTTGCGCCGCTTCGAGGAAGTAATAAGACGATCCGGGCGCTGCGGGCGCGGGCGGAATCGACGCGGGCTGCGGCGCTTGTGCCGACGCATCCGCCAGCGAGGCGGGCAGGGCGCGCAGTTCGGCCTCGGTCGGCGGAGCGACCGCCGATCCGGGGGTCACCGCCGGCGCGGCGGACAACGCGCCCACCTCGACCGGGGGAGTCGCCGGCGGCGTAGCGGCAACGCCCCCGCCCGGAACCGTCAGCGCCCCCTCGTCGGGGATCAGCTCCGGGCGGAACTCGTGAGGCCCGAGCGCGGCGGACGGCGCGAAGCCGGCTTGCGGCGGCCGTATTGTCGCGCCCGACACCGTGGCGGGCAGCGAGCGCAACTCGGTCCTGGTCAGATTTCCGACCGCCGATGACGGCGGTATCGCCGGAGCGACGGGCAGCGCCCCGACCTCGACCGGCGGCGTGGCCGGCGGCGCCGAGGCCACGCCCGCGCCGGGGGGAGGCCCCGCATGTCCCGGCAGCGCGGCGAACAGTTCGTTGGCGAGCCGGCCGATCAGCGCGGGATCGAACGGCGCTCCGCCGGCTTCGGGGTTACTGATACTCATGGTAGCGATCCACCTCGACGCCTTCGAGCACACCGAGCGCATCTGCGGTGAGCGCCGCCACCGAGCAATAGAGCGAAATCAGGTAGGAGGCGATCGCCTTGCGGTTGATGCCCATGAACCGGACCGACAGGCTGGGCGACACCTCGCCCGGTAGCCCCGGCTGGAACAGGCCGACCACGCCCTGCCGCTTCTCGCCGGTGCGCAGCAGCAGGATGTTGGTTTTGTTGTCGTTCACGTACAGCTTGTCGCTGGGGATGAGCGGGATGCCGCGCCAGGTGATGAACGGCGAACCGAACAAATTCACCGTGGCCGGCGGGACGCCCCGGTAGGTGCATTCGCGCCCGAAAGCGGCGATGGCGCGCGGGTGCGCCAGAAAGAAGGCGGGCTCCTTCCAGACCCGCGCGATCAGTTCGTCCAGGTCGTCGGGCGTCGGCGTCCCGTCCCGGGTCTGAACGCGAAACGGATCGGCGACTTGGCTCAACAGGCCATAGTCGGGGTTGTTGATGATTTCGGCTTCCTGCTTCTCCTTGACCTTCTCGATGGTGAGGCGGAGTTGCTCCCGGATTTGATCGTAGGGGCTGCGATACAGATCGGAGATGCGGGTCTGCACGTCGAGGACCGTGGTCATGGCGCTCAGCGTGAACTCGCGCGGCCGTTCCTCGTAATCGACGTAAATCTCGGGCAGGTCGCTCTCGTCCCGGGGGCTGCACTCGACATCGGCGGGCGCCCCGGCGCGGGCTTCGATGACCTGGTTGACCCGGTAAGTGCCGGCTTCGACCGGTACCCACGGCAGGCAGGCGATCAGCCAGCGCGGGGTGATCGCCCGCATCTGCGGCGCGGTCTTGGTGGTGTTGGCAAGCTGGCGGGCCGCCAGTTCGCCCAGCGTATGCCGGATTTCGCTCGTCTCGGACATGATTAATGAGCATCTCTTGATGGAGTGAATGGTGTGTTTCGATGTGGACGAAATTATATAAGTGTTTATATATAAATAAAAATTTCTAATATAACAGATAAGAATCCAATAAGTTGAACGATGGTCTTACCCGCGCGAAATCGGTAAAACCCGCGCAGCGTTCTGCCTGACCCGTTACCGCTTTGCAAAAAAACGCATAAGGATTTCCAAATTTATTATTTTTCGTTATTACCTTTCGTTTTTAGACTCCAATTGGCTTATAACTTGATCCGGAGTCTGGCGATGAAATGCTTGTTCGGCGTCGTTCGCGTCTTGCTGGGGGGAGCCGTCCTGCTGTGCGGGATCGCGCGGGCTGACGTCGCGCTCTTGAATGTTTCCTACGACGTGACCCGCGAGTTATACAAAGATATCAACCCGGCTTTCATCGAGCACTGGGCCAAAACCGCGGGCGAGAAAGTCGCCGTCGAACAATCCCACGGCGGATCGAGCAAGCAGGCGCTCGCGGTGGCGAACGGTTTGGAAGCCGATGTGGTCACCATGAACCAGGCCACGGACGTCGATTTGCTGGCGCGATCGGGTCTGGTTCCGGCGGACTGGCGCCAGCGTCTGCCCCACGACAGCGCGCCGTACACGTCGACCACCGTGTTTCTGGTGCGCAAGGGCAATCCGAAGAACGTTCGCGACTGGGACGACCTGGTCAAACCGGGCATCGCGGTCGTCGTTCCCAACCCCAAGACCTCCGGCAACGGTCGCTACGCCTATCTGGCGGCTTGGGGCTACGCGGTGAAAAAGGGCGGCGACGAGGCGGCGGCCCGCGATTTCGTGACCCGGCTGTTCCGCAACGTCCCGGTGCTGGACGGCGGCGGACGCGGCGCCACCACCACCTTCACCCAGCGCGATCTGGGCGACGTGCTGGTGACTTTCGAGAACGAGGCGGCGCTGGTCGGCCGGGAACTGGGGAGCGAGAAATTCGCCGTGGTCTATCCCTCGATCAGCGTTCAGGTCGAAGCGCCGGTCGCCGTGGTGGACACGGTGGTCGATAAAAAGGGAACCCGCAAACAGGCGCAAGCGTACCTGGAATTCCTGTACTCTCCCGCCGGTCAGGAGATCGTCGCCCGGCATTTCCTCCGACCCCGGCTCGATGCGGTGTTGCGTCAGCACGCCGAGCGGTTCCCGGCGATTCGGCTCTTCACCATCGACGAGGTGTTCGGCGGCTGGCAAAAAGCCCAGCAGACCCACTTCGCCGATGGCGGCGTGTTCGATCAGATCGTGGTGGATCGTCGATGAGCGCGGGCAAGGCGCATCGGGTGCTGCCGGGGTTTCCGCTGACGCTGGGTTATACCCTGTTCTATCTGGCCCTGATCGTGCTGATTCCCTTGGGCGCGGTTTTCCTCAAATCCGCGACGCTGAGCTGGGAGCAGTTTTGGGCGGTCATCAGCGCCCCCCGGGCGGTGGCGTCCTATCGGGTGACCTTCGGCACTTCGCTGCTGGCCGCCGCCCTCAACGGCGTCTTCGGCCTGATTTTCGCTTGGGTGCTGGTCCGCTACAGCTTTCCGGGCAAGCGGATCGTCGATGCGCTGGTGGATTTGCCGTTCGCCTTGCCCACGGCCGTCGCAGGCATCGCGCTCACCGCCATCTACGCCGGCAACGGTTCACTGGGGCAATGGCTGGAGCCGCTGGGCGTCAAGGTCGCCTTCACGCCGCTGGGGATTCTGGTCGCGCTGACCTTCATCGGCCTGCCGTTCGTGGTGCGCACGGTGCAGCCGGTGCTCGAAGACCTGGACACCGAACTGGAAGAGGCCGCCGCCAGCCTCGGCGCGGACCGCTGGCAAACGTTCCGGCGCGTCGTGTTCCCGGTGTTGCTCCCGGCCTTGCTCACCGGTTTCGCCCTGGCGTTCGCCCGCGCGGTCGGCGAGTACGGCTCGGTGATTTTCATCGCCGGCAACCTGCCGATGGTGTCGGAAATCACCCCGCTGCTGATCATCACCAAGCTGGAGCAGTACGACTACGCCGGCGCCACGGCCATCGCCGTGGTCATGCTGGTGGTTTCGTTCGCGCTGCTGTTTCTCATCAACGGTTTGCAGGTCTGGGCCAACCGCAGTCGCGCGAGGGCATAAACATGGGCGCCACCATAGCCACTCATTGGACCGCCCCCGCGCGGCGGTTCGAAGACAACACCGCCACCCGCGAACCGGTCTGGGTCAAGGGCGTCCTGATCACCGTCGCGCTGGCGTTCTTCGCTCTGTTCCTGCTGCTGCCGCTGGCGACGGTGTTCGTGGAAGCGCTCCGCAAGGGCTGGAGCGTCTATTTAGCCGCGCTGGTGGAACCCGACGCCTTGTCGGCCATCGCCTTGACCCTGCTGACCGCCGCGATTGCCGTTCCCCTCAATCTGGTGTTCGGCGTCTCGGCGGCCTGGGCCATCGCCAAGTTCGAGTTTCGCGGCAAGCAACTGCTGATCACCCTGATCGATCTGCCCTTTTCGGTCTCGCCGGTGGTGGCCGGCCTGATCTACGTGCTGCTGTTCGGGGCGCAGGGCTGGTTCGGTCCCTGGCTGATCGAACGCGACGTGAAAATCATTTTCGCCGTGCCCGGCCTGGTGCTGGCGACGGTGTTCGTGACCTTTCCGTTCGTCGCCCGCGAGCTGATTCCGCTGATGGAAGCGCAGGGGCGGGACGAGGAGGAAGCGGCCATCGTGCTGGGAGCGTCCGGCTGGCAAACCTTCTGGCGCGTCACTTTGCCGAACATCAAATGGGGTTTGCTCTACGGGGTGATCTTGTGCAACGCCCGCGCCATGGGCGAGTTCGGCGCCGTTTCCGTGGTGTCCGGCCACATTCGCGGGCGGACCAACACCATGCCGCTGTACGTGGAAATTCTTTACAACGAGTACAGCTTCGCCGCCGCGTTCGCGGTGGCCTCGCTGCTGGCGCTGCTGGCCTTGCTGACACTGGTCGTCAAATCCTTCGTCGAGTGGCGGGGCCGGCAACAGTTGAGCGCTGACGAGGAATCGGGAGTGTCCGCATGAGCATTCGCGTGCAAAATATCGCCAAACGGTTTGGCTCCTTCGTCGCGCTCGACGACGTCACCCTGGATTTTCCGACCGGCCAACTGGTGGGTTTGCTGGGTCCGTCCGGCTGCGGCAAAACCACGCTGCTGCGGATCATCGCCGGTCTGGAGTCCGCCGATGGCGGGCGGGTGTTTCTCGACGGCGAAGACGCCTCCAACGCCCATGTGCGGGAGCGACAGGTCGGGTTCGTGTTCCAGCACTACGCCCTGTTCCGGCACATGACCGTGTTCGACAACGTGGCCTTCGGCCTGCGGGTCAGGCCGCGCCAGCAGCGCCCGGACGACGGCGCGATTCGCGAGCGCGTCGGCCAGCTCCTCGACCTGGTGCAGTTGGAGGCTTTGGCGGAGCGGTATCCCGCCCAGTTGTCCGGCGGGCAGCGCCAGCGGATCGCCCTGGCGCGCGCCCTGGCGGTCGAACCGCGCGTGCTGCTGCTCGACGAGCCGTTCGGGGCGCTGGACGCCAAGGTCCGCAAGGAGCTGCGACGCTGGCTGCGCAAGCTGCACGACGCGTTGCACATCACCAGCATCTTCGTCACCCACGACCAGGAGGAGGCGCTGGAGGTGTCGGATCGGGTCGTGCTGATGGATCGCGGCCGGGTCGAGCAGGTCGGCGCTCCCCACGAGGTTTACGAGCATCCGGCCACGCCGTTCGTGTACGGCTTTCTCGGCGCGGTCAACCTGTTTCACGGCCGGGTGCGCGACCAACAGCTCCACGTCGATGACGGCAGCTTGCCCTTGAGTCACGCCGGCTTTCAGCCGGGGGCCGAGGCGTTGGGCTACGTCCGCCCCCACGAGCTGGACATCGAACCCGACTTGGCCGAAAACTCGGGCATCGTCGCCAAAATCGAGCGGGTGCTGGCCTTCGGCTCCACCGCGCGGGTCGAGCTGACCGGCGCGGAACGCGAATCCAGCCGCTTTTACGAGGTGGAGTTGTCGCGCGAACGGGTCTCGGCGCTGGGCTTGGTGGCCGGGCAACGGGTGCGCCTGAAGCCGGCGCGGATTCGCCTGTTTTCGCCCGAACCTCGGCCGGCGAGCCGGAAATCCCTCCCGCAAGGGAGCCTGATCGGCCTCGATGGAGAAGGGATTTGAACTTCCAGCAACTGCGCATCGTCCAGGAAGCGGTCCGCTGCAACTTCAACCTGACCGAGGTCGCCAGCGCGCTGTTCACCTCGCAGTCCGGGGTGAGCAAGCACATCAAGGACCTGGAGGACGAGCTCGGCGTCGAGCTGTTCGTCCGCCGGGGCAAGCGCTTCCTGGGGCTGACCGAACCGGGCAAGGAACTGGTCGAGATCGTCCGGCGCATGTT
>RRZT012538127.1_pt1 | contig 12709 bp, 12 predicted proteins | sample 2165551 | NCBI WGS metagenome assembly RRZT01 (sample SAMN10456910, study PRJNA506462) | wastewater metagenome | biome: wastewater; feature: sludge; material: wastewater sludge; isolation source: wastewater sludge with Escherichia coli K12::gfp cells carrying plasmid... | place: USA: Moscow, Idaho... | reverse complement strand
TTACTGCATTGTGAACTCTATCACCTTCTTTGAAAGGTAATATTTTTTGAACTCCACCATACATAGTTGCAGTTAATACAAAGATTGCAGGTAATACTGTAACCCAAGTATATTTTGCTTTACCCATTTTAAATAATACAACAGTAGCTAAAAGTAATGCCATACCAGCTAACATTTGGTTACTTACTCCAAATAGTGGCCACAATGAATAAATTCCACCTCTTGGGTCAATTGTTCCTTGGTATAAGAAATATCCCCAACCAGCAACGCTTAGTGCAGTTGCTAAAATTCCAGCTGCATAGTTACTTGTATTTCCAAGTGGTTTGTAAACATTACCTAAAATGTCTTGAACCATGAATCTACAAGCTCTTGTTCCTGCATCAACTGCAGTTAAAATAAATAGTGCTTCAAATAAAATAGCAAAGTGGTACCAGAATCCCATCATATCGATTCCACCAAATAATTCATGAAGTACAAGTGCAACTCCAATAGCAAATGTTGGTGCTCCACCAGTTCTTGAAAGAATTGTTTGTTCTCCAATATTTGTAGTAAGTGCTTTAATTTCTTCAGCAGTTACAGTAAATCCCCAACCAGAAATAGTTTGAGCAACATTTACAATATCTGTTCCAATGAACGCTGCTGGAGAGTTAATAGCAAAGTATAATCCAGGATGTAAAATAGTAGCACAGATTAAAGCCATAATAGCAACAGCACTTTCCATTAACATTGAACCATATCCAACAGGTAATGCATGAGTTTCATTTTCAAGCATTTTTGGACTTGTTCCACTTGAAATTAGGGCATGGAATCCACTAATAGCACCACAAGCAATAGTAATAAATAAGAATGGGAAAATTGCCCCTGCAAAAACAGGACCTGTTCCATCAAAATATTGAGGATTTGTTTTTGGCATTTGAATATCCGGAGCAACAATAACTATTGCTATAGCCATAAGTCCAATAACACCAATTTTTAAGAAAGTTGATAAATAGTCTCTAGGAGCTAGTAAGAACCATACAGGTAAAACAGCAGCTATAAAACCGTAAGCCATCATAATAATTGCTAAAGTAGGAGCATCAAAAGTAAATCTAGCAGCCCATACAGGATCAGCAGCGATAACACTTCCATAGTGAATAGCTAAAATTAAAAGAATAAATCCAATAACTGAAGCTTCTCCAACTTTTCCAGGTCTTAAATATCTCATATAAATACCCATGAAAATAGCAATTGGAATAGTCATAGCAATTGTAAATAATCCCCAAGGTGATTCAGCTAAAGCTTTTACAACAACCATTGATAAAATAGCTATAATAATTAGCATAATACCAAATATAGCTATCATAGTAACAGCACCAGTGAATGTTCCTAATTCATCTTTTATAATTTCACCTAAAGATCTTCCATCTCTTCTTGAAGATATAAATAAAACTACAAAATCGTGAACTGCTCCAGCAAATACTCCACCCACAAGTATCCATAGCATTGAAGGTAGATATCCCATTTGAGCAGCTAAGATTGGACCAACAAGAGGACCAGCACCAGCAATTGCGGCGAAATGATGTCCAAATAAAACAGATTTATTTGTAGGAACATAATCTCTTCCATCATCATGAATCATCGCAGGAGTTGCTCTATTCTTATCAAGTTCTAAAACTTTATAAGCAATAAATCTTCCATAAAATCTATATGCAATCATATAAATACACACAGCAGCTACAACTAAATACATAGCTGAAACTGTCTCACCATTTTGCAATGCTAAATAACCAAAGCATAAAGCTCCAACTATTGCTATTGCAAGCCATAAAAGCTTATTCATAGTAAAATCCTTTCTAAAAAATTTAGTTTAGGAATAAGTATAACCAAAATAATTATAAAGAAAGCGTAAAATTTTTTTTTAAAAAAAATTATTATTCTAAATTTCAGTTTTTTCAAAAATAATATTAAAGCTTAAGCCTTTATAAATTTTTTGATTGTGAGTGAATTCTTCATTATAAATTTCAATAGTGCCTTTATGTCTTTCTCGTACAATTTTATCTACAATTGAAAGTCCAAGACCTGTACCTTGAGATTTATGTTTTGTAGTAAAATATGGTTCTAAAACTTTTGAAATAATTTCTTCATCAATTCCACCACCACTATCTAAAAACTTTAATTGAAGTCGATTTTCATTTAACTTTTTACTTTTTATAAACAAAAATCTATCTTCTTCTTTTTTCTCTTTTAAAGCATCTTTACTATTTGAAATAATATTTAAAAAAGCTTCTGTTAATTCATTTTTATTACCTAGTATAGATAAATCATCATCAAGTTCTAAAGTAAGATTTATAAAATTATTATTTAGTGATGCATATACAAGATTTAAGCTATTATCTAAAACTTCTTTTATGCTTATGTTTGTATAACTTTTATCTTCTTTTATAAAATCTCTAAAGTTGTCAATTGTGTTTGATAAATATTCAGTTTGTTTTACTATTGCAGTTGAAGCTTCATTTATTTCTTCTTTTGTAAGAATGTTAAATTCAGATTTTACTTTTAAAGAACTAGCACTAATACTAATAAAGCTTAAAGGTTGTCTCCACTGATGAGCTATATTTCCTATCATTTCGCCTAAAGATGCTAATTTTGCTTGTTCTTGTAAAACTTTTAGCGAACTTACATCTTTTATAATCATGAGTAAAGTTTCTTTGTTTGGAAGTAATGAAATGCTTAAATTTGTGATTACTCTTTTATCTTTAAATGCAAAAGTTTCTTCAAAATTGTTTACAAATCCTTCTTCTAATATTTGATTTATTATCCGTTTATTTTTTTCATCATCTTTTTTTGCAACCAATTGGAAAACTGTTTTTTCTAATAATTCATTTTTTGAAAATCCTGTCATATTTAAAAAAGAGTCATTAAAATTTAAAAATCTTGTATTTAAATCTAAAATTGCTATCCCATCTTTTGAATAATTAAATATTAGTTCCAATTCTTCTTTTTGTTGTAGAATCTCTTTTTGGATAATCTCTTTTTCTGTTACATCTATTCCAATTGTAACAATATAATCAATCGAACCATCAGCTTTTTTAATTAAGGTATTTGACCACTCAAATATTTTCTCTTCATTGTTTTTTGAAAAACAACTAGCTTTGAAATATTTTTTTATGTTTCCTTTTTTAGCTTCTTCTACAATTTCATTTATTTTTACTTGAACATTTTTATGCAAAAATCTAACCCAAAAGAAAGGAACACTAGCTATTTCATCTTGCGAATAACCAGTAAATTCTTGTGTAAATTTATTTACTTTAAACATTCTTCCCTTGTTATCAATTACTGCTATTATAACATTTGAGTTATCGATAATATTAGAAATAAAATCTTTCTCTTTAATAATCTGTTTTTGTAAATCTTTTATGAAAGTTATATCTGTATGAGTACCAATCATTCGTAAAGGATTACCATCTTCATCTCGATTTACAATTATACCTCTATTCAAAATCCATTTATATGAGCCATCTTTGCATAATATTTGATGTTCATTTTTGAAAATATCACTTTTACTTTCTAAATAGTAATTTAAATCTTTCTCTATATTTTCAAAATGTTCTGGATTTACTCTACTTTTCCATTCATTAAAATCATTTTTTATTTCATCATCATTAAAACCTAAAATTTTTTTCCATTGATTAGAATAATATACTTCATTTGTTTTTAGATTCCAATCCCAAATACCATCATTGATACTATTTATAATTAATTCCATTTTGTTATTAATTTGACTAATCTCATACCTAGAATTTTTTATTGTAGAAATCATTTCATTCATTTTTTTAGAGAGTTCATTTAACTCTTTTACTCTATTGTTTTCAGGAATATTTTCTTTTGGAATACCATATTTATCATTGTTTTGTATTGCATCTACCATATTAAATATAGGTTTTAAAATTAAAGTTTTTATTATAAAGAAAACTAATATAATGATAAACAATGATAGAATAATTATCTCAAATATACTTTTTTTAACTATTTCATTTAGCTTCGTATTTAGTTCATTACTAGAACTATAAAGTTCAATTTCTGCTATTTTTGTATTAAAATTATCTATTAAATCAGTTTTTATGTATGAAAAATTTTCATTTAATAAGTTGTTATGATTTGCATATTCTCTATCAAAATCTAATATTTTATCAAATTCTCTTATTTTACCACTTTCAATAAACTCTTTACCAAATATTTTTCCATAGCTATAATCCTTTACAATTATTGCTAAAATATTATTATCTTGCATTTGATTTTCAATTAGTTTTTTGTATTCACTAATAGCGTATGAATTTATAAAATGTGGTAGGCTGTCATTTAATTGTTTACTTATTGAATTCATTCTTAAATTAATATCATTTATTAATCTATTTTTTGTTTCAAAATAGTTATAAACTGTATAAAATGACATAATTGTAATAATAGTGATTAAAAATGGTAGTAAAAAAGATACAATTAATGTTCTATTTTTCATCTAATCTTTTATTCCTAATACATTTAATTTTATTGTTTTTAATTTTTCTTCAATGTTATGTTTAGAAATAGGTAAAATTGGTAATTTTTTTTCTTTAATTACTTCTTTATTATTAAAAAAATTATCTAGGAAAATAACAGCTTCTTGACCCATTAAATATGGCTGTTGCATCGCAGAACCTATCAAAATTCCTTTTGGAATCATTTCTAAAAATTCAGGTTCTGCATCAAAACAAATAAGAGCTATTTCTTTTTCTTTATTTGAATCTTTTATTGCATCTAAAGCACCTTTATATTTATCTGATCCTTGTAACCATATAGCTTTTAGATTTTTATTATCATTAATTAATTTTTTTGAATAATTATAAGTTTCTTCATATGAGAAATCAACTTGTTGATATAAACCAGCACTTTTTATGTTATCTTCATTAAGTGCTTGCATAAATCCTAATGTTTTTTCTTTTCCATTTGCTCTTTTTTGAGGAATAGCAATAATCCCAACAGAACCATCTTTATTTATTGATAAATCTTTCATATATTTTGTTAGAATCTTTCCTAGTTCATAAGCTCCTTGTTTATTATCTGAAGAGATGAAAGATATATAATTTTCACTATCAGAGCCAATATCTGCAACAACAGCTGGAATATTATTGTTTTTTGCTATTTCTAAAAGAGTTACTGCTGTAGAAGAGTTTATAGGAGATATAATTAAACCATCTATTTTAGTGCTTAAAGCTAAAGCAAGATTTTCTAACTCGTTTTTTTTCAAATTACTTGAACTATAAATAGAAATTTTATATCCTAATTCATTAGCTTTAGTTTCTATACCTTTTGACATAATTTGCCAAAAAGGAATTTCTAAATCAGAAACAATATAAGCAATCCGTTTATGAGAGGCTGCATGCATTGAGCATAAAAGAACAAAAAAAAGAATAATAATCTTCGTAATTTTCATCTATTTCCTTGATAAGATGTCAATATAATATCAAAAAATTTAAAAAATTTATAGAGGAGCGTATAAAATATCGATAATATCGAATTTTATTTTTAAATAACTTAGATAACATTTTAATAATTATTGATAAAAAGTTAAAAAATATAACAAAAGATTTAGGTGGTGTGAGTATCTATGCTAAAGCTGAATATTTAAATCTTAGTGGCTCTGTTAAAGACAGAGCTGCTAAGGGATTTTACTTTTAACTCAACTTATAATATTTACATAATTAAATAATCTTTGTTTTATCTATTTCTTTGTCTTTTTCGTTTATAATATTAACATAAAAATAATTTCTATGTTTGTAGAAGTTTTTTATTTAGAATAAATAAATTATTTTAAATAGAAGTTTGAAGATATTGTAAACAATTAATAATAAAGGATTTTAATGGGATTAGGTGTAGGAATAGTAGGTCTTCCAAATGTGGGGAAAAGTACAACTTTTAATGCTTTAACAAAAGCACAAAACGCTGAGGCACAAAATTATCCCTTTTGTACAATTGAGCCAAATAAGGCGATAGTTCCAGTTCCTGATAAAAGATTAGATGAGTTAGCAAAGATTGTTAATCCCGATAAAATACAGCATTCAACTATTGATTTTGTTGATATTGCAGGTTTAGTTAGAGGAGCAAGTAAAGGTGAGGGGCTTGGGAATCAGTTCTTATCAAATATTAGAGAAGTTGAAGTTATTTTACATATGGTAAGATGTTTTGAAGATGGAAATATTACTCACGTTGAAGGTGATGTAAATCCTCTAAGAGATATTGAAATAATAGAGACAGAACTTATTTATGCAGATATAACACAACTTGAAAAAAAGATTGATAGACTAAAAAAACAAGCAAAAGGAAGTAAAGAAGCGGCAGCTCAACTTGTAATCGCTGAAGAGTTATATGCTCATATATGTGAATTGCAACCTGTAAAAACTTTTGAGAATAAAGATAATGAGGCATTTATTAGTTTAGATAAAGAGCTTAGATTTTTATCAAATAAAGATGTTATTTATGGTGCAAATGTTGATGAAGATACATTGTCAACAGGTACAAATGAGTATGTAGAAGCGTTAAAAGAGTATGCAGCTAGTGTAAATTCTGAAGTTATAGTTTTATGCGCAAAAATTGAAGAAGAATTAGTTGGACTTGAAGATGATGAAGCAAAAGCATTTTTAGATGATTTAGGTGTTCAAGAATCTGGATTAGAGCAAATAATTCAAAAAGCTTTTGATAAATTAGGACTTCAAAGCTACTTTACAGCTGGAAAAGTTGAAGTAAGAGCTTGGACTATAAGAAAAAATACTAAAGCTCCTCAAGCAGCGGCGGTTATTCATAATGATTTTGAAAAAGGTTTTATTAAAGCAGAAGTTATTTCATATGAAGACTATGTTAAGTTTGGTGGCGAGACTAAGTGTAAAGATGCTGGAAAACTAAGACTTGAAGGTAAGGATTATATCGTTCAAGATGGTGATATTATGCATTTTAGATTCAACGTATAAAAAATTATATTATGAAATATACAGATGACTGAAAAAATACTTCAAAAAATAGAATCTTTACCTCCACTACCAAAGACTATTATAGAAATTGAAGAGTTTAGAAAAAAGCAGGATAAAGAGTTAAATGAACTGTTAAAAATTATAGAAAAAGATGCTTTGATAGTATCAACTTTACTTAAAATTGCAAATTCAGCTATGTTTGGATTTAGAACAAAAGTTGAGTCACCTTCAAGAGCTTTAAGTCTTTTAGGAATTAATTTCACAGTTTCAATAGCAATTGGAGGAAGTATCCAGAATTTATTAAGTGCTAGTTTGAAGCCATACGGTATTAGTAGTGATGATTTTATGAAAGGTTCTAATATTGCTTCATCATTAGCAAATAACTGGCTTTCTCGATTTGAAGTTGAATATCATGATGATATAGTTTTGGCTTCATTTTTACAAGAAGTTGGAAAGTTTGTTTTATCTTCTATTATTATTAGTGACGGGAAAGAAGAAGAGTTTTTAGCAAAAGTTGAAGAATCTTCTGTAAAAGAAGCAGAATATGAATTCTTAGAAACATCAACTGCAAAAGTTACAGCTCAAATTTTTAGACACTGGAAATTAAGTGATAATTTAATAAATTTAATAGATTCTGTAGATGATATTTCAACTGTTGAACCAGAATTTAAACAAAGAGTTCAAATTTTAGATGTTATTAAAACAGCTGCAAATGTTATAGAACCATTGAGTGATAAGAATATTGCAAAAGCTCTAGAAAAAGCAAAAGCTTATGAGTTTGACATATCAATTTTAAAATCTTCTATTGATGAGTTAAAAAATAAGTTAGCTCAAAATCAAGAAATATAAAAAGAGTTTTTTTAAAGTCCAAGAAGTAGAACTTCAAAAAGATTTTCTACTTCATTATCATTTAGGTTTATACTTTTTTTTGTAAGAAAAAATTCTTTTATCTTTTTGTAATCAAAAACTTTTCCTCTAATACACTCCTTATGAACTGGTAAAAAACCTCTTATCATTGATAAATTACTATTAATTTTAATTTCACAAATTAAACACTCAAAATCTGTATGAAGTCTTCCTTCATGATCTAATAGTAGTAGATATGACTCTAAAATAGCTCTTAAAACATTTTGTTTTTCTATTTTTGAAACCAAATTATCTAATAGAAAGAAATAAAATGGCTCCAAATCTTCAAGTTCTTTTAAATGGGGATAAAAAAGTTTTAGGTATCTTTGCCAGGCATACATCTTTTGATTATTTAAAATCCAAGGAAAACCTAGTTGAATTACATCTTTTAACCTTGGAATAGAGGATTTTGTCTTTTCTAATTCAAAATCTATTTTGTAGCCAATATTGATATTTGAATGTCTTGCTCCATAAAATCTATATGAAGTAATCAATTCATTTTCGCAAAGAAGAGTTACTATTAAATCATCATCTTTTACTACTTTTAAATCAATAATATAGCCTTGCATTATTACTCTTCTTCAAAACCTTCTTCAAGCATATCAACTATTTCGTCATATATTTCTTGTGCTTCTTCATCATCAATTTCACCAGCTTCTAAATCTTTTAAAAGCTCTTCAAAATCTTTTTTCATATCTTGCATATGTTTTAACTCTTCTTTTAATTCAGGAGTCTCTTTTTTTCCAGCAATAATTTCAAAAATATCATCTATATAATCTTCTATTTCTACTAAAACTTCATCCTTTATCAATTTCTCAAGCTCTTTTTGGATACTCATTTTTACACCTTTTTTTAAATTTCTGGATTATAACAAAAGATTTCTAGCCTTTTGCTTCAATAATATCGTATAATTAATTTGATACAATGTTAGCGATAAATTTTAAGGAGACTGTTATGTCATATTTTAAAGGTGTTTCTATTGCAAAAGCTGCAAATATTTTATATGATGGAAATATTACGAGTAGGTCGATTACATTTGAAGATGGTTCAAAAAAAACTTTAGGAATTATGCTTCCAGGAGAATATGAGTTAAATACTGTAAATAAAGAAATTATTGATATTCAAAGAGGAAAAATAGATTTATTACTTCCTGCAACAGATTGGCAAGAGTTTGAAGGACCAGCTTCTTTTGAAATTCCAGCAAACACAAAGTTTAAATTAAGAGTTCATACTTTAGTTGATTATTGTTGTTCTTTTATTAAAGAGTAATTTTAGATAACTTTATAATAAATACAATGCGTTTAAACGCATTGTTTTAATGATGCTTTGGAAGACTTTCTAGTGTAATTTCTTCAAATTTTAAAATCTTTTTACCCATATGATCTTTTGAAAATTCTTTAGCACTATTTTCATCTTTAAATGAAATTAATTCGTTCCCCATTGGTCCCATAACGTTTGAACCAACTACATAAAATGCATTTTTTGCATCTATTTGTTCTAAAGTATAATAATCTGTTACAAAAATTGAAGAATCTTTTGTATTAGAATCTTTAGAATATTTTGTTGGTTCAAAATAAAATTTCATCATATCTTTTACACCATCAAAATAAAATGTTTCTTTATCTGTTTTAATAGTTGCAGCCCAATTTGCATATTTTGCAACAAACATACCACAAACAGGACATTTTACATCTTTTGGAATATCTGAATTTACATTTTGAGTGTTATTCATTTCATGATTTTGATGATTCATTTCTTGCATATTATGGTTTTTATGCTCCATAGAAAATAAAGATGTCGATAAAAGCAATATCGAAACTATAATTGATTTTTTCATGATTTTCCCTTTTTTTGATATTTTGAAGTATATATAATTTAGGTTAAATATTTGTTAAACATTTTTTATGTTTATTTTTGTATAAATACGACTTATTAAATAGTTATGAATTGAGGATTAATGGTTTTAGGAGATTGTCCATATTGCAATGATGGCAAAATAGAAGTTAGAAAAAAAGAAGTAAGAGGCAAAAAAGTAGAATTATATGCTTGTAGTAATGCAAATTGGAAAACAGAAGATGGAGAGTTTTTTGAGCTTACAATTGACTCAAAATGTGATTTTAAAATTTGGCAAAATGCTCTGAGTAGATATGGACATTATTTAAAACATGTAGAAGTAAGAGAACTTTTGCTTGGAAATGAAGTTGAAATAAAGTTAAAGACTCAAAAAAGATTTGGTCTTAAAAATACAGATAGAAAAGATTATTATAAAAATATTGTATTAAATAGAGATTATGGTGTAGAGGTTTTATTTTAGAAATATTTAATAGATTTTGCAAAACTTTGATACACTTCTTTTATGAATAAAGAAGACTTTTTTATAAAACAAATATCAAATAGTAAATACAATGGTGACGATGGAGCATTTATAGATGGATATGTTTATTCTATGGATGCATTTTTTGAAAATGTACATTTCAAAAAAGATTGGATGAGTTTAAAACAGATTGCTTATAAATCTATGCTTGTGAATATTTCAGATGCAATAGCTATGAATGCAAAACCAAAATATGCGCTGATATCTGTAGCAATTCCAAATAGTTATAATGAAAATGATCTAAAAGCTCTTTCAAGTGGTTTTAAAAAAGCTGCCAAAGAGTTTGATTTTGAAATAGTTGGTGGAGACACTATTGAAAATAATAAGTTAGATATTAGTATAACAATTATTTCAAAAACAAAAGAACCTAAATTTAGAAATAGTGCTAGAATTAATGATTTCATATGTTATACAGGAAAACTTGGAAGCTGTAAAAAAGATTTAGAAACCCTTTTGAATGGGAAAAAAATTAAAAAAAGTTCAAAGTTTATGACTCCTGTATTGAAAGCAGATTTTTTTTATGAGGCAGCAAAATATGTAAATGCTTCAATGGATATAAGTGATGGACTTTTTTTAGATTTAGAAAAGTTATCTAAGGCATCTAATATAGGTTTTGAATTTATTAAAGATATAAAAGAAGAAGTAGGAATATCTGGAGAAGAGTACGAAATTCTTTTTTCTTGTAGTGCTAAGAATCTAAAAAAGATAGAAGATATTGCAAAAAAGCATAAAGTAAAAATCAATATTTTTGCAAAAGCTATAAAAGGAAGCTATAAAAGTAGCTTTGAAAATCATCATTTTAAAAATTAAGGAAATAAATTGCAATTACAAAGATACTTAAATCATTCACCAATCGATGTTGTTTTTAAACAAAGTAAAGATGATTTTGTGGTAAATGAATTACCACTTTATGAGTTTAGTGGAGAAGGGGAACATCTAGTTCTGAAACTAAGAAAAAAAGATTTAGCAACTTGGGATGCTATAGAGATTTTAGCAAATTATTTAAAATGTAGTCCAAGAGAGTTTGGATATGCAGGGTTAAAAGATAAAAATGCTATGACTATTCAACATATTTCTTTACATAGAAAATTTGAAGACCAATTAAAAGATTTTACTCATGATAATATAAAAATACTTGAGACAACATATCATAATAATAAGATAAAAATAGGGCATTTAAAAGGTAATAGTTTTTTTATAAGATTAAAAAGAGTTGGTCTTGTAGAGAAGCAAAAAATTGAAGAAGCAATGGGAAAAATAGCTATTTATGGAATGCCAAATTATTTTGGATTTCAAAGATTTGGAATAGATGGAGAAAATTATAAAAAAGGTAAAGCTATTGTTGAGGGAACTTTAAAAGAGAGAAATAGAAATTTAAAGCAGATGTTTATAAATGCTTATCAAAGTTATCTATTTAATTCTTGGCTTTCAAGAAGAATAGAAATTTCAAAATTAATTGAGGCATTTGAACCAAAAGATATTTTTCAAAAACTTAATCTTCCTCTTGAAGAAATAAAAAGAGCAAAAAAGCAGCCTCATCCATTTAAAATAATTACAGGAGATTTATTAAGTCATTATCCTTTTGGAAAAATATTTATAATTGATGATTTAGAAGTAGAAAGTCAAAAATTCTTTGAAAAAGATAGAGTTCCAACAGGTTTATTATGTGGAAAAAGAGTAAAAAAATCTGAGGGTTTTGCACTTGAAATTGAAAAAGAGTTTGATGTACAAATGCAAGAAGATGGTGCAAGAAGATTTGCTTTTATATTTCCAGAAAATTTAGAAAGTAACTATAAAGAAGATAAAAATCATATGGAATTAAGTTTTTATCTTCCAAAAGGTTCTTATGCGACAGAATTAATAGCTGAAATTTTACATAAAGAGTTAAGTTAAAAATAGATAGACTAAAAAATAGTAAATGAAAAATTCTAAGGGGTTAAAATGGAATATGAGGATACTATTTTACAGCTTTGTGAAGTTATAAAAGAGTCAGAAAATAATGCACAGGAAATATTTAATAATACAGAGGATATAGATAATTTATTAAATGAATTATCACTTCCTCTTCATCAAAAAAACAAACTTTCAAATCTTATTTCAAATATTTATGGACTTTTACAAAACCAAGATTTACATAGACAAAAAATAGAAAGAGTTGTTAATTTTGTTTGTGATAACAATAATATTGATAAAAGTGTCTACAATTTAGCTCCAAGTGCTAAAAACATTGATGCTTGTGAAGATACATTAAGTAGTGATGAGCTAGAAAATTTAATTAAAAGTATGCAAGCTTAAGCTTGAGAAAATACTATATAAAAGGGACTTTATATCAAAGTCCCTTTTTTTATTGCTTTATTTACAAGCAACTCTTTTTATTTCATTTAGATTCTCAAATAATTTTAAAGAATTTTGTTCTATATCTTTAGCTTTTAAATTCAATATTTCATTA
>RRZT010827576.1_pt1 | contig 12710 bp, 10 predicted proteins | sample 2165551 | NCBI WGS metagenome assembly RRZT01 (sample SAMN10456910, study PRJNA506462) | wastewater metagenome | biome: wastewater; feature: sludge; material: wastewater sludge; isolation source: wastewater sludge with Escherichia coli K12::gfp cells carrying plasmid... | place: USA: Moscow, Idaho... | reverse complement strand
CGCTGCGCCACCTCGGTGGGCTCGGGCGGGTTGAAGCCACACTCGGGGCAGCCCTGCTCGATCACCCAGGTCCAGTCCTTGGTGTCGGGCTCGATCGCGTCAGGTTCGGTCATCTCAATCGTCGAGGCCGAACGTGGCGGTGAACGACGCGCTGTCGATGGCGTGGGACAGCAGGGTGAACCGGCAGGCCGCGCTGGTGGCCTCATCGGACACGTCCAGTTTCTCGACATCGAGGGCGTGCACGGTGAACACGTAGCGATGAGCCGGCCCTGGCGGCGGGCACGGGCCGCCGTAGCCGACGTAGCCGTAGTCGTTTCGCCACTGCCGCATCGGGGCGTCGGGGCCCTGCCCGGCCGACAGTGACGTCTGCGCCGTGGCGATGTCGAAGGCGATCCAGTGCCACCAGCCGCTGCCTGTCGGGGCGTCGGGGTCGAAGCAGGTCACGGCGTAGCTCTTCGTGCCCTCTGGAGCGCCCGACCAGGTCAGGTCGGGGCTGACGTTGCTGCCACCGCACTGGGGTTCGCAATAGGTGAGTTCGATGGTGGAGCCGTCGGAAATGGCTTCGCTGTGCAGCTGCATGCCCTCACCCTAACCTTGACCCATGACGTCGGTGGAGGTGCTCGCGGGCTGCCGCGTGATCGTTGAACTGCCGGTGGCCGATGCTGACGACCTGATCGCAGCGGGCGAGTTGCTGATTCAAGAGCACCTCGACTGTTGGACGGTGCCGTACGCGCGACGCGACGAGCTGGCCGCCCTGCGCGCGGTGTTCGGCCGGCGCGTGCGGCTGGGGGTCGCCGACCTGCGCGACACCGGCCAGGTGGAGCGCGCCCTGGCGGCAGGGCCCGACCTGCTGCTGTCGCCGTTCGCGACCGCCGCCCTGGTGGCGGCCGCGGCGGACACGCCGCTGGTGCTCGGGGGTCTCACCCCCTCGGAACTCAGTGCGGCGCTGCGCTTCGGCACCGCCGCCGTACAGGTGCTGCCGTGTGACGCGTTGGGTTCGCTGTACGCCCGCACGGTCACGGGCCTGTTCGCCGACGAGCCGCTGATCGCCACCGGCCGGCTCGAGCGCTTTCAGTGTGAGCTCTGGCTGGACGCCGGCGCGGTTGCGGTATCGCCCACCGGCGCGTTCAGCACCGACGACGTCGAAGACCCCGACCTGACCGATCTGCGGCGTCGGGCCCAGGGCTACAACTTCGCCTGAACCTGAGCTGAGCGTCAGCCGCGCCGCCGCCGGCGCAGCACCGCGCCGATGCCGAACAGCACGACCATCACGCCGAGCAGTCCCGAGGCCACCACGATCAACTGGTCGATCAGCGGGCTGCCGCTGGTCGGCAGACCGTTGCGGCCCCCCTGATCGCTGGGCAGGGTGGCCGCCGGCGCCGGGCCGGCCGGCTGCTGCAGGCCGGCTGCCACGCCCTGCTGACCTGATTCGACTCGCACCGGCAGGGTCAGGCTGGCCGCAGCCGCGTCGGCGCTGCCCTGAAAGCTGACCACCAACTCGACGGTGCCCGAGGTGGGCATCGCGTCGGGCAGCGGCACGTACACCTCGAACGCGCCGCCGCTGCCGGTGAGTGACTGCAGCTCGTCGGCCTGCGGCGCTCCCGCCACGGCGACCATGACCAGCGCCCCGGTCAGGGGTCGCTGCTTGGCGTCGCGCAGGGTGCCGGCGACCGGCACCAGAGCGCCCGGCGCGCCCGTGTCGGTGGCCGTCTTCGCCCTGATCGTCGCGGGCTGCGGGCCGCGCTGCGCAGGCGCAGCTTGGGCGGTGCTCACGCCCAACAGCACCGCGACGGTGAGTAGAGAAAGCAAGACGATGACCCGGCGCATCAGTGCCCCCGACCCGTAGCCGATTGGTTGCTGAGAAGTTCATCGTCCACGGGCGGACGGTGCCCGCCGCGCAGGCACGCCGTGGTCGTGCGGATTCGTAGATTTGGGCACGCGCGAATCCTTAAGGTACCTTAAGAACCGACATTCGTTTTCTCAGGGGGTTGTCCCGCATGTACCAACCGCGACGGGCCGGTGGCTCCGCCGTCGAGCAGGTGGCCGAACACCGACCCAGCCGCGCTGTGGGGCCTGCTCCGCGCGCCTGGTACGCGGCTGCCGCCAATCGGCTCGGAGCGATCTTTCTGGGTCTCGCCGTCACCGGCACCGCGGGCGCACTGACCCTGGCCGGCACCGCCGCTGCGGCGCCGATCGCCGCCCCGATGACCACTCCCGATCCGTCCGCCCGTGACGCGGCCATCTCGCGCGCCGACGCCCGTCCGCAGATCGCGGCCGAAGACGCTCTCGCCGTGGCCGCCGCGACGCAAGAGCTTCCCGAGGCCGAGCTGCAGCCCACCAAGACCATGTACGCGAAGAAGGCGGTCACCGTCGTCGCGGCCCCCGACGCCGACGCCAAGAAGGTCGGCTCGGTGAAGATCGCGGGCAAGCTCACCGTGACCCCCGAAACCGACGGCAAATACCGCCTGGTCGAGTTCAAGGGCGAGCAGGCGTGGGTGCTCAAGGCCTCGCTGTCGAACAGCAAGCCGAGCGCCGACGAGATCGCCGACGGCAGCGCGCCGGCCGCGACCCGCAGCGTTCCCTCGGGATCGGTGCTGGGCCTCAAGCCCGTCGCCATGGTGGTGTACCGGGCCGTGATGGCTCGCTGGAACGTGAAGAACGTCGGCGGTTACCGCACGCACAGCCGTTCGGTGCACCAGTTCGGCCGGGCGATCGACTTCATGACCTATGGCGACACCGCCCAGGGCTACGCGGTTCGCGACTTCTTGGTGGCGCACGCCAAAGAGTTCCACGTCGACCACATCATCTACCGGCAGCAGATCTGGACGCCGTACAACCCGACCTGGCGTCACATGGCCGACCGGGGCAGCCCCACGGCCAACCACATGGATCACGTGCACGTGGCGGTCGACAACGCCTGAGCCCTCGGCTCAGACGGCGAGAGATTCTGCCGCGCTGGTGCACCCGCGCCCGGCGCGCTCGTTAGGCTGCAGGCATGCAGACTCCCGTTGACCCCACCAAGACCGAGGCCTGGCACAAGCTGTCGGCGTTGCACGACGCGTTCGTGCCCGACCTGCGCGGCGCCTTCGACGCCGACCCCCAGCGGGCCGAGAAGTACTCGTTCACCGCGGCAGAACTGTTCGTCGACCTGTCGAAGAACCTGATCGACGGAGCAGTGCTCAAGGCGCTGGTCGACCTCGCCGACGAGGTCGGGGTGCCGGCGCACCGCGACGCCATGTTCGCGGGCGAGCGCATCAACGTCACCGAGAACCGCTCCGTGTTGCACACCGCGCTGCGCCGGCCCAAGGGCGACGTGCTGATGGTCGACGGCGTGAACGTGGTCGAGCAGGTGCACGAGGTGCTCGACGCCATGTACGCCTTCGCCGACCGGGTGCGCTCAGGCGAATGGGTCGGGGTCACCGGCAAGAAGATCACCACCGTCATCAACATCGGCATCGGCGGCTCGGACCTCGGGCCCGTGATGGTCTACGAGGCGCTGAAGCCCTACGTCGAGCCAGGTCTCGAAGCACGGTTCATCAGCAACATCGACCCCACCGACGTGGCCGAGACCACCAAGGGCGTCGACCCCGAGACCGTGCTGTTCATCGTGGCGTCCAAGACGTTCACCACGCTCGAAACCCTGACCAATGCGCGCATGGCGCGCGAATGGCTGCTGACCGCGCTCACCGAGTCGGGCGCCATCGACGGCTCGGACGCCCAGCGCGCCGACGCCGTGTCGAAGCACTTCGTGGCCGTGTCGACCGCGCTCGACAAGGTCGAGGCGTTCGGCATCGACCCGGCCAACGCGTTCGGCTTCTGGAACTGGGTGGGCGGACGGTACTCGGTCGACTCCGCGGTCGGCCTGCCGCTGGTGATCACGCTCGGCCCCGAGAACTTCGCCAACTTCTTGGCCGGCTTTCACGCCATCGACGAGCACTTCGCCACCGCGCCGTCGGCGCAGAACGTGCCGCTGCTGATGGGCATGCTGAACATCTGGTACGTGAACTTCTTCAAGGCGACCTCGCACGCGGTGCTGCCCTACGCCCAGTACCTGCACCGGTTCCCCGCCTACCTGCAGCAGCTCACCATGGAGTCCAACGGCAAAAGCGTGCGGCTCGACGGCTCGCCCGTGGTCACCGAGACCGGCGAGGTGTTCTGGGGCGAGCCGGGCACCAACGGGCAGCACGCGTTCTACCAGTTGATCCACCAGGGGACCCAGCTGATTCCCTGCGACTTCATCGCGGTGGCCAACCCGGCGCACCCGATCAAAGACGGCGACGCCGACGTGCACGAGCTCTTCCTGGCCAACTTCTTCGCCCAGACCAAGGCGCTGGCGTTCGGCAAGACCGCCGACGAGGTGCGCGCCGAGGGCACGGCCGAAGAGATCGTGCCCGCGCGGGTGTTCAAGGGCAACCGGCCCACCACCTCGATCATGGCGCCGGCGCTGACCCCGTCGGTGGTCGGCCAGCTGATCGCGCTGTACGAGCACATCACGTTCGTGCAGGGGTCGGTGTGGGGCATCAACAGTTTCGACCAGTGGGGTGTCGAACTGGGCAAGCAGCTCGCCCTGCAGATCGCGCCCGCGGTGGCAGGCGACGCTGCCGCCCTGGCCGCACAGGACGCGTCCACTAAGAGCCTGGTGAGCTACTACCTGGCGCATCGGGTCTGACTTTCGGCGCGTTCCACCGCGTCTGAGTTCGCCTCGGGATGGCCGCCCACTAGACTGCGGGAGGCGTCCCGGGGCACCAGCCTCGGGCAGATCGTGCGGAGGAACGTCTAGCCCATGACCCTGGCCGAATATGCCACGGAGCACGGTCTCCACCGTGTGGGGGCTCGTCCAAACCTGGTGCAGTACCTGAAGCAGGCCTGGAGTCGTCGCGACTTCGCAATCGCGATGGCGCGGTTCCGCATTCAGGCCAATCAAGAGCGCAACCGGCTGGGCATGCTGTGGCTGGTTCTGCAGCCAATGCTGAACGCGGCAATCTACGGACTCATCTTCTACTTCTTGCAGGGCAGCAATCGTCCCGCCGACTACCCGGCCTACATCGTGATCGGCGTGTTTTTGTTCGAGTACTTCTCAAAGTCGCTCAGCAACGGCGCCAAGTCGATCACCGGCAACCGGTCACTCGTGCAATCGCTGGCGTTTCCTCGGCTCACGCTGCCGATCGCCGTGGTGATCGAGAATTTCATGCAGTTGATGCCGATGCTGGGGGTCATGGGGCTCACCCTGATCGTGCTCGGTCATTTTCCCACCTGGGAATGGCTGCTGATGGCGCCGCTGATCGCCCTGTACACGCTGTTCAACGCAGGGGTGGCGATGTTTGCGGCGCGGCTCACCGTGCACGTGCGCGACCTCACACAGATTCTGCCGTTCGTGAACCGCATTCTGTTCTACACCTCGGGCGTGCTGTTTCAGGTCGACAAGATCTTCGCCGCCCACCCGTGGGCGGTACGGCTGTATGACTTTCATCCGCTCTATCAGGTGCTGCAGATCGCTCGCGGACTGTTGATGCACGAGGGCCACTATTCGCTGCACTACTGGCTCTACCTGATCATCTGGTCGGTGCTGATGTGCATCGGTGGCATGCTCTTCTTCTGGGTGGCCGAGGAGCGCTATGGCAGAGACTGAAAACGGCCGCCGTCCGGTCGTAGTGGTCGACGACCTGCACGTCGTGTACCGGGTGTACGCAGGCGGACGCAGGGCCGAGGGCGGCGACGCCGCGACCCGGCTGCTCACTCGAACACGGGGTCTGCGCACGGTGCACGCGCTCAAGGGCGTTTCGTTCGTCGCCCATGAGAACGAATCGATCGGCGTGATCGGTCACAACGGCTCGGGCAAGTCCACCCTGATGCGGGCGATCACCGGGCTCACCCCGCCCGAATCAGGAGCGGTGTACGCTTCGTCCCGGCCCAACCTGCTCGGCATCGGCGCCGCTCTGCTGGGCGACCTATCGGGTGAGAACAACATTGTTCTCGGTGGGCTGGCGCTCGGCTTCAACAAGCGTGAAGTGCGCGAGATGCGTGACGACATCGTCGAGTTCGCCGAGCTGCAAGAGTTCATCGACCTTCCGATGCGCACCTACTCATCGGGTATGCAAGCACGGCTCAAGTTCTCTATCGCCACTGCCAAGCAGCACGAGATTCTCATCGTCGACGAAGCGTTGTCGGTTGGTGACAAGGGCTTTCGGGCTCGTAGCGAAGAGCGCATCCGGTCGATTCGCGAGAACGCGGGCACCGTCTTTCTGGTCTCGCACTCGATGGGCTCGATTCGAGATACCTGCGAGCGGACGATCTGGATCCACCGCGGCGAACTGCGGATGGACGGCCCGACCGAGGACGTGCTGGCCAGCTACGAGGCCAGCCGCTGACGCCGTCCGGTCAGCTGAACCGGATCGCCTCGGCGCGCGCCCGCTCGATGATGCCCGCGATCGCGATCGATTCCGCCGAGCGCAGCTTGAACGACTCCACGGTGCCGCTGCGGATCATCGAGGCGAACTCGGCCAGCTCGTAGCGCAACCCGTCGCCGTCGAACCGGAAGTAGAACTTGCGGTTCAACGACGGGTCCTCGAACCGGATCTCGAAGTACTCCGTCTTCCACCACGGCGCTGGCACGTAGACGTAGCCGCGGGTGCCGGCCACGATCAGCTCTCCCTCGGCCTTCACCCCGAGCCCCACCCGGGCGGAGGCGATCGCGTGCGGGTAGGCCAGGTCGATCCGGCTGAAGGTCTCCACCGCCGACCCCTGCGGCTGCCAGGACTGGGTGCGCAGGTCGGTGAAGTCGGTGCCCAGCAGCTTGACGATCGCCAGCAGCGGATAGCTGGCCAGCTCGCTGATGCTGCCGCCCTCGTCGGGATCGAGTTCCCGACCCGATGCGACCAGCTTGGTGAACGTCGCGTCGACCGAGCGAACCGTCCCGATCTCGCCCATCCGGGCGATCGCGATCATCCGCTGGAAGCCGGGCGCGAAAGCGGTCTTGATCGCCTCCAGCAGCACGACCCCGCGATCCGCGGCGCACCGGTACAGGTCGCGGGCCTCGGCCCCGGTCAGGGTGAGCGGCTTCTCGCACAGCACGTGGACGCCGTGCTCGATGGCCTGGCGGGCGTAGTCGGCGTGGCTTCCGTGCGGTGAGGCCACGTAGATCGCCGACACGTCGGCGAGCAACTCGGGGCAGGTGTCATAGGCGCTGGCGAGCTCGTGCCGGGCCGCGAAGTCCCGGGCACTGGCTACACGCGGCGACCAGACCCCCTCGAGGCTCACCCCGCTCACGTAGCGCGCCTCGTCGACGAACCGGTTGGCGATTCGTCCCGAACCGATCACGCCGACCTTGAGCACCCCGCCGGACGACTCGTTGCGCAACTGGGTGCTCGAGACGCCCTTCGTCCGCTCCAGGTAGACCACCTCGCAGTAGTCCCGCAGGTAGTCGAAGGCGCCCAGCCAGTCGGACCCGATTGCGAAGACGTCGATGCCGAACTTCTGGATGTCGTGGATCTTCTGGCCCTCGTACTCCTCGACGATGATCTCGTCGGCCAGGCCGCTCTCCTCGACGTTGCGAATCCGGGCCAGCAACGGCTGCCGGACGTTCAGTTTGCCCCGGCCATCGTCGTAGGTCTCCGACGTAACCCCCACGATCAGTTCGTCGCCGAGGGCCTTGGCTCGCTCGAGCAGGCGCCGATGGCCTTCGTGGAACAGGTCGAAGGTGCCGTAAGTGATGACGCGCATGAAACTCCTTCACGTGGGCCGCCGCTCCGATTCTGTCAGAGCCCGACCGGCGGCTCGGCTCGGCGGGCCGTCAGCCCGCCACCCGGCCCGCAGCGAGTCGCCGGCTGGCGGCCACGAAGGCGGCGATCGGGCCCTCGGGCAGGTCGCCGAGCACCCGGCGCTTCAGTTCCAGCCGGGCTGCGGCCAAGGGGTCGGCCCCGAGGGCGGCGTCCAGCGCGTCCGGCAGCTCTGCGGCTTCGCCGATCAGGTACGCGGCCTCCTGGGCGGGGAAGCGGCGGATGAACTCGTCGGTCGGCAGCCGGCCCGGGTTGGTGACGATGATCGGGCGCCCGGTCTGCAGGAAGTCGCTGCTGACGCTCGACACATCGGTGATCAGCAGGTCGGCCCCGGCCATCGACCGTTGCAGGCTTTCGGCCGGCTCGTCGTCCAGCACCCGGTGCGGACCGCCGGCCGCCCGCAGCAGGACGTTCACCTGCTCCCGGGCGGCGCGGATGTCGGCCCGCTGCACGCCGGTGGACGGGTGCGGTCGAAACCACACGGTCAGCTCCGGACGGTGTTCCAGCAGGGCCCGCACCAGGTCCGCCCCGAAGACCGCGAGCGAGGAGTAGTTGGTGGCCTCGGCGTAACCCTCGAAGGTGGGGGCGTACAGCACCACCGGAGTCTCGTGGCCCGTCGGTCCCACGGGCAGTTCGGCCACCTGCGGGCGTCCGACCACCACGAAGGCGGAGTCGGGCAGGGCGATGCCGGCCCGGCGGTAGCGGTCGACGGCCGAGGGCCCGGCCACCCAGATCTCGTCGTAGACCTTGGCGATCGGGCTCGCACTGGTCGCCTTGTCGCTGTCGCCGTGACCCAGAAACACGTGCTTCAGCGCCGGGTTGCGCCACAGGTCGCCGTTCTTCTGCCCGTTGGCCAGGTAGAAGGCCACCCGTACGCTGGGGCGGCAGAGCGTCTCGACGTGGCGCGAGGCCGGGGCGTACACCACCTGGCCGGACGAAGGGGCGAGCACCGCGAGCTGGTTGGCCTCGCGAACGATCACGACGGGCGGCGCCGGCAGCGCGTCGAAGGCCACGACCCACGGATTGAACAGGTACTTCGCCTGGGCGACGCCGCCGGACACGTACACCGCACAGTCGGGTGTGGCCCGGTCGAGCCGCTGCTCCAGGTCGTCCTGGACGGCCGCCGCCGAGGCGCCGAGCCGCAGCCCGGCCAACGCCAGCCACGCCGCGTAGCCAAGGGCGGCCAGCGCGGCCAGCACGGACCAGGCCGGGGCCGTCACTGCCAGCACTGCCGCGGCCAGCTCGACCGCCAGCAGGGCTCCCGGCCAGCGGGCGGCCCTGCCGTACACCCGCGCGTAGGCCCGGGTGGCTGTCGGTTGGGTCGTGCCCCCGGGCAGGTACTCCAGCGGCGGCTGGCGCTGGAACAGCCACTGGGCCACCACGACCGCCGTGAACGCCGCCGCCTGGACGGCCACCGGCACCAGCACCAGCCACCCGGAGTCGCGCAGCGCGGCCAGCAGCAGGAGCCACCGCAGCAGCGAACGCAGGGCCTCGCCCCAACCCAGCATCTGCAACAGCTGGGCTACCCGTCCGGTTCCGCCGGACGCGGCCCAGTCGGCCGCCCCGCCGACGATGAAACAGCCGACCGCCGGCCACGGGTTCTGGGCGACGGCGGCCAGCACGCCGCCCAGCAGGGTCAGGGCCAGGACGGCCACCGACACCGTCTCGGGAACCGTCCGGGCGACCCGCCGGCCAGGGCCGGGAGAGAGCACGGCCTGGGCGAGCGCGTGCGGCTCCGACTGGGGCAGCGCGGTGGGAACGAACCGGCCGAGCCGCAGGTTCACCGGCGGCCGTTCACCGCGTTCGACATGTCGACACCGTATCGCACACCGCTCGCCGGCTACTGGATCGGACCCACCGGCCAGGACAGGCCGGACACCGTCGTGGTCGCCGCGGGAGCGGTGAACGGGCTGGTGAGCCGAATGACCTGGGCCGAGCCGTCCTGATGCGCGGTGGTGATCAGCAACTCGTCGAGGGTGGAGCCCGGACGCCGCAGTGCCGCGACGTTCACCGGTGTCGCCATGCCGGCGAAGGCGGTGTCGCCGAGCGCCGCCCGGCCGCTGATGTATTCGCGGATTGGGCACTTGGAGCTCGGTGTCGTGGGCAACAGGTTCACCACGCCCTGGTCGACCACGGTGCCGATGTCCTCGCCGGGAACGCCGACGACGAACGACTGCTGGCCCGAGCACTGGCGCATGATCGCCACCGACGACCCGAACAGGTCGCCCTTCTCGGTCGTTCCCGGCACCCCGGCCGAGTCCTGGCTGCGGGCTGGCAGCCACTTGATCGAGGTGGAGGTCACCGTGAACGGCTGGATGCTGCCGGCGTCCTTGTCCGAGCCCACGTCCTCGTGCGGGATGCCGATCACGACCATCGTGCCATCCTTGGCGAGGACCTCGCCGAACCGGTCGCCCGGCTCAACGCTGTCCGGCACCCCGGACGAGTCCTGGGTGTAACCGGAGGCCTTGAAGCCGCCGCTGCTGTTGAACCGGAGCACCATCACGGACCCGGCGTCGACCTTGGTGCCGATGTTCTCACCGGGGAGGCCGACGACGGCGATGGTGCCACTGGCCGCGACCGCCGCGCCGAACTCGTCGCCAGCTTCGTCCGCGCCCGGCACCCCCGCGGTGTCCTGGGAGATGGTGGACGTCGAGGTCGGCTTGCCGTCCAGCCCGAGCTTGACCACGTGGACGAGCCCGCCGCTGGTCGTGGCCGTCTTCGCCTTCGGTTCGCCGATCACCAGGACGGGCAGGGGGTTGTTCATCGCGGCCACAGCCGTGCCGAAGCTGCCCCGCTGCTCGGGGGTCGCGTCCGCCGCCGGGGTCGCGGGCGAGGTGATCTCTTCGATGCTGTCGGAACGTAGACCCGAGGAGGAACCGTAGATCAGGTACACCCGGCCCGTGCCGGTCCCGGACGTCCCGTTCAGGGCCGGAGCCCCGACCACGAGGTCGGCGTAGCCGTCGGAGTTGATGTCCTTGACCACCGAGGTCGTGTACCGGTTGGTGCTGGCCTCGGTGAACCCTTCGTTGGCCGGGGTGATTGTCTGGGTCCGGCCGTCGCCGTAGCGCACCTCGATCGACCCGCGCGTGCTGTCGGTGCCCGGATGGATGACCGTCTGATCGACCTGGCCGTCATTGTCGAAGTCGTTGTACTTGGCGGCGGCCGGGGTGACGGTCACGGTTGCCGATGCGGACTTGCGGCCCTGCACCGACGTCGCGGTGATCGTCGCCGTGCCCACCTTCACACCGGTCACCACACCGTTGGAGTCGACGGTGGCGACCGAGGTGTCGCTGGACTTCCAGCCGATGCCCTTCTGGGTCGCGTTGGTCGGCAGCAGCGTTGCCTTGAGGGTGGCCGTGCTCTCCTCCATGACCGCGAGGTCGGTCTGATCGAGGGTGACACTGACCACCGGAATGACGTTCGTGCCGAGCTTGGCGAGCTTGTAGAGGTACTCGCTGTGCTCCTCCGACGCCGCCGTGGCCGTGGCGTTGGTGACCCGCACCGAGAGCTCGTCCCCCGACAGGCTGGTGCCGTTCAGGTTCGCCGAGCCGGCGAACATCGTGGCGTACTTCTTGCCACTGAGGGTGTAGCTCAGCGACACCGTCTTGTCGTGGACGTTGCCGAACACGAAGTTCGAGATCAGCTTGCGCAGTGACTCGCTCATCGAGAAGTAGGTGTCCGAGATGTCCTGCACCGTGGGTGGGCCCACCACGGCCTTGACCGTGCAGCCGTCCTTCTGCAGGGCGACCATCGCGTTCATCACCGGTTTACGGGCACTGCTGAACAGCGAGTGCACCACGTACACCTTGCACGAGGACTTCTTGCTGCCCAGCTTCGTGTTGGTGCGGGCGGCCAGGTAATCGCCCTCGAAGTCGACGGTGCGCGGCGAAAGCAGGAACAGGAAGTCACTGGACGTGGCGGTCAGGCCGTTCTTGGCGCCGTTGGTGAAGCCGGTGTTGGCCTGCATTTTCTGGACGGGGGTCCAGTAGTTGGTCAGCAGGTTGTTGTAGCCGGCGTCGTCACCGTAGATCACGATGCCACTGTTGGACTTCTTGCCGCCGGAGGCCCCGTTGAGGTTCGCCGAGGTGATCCAGATCACGTTGTTCCACAGCTTGCCGGTGGAGTCCTTGGCCTTCGAGAACAGGGCGAACTTGGAGTGGAAGAGGGCGCCCGCCACCCGCGAGATGCAGGAGCCGTTGCCGTAGGGGCACAACTGCAGGACACCCGCCTTGGTCAGCAGGTCGGCCAGGCTGGAGCCGTTCGCGAGCGCGTCGTTGATCGTGTAGGTGTTGCCGATCGTCTGGATGTACTTCTTGACGTCGGCGGTCGAGGAGTACTGGTTGATCGCGTCCCGGAAGGCCTGGGTGACGCCGAAGATGTTGGTCTCGGGCGCGTTGCTCGAGTCGTAGATCACGTACTTGCCGGTGGCCGGGTCGATGTCGGCGTGCCGTCCGTCCCAGTACGCGTTGTAGATGCTGGCCCGGATGTACTCGTTCTTCGGCACCGAGCTGATCAGGTAGGCGAACTGATTGGTCTGCCGCCAGTCGATGTCGTTGTCGAGGTTGCCGACCGAGGTGTAGAACTCCACGCGGGAGCCCGTCGAGGTGGTGTAGGACACGTCCGGTTCGACCGGGCCAGGGGTCACGTTCGAACTGGAATCGGGTGGCTGTAGCTTGGCCGGGAGCGGCGTCGCGGACGCCTGCGACATCCCCCCCGCCAGCACCAGAACGAATGCAATTCCTGTTGCAATCACCAACCGATGGAGTCTCATGACGCGGCTCCGCCCCCCCAACAACGCTTGTCCGGCAATCCAGGCAGCTTAACCCATGAGTCTGTGCATCCCGGCTCGGGGCTGAGGGAGCGGTTGAGGGGCACCGCTCGCGCGGGTCAGCGGGAGGTGGAGGATTTCAGCCTGGAGAGCGCGGCCGGACCGCG